>WNFV01004011.1_pt1 | contig 18486 bp, 13 predicted proteins | sample 5400101 | NCBI WGS metagenome assembly WNFV01 (sample SAMN13153361, study PRJNA577476) | soil metagenome | isolation source: 115 cm soil or saprolite under grassland replicate 1 | place: USA:California | collected 2016-06-15 | reverse complement strand
AACCTGCACCGGCACGGCGTGGACGTCACGCTCGTGACGACGCTCATCAACGGCGTGAACGATCACCAGGTCGGCGACCTCCTGAGATTCGCGATCGCGAACATCGACAAGATCAACGCGCTCGCCTTCCAGCCCGTCTCCTTCACCGGGCGGGACGAGGACGTCGACGACGAGACCCGCACGAAGCAGCGCTACACGCTGTCGCAGCTGGCGCACGACGTGAAGACGCAGGCCTCGATCGGCGAGCCGATGCGCGACTGGTATCCGCTCTCCGCGTCCGGGCCGCTTTCGGACCTGAAGGATCTGCTCGGCGGCCTCGAGTCCGAATGGGGATCGTTCAAGTGCGGCTGCCACCCCAACTGCGGCATCGGCACGATGATGCTCGTCGATCAGAAGACAAAGGAGACCGTCACGGTGCCGTCGATCCTGAACGTGGACCGGATGCTCGACGACATCAAGCTGATTACCGACTCGGCGCGCAAGAAGACCTGGACGGCACTCCAGACCGGACTCGCCGTCCTGCGCAATCTGCGCCCGGAGGGGATCCCGGCCGCCCTCTCGCCGTGGAAGGTCATCCAGATCATGGACGGCCACACCGGCGGCAAGCTCGGCTTCTCTCAGAAGCGGCGCTACGACTGGCGGGTCTTCTTCGTGGGCGGAATGTGGTTCCAGGATCTCTTCAACTACGACTTCCGCCGCACCGAGATGTGCATCATCCCGTACGCCACGCAGATGGGAGAGGTCTCCTTCTGCGCGTACAACACGGGTGTGGGCTGGCGGAAGATCATCGAAGAGATGTTCCAGACCGCGACCACCGCCGAGTGGTACAAGACTCGCGGCCGCCACGAGGTCTTCGCCCGCGGCCGAAACGTCCCGCTTCCCGGCGCCGCGCCCTCCCTCCCCGGGAGGCTTCCCGTCTACGGCGGCGCCGCGGGCAAGTAGAGAAACTCTCTCCGTTCCCAGTGCCGTAGGGGCGGCCCTCGCGGCCGCCCGCCTCTTTCCGTTACGCCAATTCGTGGAGACCGATACCAGATCTCGATCCTGCCAAGCGCTCTACGACCGTGCCCTCGGTCCTGTCGCGTGATGGTGTCTGGCAGTGATCGAGATCTGTTACGGCGATGCGGGACGCGTCAGCGTTCTCGTCCACGCGTCAGATCTGGGAGGGCGGGCGGCCGCAAGGGCCGCCCCTACGGCGCGCGCCCCCCACGTCTGATCGGAGAGAGGCGGGCGGGCGCGAGGCCCGCCCCTACGACACGGAAACGCTCATCCTCGGCGACCCCAGCGCGGGGCGCTCTGTCTCTCGTCGGCTTTCGTCCGGGAGGCTCCTTGCGGGCGAAGCGCCAGCGGCCGTGAATCGTGAGGCCTTGACGCCGGGGGTCGTGTCGATTGCGATCGCGGCGTTTGTGGATGCGAGCCGGCCGACGCTGCGTGCGTGATGCGCCGCGCGGCCTTTTCCTTCGCCCGGGTGCGCTCCTGCGCCTTGCGGGCCCGGATCGCCGCGATGCGCTCGGCGATGGGCACCTCGAGTCTCTCCGCGGGGGCCGCGCGATAATCGAAGCCCGGAACGAAAACCCGCGGCAGGCGTTTGCCGATCGCGCGCTCGATGGCGCGCAGGTCGGCCTCCTCTTCGGGCGAGACGAAGGTGAATGCGTCGCCGGTCATCTCGGCGCGGGCGGTGCGACCCACACGGTGGATGTAGTCGTCGGGGACGTTGGGCACGTCGAAGTTCACGACGTGGGACAGCGCCTCAACGTCGATGCCGCGTGCGGCGATGTCGGTGGCGACGAGCACGCGGAAACGCCCGGACTTGAAGCCCGCCAGGGCCGCCGTGCGCTGAATCTGAGTGCGGTTGCCGTGGATCCGCTCGCAGAGAATGCCTTTCCTGGCCAGCGTCTCGGCCAGCCTGTTGGCGCGGTGTTTCGTGCGGGTGAAGGCGAGCACGTTCTTGATGTCGCCGCGCTTCAAGAGCTCGAGCATCAGAGGCGCCTTGAGGTTCTGCGCGACAGGATAGACCGCCTGGGTGATCCCGACCGCGGGCGCCGCCGCTCTCTCCAGGTTCACGGTGAAAGGGTGCCTCAACATCTCGCGCGTCAGGGCCATGATGGGCGGCGGCATCGTCGCGGAGAAGAAGAGAGTCTGCCGTTTGCCCGGAAGGTGCTTCAAGATCCGGCGGATGTCCGGCAGGAAGCCCATGTCGAGCATCCGGTCCGCCTCATCGAGGACCAGGATCTCCAGCCCCTCGAGCCTGGCGTAAGGGAAACGGAAATGGTCGAGCAGGCGGCCTGGCGTCGCCACGAGGACGTCCACGCCGGTGCGGAAGGCGTGCTCCTGCGGGACCATGCCCACGCCGCCGAAGACGGACGCCGCGCGCAGCCGGGTGTGGGCGGCGAGCTGATTGGCGTGATCGTCGATCTGCGCGGCGAGTTCCCGCGTCGGGGTGACGATGAGGGCCCGTGTGACGCCGGGCTTCTTTCCCATCAGGCGGTGAAGGATCGGCAGGACGAAGGCGGCGGTCTTGCCGCTGCCCGTCATGGCGCAGGCCAGCACGTCCCGTCCTTCCATCGCGGGAGGGATCGTGTCCTTCTGGATGGGCGTGGGACGGGTGAAGCCCATCTCCTTGACGCCGCGCGCAAGGTCCGGATGGAGTCCGAAACTGGAAAAAGGCATGGAGACTGTACGTTCTTTCCGCGGCGGTCTCCCTCCGGGAGCGTCTCACCGCATGACTGTTCCGGCTTTTGTTCGGGAACGGAGGAATCGCCGGCGAGGCCTACGTTCGTTTTATCTGGCCCGCTGCCGGGAGCTTCCTGCTCCCGTTGCCGGACGTCGAGAATTCAGGGTGTCACATCCGCCGGTCAGATGCAACCGGCTGGCAAGAGGCGCGAGGGACGACTCTACTTCTTCGCGTCCGGAGTCCGGTCCCACCATTTCGACAGGCGTTCGCGCGGCATCTCCGGAGTCGCGGAAGCGCTCGGCGCGTAGTGGGAGGTGTCGTTGAAGAGAGAGAGCCTGGCGTGGGTCGGGTCTTTGAAGTCCAGGATGTTCAGACACGCCGGGCTCTGGTCGAGACGGTCTCGGTAGCTCCGGGGATCGAAGCCGAGCAGCGAGCTGACGAGCAGGCGGATCGTCGCCTTGTGGGAAACAAGCAGCGCCCGCCGGTCCGCGTTCTCCTCGACGATCCGGAGGAGAACCGGCAGGGCACGCGCCGTCACCGCGAGACCGCTCTCGCCTCCCGAGGGCGCGGACGAGAAAGGGTCGGCCTCCCAGCGGGCGTATTCCTCCGGGAAGAGCTTCTCGACCTCCGCGCGCTTTCGGCCCTCCCAGTGGCCGTGCGAGATCTCCCGCAGGCCGTCGCGCGGTTGAACCTCGAGCCGATGGGGCGCGGCGAGGATCCGGGCGGTCTCCATCGTCCGGCTCATGGGAGAAGCGTAGAAGGCGGCGATCGGCTCGCCGGCAAGCCGCGCCGCGAGGCTCCGCGCCTGCCCGCGACCTTCCTCCGAGAGAGCCACGTCGGTCTCGCCGGCGAAGGCGTCCTCCGCCGAGAGAACAGTCGCACCGTGCCGGACGAGGTAGACGCGAGTGGTCAAGGCGCCCCTCGGGCGCGCCCGGGACTCGGGACTCGGGACCCGGGACCCGGGAGGGAGGCTGTCGCACGGATCATCCTTTGATGACCCATCCTTTCCTGGAGAGAAGGTCGTGGAGGCGTTCGCGCTGGTCGCCCTGCAGCTCGATGGAGCTCTGACCGGCTTTTCCGCCCGCGCCGCAGGACTTCTTCAGCTCCCTGGCCAGGGCCGCGAGGAAATCGGAGTTGTTCGGGAGGCCGTCGATAAGAGTGACCTTCTTTCCGGGGCCGGCGTTCTGGACCCGCAGCCTCGCCGTGATCTTCGCCGGCACGGGCTCGTCCGCCGCAAGAGACTTCGAGTAGCGGCAGTCGTCGGCGGGCCATCCACACCTGGGACAGAGCCTTCCAGAGCTGGTCGAATAGACGGCGCGCCCTTTCATTTTCCGGACCTTAGACCAGATCCTTCGCCCTGGTCAGGATCAGCCGATTCGACCGGAGCAGATTCTTCGTCGCTTCGCTCCTCAGAATGACAAGAAGGGCGGAGGCGGCCCAGTCAGACTCTCTAAGCAATGACAGAACCAAGACTCTACCGCGTGAGCAACTGGATGAGAGTCCGGCCGTAGGCCGCCAGCTTGGCGGGGCCGATCCCGGGCACTTCCGCGAGGGCTTCGAGCGAACGGGGTCGCAGAGAAGCGATCGCCGCGAGCGTGCGGTCGTGGAAGACGACATAGGGCGGAACGGCCCGCTCCGCGGCTTCGCGCCGCCGCCACATCTTCAGCGTCTCGAAGAGAACGTAATCGGTTCCGTCGATCTCATCGAGAGAAGAGATCTCGTTGCCTCCGGCCGCAACCGGGGGAGCCGGCTTCGGAGCCTTCGCCCGCCTGCCGCGCGGCATCCTCGCGCGAGGAGGCTCGGGCAGGGTCAGCTCCGCGTCGGGCCGGCGCCCGGACATGACGTCGCGCCCCAGGCGTGTCAAGGAGAGCGTGCGATAGACGTCGTCGGAGGCCCTGAGCAATCCTCCCCCAACGGCGGCATCGAGCCACCGGCCTATCTTCTTCGGGTCCTCCCGCGAGAGGAGCCCGGTCGTCGAGAGGGATTTCAGGGACTCGGGGAGCTCTTCGATTTCGCCGCGGAGCATGGCGGTGATCTTGCGCTTTCCAAACCTCTCTCCGGCGCGCGCGACGCCGGAGAGGATCTTCCTCAGGAAGAGGAGCTCGTCGGCGTCGAGCGCGCGCCGCCGCGCGCAGTTTCCGCAGTTGCCGCAGCGGGACGGAACGTCCGCTTCGCCGAAGTATCCCAGCAGAGTGGCGCGCAGGCAGCCCGTGGAATCGGCGTAGGCGATCATCCGACGCAGTTTCTTGCGGTCGAGCTCGCGCTTTCTCTCGCGCTGCTCCGACTGATCTCCGCGGGGGACCTCGCGGTCCCCCGAACCCCCTGGGAGCGGCGCTCGCTGCCGCCAGAGATCGGGCTCATCGTCCTCCTTTTCGATGAAGAACTCCCGCGTCCGGACGTCCACGTAGTTCCAGAGGAGCGTCGCCTGCGCGGCCCTCCCGTCCCGGCCGGCCCGCCCGATCTCCTGGTAATAGGCCTCGAGCGATCCGGGGATCTCGAAGTGCACGACCGCTTCGACGTCGGGCCGGTCGATGCCCATGCCGAAGGCGTTGGTCGCGCAGATGACCCGGATGCGCCCGGCGGCGAAACCCTCCTGGATGCGGGTCCGCTCGGTCTCGTCCAGACCCGCGTGGTATGCCTCGGCGTCCGTCCCGGCCGCCCGCAGCGCATCGGCGGCGCGCTCCGTGCTCTTGCGCGTGGCGGCATAGATCAGGGCCCGCCGGCCCGCCACCAGCTCCGGCAGGAGAGCTCGCTTCTCGAGCTCTCCTGAGACGCGTCGGACGTCGAAGAAGATGTTAGGACGGTCGAAACCCGCCACGAAGACCTCGGGTTCGACGAGGGTGAGCAGCGTCAGGATGTCGTCCCTCACCTCGGGCGTGGCCGTGGCCGTGAAGGCGATGACGGGCGGACGGCCCTCCCCGCCGTCGGCGCGGCGGCACTTCCCGGCGGCCTCCGCGAGGCGCCGGTAGTCCGGGCGGAAGTCGTGGCCCCACTCCGACACGCAGTGGGCCTCGTCCACGGCGAAGAGGGAAAGACGCAGATCGGCGAGATCGCGGAGAAAGGAAGCCGAGGCGAACCGCTCGGGCGCGACGTAGAGGAGGCGCAGGACTCCGCGCCGGGCGTCGGCCACCGCCGCGCGGCGCTCGGCCGGCGAGGCGAGCGAATGAAGCGCGGCCGCGCGGATGCCTTTGCGGTTCAACTCGTCCACCTGGTCCTTCATCAGCGCGATGAGTGGAGAAACGACGAGGGTCAATCCCGGAAGCAGAAGCGCCGGAAGCTGGTAGCCGAGCGACTTGCCGGAGCCCGTCGGCATGACGGCGAGGACGTCGCGCCCAGCGAGCACCGCGCGGATCATTTCCTCCTGACCGGGCCGGAAGGCCTGATGCCCGAAGTGCCGCGCGAGCGCATTACTGAGGTTAGAACTCATGGGCCGAATCCCCCGTGTCATCCTGAGCGAAGCGAAGGATCTGCTCTGATCGGTCTTGGAACTTGAGGGGCAGATCCTTCGTCGCTTCGCTCCTCAGGATGACACGACGCCTGGAATTATGGCCGCGTTTCGCGCGTTTATGAGCGTCCCGGCTTCCCGTCATCTCTTAATATGACTCAAACCATGACCGTCGCTCCGTCCTCCGACACGCCCGCCGCCGTGCGAGTCCGCTCGGACCGCCGCGCGCTGGCCATCGTCGCGCACGTGGACCACGGGAAGACGACGCTCGTGGATGCCTTGCTCAAGCAGTGCGGCACCTTCCGCGCGGGACAGCACGTCGAAGAGCTGGTGATGGATTCGGGAGAGCTCGAGAAGGAGCGGGGCATCACCATCCTGGCCAAGAACACCGCGGTGCGTTACCGCGGCGTCGTCATCAACATCGTGGACACGCCGGGGCACCGCGATTTCGGCTCCGAAGTCGAGCGCATTCTCTCCATGGTCGAGGGGGTCCTGCTCCTCGTGGATGCCTCGGAAGGACCGCTGCCGCAGACCCGGTTCGTTCTGAAGAAGGCGCTGGAAGGGAACAAGCGCCCGATCGTGTTGATCAACAAGGTTGACCGCTCGGACGCCCGGACTCTCGAGGTCGAACAGGAGATCCTCGACCTCTTCCTTTCGCTCGCGACGCTCGAGGAGCACCTGGAGTTCCCGATCCTCTACGGCGCAGGCCGTCTGGGCTTCGCCTCGCGCGACCCGCAGGCGACCTCCGGGGACCTGAAGCCGCTTCTCGACACGATCCTCGAGCACATCCCGCCGCCGGTCATCGAAGAGGCGCCCTTCAAGATGATCGTGGCGAACATCGACTACTCCGACTACCTGGGCCGGCTCGCGATCGGCCGCGTTCACTCCGGCAGCCTGGCGAAGGCGACGGAGCTCGCAGTCGTGCGCCCCGACGGTTCGATCGTCGAGAAGGGGAAGGCCGGCAGGATCACCATGTTCGAGGGGATCGAGCGGGTGGAGGTGACCGACGCCTCGGCCGGCGACATCTGCATGATCTCGGGTTTTCCTTCGATCGAGATTGGCGAGACCATCCTGGACCTCTCCGACCCGACGCCGCTTCCCGGTATCCTCGTGGACGAGCCGACTCTCTCGATGGAGTTCCGCGTGAACGACTCGCCCATGTCCGGGCAGTCGGGCAAGTACGTCACGAGCCGGCATCTACTCGAACGGCTGGAGAAGGAGCTCGAGAGGAACGTCGGCCTGCGCATGGAGAGAAGGCCCGAGCCGGACTCCTTCCTGGTGCTCGGCCGCGGAGAGCTGTCTCTTGCGATTCTCGCGGAGACGATGCGGCGCGAAGGGTACGAGTTCGCGCTCGGACGGCCGCAGGTCATCCTGCACCGGGGCGAGAACGGCGAGCTTCTCGAGCCCTACGAGGAGCTGGTCATCGATTGCGCCGAGGAGTTCACCGGCCCCGTCATCGCGGCGGTGGGGGAGCGCAAAGGCGAATTGAAGCACCTGGGCAAGCACGCCGACCGAACGCGCCTCGAGTTCGCCATTCCCTCCCGCGGGCTGCTCGGATTCCGCCTCGAGTTTCTGACGCTCACCAAGGGGACGGGCTTGATCAACCACCTCTTCGACCAGTACGGGCCTCACCGCGGGCCGCTCCCCAACCGATCGAAGGGAGCGATGATCGCCAAGGAGGGGGGCGAGGTCACGGCCTACGCCCTCGACCGGTTGGGCGACCGCGGCGTCTTCTTCGTGAAGCCGGTCGAGAAGGTCTACGGCGGCCAGATCGTGGGCGAGCAGGTCAAGGAATCGGACATGGTGGTCCAGCCCTGCGAAAAGAAGCACCTGACCAACATGCGAGCCTCGACTTCCGACATCGCGGTGCGCCTGACGCCCCCGCGCGAGCTCAATATCGAGCAGGCAATCGAGTGGATCAACGACGACGAGCTCGTCGAAGTCACACCCGCGGCGATCCGCGTCAGAAAGCGCATCCTCGACCACAGCCGCCGCAAACGCGACCGCGTCGGAGACTAGCCCACCGGAAGCAGGTCCAGCTCGGTCGCGATCTTCAGGATTTCCTCGCGCAGGGCGCGCCGCTCGGCCACGAGACGCCGGACCGAGGAGTCGCGGGAGAAGACGGAGAGAAGCGCCCGGCCCCGCCCGATGAGAACGTCCAGAGTCTCCTGCCCCCGCAGGGCCGCGTAGCCGGACACCGGTGCCAGCACGGCCGCGACGAGCGCCGGGCGCAGTCCGAAGAGCAACCCGGCCGCCGCAGCGCACGCCACCGATGTCGCCGGGAACAGGAGCACCGCCGTTGCCGCCTTGATCGAGGCCTGCTGGTCCTCCGCTCCTCTGGCGAACTGATCGGCCAGAAAGCCGGCCAGGCGATAGGCCGGGTAATGAAGAAAGGCTCCCAGCGCCGCGAGCGGCAGGAGCAGCAGGGAACGGAGGTTGCCGGCGACGAGGCGAGCCAGGGAGCGGGCGGTCAGGCTTTCCGGAGTGAGGTCGCCGAGCGCCAGGCCGGCCTCTTTCCGTTCCGACTCGAACCGGGCGATGCGCGCATCAATCGCCGCGAAATGCGGGAGGTCGCGCTGCCGCAGGAGTCGCGCGCCCTCGACGAAGCGGCGGCGCAGATCGAGCTGTTCGGCCAGAGGCATCGGCGAGCCTTCCGGCTCGATCGAGAAGATCCGCTCGGCACGCCGCACGAGATCCAACGCCTCGCGGCTCTCCGCCTGGAGCGTTGTCTTCGAGAGCGCGGCCTCGATCCGGCTGGTCAGCTCCCGCGTCGCCTCCCGCGGCGGTTCGCCCCGCTCGTCCAGAGCGACAGGAGCCACGGGGAACGGTTCTCCGAACGAGAGCAGGGCCGAGCTTCGAAACCGGATCTTCCAGGTGTAGTAGAGGCCGGCCGGGACGATCCGGACGCCTTCCTTCGCCCCGACGCTTGCCGCGCCGGGATTCCCCGAAGCCACTCCCAACCCGATGCGCGCGGCTCCGGTCTTCAGCCCGAGGAGTTTCGATTCATCGTGCGACGCCCCTTCGGGAAAGAGCGCGAGCACCCCTCCGCGGGAGAGAAGCGCCCGGGCCCGCGCGAAAGTCTCCCGGTTGCGCGAGATATCGCTTCCCGGATCCTGCCTGCGGTAGACGGGGATGGAGCCAAAGACGCGGACGAAGAAACCGACGACGGGCATCCGGAAAAGAGGCTCCTTCGTGAGGAAGGAGACGGTGCGCGGAGCGAAACAAAGCAAGAAGAGCGGGTCCACGAGGCCGTTGGGATGGTTCAGAACGAAGATGACCGGGCCCTCCGCGGGAATGTGTTCCGCGCCCGCGATCTCGATCCTCCGGAAGAAGACGCGCAGGACGAGCCGCATCATCGCAGTGGTAAGACGCCGGACCATTGCTAGCCGGTGCGCCCGCACCGGCTGGCGTAGAGCCAGATCGCCCCCGCGAGCGCGATGACGGCGGGCAACATGAGGAACGCCGTTCCCAGGGATGTCGCGTCCGAGACAGCGCCGATCAAGGGAGGAGACGGGACGTCCCCGAGCAGGTGAATGCCGAGGATCGAAAGAGCCACGGCCGTCGCGCGCTCGGTGGGCGCGACGACGTTGACGATGGCCGAGTTGATGGGACCCGTCGAAGCGAAGAGAAGAAGCTCCGTCGCGACGATGCCGGACAGGTAAATCGGCTTGGAGGAGGAACCGAACGCGACGAGTGCGGCCGGCGCGGCGGCGAGTGTCGCCCACCCGGAAACCCGCAGATAGGCGCTCTCGGATCGCTTCAGGAAGAAGTCTCCGGCCCAGCCCCCGGCGAACGTCCCCACGAAGCCTGTCACGACGACGATCGCCCCGAACTGCACCGTCGCGTCGGCCTTCGACATGCCGCGGATCCGTTCCAGAAAAGCCGGCGCCCAGAATGCCATGCCTCCCAGCGCGAACGTGTAGGCGGCGTATCCCAGCACCGTCAGCCTGTAGGACCTGTTCTCCAGGAGGCGCCTGTAAGAGCGCCAGACTCCGCCTTCTCCCTTTCCGGGCGGAAGAGGCATGGAGTGAGGGGCATCCTTCTCCCCCCGCGGCGGATCCTTCAAGCCCAAACACAGCAGCGCCAGGGCCAGCCCCGGCAGTCCCGCCACGAAGAAGGCCGCGCGCCAGCCGAACTTCTGGTCCATCAGCCCGCCAAGGACGTACCCGGCGGCCGAGCCGATCGGGATTGCCGCGAAGAACACGGCGAAGACACGCCCACGCTTCTGCTTCGGAAAAGAGTCCGCGAGAAGGGCCGGCGCGATCGTGGCATAGGCGGCCTCGCCGACTCCGACCGTGGCCCGAGCCGCGAAGAGTCCCGCGAAGGACCGCGCGAGCCCTCCGAGTGCCGTCGCGATGCTCCAGATCCCAACACCCAGGGCGAGCAGCCGCGGCCTCCCTCTGCGGTCGCCGAGCGTCCCGAAGACAGGCGAGGTCAGCATGTAAACGAGGATGAAACCGGTCATGAGAGAGCCGAGCTGCGTGTCGGAAAGCCGCAGCTCCGACCTCTTCAGGCTCTCGACGAGAGAGGCGACGACGTAGCGGTCGAGATAGTTGAAGAGGTTGATGAGGGTCAGGACTGCAAGCGCGACGCCGGCGCTGCGGTCCGAGTGGGTCCCGCTATGGCCCACCAGGGAGCTCCTCGTCTTCGGCCTTTCGGCTCGTCATTCGGTCAGTCCGGATTCTTCCTCGGCAGCCGCCGCCGGACAAGCGCAAAGAAAAGCCCCGCCGCGGCGGGGCTTTCGAGAGGCCCTTCGGATCGGATCAGTGGCACTTCAAGGCGTCCTGGCGAGGTACGTGGCCTGGTTCTCGGGGCCTTCCCGGACGGTCACTTCGGCGACACGGGTCCAGCCGAGCACGCCGGAGGTCTCGAGCCGCTCGGAGAAATAGCGGGCGAGGTTCTCCGCCGAGGTGTTCCGGCCGGTGAAGGCCGGGTGCTCGTTGATGTACTTGTAGTCGAATTCCTTCGCGATCGTCTCGAGAGCCTTCTTCACCGTGACGAAATCGGCGGCGATATCGTGTTGCTGCAGGTCCTTCGATTCCAGGACGGCGTCCACGCTGTAGGAATGCCCGTGGAGAGGCTCCGGGCCGCCTTCGTAGTCGATCAGGTTGTGAGCCGCCTCGAAACACGCGGAGACGGTGATGCGGTAGGACATTTCTGCCAGCCAACGATCCGATTCAACCCAGGACGGTGGCCTCGCGTGTGACGGAGAGCGACGCTTGAGCTTCGGGCGCGATCGCGAGGAGGGCCTCCAGGACTTTCTTGGGCGTGGAGGTCTCGCCGGCGGACTGGTCGAGGTTGATCTCGAAACGGAGACTCCGGCCGGAGGGGGCAGGTTCGAGCGAGAAGGCGCGCAGGGCCGGGAGAGCATCGCGCCACCCGTTGACGAGCGCTTCGGCGGCACGGGCCACGTGCTCCGGAGAATCGAGGCGCACGGCGTAGCGGGCGGACTTGACGGCCTTCGAGAGGGCGGGCTCTCCCGCGGAAAGCTCGCGGACTTCGAGCACTCCGATCCCGGGCGGGAGCTTCTCGTTGATCTTCCGCGCGGCCTCCAGGCCGAACGGCGCGATCCCTTCGACGTCGAAGACCTCGTGGCGGCTCTCGAGGCCCAGCGGCAGGGCCGGTCCCATCGAAAGCTTCATGTGTGGGTTGAACCCCTCCGAGTAGCGCGCCGGCAGACCGGCGGCGCGGATCGCGCGCTCGAGGACATCCATCGTGTTGCGATGGGACAGCAGCCGCGCGTCGCCTCTCTTCTCGAAGATGACTCGATGGCGGAAGACCGTCCCGCCCTGCCCGCCGCGGATGCGGACCGCAGACGGCAGGTCCGGCATGGCCTTCTGGCGATAGGCCGCGCCTTTCGCTACCTCACGGTAGGCCGAAGGATCGCCCTCCCGGGAAGTGGCGCTTGAAAGAGCCGGCAGCGATCCCGGAGTGGGTCTCGCGAGCACCGTGTCCTCTCCGTTGCCCGGCACTCCGCAGGCGTAACAGTGCCCCCACTTGCAATCCTCGGTGCGCCACTCCTTCCTGGCCTTGATCAATTCGATCTGCAGGAAACGTTTCGTGATCGAGGCGTCGAGCACGTCCCACGGCATCACCTCGTCGGTGTCGTACGCGCGCAGGTACGACTCCTTCGGAATCCCTGCCGCTTCGAAGGCCTTCATCCACAGGTCATACCGGAAGTGCTCCGACCAGCCGTCAAATTTCACGCCCGACTTCCAGGCCGCGTGGAGCACGCGCGCCATGCGGCGGTCGCCGCGCGAAAGCGCGCACTCGATCTGGGCCTCGCGCGGCTCGTGCCACTTCATGCGCGCGCCGCGGACGGACCGGAATCTCTCCTTCAGGTAGGCGAGCTTGCGCTCGAGGGTCTCGACATCGTCGAACGGCGCCCACTGGAACGGCGTCCAGGACTTCGGCACGAAAGAGCCGACGGAGACGTTGACCTGCTTCCTGTCGTGCTTCTTCCCCTGCGCGAGGATGTCCCTGACCAGGACGACGAGCTCGTCCAGGTCGGACTGCGTTTCCGTCGGCAGGCCGATCATCGTGTACACCTTGATCAGGTCCCAGCCGCGCGCGAAGGCCACGTCGGCCGCGGCGACCATGTCGGCGTTGGTGAAGGTCTTGTTGATGACGCGGCGCAGGCGGTCGGATCCCGTCTCCGGCGCGAACGTGAAGCCGGACTTGCGCACCTCCGAGACGGCGTCCGCGAGTCCCACCGAGAAGGCCTCGGCGCGCAGCGACGGGAGCGAGATCGAGACGCGGCGGTCGGAAAGCTGAGGGGCGAGGCATTGGACGAGCGGCTCGATCTGCGAATAGTCGGCCGTCGAGAGAGAGAGAAGACCCACCTCGCTCCAGCCCGACTCCGCGATGAACTTCTTCGTCATGTCGGCGACGTCGCCGGGGTCCAACTCCCGCACCGGCCGGTACCAGTAGCCGGCCTGGCAGAAGCGGCAGCCCTGCGTGCAGCCGCGCATGACCTCGAGGCCCAGGCGGTCCTGCACGATCTCGACGGAAGGGACCATCGGCTTGTCCGGGTAGTAATCGGGTTTCAGGGCCGGCACCCACGTGCGCCTGGCGCGCTCGGGCGCGCGAGGATCGTTTCTTGTGATCGCCGCGATCCGGCCGTTCTCGTGATACGTCACGTCGTAGAAGGAGGGAACGTAGACCCCTTCGACCGCGGCCAGGCGGGCGAGAAGATCGCGGCGCGGGAGCCCCTGCGCGCGGGCCTCGCGGTAGGCGTCGAGCAACAGCGGCAGCGCCTCCTCGGCGTCGCCGATCAAGAATGCGTCGAAGAAGTCGGCGATCGGCTCCGGGTTGGCGGTGCAGGGGCCGCCGCCGAGCACGATGGGATCGGACTCGCGCCGGTCCCGCTGCCACACCGGCATTCCCGCCAGGTCGAGCATGTTGACGATGTTCGAGTAGTTCAGCTCCGCCTGGAGCGAGAAACCCAGCACGTCGAAGTCGGAGACCTGCGCGAACGACTCGGTCGAGAAGAGCGGGATCCCTCGCTCCCTCATCTTAGCCTCGAGGTCCGTCCACGGCGCGTAGACCCGCTCGCAGGCGAAGTCCGTCCGCCGGTTCACGATCTCGTAGAGGATCTTCAACCCCGTGTGGCTCATCCCGATCTCGTACGTGTCGGGAAAGGCCAGCGCCAGCGTCACCGAGGCCGCCGAAAGGTCCTTCCGCGTGACATTGCGCTCGATTCCGACATACCGCCCCGGCTTCTCCACCAGGGGGAGGAGCGGATCAAGTTGCGGGCGCAGAGAGGCGTATCTCACGGAACCGACGATTGTAGTCGCGAAAGCAAGTTCGTGCTCGACGTCTTACCGCGGAAGAAGGGGACCAGCAACCGGATCAGTGAGCGATGGCGACGTCTCCGTTTGTTCCCCACTGGACCGAGGCCGGGCAGTTGCCCCCAGCGGACTGGACGAACCACGTCCCGGTCGCGGGCCTCCAGATCACCTTGTCCGCCCGCGAGTCCCCGGACATCTGCGCTCCCAGAGCCACGTCCCCGGCTGTCCCCCAATTCACCGAGGCAAGATCCGGAGCGCCCGAGCTGGGCCTTACGTACCAGTACCCTGTCGACGGGCGGAAGATCGCAAAATCCGCGTGGCCGTCGCCCGTGAAGTCGCCTGCCACGGGAACGTCTCCGGCGGTGCCGAAGGCAACGGCCAGAGTCCCCCCGCCGGAGAGCTTCACAAACCACGTCCCCGACGACGGGCGAAAGACCGCCACGTCCGTCATTCCGTCCCCGTCGAAGTCCCCCGGCACCGGAATGTCTCCGGCAGTTCCCCACTGCACACTTGTGCTCGGGCCTTCCGCTGTCCGCGCGTACCACGTCCCGTTCGAGGGCCGCCACACCGCGAAGTCCGCTCTCGCGTCTCCACCGTAGTTGCCCGGCACCGGAATGTCCCCCGAAGTTCCCCACTGCACGCCCAGCAGGTTCGCGCCTTCCGACGTCCGGACGTACCACCTCCCATCGCTGGGCTGGAAGACCGCGTAATCCGCTCGCCCGTCGCCTCCGTAGTTGCCGGGAGCCGGAATGTCGCCCGAGGTCCCCCACTGCACCACGAGGTCTCCAGCACCGTCGGACCGCTTCACGTACCAGGTCCCGTCAGAGGCCCGGAAGACCGCCTTGTCCGCAAGCCCAACCGAGCGCGAACCCATATCGGTGCGGCCCGCCGGCCGACACTCGATCGAGCGAGTACCCCGCGCTGACCTCCACGCGCCTCCCCTCGACTTCCTGATAGGCATACGGCCTGTCGTCCTGGAGCACTCCCGCCGGCGTCTCCACTTCAAGCTGTCCGGCCTCGTTTAACCGGACGTCGCGGGCGCCGCGATACGCCAGCCTGACTTGGGCCGGGTCGGCACCGGGCTTCACGAGGAAGTCGTACTTGAGGCGGGTCGCATTTCCGGAATAGACGAGATCAATGCCCGGCCAGAGATCGGAGTAGACAATCGAGCCGTACGTCGAGAGACCCGTCTTCCACTCCTCCCGCGGCCCCTTGAAGTAGCTGATGACGCCGGACAGTTTGTTCCCTGCCGTGATCTTCGGGTTTGGGTTAGCCCCGACGAAGTCGAGCTTGACCACCCAGCGGCTCACCGGGTTAGGAGTTTGGGAGATGCCTCGACTGAGTGAGACCTTCTCCAGCCTGCCATTCGAGTCGTTTTTTTCATGTCTCTGCTCGGTCTGGACGAGCGTCATCCCTTCGGCGGTGAAGTAGAGAGTCGTGTCGCGACCCTGAACGTAGTAGGCCACCCGGGGATCGAGCTGGCCGCGGTTCTCGATGAAATACAGCGGCATGCGCTCGAGAGCGCGCGTCACGGCGACTCTCTTCTCCGAGGCAGGGGATGTTGGCTGGTGTCCCTCCTTAAGGGGAACGGTTTTTGAGGAAAAAGCGCCGTCGGTCTCTACCGCGATCCGACTGGCAGAGCGGTTCGGGCTGGAAGACCGATGCAAGATAACGGCCGCCAAAACCAGCCCCAGAACGCAGACCGACGCCGCCGCAAATCGGAAAAACCAGGCCGTCTTCTTCAGCAGCAGTTCGATCATGCGAACTTGAGACTTCGGCTCACGGGTGCAATCCGCCAGCCTTGGGTCAGAAGCTCCGCTTACCGCTACTTGACTAGCAAGCGCAGCACGACAAAGACAAGGTGAGGCTTCATCATTCTTGGGTCTGGACTTTCAGTTTGACGGGAAGCGACAGCGGTCGTCCGCCGCTCGGGAAGGCGCAAAGAGGCTCTAACTCAGATACTTGAAACCGGTGCCGGTGTTGAAGAGCACGACCCGGCTCGACCGATCGAGGCGGCCCTCAGCGGCCAGATTTTTCGCGGCGGCCCAGACGGCTGCGCCTTCGGGGCAGACGAAGAGGCCTTCGGCGGCGCCGATCTCGTCTGCGGAGCGGCGCATTTCGTCGTCGGTGACAGCGACGGCGTCGCCGCGGGACGCGCGGATGTCGCGGAGGATCAGGAAATCGGCGAAGGCCTTGGGCACGCGCAGACCCGAGGCGTAGGTCTGCGCGTTCTCCCATTTCTCCGAGGCGGGCTTGCCTTCAGCCAGGGCTTTCGGGATCGGGGCGCAGCCGGCGGCTTGGACGGAGATCATGCGGGGGCGCTTGCTCCCGATCCATCCGAGCGCCTCCATCTCCTCGAAGGCTTTCCACATGCCGATGAGGCCGGTGCCGCCGCCGGTGGGGTAGAGGATGGCGTCGGGGAGGTCCCAGGCGAAGTCTTCGGCGAGCTCGTAGCCCATCGTCTTCTTTCCCTCGACGCGGTAGGGCTCCTTCAAAGTCGAGACGTCGTGCCAGCTTTCGCGCGGCGCGCGTTCCGCGACGATCTTGCCGCAGGCGTCGATCAAGCCCGGCACGAGAGTGACCTTCGCGCCGTAACGCTCGCATTCGATCTTGAAGAGGGGAGGTGTGTCCTCCGGCATGAAGACATGGCATTCCATCCCGGCTTTCGCCGCGTACGCGGCCGCGGCGCCACCTGCGTTGCCCGCCGTCGGGAGCGCGATCCTGGAATATCCGAGCTCCTTCGCTCGGGAGACCGCCGCGGACAGGCCGCGAGCCTTGAAGGAGCCCGTGGGATTGCCCCCCTCGTCCTTGATCCAGAGATCGGAGAACCCGGCTGGCCCGCCGAGCCGGTTCGCTCGCAGGAGGGGCGTGCCGCCTTCACCGAGCGAGACGATATTGGCCGGGTTCTCGACGGGCATCATCTCGTGCCATCGCCAGATCGTGTGGGGGCGAGACGCGCCGCTATCGCGATCGAGAGGGCGCCCGTCGTAGCGGACAAAGAGCGGGCCGCCGCAGGCGCCGCAGAGATTCGCGCGGCTGTTGCGCGCGTGAGCCCGCCCGCATTTCGTGCACACCAGATCCACGAAGAGGGAGAACACGAGGGAAAGTTATCAGTTAACAGTTTTCAGTTTGCGCGGGCGCGAAAACTCGAACCGAAAACTGAGAACTGAGAACTGAGAACTGAAAACTGAGAACTCGACCGAGGCGCAGGGCTGCGCCACGCGTCAAGGAGGATAGCACGAACGTCTACTTGACGCTCCGCAGAAGCGGAAGCGATAATCGCCGCGGCCATGGAATTGAACGACCACTTGCGTCAGATGTTGAAGGAGCTGGGTCAGGCGATCAACGAGTCCATCTCGGGCTCGGGTCGCGTGCACGATTCCATCCAGCGAATCCGCGACGAGGGTTACAACCTATACATGGTTCTCGACGCGAAGGTCGGCGTGAACCGGCGCGCGCCGCGTGCGGGAAGCCGGCGCCGGCCATCTTCCGCAGGCAACGGCAAAGACGTCATGCCGACTGGAAACCAGGCCGCCTTCCGGATCAACATCAAGGACCTGCGCTTCCTGAAGTCCGTCGGCATCGACCCTACGCGCAAGGTGCGCAACCGCCGCGCCGTCTCCTCCCGGATTTCGTTGCGCCGTTCCCCGACTCGCGCTTAGCCCGCTCCGATCTTTTCCGCCGAATACTTCGTCATCGCTCCTCTGCGATGCCTGCGGCATCGCCGTCGTCGCGCTTCCTCGTCTCGACGGAAAATCTCTGTCGCGGGCAGTCTGTCGGCTGAAACCGTCTAGACTGGCGTTGATGAAGGCGCTGGGGATGACGCCGGCGGGATGGGGGGCGCTGGCGTTGGAATGGGGGCTGCCGCGGTACCGCGGGCGCCAGATCTTCGATGCGCTTCACCGGCAGGGCGTCCATGATTACTCGGCGATGCAAGTGTTGCCGAAGGAGCTGCGCGAGCGCCTGGCCCGGGACTTGCCGCTCGCGCTACCGGAGATCGTTCGCAGCGAGCCTTCCTCCGACGGCAGCATCAAGTACGGATTGAGGCTTTTCGACGGCGCCTTGGTCGAAGCGGTCTTCATGCCCGGCGAGGCCCGGCACGCCGCCGTCAACGAGTTCGAGGACGCGCGAGCCGTGAAGACTGGCGCGGCGAGTCCAAGGTCCAGGGTCCAAAGTCCAGGGCCGTCCGGAGTCCCCAATCCTAAATCCGAAATCCGAAATCCAAAATTTACCGTGTGCCTGTCGTCGCAGACGGGATGCGCGGTGGACTGCGCGTTCTGTGTGACGGGGCGGCTTGGAGGAGGCCGGAACCTCTCCGCAGGCGAGATCGTCGGGCAGCTCTACGCGGCCCTGGACGACGTCGGTCGAGGCAGCGAAGGGCTGCGAGTCGTTTTCATGGGGATGGGCGAGCCGTTCCTGAACCCGGACGAGGTCATCGGAGCGCTCGAGGTCCTCTTCGAAACAGTTTCACCGCGGCGTGTGACCGTCTCGACCTCCGGCATCACGCCGACCTTCGAGCGTTTCGCCGCCTTGGCCCGGCGGCCGAACCTCGCGGTGTCCTTGAACGCGGCGGATGAAGA
>WNFV01006999.1_pt1 | contig 18500 bp, 17 predicted proteins | sample 5400101 | NCBI WGS metagenome assembly WNFV01 (sample SAMN13153361, study PRJNA577476) | soil metagenome | isolation source: 115 cm soil or saprolite under grassland replicate 1 | place: USA:California | collected 2016-06-15 | reverse complement strand
ACCATCGGCTTATTGATCTGGCAGCGCTCCTTGTCATTTCTCAAGAAAGCCGGCACCAATATTTTGGCAATGGCGTTGGTGATTTGGGCGCTTTCGGTGCTTCCCAACGGTAACTTGAATCAAAGTTATCTAGTGCAGTTTGGAAAATGGATCGAACCTATTGGACGCTGGATGGGAATGGATTGGCGCTTGACAGTTGCATTAATCACGAGCTTCCCCGCCAAAGAGAACGCGGTTGCCACACTTGGTGTGCTCTTCGGCAGCAGTCCCAGTGCAGGGCTCGCACAGACCTTGACCTCTACATTCTCCACTGCATCTGCACTTTCATTCCTGGTTGTGACAATGCTCTTCATCCCATGCATGGCAACAGTTGCAGTCATTCGCCAGGAAACAAATTCATGGGGTTGGACTCTGCTCAATATTGCTCTGTTCTTGGTCATCTCAATTGCCGCAGGTACTGGCGTGTATCATCTCGCGCTTGCCGTAGGGTTGTAGCTATGTTAGAACAGCTTGTCAACGTAATTCGCGCTGGAGGCACCTTGGAGACGGGAGCGTTAGCAGCTCGCCTCGGGACAAGCCCTCAACTCATCGAAGCTATGCTCGGGCACTTACAGCGGAGTGGACTGATTCAGGCGTATGTCAGTTGCAGCGATGGCTGTCAGGGATGCAGTCTGCAAGATGCTTGTAAAAAGCCAGATCAAAGCACAATCCGTTTATGGCAGAGTAAACCCGAAAGTTAATTTCAAAGCTAATAGATACGTTTTTCAAAGCCCCCTATACACTAAACCAATCCAACATGGCAGGCTATCCCACTTAGGGATAACCTGCCATGTTAGTTTCTATTCACAGTTCATAAGACGGGCCAGCTAAGCCATGACGCCGCCATGAGCTATCTTTCTGAGAATGGTATAGTCTTCACCAAACTTGCATAATGCGTCGCAGTGGTCGCGTAAATTGTCGAAGGGAATGAAAGCCAGTGCGATATCTGTTAAGTCGTTCCGAAAAGCGGGACGCGCTAACTGCGCGATAACCTCTTTTTCACGTCGGTTCGGAGCGACCAGATAAAAGTGGCAGGTACATTCGGGAATGGAACGGGCTAAATCTTCCATCCGCAAGATGCCAGAATAAATTGATGTGCTTTTCTCGATCTCAAAGGCACTCACAATTTCGCTTGTACCTGGTTTCAGCCAAATCACATCGATTAGGCTCGTGGTATCCATTACTTCTGGCGGCCAACCCATCGACGGCAATGTGGGAATTGTTAGCAAGGCGAATGCCTGACCATCATAGGAGCGATGGCGATCATTACGGGCAACATATACATCATATTTCAGCGCACGACCAACCTTAATGAGAAGATATTGAATTTGTGTGTGTTCAGATTCTTCTCGTTCTTCCGCCAGAACATCTGCATGGCGAGCCTTGGCTACTCTCTCGGCTTTTACTTTCTCAACTTGCAAAAAGGCTTCCACATTTCCATCGACTAACAATCGCCCAGCACCAATTTCAAAGAGCAGTCCTGCGAACGCGCCGAGATCTTTCGAGAGTTGATCACGAAAGTCATTATTGGTTTGTAGGATGACTTCGCGCATTTCCAAGTAGCTTTCCCATGCACCTAGTTTCTTTCTATCGTGAAAGAGCGCATTGAATCCATTCACCATAGCGGTATTGAATGGGGGCACGATGGTTGGATGCAGAAAATAAACAATGTTTGCTACGGCTGGACCCAATCCCTTGATATGCGCTCCAGCAAGGCGGCTGATTTCTGCTAGCACCTGTTCTTCACGTGTTGCACTCAGGCAGGCTTCTAGGAACGCAGCGAATTTACGTTTGTTGGTTTCGTTCTCATAGATGTCAGGGATACGGAGCTTGGGTTTCCAAAAAAATGGATGTGCTGCCCCCTCGAATACTTGCTTCTGTTCTGTAATAGCGTTTAGCACTACTTCTAGGGGTGAGCCCTTAAAGTCGCTTCCAAACGTTCCCGCGGCAATGCTATCTACTGTATCACGCACACCACGTCGAATTGCCCGGAATGCCTTCATTCGTGATTCTCCACCCACGAACCACGTGTTATAGACCGACTCAGGATCGGATTTGTATTGTGTAATAATATGCGTTAATGTAGTCCTATCCATCGATGTTTCCTTTCACTGTGATTATAGGCTAAAGTGCGTAGTCCTGAATAAGTATTTTGGCGCTCCTTTTGTAATACAAACAAAGGTATGGTTAGCATATCGCTGTTGTAGTACATTCGCGCTAACCCTAAATGCGTTCCAAGTTGGGTTCCGTGATTGTTCTGGCCGGAAAGCAAAAATGGCACTCAAAGAAATCACAGTTGCAATTGGCGATGGTTATGAACTCGATCGGGCCGGGCTGGCAGTGTTGATCGCGAGCCTGCCTGGCTTACGTGTGGTTCCCATTGACAGGAATCCACCCCCGCAGGTTTTGGTTTGGGTCGCCTCTCGAGATTCAAGTGAATTCCCTTCGGTCCAGTCCGATACGGCACTGTTAGTGCTCACCGAAGATGTAAATTATGAGTCTCTTCCTGAAACGGTAACTGGACTTTTATCTAGGGACGAATCGCCTTCTGCCCTTGGTATTGCGATACGGCAGGTCGCTCGCGGTGAACAATACCTAAGTCCGTCGTTAGCAACTGCCATTCTGCAGAAGCGTCAATCAAAATCTATTGTTACAGAATCGGAGAGGTCAATGCTGGACGCCCTTACAGAGCGCGAACGCGAAATTCTCGAATACCTCGCGCATGGTTTGAGCAATAAGATGATCGCATCCCGGCTTTATTTGAGCGTGCGAACTGTGGAAGGTCACCTAGCAAACATCTACTTGAGCCTGGGTGTACATTCACGTACCGAAGCCATGTTGATGGCTGTCAGAATCAGGTAGTTTTACTTGATAACTTCAAGCGGCTTTGCGCTTTGCCATTTTCCAGTTTGATATTATCCTTCTTAAAATATGAATCCTACTGAAACTCGTCTTGCAATCCTTGGAACGATGTCTGATCTTCACAGACAACCCATCAGTTATGACCTTAGCTGCTTGCAGAAAATCGTTGCGGATGTTTCACCCGATTTATTATGCGCTGAGATTACTAAAGAAGATTGGGAACACGGTGACTTTTCACAGGCTGCACTCGAGGTCCGGGAAGCATTAGCGCCGACGATTGCGTCCATGGACGTCGTCTTAATCCCAGTTGCTCCAAGCCCCAAACAATACGCGGATTTCACACCCCACTCGGGCTGGAGACACCGCTTGGTGCCGACCTTTGATCGGCTGCTGCGCTGGGGTCAAATTCAGGCTGATGACGCGCCGACTGTCAATGGACCGTGGTTCGGTGCATTCTGCCATACGATTTGCTGGCTCACCGAATCGCTTTGGAGTGCAAAGGATCGCGTCGAGTGGGAGAAACAAAACGAAGAACTGGTTGAGAATATAATCAGCGCAGTAAGGCGAGATAGCGGGCGGCGCGTATTAATAACCGTGCAGTGCCAGCGTCTACATCGCTTGATTCCACTCTTGCATACTCACGACGATTTATTCAAAATAGTTGATTATCAAAACTTATAAAACGAATTCTGATGAGATTATCAAGGTGGTTTCTCATTTCACTCGCAATTATTTTTTCTGTGTCTCTGTATTCGCCGGCCAGAGCCCAGGAGGATGAACCATACTATATCGTCCAGGAAGGCGATTCGCTCTGGGAAATCGCGGCGCGCTTCGGAGTAAGCCTCGAAGATTTGCAACGAGCGAATAATATCAACGATCCGGGCCGGGTTGTGATTGGTGCTCGTTTGATTATCCCTGGCTTGATTGGCGTAAGCGGACGTTTGGATACCGTCGCGGTCGCTTATGGAGAGACTGTTCGTAGTCTGAGTCGTCGTTATGCTCTTTCAGGCGCGACCCTTGCCCGCCTCAATCACTTTATCAGCCTATCCGAGTTATATGCTGGCGCCACACTAATCGTTCCCATGACAGAAAATCAAAACTCGGCTCTCGCAGGGCGCGCCGCTTTAGCATCAGGACAATCTTTGCTGGAGCTTGCTATTGTACGCAACGAAGATCCCTGGTCGCTGGCTTTGGATAATAACCTGCCAGGCACATCGACAGTTCTGCCCGGCGATGTGCTTCACGTTGCTGGTGACTCGCAAGCGGACGCGCCAACTGGTTTACCAGATGCCATCACAAAGGTCGAGGTGGCTCCGTTGCTCATGATGCAGGGTGGGACGACAGTGTTAAAGTCCATGCACCACCGGATATTACGATCAGCGGTTCACTAGCTGAGCGTACTCTAAACTTTTTCCCGCAGGAGTACGGCTACGTTGCTCTGCAAGGCATCCATGCTCTGACGCCGCCCGGTCTTTATCCCCTGACATTAGCAGGTGAATTACCCGGTGGGGAACACTTTTCTTTTTCTCAGGATGTACTTATCCAAGACGCGAACTTCCCCTACGATCCCAGCCTGGAAGTTGACCCCGCTACCGTGGACCCAGCGGTGACAGAACCGGAAAGCGAATTGTGGGCATCATTGGGCATTCCCGTCACGCCTGAAAAGCTGTGGAATGGTTTGTTTGCCAATCCTGTGCAACCGGAATTAAAGAATTGCTGGACTTCGCTGTTTGGTACCCGCCGCTCCTATAATAGAAGTGATTATGATTTCTTTCACGGCGGACTCGACTTCTGTGGACAGGTTGGGACCCAACTCTATGCTGTTGCTCCCGGCAAAATCGTTTACACCGGTTCACTGACGGTGCGAGGCATGGTAACCGTTATTGATCGTGGTTGGGGTGTTTATACGGCTTACAATCACCAGTCGCAGATCTTGGTCAAACCCGGCGACCTCGTTCAATCTGGACAACTGATCGGCCTGGGTGGGGCAACGGGTCGTACGACTGGTCCTCATCTGCATTGGGAAGTCTGGGTAGGCGGTGTCCAGGTTAATCCTGCAGACTGGTTGGCGCACGCCTATCCTTGATAAGCAAAAGCACTTATCGCTGAGTAGGCAATACCGTGCTTCGACAATCTTCACAAATCCCATACAATCTATGAAAACTATCTCTATCGTAAGGAAGCTTTTATGCTAAGTCGAACACTGAAACTTCTGAAGCTGTTTCTCATCCTGCTCATACCTGTTCTGATCATCACTGCCGCAGTTCGCTTATTAGCCACCGACCAGTATCTGGCATTTGAATATGGCAAAGAAAGTTTTCCATCCGATCCATTTGGTTTCACCCAACAACAGCGCTTCGAACTGGCATCTTTCAATATACATTATGTGCGTGGTCACCTGGCTGATAGCGCGCTTTCAAATAGCTTTCATCCTGCTGGTGTTGATCGGATATATTCTCTGGCAAACAGGAGAGAGACAGGCCCTTGGAGAAGCGATTCGTGCAGGAGGACTATTGACGTCTGGATTCATTCTGACGATTGGTTTGCTGGCAGTGTTTGCCTGGCAATTTTGGTTTGAAACATTCCATCTGTTTTTCTTCCAACCTGGTTCATGGTTGTTCTCTTACTCGGATACTCTCATTCGCCTCTTTCCGGTGGAATTCTGGTTTGACGCGACTTTGACCATTTCCATCTTGACCTTAATTGGAGGACTAATCATGACACTCATTGGATGGCAATCGCGGATTGCCTTTGAAAACGCCACTCAGACGACATAGCGATAGGTGACTTTTCACTCTTAAAAAGACCAGACTATCATCGTGCAGATAGTCTGGTCTTTATTCTCATATATTTGATGTTTATGCTTCGTCTCTTATCCCAAATGCATCGCGGATTGCCGCGCGCTGCGATTATCAATTTCGATACTCAGTATTATTCAAACACACTCACTCCCGATTGCTTATTTTCCTGTAGCGCAGGCTGGCTGAACCATTCCCTTACAATCGGATTGGGTCGAATCAAGAGTGCATTGATCAGAATGGGACCGATGACTCCGGCCAGGAAAGAAATCCAGTAAGAGAAAGGCAGGTTGCTTGTTACGGCAAGAAGTTTTTGTCCCCAATAGTCCTGAATAGGAACCTGAAAAATCAGGATGATGAGGGATGCCTGTCCGATATAGCTGAATAACGAAGATAACCATCCAGTCCGTTCGAACTGTTTGGATAGCGCCAAGATAAAGATTATTCCCAAAAGAGCTTCGATTGTGTTAATCAGCAGTGAATCAAACTGCCTTGTATTGAAGTCAATCCTTTGCGGAAAATACCAGACAAGGAGAATCAACATGATCCCAGAAAGTAATAATGTCCAGGAGCTTTCAAATAGAGCATCGTTTTGTTTTTTGTTTAGTTCATAACCAAAGATAAAAAAGAAACCGCTGACGAGTACTAGATCTATACTAAATGGGAGACCGTATAAAACGAATGTCCTACCGAATAGATTGAATTCAAAGGGCCAGAAATAATTCATGCTAAAAACACCTGCAATATAAATTACAGTTAGGATCACCCATCGCACTTTGTAAATCTGATTTGACTTTACCACTTTGAAAAATAAGTAGGCAAAGAGACTTACCACAAATAGGTGGGGGAGAAACCAGAGTTGCACCCAATCCAAGTAGTGACCATTGCCATACATCGCTTTCAGCAGGCGCCTGGTTGCCACAACAAGGCTGACCTTTGAAAATGATATGCTTGCAAAGTAAATCAGCAGGAGGATCGCAAAGAATGGTTTAAGGACCCGGTTAAAGCGATTCCATAGAAATGACCAGAAAGGCACATCCGGCCTAAAGAACATGCCCGACATAAAAAAGAACATCGGCATGTGAAATGAATAAATCAATTTGTGAGCGAAAGGTGAAATGAGCGCAAAATCATTGTGTCCCATCACCACCAAGACAATGCCGATCCCTTTGGCAATATCTATATACTGAACTCGTTTTGCCAATGCAGCTGCACTGGCAATTGGTTTACTCAATTCGGTGGATTGAGCCTCCTGAATCATTGGCAAGACCTCGCTGGATAAAAGGATGATCAAAAACATTTCTAGTATATGAGTCGCGCCAGCAAATCACCAGTGACATTCGACTTGTTTTGCTATAAGCATTTCGGCTTACACAAATAGGGAGGTATCCAGGCCTTCGAGCGCAAATTAGAATCCATCTATAGCTTTTATTAGTAATAAATCTACAAGAGGCAGGTAGTTTTACCTGCCTCTTGTCAGTCAATCAGCGCTCGTCTTGCGGCTGTAATCATGCTATCCTACAAAAAGGAAGAATCATCTTTGGAATTCAAAGGATCTAAAAAATGAAAACACCCTCGAAGAAAATAGCAGACAACGCTAAGCTCGGTGATATCGTACCACTGGCCAACAATCTCTGGCTTATTGTCGGCGACGGTCCAAAAGATTTCCCGAATGTCGTTGTGTATCAGGCGGGTGATCGCATGTATGTCATGGATAGCGGGGCTGGATCTGTAATTAAGGCAAGCATCCTCAAGGTAATGCAAGCAGCGGGTCCGCTGCAAACGTTTACACTATTGAACAGCCACGGCCATGCCGATCACGTCGGCAATAATGACGTGATCAACATGGCGCAAGCTAAGGAGAAACATCACTACTTCTCAAAGGCAGGCCTGGCCCTACTCGATCCGGTGCCTTATTTTACGGACCTGTTTCTAAAACTCAGCGCCTATTATGATCCACTAGCAGCCTATCAGGTGGACCGTTTGAAGTGGCAGTTTTTGAAGCTGATTCGTGATAGCGTAGCACTCTTCGCGGGCGAAGAAGCAGCGATCACTGCAGTCTGGTCGGTTTACATAAAGAATTTTCAACCGTTTCATCCATCGCGCGAAACGATGGAATTCTATGAGTCGTTACCCCGACAAACAATCACAATCGGCGGAGTGCAGTGGACAGGGTGGGTTCTGGGGGAGAATGACGTGTGGATCCTCGAAGAACGAGCTCACACTTCGGATGAAGTGCTTTTTTACCTTCCGGAACATAAACTGCTTTTCACAGCCGATCTGACCTTTCCGATGTTCCCGACCTTTCCCGATACAAACGGCAAACTAACAAGAGAGATGCTACAACGTTGCTATGAGATGGCTTCTGCAGGTGTCGTTAGCCTGCTGATCAATAGCCACTTTCTTTCTCCAGCGGTCTATCAGGGACAAGATGAAGTGATTCCATTTCTTGGGACACTATTGACCGAGCATGACCGTTTTCAGGCTGTATTAAGAGAGATTCTTGAAGATCACGATGGGCTAACGGTACGCGAGGTCTATTCCTATGTATGTCAGCGCCGCAACGATCCGGTGGTACGGCACTACCTGTCCATGGAGTATCCTGATCATCCGATGTCTCTCCAACAGATCATAGCTGTGAATTTGACCCAGATGGGATATACAGCTCGAGGTCCAAAAAGAAAACAACGTTTCTATCGATCTGCCAGCACCGTATACGACAACAAAAGTATTGAACGCGCACATTCAGGATGAATCCAAGTAATTTTACTTATCCCCTTGCGCCGATTGGCGCTCGTCCTTTAGCCGACTCAATGTTATCTTCAAGCCAAGGAAAAATTGAAAGGAGTATAGCTGTGAATATACAAATCATGCTCAAACTACTTCATACGTTGGAACAGCTGCGCAAACATGAAACTTGGTCACGTTCGCAGCTGGAGACATATCAGACAGAAGCGCTGCACGAATTACGACAATATGCATATGAGCGATCCCCGTTCTACCAGAAGTTTCATAAAGGTCTAACCGACCGTCCATTGCACGAATTACCAGTGTTGACCAAAGCCATGATGATGGAGAATTTTGATGAGTTGGTGACAGATCGAACCCTGCATCTGGAGGAGATCCGCGCTTACGCTTCGCAAGGAGAGGCGGGTCAACGCTACAAGAATCGCTATTGGGTCAATGCAACATCAGGCAGTACTGGTCATCCAGGCTTCTTTCTTTTTGATGAATCCGAATGGGTATCTGTGCTTGCTTCCTTCGCTCGCAGCCAGGAATGGTCTGGCGTGCATATTGACCTTATCCATCGTCAGAAAATGGCGACTGTGGCTTCCATCAGCCCATGGCATATGTCGTCGCAGGTGGCTGCTACAGTGAAAAGCTGGTGGCGTCCCTCTTTACGTGTTCCAGCCAGCCAACCGTTGTCAAAAACAGTTGAAGAACTGAATGCCTGGCGACCAGAGGTGTTAGTTGCCTATGCATCGATGTTAGGTATTTTGGCTGAAGAACAACTTGCCCATCGGCTGCATATTGATCCCAAGTTTATATACTCTGCTTCTGAAGTTTTAACGCTCCAAACGATTAAACGAGTCAAGGAAGCTTGGGGAATTGAGCCTTTCAATCAGTATGTTTCGACCGAAACTGCCAGCATTGCAGCCGAGCATCAATCCTGCCGACGTATGCATTTTTTGGAAGACTTGGTAATCACTGAAAATGTAGATGAACAGTATCGACCTGTTCCTCCGGGAGAATATGGTGCGAAACTGTTAGTCACAACCCTCTTCAGCCGTACGCAACCGCTTATTCGTTACGAAATCAATGATAGTGTTCGAGTCAGCGCGGAGCCGCACAACTGCGGGTTGCCATTTGCCGTGTTAGAAAGTATTCAAGGACGCGTGGAGGATAGCCTGACCTTACCTGCCGCTTCTGGTGGCCAAGTCCTTATTCGCCCTCTCGTGATCAATCGCATCATGGATATCGTTCCTGTGAGCGGATGGCAGGTGATTCAACAAGCGGATAATGGTTTGGTTGTTCTGCTCACCGGCGCGCACAATGGATTGACCGATGACGCGCTTGTACATCAAATTAGAGAATCGCTGGCCCAGGAAGGCGCGCGGGCACCTTATATCCGGATACAGCGTGTGTCTGAAATTCCCAAAACTGCTGCTGGCAAAGCACCTCTCATCAAGGCATACAAAGCCACACCTGTACACGAATAGTTCGATTTGCAAATAGATCAAAGCCCGGCAAATGCTTGCCGGACTTTTCTTTTACAGGGTGCCGCATAACTATGCAAACTTGAAGTTTAAATCTCGGCTTACAAGGCAATTCAACAGTTTACTTACGCATGTTATGCGTGAGACAGGCGGTAGGTAGTTTTACCTGTGGTCTTTGCGCTACTTAGCGCTCGTGCCAAATAAGTTTCCCTGCTATTCTATGAATATGAATGATGCAATGATTTCTGTTCAAGGCTTAGCAAAGACTTATGGCTTCAGCACCAGAAAAGTAGAAGCCGTACGCGGCATTGGCTTCGAAGTCGGGCGCGGTGAAATCTTCGGCTTGGTTGGACCGGATGGGGCCGGTAAGACCACGACAATGCAAATATTGTGTGGCATTCTAACGCCCACGCGTGGACAAGCCATAGTCGCAGGTGTGGATGTGATCAAAAATTCGAGTGGGCTTGGTGGACGAATTGGTTATATGTCTGAGGGCTTTACCCTTTATGGATCTCTCAGTGTGCGCGAAAACCTTGACTTCTTTGCTGATCTCTACCAAGTTGCACCCAAAGAACGTGAACAACGAATTGGAGATCTTCTACGTTTTACTCACCTTGATCAAGCGGCCGAACGCCGCGCCGAACATTTATCCGGGGGTATGAAAAAGAAACTCGCTCTGGCCTGCGCGCTAATCTATTCTCCACAAGTTCTGTTTCTTGATGAACCAACCACAGGTGTGGACCCGGTCAGCCGCCGTGACTTCTGGCTCTTACTCAATGATTTTCTCGAGCAGGGCATCACCGTTTTTGTTTCGACTCCCTACATGGATGAAGCAGAACGCTTCCATCGTGTCGCGTTGATGCATAAAGGGGAGATCATCGCTTGTGATACGCCTGCCGCTGTCCGGTCCAGTATGAGCGGCGAGATGCTCGATCTCTTCGCCCAGCCACAACGCGAAGCTCTGAGTCGCTTACGCGTTCATCCGCGCGCATCCCATGTCCAGGTCTTTGGCGAGCGATTGCATCTTTTGGTCACAAATGCAAACAACGATTTGCCTGCGTTGCAGGACGACCTGTCCAAACAGAACATTCAAATCTCAGATGTACGGCACACCACTCCTGGTCTGGAGGATGTGTTTGTCAACATGCTGGAAAAGCAAACCATGGAAAATGGACCACAGACTATAAACAACGATCTATCGTCGAGGGTCCATCGTCCATCATCCGATATCGCTGTCAATGTTTCTGACCTGACCAAGAAATTTGGTGATTTCACAGCTGTGGATCACGTCTCGTTTCGTGTCAAAGAAGGGGAGATCTTTGGATGCCTCGGACCGAATGGCAGTGGCAAAACAACGACCATCCGTATGTTATGTGGATTGCTGCCTCCAACTTCCGGTACAGGCATGGTAGCCGGTCGCGACATATTAACGCAACAAAGCGCCATCAAGCCAGAGATCGGCTATATGTCGCAAAAGTTTTCGCTCTATAACGACTTGAGGGTTGAGGAGAATCTCAATTTTTATGCAGGTGTATATGGCTTAAACAATTCGCGGCTGGAGACACGCAAGCAATGGGCACTGGAAATGGCTGGACTCACAGGACGCGAACGCGCAATGACACGCGATCTCTCCGGTGGCTGGAAACAACGACTGGCCCTCGGCTGCGCGATCCTGCATGAACCCAGCGTTCTTTTTCTGGACGAACCGACGTCCGGTGTTGATCCCATCTCGCGCCGCATTTTTTGGGATTTGATTTATCGGCTATCTGCGCGCGGCGTGACTGTTTTCGTCACGACCCATTATATGGATGAAGCAGAGCATTGCAACACACTTGGACTGATCTATAACGGACATCTGATCGCACACGGCAGCCCGGCGAGTTTGCGGGCAAATATGCGCGCGGGTCAGATGCTTGAAGTTTATTGCGCTGAACCACTACGTGCCTTGCGTCGTGTAAAAGAAATGGACGGCGTACTCAGTGCCGGACTTTTCGGTGACCGCGTGCATGTTCTGGTGGATGATACAGATCGCCTCACGCGCGACATTGAATCTGCCCTGACCTCTGAGGCTCATCCCCTCCGGCACATTGCTCCAATCCCATTTTCGCTCGAAGACTTATTTGTAACATTCATTGAAATGGAAGAAAACAGGCAAAATGCATCTCAAGGAAATATAGCATGAACAGCGAAGTGATTTTTCGAATCAGTTTGGGCGTTCTCATAGTTGCGCTCGCGCTTGTTCGCTTCCGATTCATCGGATGGGCAGTGGTCGGGTTAGAACAGGCGGACAGAAAAATTTCGATTGAGCATGTTGATCGAATCTGGTATAGGCTGCTCTGGTTCATGGGCTGGCTTTGGGTACTTGCTCCAATCTTGTATGTGTTTGCACCGCACTGGTTGGATTGGTCTGCTTTCGAATTGCCCATCCTTCTTCGCTGGCTTGGAGTCGTGCTGGGCGTCATCAGTATTATTCTTCTTGCCTGGGTTCATCAAACGCTTGGAAAGAATTGGAACGTTCCGGGAGTGGTGGAGGAACAACAGGTCCTGGTGACGGATGGCCCGTATCAGTGGTTACGGCACCCTATGTATACGGCATTTGCCCTAATCGCTCTTGCCTACTGGCTCATATCAACGAACTGGTTCATCGCATTCATTGGGTTGGCATACCGGATCGTTGTTGTCGCAAAGGTTGGCACGGAAGAAGCAGCACTAATCGAAAAGTTTGGCGACTCATATCGCGATTACATGAAACACACGGGGTGTTTCCTGCCGCATGTTTTGAGAGGAGGATGAGGTATGAATTCACGAGTATTTTCCGTCCTCCGCAAGGAATCACGTGAAATCCTGCGCGACCCTTACACACTCAGCATTGCTCTCGTACTGCCGCTAGTGATGCTCTTCTTATTTGCGTACGGCGTCAACACCGACGTTCGCCACATTCAATTGGCTGTAATGGATTTTGATCAGTCTGCAACCAGCCGAGATTACATACAAGCCTTTTTCAGCTCCGGCTATTTTGAGTCGGCAGGTATTGTCCAGAACTATGAGCAGGCGGGAGACATGCTCGACCGTGATACAGCGGATGCGGTACTTGTGATCCTTCCGGGGTTTGCCCGCTCACTAAGCATTGGAGGACAAGTTCAAACCCAAACTTTGTTGGATGGTTCCTATACTCCGTCTGCACAGGTAGCCGAATCTTATATCGAGGCGATCAATGCGGCGTACAACGGGAAGATTGTCTCCGAATTTATTGAGAGCCGAAACGGGCAGTCACTGGATCAGTACATTCCTCTACGGGTGCGATCGCGAGTCCTCTATAACCCCGGGTTGAAAAGTGTCAACGTCATTGTTCCGGGTCTATTCGGTGTGATCCTGATGGCATTGCCACCTTTACTTTCAGCTCTTGCCATTGTGCGGGAGAAAGAGCGGGGATCGATTCAACAGGTATTTGTTTCTCCCATTCGCCCTCTGGAACTCATCATAGGCAAGCTGATCCCTTACGCTGTAATTGCCTTTCTTGAGATGATGATCGTATTCGCCGGTGGCATCCTTTGGTTTGACGTGCCGTTCCGTGGCAGCATTTTGCTCTTCCTGGCGGCCTCCATCTTATATGTTCTTTGCACCGTCGGGATTGGCCTATTGATTTCTACGCTCACAAGCAACCAGGTGACAGCCGGGTTGTTGGCAATCGTGCTGACGATCATGCCTTCGATGTTGTTCAGTGGTTTTATTTTCCCTGTCCATACCATGCCCTCCCCCATGCAGGCGTATGCCAACATCTTCCCAGCCCGCTATTTCATCGACATTTCACGCGCGCTTGCCCTCAAAGGACAGGGGGTTTCCAGTGTCGCGCCTGCCATGGGATTCATGGCACTTTACGCCACAGGATTAATTCTGTTTTCAGCTCTGCGCTTCAAGAAACAGATTGGATAAATTATGAACACGCGTTTGTTCGCCCTAATCCGCAAGGAATTCATCCAAACCTTCCGGGATATTCCCATCGTCATCCTGGTGATTTATAGCTTCGCGGAAATTGTTCTATGCGGCTGGGCGATCACAATGGAGGTTCGGCACATTCCCACCGCAGTGCTGGACCATGACAATTCACCTGCCAGCCGCGCCCTCATTAAACGGTTCCAGCAAAGCAGTAATTTTTACTTGGATTTTTATCCTTCTGAGGAGGTTGAAGTCGATCACCTGCTCGATTCAGGCCAGGCGCTACTCGGAATCGTTATTCCCCCAGGCTTGGGTCGTGACGTGGCGGCAGGCAAGCCTGTGAGTATTCAGGTCCTGGTTGACGGTACGCAATCCAATGCGGCACTGCTCTCTGTTGGATATGTCAATGAAATCGTGCGCCGTTATTCTTCTGAGATCGAAATCACCCGGTTGAACCGCTTTGGAAAGTCTTTAAACGGACTGCCGGGCATCGTCAATAATGTGCGCGCATGGTATTTGCCGGAATTGCGCTACATCCACTACGGAATGGTTAGCATGGTGACGTTAGCGGTTGTGTTGCTGGGCATCCGGCTAGCATCTGCCGCGATCGTGCGCGAAAAAGAGTCTGGCACGCTCGAGCAATTGATGGTGACCCCCATTACTCCCATGGAGCTCATTCTCGCGAAAGTCATCCCGATGATTGTTTTGGAAGTAGGTGGTCTGCTCATCGGAGTCATGCTCTCCTTTTTCGTCTTTGGCGTTGCGCCGCATGGCAATCCGATTACGACGCTATCACTCTTCATCGCGTTGTCCACCCTGGCTTTCCTGGCGACGGTGGGGATTGGCATCTGGATTGCAACCTATGCCCGCAATCAGATGCAAGCTCTTCTACTAACTTTTTTCGTTCTCTTTCCGATGATGTTCCTTTCTGGGACGATCACACCGGTTGCGGCGATGCCCATTTGGCTGCAATGGCTATCGTTTCTCAGCCCCATGCGGCACTATCTGTCATTAGCGTTAGGCATCTTCATCAAAGGCCTGGCGGTGGAAGCTGTATGGCCGCATGTACTGACACTGACAAGCTTTACCATCCTCATTTTATGGATTGGCTTACGTCGCTTCCGCCGCAGTTTGGCAGCGTGAATAATGATTAAAGGAGTTTGATGAAAAGGAAACCTTACATTCCTTCAAATTTTTTGGCTCTCCACGGGTTGATCTTAATGGGTCTGGGTTTGTATTTCATCTTTATTCGTCCGCCATTGCTGCCCGAAGATCTACGTTTCATGGGAACTTCACTTGGGGAGATTCAATCTGTAATTCCTGGCCTATTTATTCCATCAAGGGGCTAATACCCCGCCGCTCTGCGGCGTGATAAGAATCTTGCAAGAGTTCTTGAGTTCAGCGGACAGATACCCCGTCCGCTTGCGGCGGGGTTCTTCATTTGGTTGCGGCGCGTTTTCTGGGTAATAGGCGGATTCATTTTCGCCACCGGCTTCTTGACTCTTCACGTAGCACGAACAACATTCCGCATACCTTCCGCGGGCATGCGGTTAGTCATTGCCATTGCAGCACTTAGCTCCATTGGCTGGATGGCAGTTGTTAATTTCCTGATTGATTCAGATTTCAAGTGGTTAATTTTCTCATTCAATCTCCCTTGGATTATTGCTCTTGTCTTTTCCTGGGGAGAAAGGAGACAAGTATGAAACATAAACACTATATTCCCTTTTTTGTACTGACGCTAGTTGTTGTGGCTGCTAGTGTATGGTGGATACGAGCACGGGCTGCTACAACCCCAACTACAAATACGCTTGAAGCAACCGGCGTGATCGAAGCTCGCCAAGCCGCGCTTGCAAACGAGATCGGCGGAAAGATCGTTGAGGTACTAGTTGAAGAAGGCGACCGCGTTGAGGCCAATCAGCCGCTTATTCGTCTGGATGATGCTCTTATCAAGAAGCAACGCGATCGAGCTCAGTCTGAACTGATTGCTGCCCAAGCAACATTGAAGATGCTCGAAACCGGTGCAACAAAAGATCAACTCGATGCCGCGCAAGCTCAGCTTTCTCAGGCCGAGGCCGGGCTCAGGTTAGCACAGGCTGCATTGGATAATGCTTCAGCAGGCACGCGTCCCGAAGATATCGCCACCTATCGCCTCAATCTTGATCAGACGAGAGCACAATACTACAAGATGACTGTAGTGCTCACCACTGATCAATTGAACAAGCTTGAATCTGTACTAACCCAATCGAAAGATAATCTCGCGCGGGCGACCCGTCGACGCGATGCGATGAAGACGGGTAGCTCAGTCTCCGATTATGTGATTACCTTTAGTGAATCGTCTGTAACCGACGCGCAATCTGCGCTAGATGCAGCTCAGCAAATGTACGATGCCACCCAGAGTAACACACTACCGTATTATCGCCAGATCGAAACAGCACGCACCATGTGGGAATTGGCTAAGCTGAACGAAGCTCAGGCGCAAGCCCGCCTTGATGGCTTGCAGTCCGACTCAAAGGTCCCAGCAGACGCGATCGATGACGCTCAGGCAACGCTGGATGATGCCAAGGATCTAGTTGACACGACAAAGTCGTCTTACGACGAATTAACGTCCGGTGCATCCGCCAAACGCCTTGATGCCGCATGGGATGAGGTCCAAGAGGCGCAAAGGCAACTGGCATCTGTGGTGGGCGTAGCTGGTGGTTCTGCCGAAATTATGCTGGCGCAGGTGGATGCCGCGATGGGACAGCATCACTTAGCAGCTGCCAATCTTTCGGCGCTGCAGAATGGTGCACGTGATGAAGAGATTGAAGCAGCGCGTGCACAGGTCAAGGCTGCCCAGGCGCAATTAGACGCGCTGGATATTCAATTATCAAAACTCACTATTACTGCTCCATGGGATGGCGTGATCTTGACCCGAAGCGCCGAGATTGGACAAATGGCATTACCCGGCGCGACGCTGATCGAAATCGGTCGGCTAGATCAGCTTGAACTAACTGTCTACCTGCCTGAAGAAAAGTTTGGTTTGATCCTGCCCGGGCAGGTAGTGCACGTGCGTGTCGATGCTTATTCGGATCGTATTTTTGAGGGAACCGTATTGCGCATGGCAAGCGAGGCCGAGTTCACGCCTACCAACGTTCAAACGAAAGAAGACCGCACGCGGCTCGTATCTGCGGTGGTGATCAAACTCAACAATCCGAAACTGGCGCTCAAGCCGGGCATGATCGCTGATGTGAATTTTGCAATCGGAGAATCGAAATGAATCTTGATACTGTTCGCAAGACCTTTACGGACTGGGCGCCATTTTACAATCCTACTCATAGCTGGACATTGCCAAAACGCCGCGCCGCTCGCCTCGCTCTGGGTCTCAGGCCAGGTGACCGAGTTCTGGACCTGGCCTGTGGTACAGGGTTAAACTTTCCTCATTTGCGCGAACTTGTCGGTGAGCATGGTCAAGTTGTGGGTGTAGATCTGACGCCTGCGATGCTCGATATCGCGCGCAGGATGATTGTTCAGAAAGGTTGGAAAAATGTTGAAGTTCGTGAAGCGGATGCAGCCTATTTGCCTTTTCCCGAGGCCTGCCTCGATAAGGTAATTGTGAGCTTCGCGTTGAATATTATCCCGGAATACGTGAAAGCGATTGAGGAGGTTCGGCGAGTGCTTATCTCCGGCGGACGATTCGTTGCTTTGGAAATGCGTGCAAGGATTCGTGCACTGCCCACATGGCTTCAGCCCCTGCCGCATATTTGTGCTGTGGATATAAGCCATGATACGCTAAATGAAATCCAGCGCGTCTTTCAAGAGGTCGAGGTATGTAATTACTGGATGGGAATGATCTTTGTTTCAGTTGCCAAAAAGAAATAGTATTCAATCTGAATTCCGTGCAATCTGATGCGCCATTTTGCTGGTCAGACTAATGAGCAAAATGGCGCTGGTTATTTATTGATGGGGACAATATCATCAAGGTGAAGGATCATCCGGCCTATTGTGATCCATGCATATCCGTCTTCATCAATAAATAATACATGCAGTAGAAAATGAATCGTACATTCAATACTCTCTTGGTTGTAGGCTGCCTTGTATCGGTTGCTGCCGCCTTCATACTTTCCGTAAAACCAGCAGGAACAACGAATGCGGCAACTGCGGCTAACGAGGCCACTATTCCACCATCTCTGCCACCTTTAACGGCGAACTCCTTAGAGCGACCTCTAGACAAAGGGATAGCTCGGAAAATACAACTCAAAACACAACTTCAAGAAGATATATCTTATGAAGTCACCGAATATACTGTGAAGAGTGGCGATTCACTATGGTCAATTGCTCAACAATTTGATTTAAAACCAGAAACTATTCTGTGGGGTAACGAGTGGTTGAGCGCAGTGGGCATTCTACAGATTGGCGACACCCTGAGTATTTTGCCGGTGGATGGCGTGCTGCATACCGTGCAAGATGGAGATACGTTGGAAACACTCCAACGTCTTCATGGAACTCTTACACAGGACATCTTTGAATACATTGGTAATGAATTTGACCTGACACAGACTCCACAATTGACAGCAGGCCAGCAGATTATAGTTCCGAACGGAACTAGCCCTATTTTTTGGTCGGAGGCGCAAGCACCTGGCGCGGCTACGAATGCAAGTTATTCAGGCGA
>WNFV01004003.1_pt1 | contig 18505 bp, 19 predicted proteins | sample 5400101 | NCBI WGS metagenome assembly WNFV01 (sample SAMN13153361, study PRJNA577476) | soil metagenome | isolation source: 115 cm soil or saprolite under grassland replicate 1 | place: USA:California | collected 2016-06-15 | reverse complement strand
CGGGATCCTGCCGCTCGCCGCACTGGCTGCCGCACTAATCGCCCTGCTTGCGTCTCTCGTCCTGCCGCCGGGCCTGGATTTACCCGCGCCGAAGCCTCCACGTCGAACGCCGCCGACCCTCGTCGTTCACACCAGACCATCTCTCAAGCACCAGGCGGGCGTACGCGGCCGACGTCCGGCACCCGACAGACCGAACCGCACTCCCTTGCTCACGAGCAGCGACTCTTCACCCGCATCGGGCCGTCTTCCGGAACCGGAGCCGGGCGCCTCAGCCCCTGCTCCAGGACCAACATCGCCTCCTCCACCGCAGCCCACCGCTCCACCGGCCACACCACCGACGATTCCGGACACCGCGGAACAAACGCCTTCAAGCCCACCGCCGTCAACAGCACCGGCTCCAGCGCCTTCAGCGCCACCGCCGTCAACAGCACCGGCCGCGCCACCCCCCACGCAATCATCGGCGCAAACGGTTGCGCCTGGATGGGGGTGCGGCGACGAGAATCATCAACACACTGGCCCACCCGGAAAGGCCGACGGCGACTCGCCGTGCGGGACAGGCGGCAGCCACCCCTAAAGCCCAGGCCACCAAAACGGTGCCGGCGGTGGCGGTGCGCCACCTTCGTCTGTCGGCCGTACTGGCGGGGCGTTGGCAGCCCGCGACGAAACGTCAGCCGCGTCGCGTCGCGGAGACGGCTTCCCGGCAAGGTTGGTCGCCGGACGATCGCTGGTCGGCGTCAGTTTCGCTCATTCAGTCGTCGTCGATAAGCGTCCGAGCGCGGATACGACTCAATCTCGAACGCAGCGTTCTATCCATAGCTGGTTCGCGCCGATCATCCGCATCCGCGGGCTGATGCTGCCGCTCGGGTGCCTTGGAGTTGGCGTCGATATGCGAGCGTTTGATCTCTTCGATCAGCAAGAGGATCGCCCTCCCGGCGGCGCGAAGTTCGTTGTTGCCGTCGGCAACAAGGCTGACGGCCCAGGCGCGAAGTTGTTCAATCTTGACTTCGTTGAGGCGATCGCTCACGTCGGTCTTCGTGCGGGAGTGTACGACTGCTGGGTCCACGCCGAGTCGGGGCGATGTCGCGGTTTGGTGGAAGAGCGACAGCGACCACGCGAGCTCGAAGGTGCTGAGGCTCGTCGCGCGCGGCCTCTCAAAACGCAGCGGAATGTCAATCGCCTGCGCTTGACACGGGCTCAGCCTGCCGCATTGGAGTTGTTGCTCCTCGATCCGGTTAGGTGGAGTGAGCGGCGTGCGGCCTAACCGAGGGTGAAGAAGGCGCCCCCTCGCGGGAAGACGGAGCCGTCCGGCGGCAGGCCCGTCACCGTGGCGAAAACTGTCTGGCACGTCGTGCCGGTAGCGGTGAGGACGAGTGCCCGGAAGTGGACGAGCCAGCCATTGAAGGTTGCGGTTCCCCCGCTCACAGGCGTGGCGTTGACTGTCCCGGTCAGGCCCGCCAGGCTGGCCTGGATGTGGAAGAGCTGCAAGCCGCAACTCTCCTGGGCGGCCAGCGTGACGGAACCACCCGCGAAGGCGCCAGCCAGTTTCGTCCCAGTGAAAAAGTTCGTGAGCGTGAATTGACCGCCTGGGAAGATGAAGGCGGTCGCGCCCACCGTGGAGGGGTTAGGCGCATGCAGCACGCCGGCCGTGAACACGCCGGGGAGCCCTCCGGAGAGGAGACCGGCAAAGCTGCTGAGGTCGACGCCCGGACCAACGCCCTGCTGGAACCCGGTCTCGACGCCCTGGACGGCATCCGTGTAGGTGACGGAGGCGGTCGCCGAAGCAGGCGTGAGGACGACTACGGCAACCGCAGCGATAAGCGCCAGCCAGCGGCGAAACATGACGACATAAGCCTACTCCGCTGGAAAGCACCGGTGTCACTCGTCGGAGAGTCCACTTTAGAGATCGTCGTCTCCGAATTCGTCATTCGGTGAGTGTTTCGTTTCTTCGACCGTTGGTTGGAGGTCATCCCAACGCACCCAGCGAATTCGCCCGCTCTCGATGTCCTCGATCCAACCAGTCGAGGCGCAACACTCATTGGCGGTACGCCGACGATGATGATGTATCGACGACCCAAGTAGCTGAGGATTCTTCCGATCTCGAACACTGCCGCATTCGTGCACGCTCCCCAGGCACGCTCAAAACAGAACATCGTTGTGACCTCCCTGCTCTCGTTGGCGCGGGTCGCCAACGCGCCAACGCGCCAAGCCGAGGGGGTGAGGCGGCAACCAGCTGCGGGATTGCGACCTCCTTACGTGCGCCAATAGATGCGCCAACGTGAAGCCCGCTAGCGGGGTTGGTAAGAAAACACCCGGCACGGTTTCGATCCGCCGCGCGACGTCGCCCTTTGTTGGAAACGCGACAGGTGAGGGGGCTGTTAGGGCTCGTTCTCGCTGTCCTGTGGGAGCTTGCCGGCGGCGAGCTCGGCCCGCCAGCGCTTGGACGTCTCGGGGTCGTCCGTTACGGAGATCTTGGCCTTGACGGTGGTTTGCGGCGAGTCGCCGCGGACGGCAGGAGACCAGATCCCGATCATTTCGGGCTTCCCGTCGGGGGATAGGTACTGGAAGATGCGAGTATCTGGGACTGTCTGCTCGGGGGGTGCTTCCGGGGCGGTGGTCGGCGGGGCTTCGGCGTCTCCGCTGGCGGGATGGTGCAGGACTGGAGTTGCGCCTGGCGGGAGGTCGTAGACGGTGATCGACGGCGTCGACCGCTGGTGCTGCGTCTCGGGCTCATCCTCCTCGGGCGGCATTGCCGCGAGAGCACGCACGGCGGAGAGGCGGGTGCCCCAGTCGGGTTGGCCGTTCGCCTTCGTTGCGTGCAGCGCCGTGTGCAACATCTCGACCGGCGCGACCTCGCCGGGCACCGCGCCTTCGCGTTCGGCGATCAGGCGCAGCTCGGGGTCCTGCAGCCAACGGGTGACGGTCCGTTTCGAGCGGCCAACGATCGCCCCCGCTTCTGTGTAGGTGAGACCGCTGCCGACCGCCTTGGCTGCCCGAACCTGCTTGCTCCGGAGGGCGGGTCGTGTCACCTTCCGATGTTAGCTCCCCCCGGCCCCGCGCGTCGGATGTCTTGGCGCCTAATGTCTCCGATCTCGGCACCAATACGGCGTTAACTGTCGCTGAAGTGTCCCTAAGCAGCACCTAGATGGCTCGTCACTGTCATCCACTTGCGACTCATAACTGCCCGCTAAACGACATGGTTATGCGGAATAACCGCATCCGTTGCAACGAAATGTCCCCGGCCGAAATCGCCCTCGTCGACCGATCACGAGACGACGTTTCAGGGGAAGGACGCCGCCGCGGCGCACCTCGCCGTCGTCGCCGACACCCCGACCGCTACTACGCAGCCCACGCAATCATCCTGGCCGGGCTCGCGCTCTTCCTCCCCGCGATCCTCGGGCTCATGTACCTGCTCAGCCACCGTGCGACGGCTTTCGGCCACGTGGGCGGCGGCCTCGCGATGATCGGGCTCTTCGGAGCGACGGCGGTCGTCGCGGTGGACGGCATCGCGGTCTCGCAGATGGGCCAGCCGCAGGCGAGCGCGGAGGAGATGGCGGCACTGCTTGACCGGATCAGGGCGTCGGCCGGCTTTCAGACGCTCTGCGTCGCACAGGGCCTCCCAGACTCTTTCTGGCGGGGCGTTGATGTGTACGGCCTCGCGGATGTGACCGATAGATGTGCCGAAGCGCGCCGTGCGTAGCGAGGGGAGCCGCTGGCGCGGCTCCCCTCTGCCCGCATTACGCCTCAGCGAACGTGGAAGATCGTGCGGTTCCCGACAACTCCTGGCGACGGAGGCTGGACGTTGTAATACGTCTTGAAGCCCTTCGTCGTCGCGATACCCTCGAAGATTCCGGGCGGCGCGCCCGGTCCGTGGCAGCCCACGGTCAGGACACCGGTGCTCCCGTCCGAGAACGCGATCTTGAGCACAGCGACGCCGTTCGTCGCCGTGCCCTCGTCGATGTCGTCGATGACGTTTGGTGGCAGGGTCTGGGCCCCTGCGTTCTCCCAACTGACGAGCGCCGTGACCTCGTAGGTGCCGCCTCCGCCGCTCGTGGCCGTCCAGGTGCCGCCTCCGTCCACCGCAGCAGACCCGCCGCCGCTTGCGGGCGCGACGAAGTGGCCGGACCCCGTGAGGGTGATCGTGTCGCCGTCGGGCGCGGTGGCGGACGCGGGACCTCCTGGGATGATGGGCGCCGGTACCCCAGTGCTGCCGATGATGTCCCAGCGAACGTGCTGCGCGCTAGTACTAGATGCGGCTGAGGCCAAGGTCGTGAACAGGACGACCATGGCGCCGATCGTCAGCGCAGCGCCGAGGCCTACGAAACCCCTTCTCCGGATTTGCATGTTTCCTCCCTTCTAGTGGACGGTGATCTGGCCGGTCGCGACCGTCTCGACCGGCAAGTCGTAGTTCCCGTTCCCGGGCACTGTGTCGCCAGGAACGCCGTCGAACGCGCCGAGCACGGTGAGCTGCAAATGACCCGCCCCGGGACCACCCGCCCAGAGCAGGATCCGATACTGCACACCTCTGAACGCTACGCCGTCGGCCAGGTTCACGGTCGCGGTGCCGGTGAGCGTCGCGGTTCCCGTCGCTGCGTTGGCGGAGCCGGCCGTCACCTTGCCCTCCACCGCCATGAGCGGGAGGCCGAGGATGTCGGCGTTTCCTGCCATCAGGCACTCGAAGTGGCCACTCGCCGTGCCACCGCTGACAACGACGCCAAGGCCGAAGTGAGAACCGTCGATGTCTGGGTCGATAGCGGGGTCGAGATCGGCGGCGAACGTCCCCGTCCCGCCGCCAGTCACGTGTACCGGCGAATCTGCGCTCGCGCCGGACACGACCCAGGCAGCGACAACCGTCACCGCGATCGTCAAGAGAAGTCTCCTCATTGCCCCCTCCAAGACGTCGAGGATGTGGGCCGCCTACCGACAGGCGAATGGCTTCATCAACCCATTTTTCGGCGCCCTCCCCACGCCGCGATGAAGGGCTGAGCCGTTCGCTCCGACACGCGGCCGGTTTCTGCCGGGCAGCATGATAGAGACCGGTACTTGTGTCAAGTGCGACAAGCGGCGCCAGATGATGGCCGGTCGGAGCCCGCGGTCTCCCGAACACCAGGCTGATCATCGCGCTCAAGCGTCTTGGGGCCTGTCGGTCCCAAAAACTCGTCCCACGGTTTTTCGGCTGCTTTGGCTTCGTAGGGAAGAGCGTAGGTCGGCCCCCCGTTTGACCATCCAGGTCCCCGCAGTCATGCATCGCTGCTGACGGGAAAGCCTGAGGTGGTCGGCCCGTAGTCTCCGGGCATGCCTACTCGATCTCTGTTGCTGGAGAGCTTTCGTCTCGCCTATTGGCTCTTGCGCCGCCTGCTGGAGTTGCTCGTCCTCCTCACTCGTTCGGAGCAACGGAAGGAGGCGGAAATTCTGCTGTTGCGGCACGAGCTGCAGGTGCTCAGGCGTCAGGTGGCGCGGCCGCAGCTGCGGCCGGCTGACCGTGTTGTGTTGGCTGCTGTCAGCCAGGTGCTGCCGCGTGTGCGCTCGTTGCTCGTCGAGCCGGCGACGCTTTTGCGTTGGCATCGCGAACTCGTGCGCCGCCGCTGGAGCTACCCAGCCCATCCACAAGGCAGGCCGCCGCTGCTTTCGCAGGCCCGCCAGCTGGCGCTGCGGCTGGCCGCCGAGAACCCAAGCTGGGGCTACAAACGCATCCACGGCGAACTCAAAGGGCTCGGCTTCACACTCTCGCCGAGCACGGTCTGGAACATCCTGCGCCGCCACGGCATCGACCCCGTCCCGCGCCGCTCGCGTCTCCGCTGGCGCGAGTTCCTGCGCCAGCAAGCAGCCGGCATCGTCGAGTGCGACTTCTTTACCGTCGACACCGTCTGGTTGCGTCGGTTGTATGTCTTCTTCTTCATCGAGCTTGAGCGGCGCCGCGTGCACATCGCCGGCATCACCTCCCATCCCAACGGGGCCTGGGCAACAGAGCAAGCGCGCAACGTCCTCGCAACGCTGAGGGACGAGGGGAAACAGCCGCGCGTCCTGATCCGCGATCGCGACGTCAAGCTCACCAAGGCGTTCGACGCGTTCCTTCGCTCCGAAGGGATCACGGTGATCCGAACGCCGATCGCGGCGCCGCGGGCGAAAGCGCATGCCGAGCGCTGGGTCGGCAGCCTCCGGCGCGAATGTCTCGATCGCATCTTGATCATCTCCCGCAGCCACCTCGAACGCGTACTGCACGAGTACGTCGCCCACCACAACACGCACCGGCCCCACCGCGCACTCGGCCAGCAAGCGCCGATTCCCAAGCCGATCCCGATCCGCACCCCGCCCGGCGATGCTCACGTTCGCCGACGCGACCGACTGGGCGGGCTCCTGCACGAATACGAACTCGCGGCATAGCCGACACCGCAGGGGTCGGTTCCAACGAGGCGGCAATCGCACGGACCGCCCGACGTCCTAAGGCCAGCATCGCGACACCGATCTGCCCAAAACGAGACTCTAAACAGGGCGATCGAACAAGCATCAGCGGTGCCTTAGCCGGCAACTCGATCACCCGCGATCGCACCAAATTCGACACGATTGAGTTTCTGGGACCCACACCCTCGTTTCGGATCTTCCTTGTTGCTCATATAGGCAACGCTAATTAGGCATAAACGGCTTGAGTGAGCGTTTCTTGCGCGTCCCTAAGGGAAGGTTTTGCGCCAGTAAGAAGGTCTCGGGCGCGGCAAAATTTGCGGGCGTCTAAGCGGAAAGAACGCTGGCCCTTTCTCGAAGGTGTTAAGCGGAAAGTACAATTGAGGGTGTGAGCGGCGAGGCGAGTGGTGCAGGGGCGTGCCTGTACGTGATTTCCTGGGGGCTTGAGCGGGCCAAGATCGGGGTCGCCGCCGACGCGCGCAAGCGGCTGCGGGAGTTGCAGGTCGGCTCGCCGGTCGAGCTGAAGCTCGCGCTCAGCCAACCGTATCCCGAGCGTCGGGACGCGGTCGCGGTCGCCGAGGAGTTGTACCGCTACTTCGCCGGGTGCCGTCTGCATGGCAGCTGGTATCGGCTCACGGTCGCGAAGGTGCGCGAGGCGCTCGCCCGGCCCGCCACGCTCGAGGCTCCCGCCCGCGCCCGCGCCGCCGCCGAGGCCACCGCCCGGGAAGCCCGGGTCGCTCCCCGCCGGGGCGGGCGGACGGAGAAGCAGCGCGCCTACGAGCGCCGCCGCCGACAGGAGCGAACGCGAAAGCAGAAGTGGGCGGCGAGGCTGCTCGCCCAGGGAATGACCCAGCACCAGGCAGCCGCCGCGGTTGGCGTCACGAGCCGCACGCTTCGCAACTGGAAAGCCGCGCCCGCCTTCCGCCACGAGCTCGAGCGCCAGCACCAACGCGCCGCCCGCCAGCCAAACTCGGCCCCAGCCCGCAGCGCCAAGGCGCCCGCCCGCCCAGACGCAGCAGACACGCGCCGCGACCGCGCCAAACGGGCCGGGCCGGCAGCCCAGCCGCAGCCCGACCGGCCGCCGCGCCCGCCCGCGCAGCAGAAGACGACCGCCGAACAGACGCCCGCCATTGATGGCGAACAGGCTGAGCGCGACGGTCCGTTTGCGGCCGCCGAGGATCAAGCCGACGCCGCCGACCCGCCGCGCTCACCCTCCACCAGCCAACGCGACGCTGTGCCGATCTTCCCGGATACGCCTGACGGTCACGCCGCTCGGCTTGCCTACTACGAGGAACGCAAGCTCAACAACCCGCCCAGCTCGCTGCTCGACTACAACGACGCGAAGCGCGGTCTCGAACCGCCAGCCGAACGCCGCGCCCGCGAACGACGCGACAACCGCACCCCCGGGTAGACACAGAGCCACCAAGCATGTCGTCCTTCCGCCAGAAGGCGACAGGCGTCGCTCGTGCGTCAAGCGCCGATGCGCCGCGTGACTTCATTATTGAGCGCGCGGGCCCCGACGCAGGCGAGCGTGATCAGAGGCGGGTGCCGGAGTCGACGGTCCATGCACATACGCCACTGCCGCCGTGGCACTTGTCGTCGTGACGAACGCTGTGGCAGGAACTTTGGGAGCGGTTGTTTGGAGTAGGGCCGTCTACGCGTTCGATCGCCATCACCCGGCCTCCGTCGCGGCCTTCTGCGCTGCGTTCTCGGCTCGTGCGGCAGCCAGCACTTCCGGCTTGTGCGCGGCCTTCAAGATCGCCAGCGTCTCGGGATCGCCGACCGGGGTGGTGATCGTCCGCATATCGGCCGGCCGTTCCGCGCCGACGAACCAGGCCGTCACGCGATCTTCGACGGGAACGCGCCGACCTCGCCCGACCGGATGGACGACGATCTTTTCGAAGAAGCGCTGGTTCTGCTCGCGCTCAAGGCCGGGCTTCGCTTCGTCGTACGTGAGCAGCTTCTTCGCGCGGTTCCGGCTGACCGGCTTGGGTGCAGGGATCGCGGCCAGGGCCTGGCGGGCGAGGTTCAGCGTCTCCTGCCGAGACGCTACGTCACGCCTCCACGCTTCTGCGCCGACATCCGAGACCTTCACCTCGCGTCGGTACTCCTCGAGCTCGAGCGCCGCGAGGTTGACCGTTTCGAGTGCGCGGGCGTGCCGGTCGTCGCCTTCGAGTACTGCGATCACCTCGGGCACGCTTGCGATGACGGCGTCCTGCAGTAGCCCCGCTGCCCAGGAGTCGATGCGCTCCATCCGGATGCCCACCCGCTGCGGGCAGTTCTCCGAGGTGCAGGAGTAGAAGCCGGTGTCGTGCCGCTTGCCTCCGCCGTGTACCGACAGCGGCTTCTCACAGCCAGAGCAGAGCGCCATCCCGGTCAGTGCCGCTTGCATAGACCACTTCCCGTTGCGCGGGATGTACGTGCCGCCGGCCGCCTGCGCAAGCTCCCACTGGTTCTCCGTGACGATCGGTTTGTGGGCGTTTTTCCGTACCTCCACCTCGCCCTTCTTCTCGGTCGGAACGGTCGCCTCGCCGAGGTAGGCGCGGTTATCGAAAATCACCCGGACGCCGGACTTCGTGATCTTGATGCCGTTGCCGCGCAGGTACTCCGCGAGCGATCGGAGCGATTCGCCTTCCGCACGCCTTCGGAACACCTCCCGCACGAGCTTCGACATGACGGGATCGGGTTCGATGCGCCCGGCTCCGAGTTTGCCGTCGGGCCGAACGCTGCGCGTGCCGTCAACCCAGCGATAGCCCAGCGGAGGTGACGACGCGAGATAGACGCCTCGGTCAGCTGCACGTCGGCTCCCGTTGACGCGTGCCAGCCGGTTGCGAGCGCGTTCAGCCTTGCCCATGGACAGCTTGAACTCGTAGAGCATCTGCGCCTCGGGCGTAAGGTTCTCGGAGTCGAAGCCCGACCAGGTCGCCTTTAGCCGGGCACCGCACGCGTCAAGCCGGTCGAGGGCCACCACGCCCTCGATCGGATCGCGGGAAAAACGGTTCTCGTCGCGCACGATGATCCCCTCGAACTCGCCCGCCTCGCACCGCTCGATCAGCCGCCCGAGCTTTCGATCGTCGGCTGCCACCGCACCGGATACGTCAAGGTCGACGCACTCGTTCGGGATGAAGTAGACCTCGACCCCCGCGCGCTCGGCCCACTCCCGAGCGGCGGCTTCCTGTTCCTCGGGTGAGCCGAAGCCGGGGCCTTCGCGATCACCGACTTCGCTCACCCGTACATAGATGGCAAACATGCGTCCTCCTGGGCAGGCCCCGCCCGTTGCGGGGGCGCTACATCGCATATGCCTTAAGAATCTCCGAATGTCCAGCCCCTCTGGACGGAGTACACCGAGCTGTTGGAGCAGGGCTGCGACGCGGCGCTGTTTGTCGGGATGCACGCGAAGGCCGGAACGCCCGACGGCGTGCTCGCGCACACCGTCTCCGGACAGGCCTGGCGCGAGCTGAAGTTCAACGGCACATCGGTCGGGGAGACGGGAATCAACGCCGCGCTCTGTGGCCAGTGGGCCTGCCCGGTTCTGCTCGTGACGGGTGACGAGGCCGTGTGCCGCGAGGCGCGCGAGCTCCTGGGCGAGGGCCTGACGACCGTCGCCGTCAAGAAGGGACTCGGCGCTTACAGCGCTCGACAGGTGCCGCCGCTGAGAGCGCGCGAGCTGATCGAGGAGGGCGCGAAGATGGCGTTGAAGGATCTCGGAGCGGTCAAGCCGTACGACCCAGGTCGGCCTTCCGAGATCCAGATCGAGTTCCAAGCGCCCTCCCGGCTGGTCGAGTACCGCAATCGCAAGGGGATCGAGCAGATCGACGCGCACACGCTCGTCTCGCGGGCGGACGACTGGTGGACGGCGTGGTCGCAGTTCTACTTCTGACGAATCTCACCGCGTTCTTTGGCGTGGCCGCCCTCGTCATCGTCACGCCGGGACAGGACACCGCCCTCACGATCCGGAACTCCCTGTTGGGGGGCCGCCGGAACGGCGTCTTCACCGCGGTCGGTGTCTCCACCGGCCAGTGCGGCTGGGCGATCGCAACGAGTGCCGGGCTCGCTGCACTACTCGTCGCGTCCGAGCCCGCCTTCCTCGCGCTCCGCTTGTTCGGCGCTGCGTACCTCGTCTTCCTCGGAGCTCAGGCGCTCTGGTCGGCCGTGCGGCGCACCGCGAAGAGGGAGCGCATCGTCGCCTCGGCGCGGGATCCGCGGCCGAAACGTGCGTTTCGCCAGGGACTGACGAGCAATCTCGGCAATCCGAAGATGGCGATCTTCTTCCCGAGCCTGCTGCCGCAGTTCGCCCACTCGTTCGCGGTGCTCCTCGTCCTCGGCTTGGTGTTCGCGGCGATGACGCTCGTGTGGCTGACCGCTTACGCATTCGCGGTTGCGAAGGCGGGCGACGTGCTACGTCGGCCGAAAATCCGGCGGATCGTGGACGCCGTGGTCGGGGCCGTGCTCGTCGCCTTCGGCGTTCGGCTCGCGTCGGATCCGCGTTAGGAGATTTGGAGCCGGGCACAATGTCCTCGTGAGGGCGTTCTGCCTTCTCGGCGCGATCGTCACGGCGGTTCTTGCTACGACGTCGTCGCCCGCTCCTGCAGTCGAAGGCACATGCCCGGTCACGGTTGCGAACGGATTTGCACCGCCGGGTGCGCCGACGAGTGGCCCTTTTGCGGCTGAATACGGCAACGGTCGTCTCGCCACTCAAGCGGCTGGTGTGATTACTCGATCGCCCGATGTGGACGGGTCCTTTTCGTGGAAGTTCGCGTGGTGGGGCAGTCGCGAACCGAGGAGACCACTCCGGATCGCCGGTCGCAGGATTGCCATCCTCTCGCCGTTGATGGCGCTGCGCATTCACGAAGGTTTCGCGGCGAATGTAAACGAGGGCTACGTCGAGGGCGTTTCACCCGCCGTTCGATTCTGGGCTTCAGGAGTGACTTTTCCGACGGAGGGCTGCTGGCGCATGACCGGCATCGTCGGCCGTGTCCGGCTCTCGGTCGTCGTGCTCGTCCAGGCGCCGCGTCTTATCCGGGAACGATCTCGAGCTCCTCGAGCAGCGTGAAGTAAGCCTTCGCGAAGGGGGATTCCTTCGTCCGCTCGCGTACGTCCTCCCAGTCGACCTGCTCCCGGAGCGAGCGCGCCAGCTCGAGCACGCTGGAGAAGTCCGGCTGTTGCTCGCTGAGCGTGAGCAACTTCTGCACGAGGACGTCCTCCAGCGGAGCGACCTTGAACCGCATCGCGTGCACCTCGAGGTCTTCCGCTCGACCGAAGGCCGCCTCGTCGATCGGCCCGCTCTTCGGATTGAAGATGAGGTCGACGAGAACACCGTCGTCGTAGGCCTTGAGCAGCCAGCCCTCGGGCGGACGCTCCGTGCGCATTCCCGCTGCCGCTAGCGCCTGCTGAGCTCGTTCCGCATCTTGCGGCTTGACCAGGAAGTCGACGTCGTGCTCCGTCTTCGGTCCGCCTCGGGCCCAGCACGCGAGACCTCCGCCCAGGACGAAAGGAACTCCGGCCTCGTTCAAGGCACCGCCGGCCTTCTTCATCGCTTCGAGCAGCCGCTCGAATTCCTGGTCCAGATCGTTTGTCACGGTGGCCCGGTTTCCCGTCAGGCCTGGACGTGGAACATGGAGTCATGGTCAGGATTGCGGCCGCGGGGGACGTCCATGCGTCCGAGGTGACGCGCGCGCGGATCGAGGACTCGTTCGCCGCCGTCGAGGCCCAGGCCGACCTCATCTTGCTCGCCGGCGATCTCACGACTCACGGCGACCCCGAGCAGGCCGAGGTCCTGGCCGATGCGTGTCGCGGCCTGCGCATCCCGGTCTGCGCCGTGCTCGGAAACCACGACCTCCACATGGGCTTCGGCGAGGAGGTATCGGCGGTGCTCACGGACGCCGGCCTGCGCATGCTCGATCACGAGTCGCCGACGGTCGAGCTGTGCGACGGAGACGTCGGAGTGGTGGGGACGAAGGGCTTTGTCGGAGGCTTCACGGGATCCGCACTCCCCGACTTCGGCGAGCCGGCGTTGCGACGGCTGTACGCGGAGACGACCGTCGAGGTCGAGGCGATCCACCACGGGCTCGAGGAGGTCGCCCACTGTCCCATCCGGATCGTGCTTCTTCACTACGCGCCGACCTCGGACACCCTCCACGGCGAGCCCGAAGGGATCTGGACGTATCTCGGCTGCGATCGACTGGCCACGCCGATCGCGGAGTATCGGCCGGATGTCGTCCTCCACGGCCATGCGCACGCCGGCAGCTTCGAGGGCGCCATCGGGTCGGTCGCGGTCTACAACGTCGCCGTCCACGTGACCGGCCGTGATTTTTACGTGTTCGACCTCGAGGGCCACGAGGTCGAGGTGGAGACGAGGGCGTAACAAGCGCGTAATCTCCCTCTCCATGGCTGTGGTCAGCACCTTCGTCGTCGACGAGGCCGAGATCGAGCCTGCCCGCGAGGACGGCGACACTGCCGAGGTCAAGGTCACCTTCGATGCGTCGAACGGCTGCGAGCATCTCGAGCAGCGCGTGATCAGGTTCGCTCCGGGTCGTTCCCGGGAGCGCACCCTGGAGGGCCGGCACGAGCTGCTCTACGTCGTCGCCGGCAGCGGCGCGCTCGACCTCGAAGGGTCGCGTCACGCGCTCGAGCCTGGGACCGGGACGTTCATTGCGCCCGGCGAGACCTCTGCGGTCGAGAATCCGGGACCTGAAGAGCTACTCGCCGTCTCGGTGCTCGCGACGGCTGAAGAAGGTGTCGCAGACGCACGTCGCAGGGTCACGGTCCGCTTCGGCGATCAGCCCGAGCTCATGGCCTCGACCGAGCGTACGTTTCGATATCTCATCAACCAGGACGCCGGGTGCCTCGACGTCACGCAGTTCATCGGCATCGTGCAGCCGAGCAAGGCCCCCTTCCACAGCCATCCGTACGAAGAGCTCGGGTACATCGTCACGGGTGAGGGCGTCGCGCATCTCGGCGGCCAGTCGGTGCCGCTGCGACCGGGATCGTGCTTCTACCTGCCGCCCGAGAAGGTGCATTGCATCGAGAATGTCGGCCCCGAGCCGATGCACATCCTCGGGGTCTTCCATCCTTCCGATTCCCCGGCAAGTCGCGTATATCAGGACAACAAGTAGTCTCGGGAGTCGTCCCAACAGGGGAAGGACTGGGGTAATAACCAAGGAGGGAATCGAATGAGGAGAAGGGCAACTGCGATCGCGGCCTTGCTGGCGCTTGCCGCACTCGCAAGCGTTGCCGCGGCGTCCGCGAAGGTCGATCGTGCGGCGTCACCGGCAACGGCGGCGTCTGCCGACTCGAGGCTGATCTCGTGCGGCAAGACGCGGACGATCGGATTCGCTGCCCCGATTACCGGGCAGGCAGCGTCGCTCGGCCAGCAGATGCTCGGTTGGGGGCGGTTCTTCGTTTCGCGCTACAACCGATCACACAAGAAGAAGCTGCAACTCGTGCCCGGCGACACGCAGCTGCCGGACACCGCGCAGGCCATCCAGGTGGCGGAGCGGTTCGCGTCGAACTCGAAGATCCTCGCAGTGGTGGGTCCAGCCGGTAGCCAGGAGGTCCAGGTCTCGACGGCGCCGCTGAAGAACGGCGGACTGGGGTTCATCTCGGGTACGGCGACCCGGACCAGCCTGACGACGGACGGCACGCGCAAGGGATTCTTCTTCCGTACTGTCCCGAACGACGACCAGCAGGGTCCGCGCGTCGCCAACTACATCCGCAACACGCTCAAGGCGACGCGGGTCGTCATCGTCGACGCGCAGAACACCTACAGCACGGGGCTCGCGGACAAGGTCGAGAGCATCCTGAAGGGAGCCGGACTCGACGTTCGGCGCGAGTCGGTCAGCGAGGCCACGGTCACCGACTTCTCATCCCTTGTCGCCCGCATCCCGGCCAATACACAGGTCGTGTACACACCCTGGCAGCTTGCTCCGAAGGCGCAGCTCTTGGGCCAGCAGCTGCGTGCGGCAGGCAAGGACGCGAGGATGTTCGGGTCGGACGGGCTGTTCGATCCGGATAACTTCAAGATCCCCGGATCGCTGATCTCGTTCTTCCCGATCGATCTCAAGAACAAGGCCATCACGGCCTACAAGCGCGGTCCCGGCGGTGGCAAGAGCGATCTCTTCGGTCTGCCGACCTACCAGGCAGCGGACGTCGTCGCGCGCGCGATCGACAAGGCCTGCGCGAACGGGTCGGCGAGCCGTGCCGAGGTCAGGCGGTTCATGAGCAGGACGAACATCCCGAAGAAGCAGTCACTGCTCGGGTTCGCGGTCCGGTTCGCTCAGAGCGTGAAGCTGCCGCTTGGGCCCGGAGACATGGAGCGTCCGGCGGACTTCGGGATCTACCGAATCAACAACAGCGGCGCGTACGTCCGCGTGGCCTGATCTTTACGCGGACATGAGTTAGCAGCGTGCGGCCCATCGACCCGATGGGCCGCACGTCGTTCTGAGAATCTTCCCGGGTCGTGGATCTCCCGCTCGCCTTCAATTCCGAGCTCGCCACGCAGCTCCTGGTCAACGGCTTGACGCTGGGGAGCCTCTACGCGCTGATCGCGCTCGGCTACTCGATGGTCTATGGGATCCTCAAGCTTCTGAACTTCGCGCACGGCGACGTCTACATGGTCGGGGCGTTCGTCGGGTACGGCGTCCTGAGTGCGTTCGGCGGGCCGCTCTCGCCGAACATCGCAATCGCACCGCTGATCGTGCTCATGTTCATCGGCGCGATGGCCGGCGCGGGTGCGCTCGGTGTCGTCATCGAGAGGTTTGCGTATCGCCCTCTGCGCGATGCACCGCGCATCGCTCCGCTCATCAGCGCACTCGGCGTCTCGTTCTTCCTGGAGAACAGCATGCTGCTGTTGTTCGGAGCCGACTTTCGTAGCTACAACTCCTTCCAGCTCGGGTCCCCGCACCCGCAGCTGTTCCAGCCCGGGCCGCTCTCGGACGCCGTCTTCGTGGTAAACGGCGTTCGCGTCCAGCTCGTCCAGCTGATCGTGTTCGCGACCACACTCGCGCTGATGCTCGCGCTCACGTTGCTCGTTGCCCGAACGCGGATCGGCAAAGCGATGCGCGCGACGGCCTACGACCGCGAGGCGGCCGCCATGATGGGCATCGACGTCGACCGTGTGATCGCGTCCACGTTCTTCATCGGTTCTGTGCTCGCGGGGGCGGCGGGCGTGATGTTCGGCCTCCTCTTCAGCCAGATCTTCCATCTCATGGGGTTCTTCGCCGGCCTGAAAGGCTTCACGGCAGCCGTCGTGGGCGGCATCGGCAGCATCCCCGGCGCGATGCTCGGCGGATTGCTCGTCGGGCTTGCCGAGGCATACGCGACGGGTTACTTCGGCGGCCGCTGGTCGGACCTGATCGTCTTCGGAACGCTCATCTTCGTCCTCCTCGTGCGCCCGAGCGGCCTCCTCGGCACGCGCGCGATTCACAAGGTGTAGATGGACTCCCGCCGCGAGATTCCGGATCTTCCTGCGCCGCCCGACGCGCGCGACCGCCCGCGCGTCGGCGTCGACGAGTGGGTCGCGCGAGCCGAGGAGCGCGCTCGGGGGCCCGCCGGCCTCGCCGGGCTGACTCGGCGTCTCGGCTCTGCTGTGCCCCCTCCTGCGCGCCTCGCCCTCTTCATCGCTGTCGCGGCGACGCTCCCTTTCTGGATGAACCGTGGCGACCTCTTCAGCTACGGCATCTTCACGTTGCTCTACGCGCTGCTCGGGCTCGGCCTCAACGTCGTCGTCGGCTATGCCGGGCTGCTCGATCTCGGCTACGTCGCCTTCTTCGGATTCGGCGCGTACTTCTACGCGGAGCTCTCGTCCGACCAGTACGGGATCCACTGGCCGGCGGCCGCCTCGATCCCTATCGTCGTGGTCGCGACGGCGCTCCTGGGGCTCGTCCTCGGCATTCCCTCGCGACGCCTGCTCGGCGACTACCTCGCGATCGTGACGCTCTTCTTCGGCCAGGCGTTCGTCGTGTTCGTCAACGTCGGCAACCCGACGGTCGCGGGCAAGGGCCTGACCGGTGGCCCGAACGGGCTTGCCGATATCGATCCACTCGATTTCTTCGGGTACGAGCTCACGACGAGGAAGCAGGAGTACTACTTCCTCCTCTTGGCCGTCGTGGTCGTGCTTGCGGGGCTCCACCTTCTGAGCGAATCCAGGACGGGCCGCGCCTGGCGTGCGCTTCGGGAGGATCCGCTCGCAGCGGAGGCGATGAGCATTCCGGTCAACCGGCTGAAGCTGATGGCATTCGCATTCGGGGCCGGAATCGCGGGTCTCGCCGGATGCGTGTTCGCAGCCGTCCTCACCGCAGTCACGTCGGGAAACTTCGACGTCCCGATCCTGATCACGATCTACGCGATCATTATTCTCGGCGGGCTCGGAAGCCTGACCGGCGTCGTCCTGGGCGCCGTCGTGATCAACGTCTCGTTCCAGTTTCTTGCACCCGAGAATCCTCAGAACAACGCGCGTCTGCTGTTCTACGCCGTTCTCCTGCTTCTGCTCGTGCTGCACCTTCGACCGTGGTGGAGATTCGCCGCCGTCATCGGGGCAGTGGTCGGCCTGGGCGTCGCCGTCCAGGCGTTTGTCGGCGCAGTTGCGCCTTCCTGGACGGGGGGGCCGGTCGTCGAGGGAGGTCGTCTCGCGGGGGGGATCCAGAACTGGGTCGTGATCCCCACGGGGCACGGCCGGTTCGCCGACTTCGCGTACGTCAGTCTCGTCGTTGCGACGCTGATCCTGACCCGACTGCGCGGCCGGTGGCGGACGGCGGCGCTCGTTCCGGCCGTCTATCTCGCCGCGATCGTCTGGGAGAACAGCTTCGTCGAGCAGCCTGCGGTCGCGCGCTGGATCCTGTTCGGGTCGCTCCTCGTGGCGCTCATGACCGTGCGCCCGCAGGGACTGCTCGGAACGCCCAGGGTGGAGATCGTATGAGCGAGAGCCGCCTGCTCGAGTTGCGGGGCGTCGACAAGGCGTTCGGCGGTCTCCAGGTCATTAGGGACCTCGACCTGCACGTCGACGAGCACGAGATCGTCAGCGTGATCGGCCCGAACGGTGCCGGTAAGACGACGCTGTTCAATCTCATCACCGGGATCTACCGCCCAGACGCCGGCGACATCGTGCTCGGAGGGCGCAGCCTCGTAGGCCTCAGGCCGCACGAGATCACGAGGCGGGGAGTCGCGCGGACGTTTCAGACACTCCGGCTCTTCTTGAACATGACGGTCAAGGAGAACGTCATGGCCGTCCAGTACGGCCGGACGAAGGCGACCGTGCTCGAGTCGGTGCTGCGCCTCCCCCGAGCGCGGCGTGAGGAGCGCGACATCCACCGCGTCGCCGAGGAGAAGCTTGCCTTCTTCGGCCAGCGGTTGATGGGTTATCGCTGGAGCCAGCCTGCGTACAGCCTCTCGTACGCGAACCGCCGCCGGCTCGAGATCGCGCGCGCCATGGCGACGGAGCCGCGCATCCTGCTCCTTGACGAGCCGGCCGCTGGAATGAATCCAGTTGAAACCCACGAGATGACTGAGCTGATCGGCAAGCTTCGCGACGACGGCGGCTACACGATCCTCGTCATCGAGCACGACATGCACGTCGTCGAGGGGATCTCCGACCGCGTCGTTGCGCTGGATCATGGGGTCAAGATCGCCGAGGGGTCTTTCGACGCGGTTGCCGTCGACCCGCGGGTCGTCGAGGCATACCTCGGGTTGCGGCAGGCGGAGGCGAAATGAGTGCGCTGCTGACGCTCTCCGGAATCAACACGTACTACGGCGAGATCCACATCCTCGAGGACCTCAATCTCAGCGTTGGAGACGGGGAGCTGGTCTCGCTGTTGGGAGGAAACGCGTCGGGGAAGTCGACGACGCTGAAGACGATTCTCGGTCTCGTTCGACCCGCAACGGGAACGGTCGAATTCGGCGGCGAAGACATCACCGGCCGATCGACGAGTTACCGGATCGCGCGCGGCATGGCCATCGTCCCCGAGAACCGGCGGCTGTTCGCGCCGATGACAGTGCTCGAGAACCTCGAGATGGGCGCGTACCTCAAGAAGAACGGTCATGGACGGAAGGACGACTTCGAGCGCGTCTACTCCTTGTTCCCCTTGCTCCACGAGCGGCGGAGCCAGCTCGCGGG
>WNFV01016283.1_pt1 | contig 18508 bp, 19 predicted proteins | sample 5400101 | NCBI WGS metagenome assembly WNFV01 (sample SAMN13153361, study PRJNA577476) | soil metagenome | isolation source: 115 cm soil or saprolite under grassland replicate 1 | place: USA:California | collected 2016-06-15 | reverse complement strand
ACACGTCCTCGAGCGCGACCACGACTGGCCTCGTCGACGGGAGGGACGCGGCCGCCGGGCTCGACTACAGCGGCCGGCCCGCGACCGGCGGTGGCGATGACCGGGGCGACCCGAGCTCCGCGCAGGACGGTGCCGACGATCCGGACGCCGGCGCATCCGGTGACGAAGGCGGCGGTGGCGATGAGGAGGGCGACCCGAGCTCCGCGCAGGACGGCGCCGACGACCCGGATGCCGGCGCATCCGGTGACGAAGGCGGCGGTGATGACGACACGGGGTACTACGACCCCGACTACATCGGGACGGACCCCCTGGCGGTAGGCGGGGCGAGCAGCGATGGAGGCACGAACCGGGACTACGTCGAAGTCAAGGACCTGGCCGGTCAGCACCTCGGATGGGCACCACGCCCAAATCAGCAATCCGAGTTCCTCGAGGACCATCCCGACCTCGTAATGGATGTCCTTCGTGGCGACTATGGCGATCCGAACGACCCGAACGCCAGCGAGGCCCCCGCGCCCGACCCGACGAGTCAGCCTGGCTACGGCAACACCGACCCGGTCGGTGACCCCGATGTGGCGATGCTCGAGGGTGGCGGCAGCGGGCACCTCGGGTTCACGCCGCTCGGCGGCGACTTCGGCGACCCGAACGACCCCAATGTTCAGGGGGCCCCGTCGGGCGACGGGATCCCTGACCCGTCGACGGCGAGCCACACGGTTGACGCCGCCGAGCACGGCGGCGGCCAGAACCCCGTCGTGGGCAGTGGAACCGGGGGTGACACGCAGGGGTCCGTCGCGATGGACCAGGACGCGGCGTCGGCCGCGCCGTCGGTCGACACAGGCGCCACGGTCGACCAACAGGTCGACGCGCCGTCAGTCGACATGGGCAACGCCACGATCGACACGGGCGCCGCGGTCGACGCGCCGTCGGTCGACACCGGTGATGGGTTCGACCAACCGGTCGATTCGCCGTCCATGGACGCCGGCTCCGATTTCGACGGTCCTTCGCCGGGCGCCGACGCTGTCGCGGACGCGGGCGGGACCGACTACGACGACGACCTGGCCGAGGGCGGACCCGTTCCCGACGTCGGTTAGGTGTAGCTCCCCGGCGCGTCGGTCGTGGTGATCGTGAGCGAGCGACAGAAGCAATGACAGTTGCGCGGCGAACGCTTCCTCGTCGCCGGGCACTGCAACCGCTACTTCGCTTGGCTACTCCAACGCAGCCGTCTCAGGCGGCTCCAGCGGTGAACGCGCGTCGCTGACCTCGATTCCAGCGGTTCCAGCGGACGCCATTGGGCATCACCTTGCCAAGGTGAGGGTCGCGAGTTCGAATCCCGTCGTCCGCTCCAGCAGCTTCCCTGGCGCCAGTGTGTAGACCAGCCTCGGGACGTGAGCATCGTCGGATGCAAGTTCGTGTCACGGGGTAGCGATCGTTCACGCGCATCTGACGACTTGGGTGATGGCAAGTGCTCGTCGATAAAGCACACTGAGCGGTTCGATAGCACTTCCCTTGACCAGCCCAGCCCGCGGCAGAGCTGCCGGGCATACGCTGTGTTCGTGGGGTCGCAGGGTGGCGACGACGTACCGAGGGCAGGGGCCGGGGGTAGGGCCTACCTGAGGGGGTTTTGGGCAAGGGCGAACGACCAGCACGTGCCCTCACCTGAGGTGCTCGAGGCTATGGATGATCAGCGGCGGTTGCGATGGATGCGTCGCCGGTTGGCAATCTGGCGGTTGTTCAGGCGCGTTCGCTGACCATCCTGGAACAAAGCGGCGGCGCCGACAACTTTCACGCCGACACCCTCACTCGCCGGGATCCCCGCCTCGGCGCTCGAGGATGTGTTCGCCTCGGCGGCACACGTGGTGAGCGAGTCCATCCATCAGCAGGCCTACGTGACCACGGGCCAGGTGAAGCTGTTGCGCTACATCGTGAGCGAGGACTGCGGCCCCATGATCAACCCGGACGTCGTCGAGGGGCAGATCGCCGGAGGCACGGTGCAAGGCATCGGCGGCGCGCTCTACGAGCACCTCGCCTACGACGAGGACGGCAACCCGATCGCGACGACGTTCATGGATTACCTGTTGCCGACGGCGACGGAGGTGCCCGTCATCGAGTACGGGCACATCGAGACGCCCAGCCCGGGCCCGGGCGGCCACAAGGGCGTCGGCGAGGGCGGTGCAATCGGCGCGCCCCCGGCCGTCGTCAACGCGGTGGCCGACGCCCTGTCGCCGTTCGGCGTGACGGTGACGCGCTTGCCGCTGAGCCCGGCGCAGATCGTGGCACTCCTCGATCAGTGAGGTGAGAGTGACGCGTGCTGCTCGGTCTTGGGCATAGCGGTACCTCCTGTACGCGCGCTGGCTACTCCGTGCCGGCTACGCCGATCAGGTGTCCCTCCGGGTCGGTGAACCGCCCGACCACGAGCGTGCCGGGGGTGCCCTCGGGGCCCATCTGGCGCTTCCCGCCCAGGCTCTCCGCCTTCTCGAGCGCGGCCTCGACGTTGGGAACGCTCACGTAGAAGAGGACGCGCCCCTCATAGCCTGCGCCACCGCCCACACCACCGTTGATTCCGTCGTCGGTGGCGTTCCCGTCCACGAACCCGTAGTTGCCGGGCTGGGAGACCGCTTCGGTGGCCGCGTCGCCAGTGTGGAACTCCCACCCGAACAGGTCGCCGTAGTAGCTCCGGAGCTTTGTCGGGTCTCGTCCGATGATCTCGAAGTGCACAACTGGTTGTCCCAAGGCGAGTCCTTTCCGCGGCGGTTGCCCTTCGGCTCATTTATCTTCTGGCTTCGCTGTAGCGACTTCGGTGAACCACGAGACTCATCGGTCGGGCGGCACGTGCGGCCACGCCGACGTCCCCGTCGCCATGGCACTGCGCTGTCACATTCCGACAGGCCCGTTCGTCCTATGAGTGTTCCCGATATTTGGAGGTATCCGATGAAATTGACCGTGTTCGGAGCAACAGGAGGCACCGGTATACAGGTGGTCGAGCAAGGCCTCGCCGCCGGCCACGAGATCCGCGCCGTCGTTCGCGACGCGACGCGGCTGGCGCTTGACCGCGCCGGCCTCGAAGTCGTCGTTGCCGACGTCATGGATCCCGCCACGATTGTCGAGGCGGTCACTGGTAGTGACGCGGTCATCTCTGCGATCGGCACCCGAAGCGGGCGGGCACCGACCACGGTGTGCGCCGACAGCTCCCGAAGCATCGTCGAGGCGATGGACAAAGCCGACGCGCGGCGCCTCGTCGTCGTCAGCGGCACCGGGCCCTTCGACGAGGGCGAAGGGCCGGGCATGCGCTACATCCTCAAGCCAATCGGGCGGCTCTTCCTGAAGAACGTCTTCGCGGACTTCGTCGCAATGGAGGAGGTCGTGCGCGCCAGCGGACTGGACTGGACGATCGTTCGCCCGTCCAGGCTCACCGACAAACCGCTCACCGGTCACTACCGCACTCGGCGCGACCTGAACCTGCGCAGGAACTTCACGGTGTCTCGGGCTGACGTCGCGCACCTGATCCTTGCCGTCAGCGGGGATAGCGACACCTACGGCGCCGCGATCCATATCGGCAAGTGAGCAACCCATCGTGCCTAGGAGGAGTCGCTGTCCGAGCCGCAGGAGTTCGAGATCCACGCATTCAAGACGCAGTAGTGCCGCGGGGACACGGCCCGGCTCTTAATGTTCTGCTGCGAGAAGGTCTTTCGCGCCCCTGACGGCCGACCGGCGCCGAGGGCGGCCTCGAAGGATCTTTTGATTCCTGACAGGTAGGGAGAGACCGTGAAGCTCTACTTCGACGACGCCGACTTCGATCAACAGCTCCAACGCACGTTCGCCAAGGCTGTCTGCCGTATGTGTGATGTCGGAGAGGTGTTCGCCGTTGCGCGCCGGATCAAGCCGGGCAACCTCGACAGCTGGCACGACGAGTGGTCCGCCGCCGGTCAGTCGAACCAGCAGCTCGCCGAAAAGTCCGAGGCCGCGAAGGCCACGCGTGATGCGGGCGACGCCTTTCTGCGCGCCAGCGAGTGCTACCGGTCCGCGTATTTCTTCTGTCGCCGGGAGCCACAGGGCAAGCAGTTGTTGGAGGCGTTCCGCGCAAGCCGCGCGTTGTTTCGCAGGGCGATCCCCTACCTGCCGGTCGACGTCGACACGGTCGAGATCCCCTACGAGGGCGTCGCGATCCCGGGCTACGTGGTCTGGGGCGCCGGTGGCCGCTCGGGGCCGACGGTCCTCATGCCGTCGGGGTACGACTCGCCGGTCGAGGAGACCTACAGCCTCGGCGCGCTGGAGGGAGCGCTGCGCGGGATGAACGTCGTGATGTTCGGCGGACCCGGCCAGGGCGAGATGCTCTACGAGAGCAAGATCCCTTTCCGTCACGACTTCGAGGCGGTGATCGGGCCCGTGATCGACTTCGTCGAGGGTCATGACGGTCTCGCATCGGACCGCATCGCGCTCGTCGGGCGCAGCTTCGGCGGTTACCTCGCCCCGAGGGCGGCGGCCACCGAGCGGCGCATCGGTGTGCTCGCTGCCGATCCGGCGCAGACCAACATGTTCGCGGTTCTCAAGGCCCAGCTCCCCGCCGAGTGGTTGAAGATGATCGAAGCCAACGACCCCGCCTTCAATGACGCCTTCTGGAAGGTCTTCTCCGGCGTCGACAAGGAGGAGTACTGGATGAGCCGCTTTCGAGCCCACGGCCTCGAGGCGCCACTCGACTACGTCCAGGAGATGAAGAAGTGGGTGGTCGACGTCGAGGCGATCGCGTGCCCGACCTACGTGTCTTACGGCGAAGGGGACTTCGCACAGGCCACCGCGGCCGACTTCTACAAGCGACTCAAAGTGCCGAAGCATTTCGAGATGTTCAAGGATGCCGACGGCTCGGGCGGGCACTGCGAAGGCATGGGCCAATCCCGCTACTACGCCGGCGTCTTCGGCTTCATCCAGGATCAGCTACCGCACTGACGGCCCTGGGAAGCGTTGACCATCAAGTGGAACAGCAGGCCGATTTCACCTGGGCGTCGCGACGATCGACTCCATGACGGCGGCGCAGGGCGCCACCGCGGCGGCGCGTAGGCTGCGCGCATGCTTCGACGCCTGGCCGCGTGGTGCTACCGCCGCCGCCGACGCGTGGTCGTCGGGTGGGTCGTCGCACTGATCGTCATCAGCGTCCTCGGCCAGACGGTCGGGGGCGATCTGCTGAAGACGTTCTCGCTGCCGGGCACGGAATCGGACCGCGCCTTCAACGTGCTCAAGAAGGAGTTCTCGCGAAAGGGCGACACAGGCGACCTTGCGTTCAGGGTCAAGGGGCCCGGCGACGTCAACTCTGCGGCTGTTCGGAGCGAAATCGAGCCGGTCTTCGCGAAGTTGCGCAAAGAGCCGCACGTGGTGAGCGTGACGACTCCGTACGAGCCCGCGGGCGGCCGGTTCGTGGCGCAGGGCGGCAAGATCGCCTACGCCGAGATCCTCTTCGACGTGCAGGCGAACGACGTCCCGCTCGACCTCGCATCGAACATGCGGACGATCGCCGAGGACGCGAACTCTCCTCGCTTGCAGATAGAGCTCGGCGGCTCCATGTTCACGGAGCAGACGCAGCCCGCGAGCGAGGCGATCGGGATCCTCGCGGCCGTGGTGATCCTGTTGATCGCGTTCGGCTCGCTGCTTGCGATGGGCATGCCCATCATGACCGCTCTGTTCGGGATCGGAATCGGGCTCGCGTTCGTCAATCTGCTCGCAAGGATCTTGGACGTGCCGTCGTTCGCGCCACAGGTCACGGCGCTCATCGGCATCGGTGTCGGCATCGACTACGCGCTGTTCATCAGTACTCGCTACCGAGAGGGTTTGCACGAAGGCCGCGATCCTGAGAACGCCGTGGTGCACGCGATCGACTCGAGCGGGCGAGCCGTGCTGTTCGCCGGGGGCACGGTTGTGATCTCCCTGCTCGGGCTGTTCTTCATCGGCGTGTCGTTCATCCGTGGGCTGGCCGTCGGCGCGTCGCTGGCCGTGCTGTTCGTGATGGCCGCCGCCGTAACGCTGCTCCCCGCGGTGCTGGGCTTCGCCGGCCACACGATCGACCGGTTCGCGCTTCCGAGCGCACGTCGCGGGCGCGACGTGGAACACAGCTTCTGGGCGCGATGGAGCCGCGTGCTGCAGGCCCGACCCTGGCCGGCGGCTGTCATCGGGCTCGTGATCCTCGTCGTGCTCGCGGTGCCGTTCTTCGGTTTGCGTCTCGGGGTGGCCGACGCGGGGAACGCCCCGACGTCGTTCTCGTCACGAGCGAAGTGCGCTCACCGGCCGACACCGACGCGGCGGCGCGCCTCGGCGAGAGGATCGCCCGAGATCCCGGCGTCGCCCAGGTCAGCCCGCCCATCCCGAGCCCCAACGGCAAGGGAGTGCTGCTCCAGGTGATCTCCAAGGGGTCACCTCAGGACCAGAGCACCACCGCGCTCGTGCATCGCTTGCGGGACGTCACCATTCCCGATGCAAGTCGCGGATCGACGCTGGACGTGCACGTCGGCGGGCAGACTGCCGTCGGTGTCGATCTCGCCGACACGGTCGGGCAACGCCTGCCCTACATGTTCCTCGCGATCCTGCTCCTCAGCTTCGTGCTCTTGATGCTCGTGTTCCGGTCGCTGCTCGTGCCACTGAAGGCCGTGATCATGAACCTGCTGTCGATCGGCGCGGCCTATGGCGTCATCGTGGCGATCTTCCAGTGGGGCTGGGTCAAGGACGTCGTTGGCATCGGCAAGGAAGGCCCGATCGAGGCGTGGGTCCCGATGATGCTGTTCGCAATCGTGTTCGGATTGTCGATGGACTACGAGGTGTTCCTGCTCAGCCGCATCAAGGAGGAGTACGACCGCACCCACGACAACGCCGACGCCGTCGCGCACGGCCTCGCGAAGACTGCACGCCTCATCACGGCCGCCGCTGCCGTCATGATCTGCGTGTTCGGCAGCTTCGTGCTCTCCGCCCTCCGGTGGCTCCCACGTGTCCAGGTCGAAGGCGAACCCGATCTCGTGACCGAGGAGTCACGGCCGCTCGAACCCGTCGCCGGCAGCTAGCGGCTCCAAAGAACAACGTGGACGCTCGCGTGCGCTCGACACCAGGGCCGACTGATCGTCAACCAATCGAGGGTTCTTCGAGACGATGGCTCGCCGCCGGGCGCCGCGCACAAACGCACTCCGGAGGTGAAACGATAGACAGTTGAGGCTCAGGATCGGGCAAGGGGGGCCATCCTGACCATCGAGCGGGGTGCGCCACGGCGCGCGCCGATGATCGGCGCGGCGTTCATGATCGCCGCCGTCGTCGCCGTCGGCGTGCTGCCCTCGTCGGGGGCGTCGGTTCCGCGAGGAGCGGCGACAAGGACGTCCAAGAGCGAACCGCGAGTCATCATCGACACCGACCTCTCTCGGTGGTGGGACGATGCCAGCACGATCGGGGTCGCCAACGTCCTGGACCAGCGAGACAGGATCCGGCTGCTGGGAATCGTCTCGAATGTTCCGAACGCCGCCGCGGTCGCGGCGCTTGACGCGATCGACACCGCGTACGGCAACGCCGACCTACCGCTCGGCGCCGTCGCCGGAAGCGACGCCAACACATTTCAGCACGGCTACACCGACGAACTGGTCAACCGGCTTCCGAACTCGGTCCGCAGCGAGCGCGACGTCCCGAGTGCCGTCGCCCTCTACCGCCGCCTCCTGGCGAAGCAACCCGACCACAGCGTCACGATCGTCTCGATCGGCGGCTATACCAACCTTGCCGGTTTGTTGTCCTCGACACGAGGGCACGGCAACTCGCTCGACGGGCGTGCGCTCGTCGCGAAGAAGGTGAAGCAGCTCGTCCAGATGGACGGGATCTTCCCCGGCGGCGGTCCGCCGTTCACGAACCAGAAGATCGACCTCTCAGCGACGAGCGCAGTCGTCGTCGGCGCGGGGTGGCCGACGCCGGTGGCGTGGGTCGACGGGCTTGTCGGGATCGACACGAAGGTCGGCGGAACGCTCTGCACGACGACGCCGTCGAACAATCCGATGCACATCGTGTACGAAGCGCTCTTCCAGTGCGGGCCGCCCGGCGACGGGAACTGGGACGCACCGACGCTGCTGTACGCGGTCGGCGATCTTCCGGACGCCTTCGCCGAGCTGGGCCAGGGTGGTGCCGCCGTCATCAACGAGCAGGGCGGGTTGTCGTGGCAGACCCCGTCGGGTCGTCCGAACGACCTCTACGTGCACGTGGCCGACCAAACGGCGCTCAACCAGCGCATCGATCAGCTCCTCGTCGCCCGCTAGCCGCTGTTGCGCGGGACCAAGCCGCAGAGGCGATCGCTGAGGTCGCGAAGCCGGCGGCGCGCTTCGGCGTCGTGCGCCTGAGGATTCGGTTCGGCGGGCCGCTGTCCGCTGAAGTACCGGCCCGATACGTCCACGAGCTCCGGGTCGGCGACGAGCCGCAACGTCGCCTGCACGCCTTCCTCCACGGAGCTGGCCGGGGTGATGCCGTTCTCCCGAACGATCTTCGTGGGCATGTAGGTCGCCGGGTGGAGGCACGTGGCCGTGACGCGCCGATCGTGCAGCTCCTCGGCCAGATCGAACGTGAACATCACCTGCGCGAGCTTGCTCTGGCAGTACGCCTGCACCCCGTCGTACCGCCGCTCCAGCATGACGTCGTCGAAGTCGATCGGTGCCTGCCCGGCCGAGCTGACGTTGACGATGCGAGCCGGCGCCGAGTCCTCGAGCAGCGGGACGAGGAGCCGGGTGAGCAGGTAGCCGGCGAGGTAGTTGACGGCGAAGCGGAGCTCGTAGCCGTCGCGGCTTTCCATCCGCCGACCGTCACCCCCGACCGTGGTCCCGATCCCGGCGTTGTTCACCAGGACGTCGAGCCGCTCGTGGTCGCGCCTCACCTGCTCGGCGAGCGCGTGCACCTCGTCGAGGGAGGCGAGGTCGGCGCGGAGCCACCGAGCGCGGTCGTTCCCCGTCCGGCTCCGGATCTCTGCGATCGTCTCGCGTCCGCGGGCGTCGTCGCGTCCGTGGACGAGCACCGTCGCGCCGCTGCCGGCGAGCTCGGTCGCCAGGGCACGGCCGAGACCATCGGTGGCGCCGGTGACGAGAATCGTCTGTTCGGCGAGCGGTCGCATCGCTGCTCCTTCACAACGCTCCCGGGTCAGAAGCCTTCCCGTCAGACGGGGCCCAATGACCGTCGGAGCGAATAACGTGGCCGCCGACCCGAGACCTCTGAGGGGGAGTGAGCTCGAACGTGAACCGAGACGTGGGCCAGGCCGGGTCCCAATCGGAGCGCCCGCTGCGGCTCGCGGTCATCGGTGCGGGCATGGCGGGGATCCTGAGCGCGATCAAGCTACAGGAGGCCGGCCTCACCGACTTCACGGTCTACGAGAAGGCCGATCGGGTCGGGGGGACATGGCGTGAGAACACGTACCCGGGCCTGTCCTGCGACGTCCCGTCGCACCTGTACTCCTACTCCTTCGCCCCCCGCCCGGAGTGGACCCACCGCTACTCGCCCGGTGAGGAGATCCAGGCGTACTTCGAGGACGTCGCGCGCGACCACGGCGTCGACGGCTACGTCCGCTACGGCGACGAGGTCACGAGCTGTCGATTCACGGACGGCCGGTGGGAGATCGAGACGGCGGCCGGCCACCGCGACGAGGTCGACGTCGTGATCGCAGCGACCGGCGTGCTTCATCACCCGAGGATCCCGGATATCGACGGCATGGACGACTTCGGCGGCGCGCTCTTCCACAGCGCCCGCTGGGATCACGACGTCCCGCTCGACGGAGCGCGCGTCGGGATCGTCGGCACCGGTTCCACGGCGGTGCAGATGGTCTCCGCGCTGGTCGGGCGAGTCGCTCACCTGACGCTCTTCCAGCGCACCGCGCAGTGGGTTCTCCAGGCCGACAACCCGCCCTACACGGACGCCGACCAGACAGGCTTCCGGGACGACCCGGCGCGCCTCGCGGAGCTTCGTTCGCAGCTCACCCAGTTCTTCGACGTGTTCGCCAACGCGATCGTCAACGCGGACTCGCCCGAGATGCAGATGGTTGCCGACGCGTGCCGACTCAACCTCGAGGAGAACGTGCGCGACCCGGAGCTGCGCGAACGGCTCCGCCCCGACTACCGGGCGGCGTGCAAGCGGCTCATCATCTCGCCCGACTTCTACGAGGCGATCCAACAGCCGAACGCCGAGCTGGTCACCGACTCCATCCAGCGCATCGACCCGGCCGGTGTGCGTACCAAGGACGGATGGCTCCACGAGCTCGACGTGCTCGTCCTCGCCACCGGCTTCAAGACGGACGCGTTCATGCGACCGATGTCGATCAAAGGGAGGGACGGCCAGACCCTCGACCAGGCGTGGGCGAAGCGCCCCAACGCCTTCATGTCCATCTCCATCCCCGGCTTCCCGAACTTCTTCATGATCAACGGACCCAACGGTCCCGTCGGGAACTTCTCGCTGATCGAGGTCGCCGAGCTGCAGTTCGGGTACATCATGAAGCTCGTCGAACGCCTCCGTTCGGGTGAATGCCGCGAGATCAGCGCAACGCAGGAGGCGATGGACGAGCACGAGGCGGCACGGGTCGAGGCGGCGAAGCACACCGTGTGGGTCACGGGCTGCCGCAGCTGGTACCTCGACGACCGCGGCATCCCCGCCACGTGGCCGTGGTCGTTCGATCGCTTCCGGGCCGAGATGCAGGCGCCGAATCCGGCCGCCTTCGAGTTCCGCTAACGCGGCGGCAGGCCCAGACCGTCGAGCGTGGCGTGGAAACGACCGATTCCGTCAGGCGCTCGTGCGAAGGCCGCCGTCGTCGGCCTCGATGCCCGCTCGAATTGCGCGCAGCGCCTCGTCACGCGCCGCGAGCTTCGTCGCGGCATGAGCATCCGGGTCGAGCTCTCCCAGCTCACGCGCGACCTGGCGAGCGGTGGCGTCGAGCTCGGACGGGGGTACCACGCGATCGAGGAAGCCGGCCTCGACTGCTTCATCCGGTGCGTAGACCTCGGCGTTGATCATGGCCCGGTTGAAGTGCGCCGGCGTCAGGCGTTGCCGGCCGATCCCCACCTCGTTGGCGGTGATCTTGTACGGCCCGCCGGCGCCGACGCGGTAGTCGCCCGATTGCAGCAGGAACACCGCCATCGCGATCGCGTGCCCGGGGCAGGCGATGACGACTGGCATCGGGAACGAAAGCATCCGAACCGCGAGCTCGAAGCCCGCCCGGACCATGTCGCGCGCCTCGGGTCCGCCGCCCCGGAGCGTGGGCAGGTGGAACCCGGCTGAGAACACCGCGTCGCGTCCCGTGAGCACGACGGGCGCCCGATCGCCGGCGGCCCGGTCGAGAGCCGCGTCGACCCCGCTGAGCATCTCGGGCGACAGGGCGTTGACCTTGCCGTCGTCCATCGTGATCGTGGCGATCTCGCCTTCGAGCTCGTACGTGACGGGCGTTGCCATGGTGCACCTTCCGGGCGATGAATCGTTACAACGTCACGAAAGAACGTAATCGGAACCCGGGCGGCCCGGACGTTTGGCGGGCGTTCCCTACTACGCGGATCCGTTTCGCAAGCAGCCCGGGCAGGTCAACCACCTCTACGGCGGACGGGGCGTCTACTTCGACGACCCGGACGGCCATTTCATGGAGGTGATCACCCAGCCGTACGCGGCCAAGCCCGCGGTCTGACGAACGACTTAATCTCAGCGGTTGGTGGACGACAACGTTCGGGACGACCTCGAGCACGCACTCCGCACCTCCGGGATGTTCTGGCGGTGACGCGTCGACGAACGCCGGGGACGCGCGGCCGACGGCTCAGCACCGAGCTCCGCGAACGTGACGCCGTCAAGCCGCTGGAGCTGTTCTTCGACCTCGTGTTCGTGCTCGCGTTCACGCAATGCACCGCACTCATGGCCGCGCAGCCGTCGTGGGAGGGAATCGGCCGCGGGGTGCTCGCTCTCGCCGTGCTGTGGTGGGCGTGGACCGGCTACGCGTGGCTGACGAGCGTGATCGATCCCGAGGAGGGCGCGGTTCGGATCGTGATGTTCGCGGCGATGGCCGCACTGATCGTCGTCGTCCTCTGCGTCCCCGAGGCGTTCGGAGACCGTGCGCTCGCCTTCGCGATCGCGTACGGGGTCGTGCGCATGGCGCACATCGCGCTCTTCGTCCTCGCGAGCCGCGACGATCCCGAGCTCCGCCATTCCGTCGTGAGCCTCGCGATCAGCTCTGCCGTCGGAGTGGGTCTTCTGATCGGCGCGTCCTTCCTGACCGGGCTGGGCCAGGAAGCGCTGTGGGCCGGCGCGATTCTCGTTGATTGGGGCGGACCGGCCGTGTTCGGCGCCGCCGGGTGGAAGCTGGTGCCGGGTCACTTCGCGGAACGGAACAACCTCGTCATCATCCTGGCCCTCGGCGAGTCGATCGTGGCACTCGGCGTCGGAGCCCGAGGTGACCTCACCGCCGGTGTGATCACGGCAGCCGTGCTCGGGATCGGGCTCGCGGCTGCGCTGTGGTGGATCTACTTCGACGTGGTCGCGCTGGTGACGGCCCGCCGCCTCGCGCTGGCGGCCGAGGGTCGCGAGCGCAACACGCTCGCCCGGGACTCGTACTCCTACCTGCACTTCCCGATGGTGGCGGGGATCGTGCTCGCCGCGCTCGGCCTCGAGGAGACGCTTGCGCACGTCGACGACCGGCTCGACGCCGTGTACGCGTTCGCATTGCTCGGCGGGGTGGCCGTCTACCTGCTCGCGCACGTGGCGCTGCGCCTCCGGAACGCCCGCACGTTCAACTACCAGCGGCTCGGGCTCGCCTTGGCGCTGTGTGCGCTGATCCCGGTCGCGACGACGGTCCCCGCTCTGGCTGCGCTCGGGGGTGTGGACGTGCTGCTCTGGGCGATGATCGCCTTCGAAACCGCCCGCTACGACGACCGGCGCTACCGGTTGCGCCACGGCCTGGATCCCGGGCCGCCGGGTCGCCTCGGCGGCGAGCGAGCCTGATCCGTCGCCCAGTGACGGCCATCACCGATGAGTTCCGGCGACCCCCGCCGTCGTACCAGAGAAGCTCCGGAGCTGGAGGGAGGATGCCATGTTGGGCAACGCAGACGTGACGACGATGGTGCCGGTCAAGGACATTGACGAGGCCGCAGAGTTCTACGGGACGGCGTTGGGGCTCACGAAGATCGACGGCTCGCCGAACGTGGTCCAGTACCGGAGCGGCTCCACCATCCTCATGGTCTACGAGTCGGAGTTCGCGGGGACGAACAAGGGAACCACCGCGCTCTGGAACGTCGACGACCTCGAAGGCACCGTGCAGGAGCTCAAGGCCCGCGGAGTGCGCTTCGAGCACTACGACGACCTCCCGGGCGTGACCCGCACCGGCGAAGTCCACGACACGGGCGCGTTCAAGACCGCGTGGTTCAAGGACCCCGCCGGCAACACGTTCGAAGTCAACGGAGGCGGCTCGCCCGCTGCGAGCGCGCGTTCCAGCTCGACGTCGTAGCTCGTTTCTCGCACGCCAAAGGAGCACATCATGGCGACGCCCACTTTGGGGAGCGTCCTGCTCGGCACGACCAACCCGGAACGGCTCCGCGCCTGGTACGTCGCCGCGCTGAGCCCGGAGCAGAGCGACGACGGGTTCCTCGACTTCGGCGGAGTGGCGCTGCTCATCGACGGGCGGACCGACGTCGCGGACAAGAACCCCGAACCGGGTCGCGTCATCCTCAACTTCCACGTGGACGACGCCCACGCCACCGCCGCACACCTCAACGGGTTGGGTGTGTCGTGGCTGGTCGAGGTGGAGGACCGCGGGGTCGGGTTCTTCGGGACCCTCGTCGATCCAGACGGCAACTACATCCAGATCATCCAGATGAAGGACGGCGGCGCGCCGTCTCGATGAGCGATCGCCCACCCGCCCTGGCTTCGGTCGTCTTCGGCTCGCGCGCGCCCGAGCGGGAGGCAGCCTGGTACCGCAGGGCGCTCGGGCTCCCGCCCGGCGGCGCCGCGTCCCAGCTCACCGTCACGCCTCGGGATGACGTCGCGCCGACCGCGGTCGAGCCGATGCGCATCATCCCCAACTTCCACGTCGACGACATCGCTGCGGCGGAGGCTCGGCTCGTCGCCATCGAGGCGGTCTGGGTCCGTGAGGTGGAGGCCACCTCGTGTGGAATCATTGGGACTGTTCTCGACCCCGACGGCAACTTCGTGCAGGTGATCGAAACCCCTTCGAGGGACTCCGCACTGGTGTCGCGTCGAAGGGCAGGGAGGAGGAGCAGCCCGGATGTCTGACATCGCAGCCACCGACCGAAGCTCCGGGACCACGGCGACGGCGGATCCCGCGGACCTCGAGCTCCAGCTGGAGAAGCACCGCGTCGAGCTCACCGGCTACTGCTACCGGATGCTCGGAGCGGCGTTCGAAGCGCAGGACGCGGTGCAGGAGACGCTCGTGCGCGCGTGGCGCGGGTTCGACCGCTTCGAAGGGCGCTCCGCGCTGCGGTCGTGGCTCTACCGGATCGCGACCAACGTGTGTCTCGACATGCTGAAGAGCCGGCAGCGGCGCGCGCTCCCCATGGACCTCGGACCGTCTTCTCCCGGCGACGTCACCGCCGGCCCGCGCCATCCCGAGAGCGAGTGGGTCCAGCCGATCCCCGACGGCCTTGCCGTCCCGCAGGCCGACGATCCCGCCGAGATGGCCGAGTCGCGCGAGACGATCCGCGTGGCGTTCGTCGCCGCGCTGCAGCACCTGCCACCCCGCCAGCGGGCGGTGCTGATCCTGCGCGAGGTCTTGCGGTGGAAGGCGAACGAGGTGGCCGAGCTGCTCGAAACAAGCGTCGCGTCGGTGAACAGCGCGCTCCAACGGGCACGGGCGACGCTCGCGGCCAGCCATCCCGCCAGCACCGACACGCTGGAGCCGGAAGACGAAGCCCAGCAAGCGCTGCTCTCACGCTATGTCGACGCGTTCGAGCGCTTCGACATCGACGCGCTCGTCTCGCTCCTGCACGAGGACGCCACGATGTCGATGCCGCCCTACGACCTGTGGCTGCGCGGCGCCGCCGAGCTCCGCAAGTGGCTGCTCGGGGCCGGCGCCGGTTGCCGCGGATCTCGGTTCGCACCCGTCGTCGCGAACGGCTCGCCCGCGTATGCGCAGTGGCGCCCCGCGCCCGGTGGCGGGCACGAGGCGTGGGCCGTGCACGTCGTCGGCGTTTCAGACGGGCGGATCGCGGGGATCGACTTCTTCGTCGACCCCGACCTGTTCCCGTTGTTCGACCTGCCCTTGCTGCTCGAGGGGTAGTTCGGCACTCGACGGCACCACCTCGGCCAGCCCGAGGAGCGCGAGCAGGTCGCGCAGACGGCGACGCGCCCGTCGCAGGCGGATCGACCCTCCCGACCGCCGCGCGGTCAGCTGCAGACGGGCCAGCGCGTCGACGGCCGTGGCGTCGGGGGCGACGAGGTTGCTCACGTCGCAGGTGATGAGCTCCGCGTCGCCACTCGCGAGGAGCGCACGGACCCGCTCGCAGAGCCCGGGCACGGAGGCGCGCTGGATTCGCTCACCGACGACCAGGACGACCGTCCTCGGGCCGGCGGGCGGCCGGAGGCCAGCGCGGGCCGGCGACGCCGGTGACACGTCGGGACCGATCAAGATCGGCCCTCCTTTCACGGTCTTCGGGAGTGCAGACCGAGGGCACCGGAGAAACTCATCGCGGCGCCTCGTGCGTGCGAACCTGGTTCGGTGATCCACATCCGGGCGGTGAGTCCGGCGGACGTGACCCCGAGGCTCGTGGAGTCCTTGGAGGGCAACGCCGGCGTCCTCAACCTCGTCGTCCTGCAGGGTGTGGCCAGGAGCCCTGACGGCGACTTGGTGCAGTTCGACGTCATCACCGCCGAGGCGAACCGGGTGCTCGACGAGCTCCACGACGTCGAGATCGGCCGGCGCGGCTCGATCGTGATCGAGAACGTCGACGCCTCGATCTCCGAGCGCGCGGCTCGGGCCGAGCGACGAGAGCCGGGCAAGGCGAGCTTCTCGCCGATCTGGGAGGAAGCCGAGGCCCGGATCAGAGCCCGCGGCGTCTACCCGGGTAGCTGGTTCGTGCTCATGGTCATCGCCGGCCTGATCGGCGCGGTCGGGATCCTCACGAACTCGCAGATCCTCATCGTCGGCGCCATGGTCGTGGGCCCGGAGTACGGGGCCATGATCAGCGTGGCGTTCGGCATCGACACCCGGGACGCGGTGACCATCCGGCGTGGGCTGCGCGCGTTGGTCTTCGGCTTCCTGTTCGCGGTCGTCGCCACGTTGCTGTTCGGGCTTGTGATCCACGCGTTCGATTTGCAGCCGAGGGCGTTCGCGGCCGGGATCCGCCCGGTCTCCGACTTGATCAACTCGCCCAACGTGTTCTCGGTGATCGTCGCCGTCTTGGCCGGGATCGTGGGCGTCGTATCCCTGACCGAGGCGAGGGCAAACGCCTTGATCGGCGTCTTCATCTCGGTCACCACCATTCCGGCGGCCGCGGATCTGGGGTTGTCGATCGCGTTCGGGGAGTGGAGCGAGGCGCGGGGCGCGCTCCTGCAATTGCTGTTGAACGTCGTCATCCTGATCGTCGTGGGCGCCTTCGGTCTGCGGGTGCAGCGACGGATCTGGGGGCGGGCGCGCTGGTGGAGCGAGGCGAAATGAGCGCGACGGCTCAGGTCGACGGCAACCCGCGGGCTGCACGCGCCGAAGTCGGCACGGTGTACGTGGTCGGCTTGTTCCAAGGGCTCGCGCTGGTGGCGTTCCCCGCCGCGTCGAGCGTGCTCACAGGTGCGTCCGATTACGACCTGTCCACCAGCCAGTACGGCCTGCTGTTCGTGCCGCAGGTGATCATGGCGGTCGCGGGGTCGCTTCTGCTGCCGGAGATGTCCCGCCGGTTCGGCTTGAAGCGGCTGTTCCTCGTCGGCATCGCGGCCGACGTGATCGCCATGGCGGTCCTCGTCGCCAGCGTCTCGGAGCAGGGCGAGACGGTCGCGTTCCCAATGCTTCTGGTCGCGACGGGGTTCCTCGGCCTCGGGTTCGGCGTGACGCTGTCGTGCTTGAGCACGTTCGCCGGCGGCTTCATGCCGGCTCGGCGCGAGGTCGCGCTCACTGCGTTGAACGTCCTCCTCGGGCTCGGCACCGCGCTCTCGCCGCTGCTGGTCGCGTTCTTCACCGATGTCGCGGAGTGGTGGTACCTCCCGCTGGTCACCGGTGCAGGACTCGCGGTCCTCTTCCTCGTGTCGGTCGCCCAACCGCTCGTGGCGGAGGCCACGGGCGCACAGCACGGCGGTCGCGTGCGTATCCCACCCGTGTTCTGGCTCTTCGCGGCGGCACTGGTCGCGTACGGCGTCTGCGAGACGATGTTCGGCAACTGGGGGACGACCCTGGTTCGCGACGGTGGTACTCCTGCAACCACCGCCAACTACGCCCTGGCGGCGTTCTGGGCCGCCGTCACCGTCGGGCGTCTCCTGATCTCCATCGCGCCGAAGCGCCTGCCGTCGACCGCGATCTACCTCGTGCTGCCGTGGGGGATCGCGGGCACGCTGCTGCTGGTCGCGGCGCTGGCCGACGAGACGAACGGGATCGTCATCTTCGCCCTCGCCGGTCTCGCCTGCTCGGGCTTCTTCCCCATGACGGTCGGGTACGGCGAGACCACGTTCCCCGAGCTCGTCACCATCGCCGCCGGTTGGCTCATCGCCGCGTACCAACTCGGCTACGGCATCGCCGCGTTCGGCGCCGGGGCGTTGGAGCACTCGATCTCGCTGTCGGCGCTCTTCGCCGCAGTCGCCGTCGTCGCGGGCGTCATGGCGCTCCTAGCGACGCGCATCGTGCGTGCCGAGCGCCAGGTCGCGCCTACCTAAAGCGTTGGTGAGGTCAGGTTCGTTGGTTGTCGATGTTCGTGGGGATCACCGAGGCGTAGCTGTCGTCGCCGGTGGACGCCCGGCGCACGGTGAACGCGCGTTCCTCGCGATGGCGGCCGAGGAGAGCACCGGTCCAGCGGAACAGCGCGCCGAGCCGGTTCCGGAAGCCGGTGAGGAACACGAGGTGTACCGCGAGCCACATCACCCACCCCGCGAAGCCGCTGAGGCGGATGCGCTTGAACTCGACCACGGCGCGGAAGCGCCCGATCGTGGCCATGCTGCCGAGGTCGACGTACTTGAACGACACGGTCTTGTCGCCGCCGCCTTGAAGCCGGCCGCGGATCGTGCGGCCGGCGAAGAGACCCTGTTGCATCGCGACCTCGGCGACGCCCGGGAGGTGATCGAGGCTCATCATGTCGCCGATCGCGAACACCTCCGGATGACCGGGCAGCGTGCAGTCGGGCAGCACCGCCACCCGGCCGGCAAGGTCGACTTCTGCGCCCGACGCGTCCCCGAGCATCTTCGCCAGCGGTGACGCCGCGACACCGGCGGCCCAGATCACGGTGTGCGCATGGATGCGCTCGGTGCCGTCGGGGGTCTTGACGTCGAGGCCGTTGAAGTCGACGTCGGTGGCGCGCAGGCCCATGCGCAACTCGACGCCCATGTGCTCGAGCTCCTTGCGGCCCTTGCCGGA
>WNFV01012149.1_pt1 | contig 18518 bp, 17 predicted proteins | sample 5400101 | NCBI WGS metagenome assembly WNFV01 (sample SAMN13153361, study PRJNA577476) | soil metagenome | isolation source: 115 cm soil or saprolite under grassland replicate 1 | place: USA:California | collected 2016-06-15 | reverse complement strand
AGATGTCTCGTTTCGTTAAGAAACGCTGGACCCTCTTCGGAGCGGTCCTTGGTATGGGCACCACGCTCGCGCTCGTGATCGGCCTCGGCGTCTTCGCCGGCGCCGGGGCAGCGGCGAGCTCGGCGGCGCCGAAGAACACCTCCCCGCCGACGATCACGGGCACACCGCAGGAGGGCCAGAAACTGACCGGAGACGAGGGCAATTGGAACGGAAAGCCGACGGACTTCAACGACTTCTGGTTGCGCTGCGACAAGGCCGGAGGGAGCTGCGCGAAGATCAGCGGGGCTACCTCGAAGACGTACACGCTCACCTCGGCCGACGTTGGGAACACGATCCGGTTCAGGGTGGACGCGAAGAATGCGGACGGCACAACGTCTGCGTCGTCCGTCCCGACAGCCGTGGTCACCGCGGCGACCAAGCCCCCGCCGCCTCCGACGGCGCCTGCGACCGGCTGCCCGACCGGCAACGGCTCCGTCCAGGTGGCCGATGTCGGGTCGCCGGCGCGGCTGCTGATCGACCAGCAGCAGTCCAACCCGTCAGTCGTCACCGGCGGGACGTCTCAGCTCGTCGTCCGCTACCACGCGACCGCCGTGCCGTTCAACCAGCTGTCGATCCCGTCCGAGCAGACGACTGGCAGCGACGGCTGGGCGCTGCTCGACTTCCGCATGCTCGCCGGCTTCCCGGCCAGCCCGAAGCAGCAGCTGATCGCGATCTTCGCCCGGGCACGTAAGTCAGGCGAGAACGTCCTCGCCGGCATCTCGACACGCCGCCTCTTCTCGGTGCACGTCAACCTGCACGGCTAACACCACACCGGCCGGGGGCCGCCCGAAAGGGCGGCCCCCGGCTTCGATCGCGCACGTGCTTGCGAAGGAAAAACCATGTCCTCTGAACAGAACAAGGCCGCCGGCGACGAGCACGAGGTCGTCCAGGCGCCGACTTCGGCCGTGGCGCCGAGAAGCGACAGGCGCGCTTCGCAGGGGCTCGTGTGGCCGAGACCTCCAACTGCCGACCCGGCGGGCCCAGGCTACCCTAGGTCACTTTTCTAGGGCGCCCTTGTCTATTCCACTAACGGAGTTTCTTCCCTGATCGGAGCAAGCTCAGTCTGGTGGCTGGTTTGCGGCGTATCGGGGGGCGATGAAAACGCTCAAACTGAGTTGAAACAGGATTCGGCACCTTACCTTCGCGGCTCGCTGGCTCGGGAAGACCGGGCGCGGCTCGAGCCTCAGCGTGGATGGGTGTCAGAGGATGTTGGCGCCCGTCACCACGCTGTCCCGTGTGCAAGGTGATTGCTAGCATTGTCTGACGATGGGCGAGGTGGTCTACGCCAGGGTGCCCGAGCCGCTCAAGCAGGCCCTGCACGGGCACGCGGCCGAACGCGAACTCACGCTCACCCGTGCTGTCGTCGAGCTCCTTGAGCGCGGCCTGCAGGCGACCGCCGACGCGCAGTCGGTGAGCGAGCTCGAAGCGAAGCTGGCGGCCGCAAGCAGCGAGCGTGAACAGACGCGAGCGCGGCTACGTGAAGCCGAGTTCGGCTTGCAGGCGGCCAGTGAGCGAGAGCAGCTGACCGCTCGCACCTACAGCGCGCTCGCCGAGCGGAGCCGGCAACAGCTCGCCTCCTGCCCGCAATGCAGGAAGCCCGTGTGCGGCCGCGACCTGTTCGTCCGCGGGCGCTGCCCGCACTGCAACAAGCCGCTGACCTCGTTACTGATGCCGGCGCCAAGAGCAAACCTGGACAGCAACGAGTACCTCGCGCTCCTCGGTGCGCTCGGCGTCCTCGTCGGCCTCGCCCTCGCCACGGCCAACAGCGCGGGCTGAGAAATCCGGAAACCAGACAGCAGGCATCAGCGGGATCGCGGACGGCCGGCGACCAGACACTCTCGCGACTCACCAACCACCACCCGGATCGGAAGTCGACGCGTCGACCGAGTCGTTTGGCCCGAGCGCACGCCAGGCCCGGGGGCGTCGCTCTTCCAACAAACCGCGACACGTGAGCCACCGGCTGCGACGCGTTCAGCCTCCGGAGTTCCGCAGCTCGTAGGCATTTGAGGCTGGTCTGGGGGTCGTTTTTGGCTTCGTAGAGCGGAGTTCGTCTCGGCTCAGCCTCGGAAACGGGGGTCGTTTTTGGCTTCGTAGAGCGGAGTTCGTCTCGGCTCAGCCTCGGAAACGTGGGCACATGGCTAGCGGGCTCTGGCCATGGTTTCGTCCGGCGTTGCTGCTACTTCTGTGGGCATGTATTTGCGGGCGACGCAGCGGCGGCGGAAGGACGGCTCGCTGGCCCGCTACCTGCAGCTGGCGCACAACCGGCGCGTCGGTGGGGTGACGCGCGCCGAGGTGTTGCTCAACCTCGGCCGCGAGGACGAGCTCGACGTCGAGGGGCTGCGGCGGCTGGCCCGCTCGATCACTCGCTACACCGATCCCGGCCGCGAGCACCGCGAGCCGATCGAGCCGGCTGAGGGGCTCGAGGTCGTGGCGTCGCGTCCGCTCGGCGGGGCGTGGCTGCTCGATGCGCTCTGGCAGCGGCTGGGGATCCCGGCGGCGCTGCGCGAGCTGCTCGGGGGGCGGCGCTTCGCGACCGATGTCGAGCGGGTGCTGTTCGCGCTGGTCGCCAACCGGGCGCTCGCACCGTGCTCGAAACTGGCGGCGGCCGAGTGGGCATCCTCTGACGTGGCGATTCCGGGTCTGGAGGCGATGGACGACGATCAGGCCTACCGGGCGCTCGATCTGCTGGTCGAAGCGGACGCGGAGGCGAAGGTGCAGGAGGCGGTCTTCTTCGCCTGCGCCGACCTGCTCAACCTCGAGGTCGATCTGCTCTTCTTCGACACCACCTCGGCGTACTTCGAGGCCGAGCCCGACGGGGCGGGCGAGACCGAGCAGGCGCCGTTCCGCGTGCTCGGGCACTCGAAGGACCACCGTCCCGACCTTCCCCAGGTCGTGATCGGGCTGGCTGTCACCCGGGAGGGGATCCCGGTGCGCATCTGGGTCTGGGCGGGGAACACGAACGACCAGACGGTGATCAGCCAGGTGAAGGACGACCTGCGCGGCTGGCGGCTCGGCCGCTGCGTCTGGGTCGTCGACCGCGGCTTCTCCTCGGACGAGAATCTGCGCTACCTGACCCGCGGCGGCGGCCACTGGATCGCTGGCGAGCGGATGCGCGACGGCTCCCCCGACGCCCAGGCCGCGCTCGCCCGCCCCGGCCGCTACCAGACCGTGCGCGACAACCTCAGGGTCAAGGACGTCCGCCTCGGCGCGGGCGACACGGTCAAGCGCTTCGTCGTCTGCCACAACCCGGCCGAGGCCGAGCGCGACATGGCCGAGCGTGACGCGCAGCTCGCCCGGCTCGAGGCCGAGCTCGCGCGGATCGAAACCGCCCGGCGGAAGGCGAAGACAGACAAGGCGAGGGCAGCGCACACGCGCGCCGAGTGCGCGCTGCGCGACCACCCGACGCTGTCCCGTTACCTGCGCCAGACCCCAAGCGGCCGGCTGCTGATCGACCGGCGCAAGGTCGCCTCCGAGGAGCGCCTCGACGGCAAGTACCTGCTCTCCTCCTCCGACCCCGACCTCACCGCCGAGGAGATCGCGCTCGGCTACAAGAATCTGCGCGAGGCCGAGCGTTCCTTCCGCGACCTGAAGACAACGCTCGAGCTGCGCCCCGTCTTCCACCGGCTCGAGCACCGCATCCGCGCCCACGTCGTCGTCTGCTGGCTCGCGCTGCTGCTGATCCGGATCGCCGAACGCAAGAGCGGCCAGAGCTGGCGGCGGATCGCCACCGAACTGCAACGCCTGCACCTCGTCACGCTCGAAGGCGAGGCCGGCACCGTCCAGCAGACCACCCAGCCAAGCGACACCCAGCGCACGATCCTCGCCGCCCTCGAGATCGAGCCGCCGCCGCGGATCACCGCCCTCGAACCCGCCTGACCCCTGCCTCGCGCCGGCGGCCGGTGTAGGCACACGCCTGCCGACCCCTCCCACGGCAAAAACCCCTGCTCTCAGGCCACTTTCAGCCCAACCGCGTGCCCATCAACTGCGGAACTCGGGCGGAGCTGATCATTGCGATCGTGGCCGTCTCCGACGGCTTGACAGAGGTCGTCAGGGAATCGCTTGTCGGCTCGATCGCCGGCAACCTCCTGCTCGTCCTCGGCTTCACCCTTCTCCTCGGCCGGAGGGGCACGATGAGCTCGTTGCCATGGCTGTCGCCGCCGCCCTTCCGGCGGTCGTTCTGAGGAGCGGCAGAACGACCCGACTGGGCGGCGCAATCCTCCTCGTCGCCTACGCGGCTCTCGTCGTTGCCTTCTACCTCTCCGGCAGCCGCTGACGCGCCGAGCCGGGCGACGACTCGTCACCGGCGGGCGGCTCCTCGGGGAGCACGCCCGGTACGAGCGCCAGGAAGGCAGTGATCATGAAGGCGAACAGCGCCGTCACGCCGACGGCGTGCGCCCAGCCTGCATCGGCGACCGTCAGCAGCCCGAACCCGACGATCAGACACGCAACCGCCGTGCGGACGAGCAGCGCGGTTCGGGCGCCGCCCCGCCGGCCGCCCGCCGCGCGCGGCTCGGTTACGCGCGCGGCCCCCGCGTCCAGGTGCCCGGCGAGCGTGAGCCGGAACAGCAGAGCCAGCGACGGGAAGACGATCGCGCCGCCGCCCAGCACCGCCACGACCACGGCCACGAGTGTGTCGTGCGGTGCTGCTGCCTCGCGGATGTCGAGGCCCGGCAGGATCGTCGGCCACTGACCCAGCGCCCACCCGCCGACGACGGCGGCGACCGCAACTGAGGCGGTGTACCGAGCCGGCTCGAAGCGCCGGCGGTACACGAGCACGAGCGTCGCCACTCCCGCCAACGCGGAGACGACAACCGCGGAAAGGGCTGGCCCTGAGACGAGCTCGTCATAGAGCGAGCGCGCGTCGCCCCGTAGGACGACGAGGCCGGCCAAGGCGAATGCACCGGCCACGACGCCGGCGCCGAGCGCCCGTACCCGGAACGCCCGCTCCAGCTCGTGCTGGTCGCGTCGGGCCGCGTCGGCCGCGAGGTAGACGGCCGCAAGGTACGCGGAGGTGGCGACGGCCAGGACGCCGACCAGGATCGAGGTCGACCCAAGCCAGCTCGAGAACCGGTCGCCGGCGGCGTTGCCGACCGGGACGCGCCCCGTGGCGATCGCGCCGACCACGGTGCCGAGAGCGAACGGCGTCAGGATCGACGAGGCGGAGAAGATCGTGTCGATGACGCTCAGCTCGCGGCGGGTGGAGGCGCCGGAGCGCAACGCGTAGGCGGCGCCGCGGAAGACGATGCCGATGCCGGCGAGGAAGAGCGGCACCGACAGCGTCGATGCGATCGACCCGAACGCACTGGGGTAGGCGGTCCAGAAGACCGTGAGGACGAAGATCAGCCAGACGTGGTTTGCCTCCCAGACGGGCGCCATCGACTTGTGCGCGTGCTCGCGGACCCGCTCCGCGCGCCCGCCGCGGCCCGCAAAGAGCTGCCAGAAGCCGGCGCCGAGGTCGGCGCCGGCGAGGACGGCGTAGAGCACCACGCCCGCCAGCACGAACACCAGGGGCAGCGCTGACAGGAACGGTGAGCTCATCGAGCCGCGTCCTGCAGGTCGAGCGGCATGCGAGCCAGGCGACGTAGCACCCACACGACTCCGAGCCCGACCAGGAGGTAGGTCAGGGCCAGTGCGGCATAGCCGACCGGGATCCCGCCCGCGCCCGTAACCGCGTCGGCGGTGGGCATGACGCGGTAGACCACCCACGGCTGGCGCCCGACCTCGGTGGTCACCCACCCGGCGATGAGCGCCACGACCGAGAGCGGCCCGGCGGCGACCAGCGCGCGGTAGAACCATCGTGACTCGGGCAGGCGCCGTCGCCATAAGCGGACGACCAGGAAGATGGCCCCCAGCGCCGCGAGCAGGGTTCCGACCCCGACCATCGTCTGGAACGAGTAGCGCACGACGTTCACCGGCGGGCGCTCGGCCGGGGGCACCGTGTCGAGGCCCTGCACCTCGGCGTCCAGGCTGTGGAAAGCCAGGAGAGACAACAGGCGCGGGATCCTGATGCCGTAGCGGATCTCGCCGTCGTCGTACCAGCCGAGCAGGTGCTCGGGGGCGCCGCGGGTGGTTCGCTCGAGTCCTTCGATCGCAGCGAGCTTGATCGGCTGGGTGCGGGCCACGTCACGTGCCGCCCAGTCGCCGACCAGGAACTGGACCGGCGCCGCGAGCGCCGCGACCGTCAGCGGGATCGCGAGGGCCGCGCGTTCGTAGCGACCCCAGCGCCCGCGCAGGCGCGCGAACGCGTAGGCGCCGGCCAGGAGGAAGCCGGAGACGATGTAACCGGCGATGTACATGTGAATGAGCTCGTGCCAGAGGTAGTCGTTGCCGAACAGCGCCTGCCACTGGTTCACGTCGACCACCTTGCCGTCACGCATCGTGAAGCCGCCTGGATTGTTCATCCAGGCGTTGACGGCGATGACCGTCAGCGACCCGGTGAAGCCCGTGATCACGATCGGGATCCCGCTCAGCAGGTGTGCGCGCGGCGAGAGCCGGTCCCAGCCGTACACGTAGATCCCGATGAAGATCGCCTCGAGGAAGAACGAGAAGCCCTCGATCGCGAACCCGAGCCCGAAGACGCCGCCGAACGTCGCTGTGAAGTTGGGCCACAGCAGGCCCATCTCGAAGCTGAGGATCGTGCCCGTGATGACGCCGACGGCGAAGAGCGCCACCATGATCCGCGACCAGCGCCGCGCCAGCGTGCGGTACAGCGGGTCGCCGGTGCGCAGCCAGCGCGTCTCCGCGAAGAGCACCATCACCGGGAACGAGATGCCGAACGCCACCAGCGGGATGTGCACCGCGAACGACAGCGCCTGCATCTGCCGCGCCTCCTGGAGGTACTGCTGGTGGACGGGCGCGAGCGCGTCGGCGAGCACACCGATCATGCCGCGGCCGCGTTATCGGCAGAGGGCACGGCGTGTAGCTTGGCGGACCGCGGCCGTGCTCGCGTCCGCGAGCGACCGGCGCGATCACGGCTTCGTGGGCGGTGCCTGATAATCGTCGGCGTGAACACTGGCGGGACGCGGGTGGTGTTGGCGGACGACGACGTCCTCCTGCGCGAGGGGATGGCAGGCCTGCTCGAGCGCTCCGGTTTCGAGGTCGTCGGCCAGTGCGGCGACGCCTCCGAGCTGGTCGCGCTCGTTCGTGAGCTCAAGCAGGTCCTCGAGTCGCGCGCCTGAGCTTCTCGGCGAGCCATGCACGCGCAAACCCGTGCCGGTCGTCACGACTTTGCGCCTTGATGGGCTGTTCGCTACGGTCGAGGTGCGCTCTCTCAGGGGTCGTTCACGGGCGGAGAGCCGGGACACGACGACCACGTGCAGTCGATCGACATCTTCGTTCTCGTCAGCGGCGGCTTCAGCATCGTGGCGACCGCCCCTCTGATCTACCTCGCGCTGCGCAGCCTCCGGGACGCGCGCAAGCTCCGGGTCATCCAGTACGAGCTCGCCCACCTCATGCGCGAGACGAAGGAGATGGGCGAAGAGGTCCGAGAGCTGCAGCACGAGATCCGCAGCGAGCAGCACGCGGCGAAGAGCGAGATCAACGAGACACGCCGGACCGTCGAGCAGGTGACGGAAGCCGTCGGGCAGGTCAGCGAGGCGGTCGGACAGGTGACCGAGGCGGTCGAGCAGGCGACGGAAGAGACCTCCAGAAAACGGCGACCGCTGATCAGACGGATCCTGGCCTTTAGCACGAGAGCCGGCTGAGTCGCTCGCACTCTCACAGCCAGGTCTTGCATTGCAACATGTGTGATTGCAAGACCTGGCCCCGGTTCATCGGCGCGCTTTAGGGTCGACCCCGTGCGCTCCGATGAGCCCCTGCTTCGGGTCGCGACGCTCGCCGACGAAGCGGCCATCGACGCGCTGATGAAGCAGTCCGCTGACGTGTTGTTTCCGCGCTCCTACACCGAGGAGCAGGTGAGGAGCGCAGTTCAGTACATCGCGCAGGTCGATCCGATGCTGCTCTCCGACGGGACCTACTTCGTGCTCGAGGCCGGCGACGAGCTGGTCGGCTGCGGCGGCTGGAGCCGGCGCGACAAGCTCTATACCGGGAGTGCTGACTCGGACGGCGATGCGCGCCTCCTCGACCCGTCGAGCGAGCCGGCACGGGTGCGGGCGATGTTCGTCCGCGCTGACTGGACGCGCCGAGGGCTCGGCCGCCGGATCCTGGAGGAGTGCGAGTCGGCCGCCAAACGCGAAGGCTTCCGCAAGCTCGCCCTGGTGGCGACGATGCCCGGACTGCCGCTCTACCTCGCGTACGGCTTCGAGCGGCTCGAGGAGATGGACGTGCCTATGCCGGACGGCGTCACGATCCCGTGCGTCTCGATGGAGAAGCCGATCGACGGCTAGGCGTCGGCCGAGCAGGTCGGTAGCCCGACCGGCGTTCTTGCAGCGAGGTAGCGATTCTCAGCCGCTCATAGCGGCCATGGCTTCCTTACCACGCTCGGCGATCTCCTCCGGCGAGAGGTCCTCGACATGCGTCGCGATCGACCACGAGTGGCCGAACGGATCTGTGACGGAACCGAAGCGGTCGCCCCAGAACTGGTCGGCCACCTCCATCGTGATCGTCGCGCCCGCGTCCGTTGCCTGCTTCACCACGGCGTCGACGTCCTCGACGTAGAGGAACACGCCGGCGCTGGTGCCGCCCAACTCGTTCGGCGGCCTCGTCGTCGACTGCGGGAATGCGTCGGCGAGCATCACGATGGAGTCGCCGATCTCGAGCTCCGCGTGCCCGATCTTCCCGCCCGGCGCCTCCATACGCATGCGCTCCTTGGCGCCGAATCCCTGCTTGTAGAACTCGATCGCCCCCGACGCGTCATCGAGAGCGAGATACGGCGTGACGGAGTGGTACCCCTCTGGAATCGGCCTCGTCATGTTCCCCCCTGTTCGGTCGTGACTGAAGCTCGTGATTCTAGAGGCTGGGACGCTGCATCAATCCGCGATCTCCGAACGGTCACCGGATCGTTCCCGAAAGAGCGCCGCGGCCCCTTTCGGGGCCGCGGCCAGTGCACGTACCTTAACCCGTCTCCCCTACGACCTTCACGTCGTCGACCCACCAGCCCGGGTGGACGGGATCCGAGACGAGCTGTCGGACTGGAAGTGGAAGCGGATCTTGATCGTCTTACCCGCCGCCGAGTCGGGGAGCGGGATGGTCGACTGCGAGTAGAGCGGCTCCGTGCCCTCGTACCTGTTGCCGATACTGGTGAAGGTCAGAAGAGCACAGCGTTGCGTCTCGTTGCGGGGCTCGAGCAGCCGACCGAGGGGCGTGTCCTCCTCGGCGACCGTGACGTCACGTCGCTGGCCCCGGGGGATCGCGGAAGAGCACAGCGTTGCGTCTCGTTGCGGGGCTCGAGCAGCCGACCGAGGGGCGTGTCCTCCTCGGCGACCGTGACGTCACGTCGCTGGCCCCGGGGGATCGCGACGTCGCGATGATCTTCCAGAGCTACGCGCTCTTCCCGCACCTTACGGTCGAGCAGAACATCGGGTTCGGCCTGCGTGCCCGGCGCGTCGAACGGGGAGAGGCGCGGCGCCGAGTAGAGGAGGCTGCTGCCGTAGTCGGCTGCGGACCCCTGCTCCGGCGGCGACCAGCCGAGTTGTCGGGAGGGGAGCGGCAGCGCGTCGCGCCGGCTCGCGCGCTCGTCCGCGGGCCGAAGGCATTCCTCTTGGACGAGCCGCTCTCCAATCTCGACGCCCAGCTCCGGGTCGAGATGCGCGCGGAGCTCAAGCGCCTCCAACAGCGCCTCGGCGCGACGATGCTCTACGTCACGCACGACCAGAGCGAGGCGCTGATGCTCGGCGACCGCATCGCCGTCCTGGGCGCCGGCCGCCTCCATCAGGTCGGGTCGCCCTCGGACATCTATCGCCGCCCCGCGAGCAGGTTCGTGGCGACGTTCGTCGGCACGCCGGCGATGAACGTCTACGACGTCGTGGACGGCCGCGCAGGGCCGTTCATGCTCGAAGGGAAGACCGCAGACCGCCGTCTCGAAGCCGGCATTCGCCCTGAGCACGTCACGCTGGACGGAGACGTTGCGGCCGAGGTCCAGCTCGTCGAGGAGGCAGGGAGCGAGACCTACCTCCACCTGGTCGCGGACGGCCGGACGATCGTCGCCCGGTCGCGCCCGACGTGCGTGCCCTCGCCCGGCGATCGCCTGCCCATCGGCGGCCGCCCGGAGCACATCTACCTCTTCGACGCCGCCACAGGCGGGGCGGTGCGTTGATGCGCGGCCGGGAAGGCCGGCGGCTGGCCCTGATTCTGGCGTCGTACGTCCTCGGCCTGACCGTTCTCGTCGCTCTCCCGGCGCTCGCCACGTTCGGGATGGCGTTCTTCGAGTGGGATCTCGTGCGTTCGCCGCACTGGCACGGGCTTGCGAACTTCCGCGAGCTCTGGCAAGACGAGGTCTTCGGGATCGCACTCCGCAACTCGCTCCTCTTCGTCGCCTTCGCCGTTCCGCTCCGCCTCGCCGGCGCCCTGCTGCTCGCGCTTCTGCTCCATCGCCGATCCCGCGGAGTAGGTGCGTACAGGACGGCGGCATACCTGCCGACGGTCGTTCCCGACGTCGCCTACGCGCTGCTCTGGCTGTGGCTCCTCAACCCTCTCTACGGGCCGATCAACATCGCGCTCGACGCGATCGGAGCGCCCTCACCCTCGTGGCTGACCGACCCGCGTGCCGCGCAGGCGGCGATCGTGATCATGAGCCTGTTCCAACTCGGCAAGGTTTCCTCGTCGCGCTGGCCGTCCGGCAGTCGCTGCCCGGCGAGCTGTACGAGGCCGCCCAGGTCGAGCGCGCCGGCCCGGTCTACACGTTCTCGCGCGTCACGTTGCCCTTGATGGCGCCGACGCTCGCGCTCCCCGCGTTCCGAGACGCCGTCTACAGCCTACAGGTGAGCTTCGTCCCGGCCCTGGTGATCACGGACGGCGGGCCGACGCCCTACGCGACGACGTACCTGCCGCTGTTCGTCTACCGGAACGCCTTCGAGTACCTCCGGTACGGCTATGCAGCGTCTGCCACGCTGGTCATGTTCCTCGCCACAGCGCTCGCCGTCTTCATCCAGTACATGATCATCAAACGCTGGCGCCGGTCCTTTGCCACCTAGCGTGCGGCTCTACGCGGGACGGTTCGTGATTCGGACGAGCGTCACGCCGTCCTCCGTGCAACTGTCCCGCAGCGCGATCAAACCCGACCTTCCGGACCCCTTGTACGCTACTTCCGCGTCGTGGTCTTCGATCTCGTCGAACGTGACGACATACCCGGCGTCCTCGATCGCAGCCTTGAAACCCCGATAGGCGTCGTCGAGCTCCGAGTCCCAGTATCCGTCCACGACCCGCGTCGGCCCCTGCTGCTTCGAATTGATCACGGTCAGCTCAGCCGGCTTGGGGAAGCCCGCCGGCAGCCCGACGTCCCCTGCAAAGGCGTCGGCACGACACGCTGCTCGCGGAAGCTCCCCCGACGACGCCCCGCCCCCGCCGCAGGCGGCGAGAACAACTGAACCGAGGAAGAACGGCAGCAGGATCGGCAAGCGACGCATCGGGGGCTCCTTGGAGAGGGCGCGGGTCCTGAAGCCTAAAGTCAAACGGACGCTGGTCCGAGCGGTCCGGTTAGCGCGTCCGAACGACGACGAGCTTGTCGACGCCCGACTCCGCACCCCACACCTCGCCCCGGCGACCGAGGATCTGCCTCACGTTCGCAGGCGAGCTCGGGAGCCGGATGCGGGTGAACCTCTCCGTCTTGGGGTCGAAGCGGACCAAGGCGTTCGCGCCGAAGTCGCTCAGCCAGACGGCATCCGTTTCGTCGACGTAAACGGCGTAGGGCATCGGCGACGCGCCCGGAAGGCGCCGTTCGCGCCAGCGCCCGGTGGAAGGGTCATACACCGCGACCTTGCCGGCGTTCCACTCGCTCACCCAGATCCGCCCCTTCGAGTCTGACCACGCGCGCCGCGCGCCCTGGTCCCGCGTCGGGGGCTGCAGTACGCGTACGGTGAAACGCTCGACGTTCACGCGCCCGAGGTAACCGCCCGCGAGAGACGCGTAGTAAACGCCGCCCGACGGCGTCGTCGTGATCCCGTACGGGCCTTCTCCTCTCGGCGCCGAGAAAACCCGCACCTTGCCGACACGCGGGTCGAGCCTCCCGTAGATCCCGCTCTGCCCGGTGAACCACAAAACGCCACGCCGGTCGAAGACAGCCGTATTCAGGTTGGCGTAGCCCGACGAAGCGGGCAGCGGGTAGCGGCGGACACGCCGCGTCTTCGGGTCGACCCGGACGATCGCGTTGAGCCCGCCGTCGGTGATCCACGGGGCTCCGTCCGGGCCGACGATGACACCGTGCGGCGCCGAGCCTTCTCCGAGGGCGACGTGCCTCGTCCTGCCGGTCTTCGGGTCGAGCCAGCCGAGCTCGCCCGATCCCTGCGCCGTGTACCAGACGCCACCGTCGCGCGCGGGAGCGACGTCGTGAGGTCGGCTTCCCGCCGGGACGGGATACTCGCGGACGCTGAACGCGGTCGTCGAGCTCGTCCCGCTCGCCGCCGTACCCGCGATGCCCGCGACGACCGCGACACAGACCGGCATGGCCAGCCACCCGCGCACTGATCTCAGTATGCCCCCGCGTTCGTCAGTCGACGGCGATTCCCGCAGTCTCGTTGGTAGTTCGGCGCCACTCGAACACGCTAACGATTCCTGTCGAAACAGGATCAATCGCAGGAACTATGGAGGCGGTGGGAATCGAACCCGCAGAGGATTCCCGCCGTCCGCGTCGTTTCAGGCGAGAGCACGCTGGCACATCCCAGCCTTGTCCAGCCTGGCTCATTGGAACGCGTCAGCCACGGCCGCTACCGGCATCGCTGACGACGGCGACCAACCCTGTCCCAAACGCTTTCCGTTTAAAACAAGATATGGCGCAGTATGACGGTGCCGGCTACGCGTTCATGATCTCCCGTCGGGCGAGCACGCGCTCGATGAGCGGGCGCATGCCGAGCTCGTGCGCGATCTCGAGTGCCTCATCGTGGAGGGCGATGGCCCTCGCATGGTCGTCGGCGTTGGCGCGCTGAAGCAGCACGTCCGCGTAGTCGGAGGCAGTCCAAGCGTATTCGGGGCGGTAGCCGGCGCGGTCGCAGAACGCGAGCCCATCTGCGAGGTGGGCCAGGCCAGCATCTATCTGGCCGAGGGTGGCGGCGAGCAGGCCAAGGAGACGATCGATGGTCAGAGGAATAAAGAAGTTCGCGGTGCCCCGTTGCGCCTCGAGTGCACCGTACAAGCCCTTGGCGGCGTTGGCATTGCTCTTCTGCACGGCGATCAACGCCAATCCGCTCCTCGCATACGTGGCCATGACGGGAGCGACCCGAGGCAACGAGAGCACGCGTTCGGCGGCCGCCTCGGCCGCATCAAGCCTCTCGTCGGCGTTCGCTATGCGACCTATCAGCGGGATCACGATGGCGAGAAAGACGTGGTCCGCGATGGGTCCCGGCGGCGGCGCGCTGTCGGTCACCTGTTGCAGCCGGGCGATGTACACCGCGCCTGCTTCGTGGTCGCCCAGTTCGTACTCGAGCGCGGCACGGAGTGCCAGATGGCGAGGATCCTGCGGCACCGCAGCCAGACCGAGCTCGCTCATCTCGCGCGCGCCTTGCCAGTCCCCCTCGTAGAGGCAGAGCAGCTCGTGGCTGAAGGTGGTGGAGGTGAGCCACCAGCTCTCGTGCAGCTTCTCCGCGTGGGCGAGCGCCGCCGCAGTGTGGAAGCGCGCCTGCTCGCCCTCTCCGGTTGCCGCCAAAGCCCATGCGGCCGCTCTGCGGGCCGCCATCTCCGTGTGCATGTCGCCGGCGTGCTGCGCCAGCTCGGATGCCCGCAGCCCTTTCGTCAGACAGTCCGGGAAGCGGAGATGGAACGCGTCGACGAAGGCTGCGTTTGCGAGCATCTTCCGCAGTAGAGCTGCGTCGCCCTTCCGCTCTGCAATCGACAGCACTCGCTGAAAAGCTCGCTGCGCGGCTTGGTAGTCGGCGTCGGTGAAGACGGAGAACCAGCCGTGCCATACGAGCAGTCGCCCTTCCTCGAGCGAATCGCGGGGGACGAGGGTCAGACCCCGTGCGATCAGCTCCGGCATCTTCGTCTGCGCCATTCCCAGTGAAAGGGGGAGCGGATATGCGACGACGGCGACCGCGCGGCCCACGTCTCCGGCCTCGGCGTAGTGCTCGAAGGCGCGGCGCAAGCTGGTGACCGCCGGCTCCAGTTCGTGTGGCGCGAGCGTCGCCAGTTGGGCGCGGCCGAGGCCGAATAACAGCTCTGCGGTCTCGTCATCGATCGTCTCGTCCCCCTTCGCGGCGAGCGCGAGCTGGAAGTGGGCGAGCGCCTGCTCGGGGGCATGCGCCGTAAGCGCGGCCTCGCCGGCGAGCGCGGAGTAGCGGGCGACCTTCTCGGGTCCGAGGATTGCCTGTGCCTCGGCGAAGTGATGAGCAAGCTCGGCCGCGTGGGCCTCGATCTGGGCGCCGTACAGCTCTTCGAGCGCCTCCGCGATACGGGCGTGCAGGCGCGCCCGCGTCGCGAGTGAGAGTTCGCCGGCCAGTGTCCCCTGGATCAGTGCGTGCGTGAACTGATAGCGACCCGGGCCGGGCAGCTCCTCGATGACGTGGGCCGCAAGTGCTTCTTCCAGCACTTCCAACAGCCTGTGCTCGGAGAAATCGTCGATCAGACGCGCCAGCTGGTCGAGCGCGAACTCCCTCCCGATCGCCGAAGCAACCGTCAAGGTCTCGTTACAGGGCCCAGAGAGGCGCTCAAGCCGCCTCCCGATCACCTCGCGCACACCCTCGGGGATACGCGCGCTCCACCGCTCCGGCGTGCCGAGCGCCTCAGGCGTCAGCGCCCCCTCCTCCGTCAGGAGCCGAACGACCTCACTGACGAAGAACGGGTTGCCTTCGGTCTGGGTGTACAGGGCGCGGACGAGAGCCTGGTCAGGCGCAAACGCGCAGGTGGCCTCGATGAAGCGTTCAACGTCCTCATGGGAGAGACCGCCTAGCAGGACACGCTCGAACAGGCGCTCTCGGGCGAGCTCGCCAAGGGTCTTCGAGAGCGGGTGGCGGCGTGAGAGATCGATGTCCCGGTAAGTGCCAATCAGCAGCACGTGCGCATCGGCAAGCTCTCGAGCGACAAACTCAAGCAGGAGGAGCGAGCCCTCGTCCGCCCAGTTCAGATCCTCCAAGACGAGCACCAACGGCCGGCGGCGACTCGCATTCATCAAAAAGCCCGCGATCGAGTCGAAGAGGCGAAAGCGGGCCTGCTGAGGATCGGCGACAGCGGGAAGCGCTCCCAGATCCGGCAGCCGCTGACGCACGTCGGGGACAAGCTCGGCGATCTCGGCGGCGCCCGGGCCAAGCTCCGCGCGAAGCTCCTCAGAGCTGCGGCCGCGAACACATGACCGAAGCGCCTGCACCCACGGCCAGTAGGGAGGCGCGCCTCCCGCCTCCCAGCAGCGGCCCCAGAGCACCTCGCCCCGGCCATCCCCGGCCCGGCTCGCCAACTCCTCGGCAAGACGACTCTTACCAATCCCCGGCTCACCCCCGATCAGCACAAGCCGTCCACGGCCCGATACTGCATCGTCGAGCGCGCTCAGCAGTGCTGCGAGCTCCCGCTCCCGCCCAACGAACACGCCACCACGCCGACTCCCTTCGGCCGGCCTATCGACGCTGCTCACCTTCGCATCTGGCCGCGCGGGCACTGGAGCGAGCTCAAGGGCCGGATCCTGCCGGAGGATCGCCTGCTCGAGCTCGCGGAGCCCGCGACCTGGCTCAATCCCGAGCTCCTCAACAAGGACGTGACGGGCGTCCTGATATGCAGCGAGAGCCTCCGCCTGGCGGCCCGACCGGTACAGCCCCATCATCAGCTGAGCGCGGAAGCGCTCCCTAAGCGGATGATGCGCCACCAGCGACTCCAGCTCACCGACGAGATCAGCGTGGCGTCCGAGCGCGAGGTCTGCATCGATGCGCGCTTCAAGGGCAAGGAGCCGAAGTTCCTCGAGCCGCGCGGCCTCGCCTCGGGCGAACGGCTCGGAGCGAAACTCCGCAAGAGCAGGCCCACGCCAGAGCGCAAGCGCCTCGCCCAACGAGACGGAGGCAAGGCCCGCGCTACCCTCGGCGAGCGCCCTCTGCCCCAGAGCGATCAGCCGCTCGAAACGGTGCAGGTCGAGCTGCTCGGGCTCGAGCTCGAGGACATACCCCGGCGGGCGAGTTCGAAGAATCCCCGTCGGCAGGATCTTGCGAAGCCTCGAAATGTAGGTCTGAATCGACTTCGCCGCCCGCTCCGGCGCCCTCTCACCCCAAAGCTCGTCGACCAGACGGTCACGTGAAACCGTCCGGTTCGCGTTCAAGAGCAGGATCGCGAGGAGTGCCCGCTCCTTCCCGGAACCGAGCGGCAACGAGATCTCTCCCCTCCAGACCTCAAGAGGGCCAAGGACTCGAAACTCCACGCCTCCCCTAGCTCGGAGACGCAACTTACCACCTGCGACAAGGGAAGAAGGCGCGCCAGACTCCCACCAGTCGACTTGGCTGCAACCGCCCGTTGACCAATCGTTGACCGGCACGATGCGTGAGCGTCGACCACCCTCATGTCTGCTTGAGCAGCAAGCCCAAAGACAAACGAGGAGGGAGCGAAAGATGATCTACCTGATGCCCATCGACGAGTGCCCCCACTGCGGGGCGCGAACCCCAAGAATCGACAGCCACCGCTGCCCCAAGCCGAACGAGAACGGTCACCTCGGCAACACACTCGCAGCCGAACACCAAACCTGGATCGCCTCCCGACTCGCGATCGCTCAATCGCGGTCACCAAAACGGACAGCAATCGACCTGCAAGGCGCGATCGCGCGGTAGCTACGAGAGGAGCACGCTCATGCACTGCCCATACCTCCAGCTTCCACTCGACGACCCGATCTTTGGCGACAGCGGGCGCCTAACGCCTCGAAACGCCACCTCCTCGAGAGGACAGCTGGGCGACGCTGATCAATTGCAGCTATGGCGATGTGCGCGGCGAGTCGAGGAGGACCTGACCGCCAAGCACGTCAGCCGGGCCCGTCCAAGAGACCAGAGAAGACGCGATGCCCACTCCGCCGTATGACTACTGGCCGATCGTCGCGCGCCCCCCGATCGAGTGGCCTGACGGGAAGTGTCTCGCTTTCTATCTCGCTCTGAATGTTGAGTATTTCGAGCCGGGCAGGTCGTCCACGGCTCTTTTCCCGCCGACGTCCTCTCTGTCGGTCGATCCGCTTAATCACGGCTGGCGTGATTACGGGCCGCGGGTTGGCATCTGGCGGATGATCGATCTGCTTGATAGCCATGGGTTGCGTGCAAGCGTCCTGCTGAACGCGGATGTGTGCGCGCATTACCCAGAGATCGTGGAGGCTGGTAAGCAGCGCAACTGGGTCTGGTGCGCCCACGGGTTCAACAACTCGAGTCTGTGGACTGGGATGGATCCGGAGCAGGAGCGGGAAGCTTTCGAACGACTGCTCGAGCAGTTCGTCGCGGGTACGGGTAGTCGTCCGAAAGGGTGGCTAGGACCGGCGTTAACCGAGACTGCGGCGACACCCGAGATCCTTGCCGAGAACGGTCTTACGTATCTACTCGACTGGTGCGCTGACGACCAACCTTTTGCCCTGAACGTTCCGGGGCACCGGATGATCTCCGTTCCGTATGCGATAGAGGTGAACGACATCCTCTGCTTCCTCAGTCATGGAATGACGGCGGCGGAGTTCGAGCAGATGATGGTCGACCAATTCGATGTCCTCCACGAGGGTGCGCAGCAGTGCAGCGGTTCGGTCATGTCGATCAGCCTCCACCCATTCCTGATCAACCAGCCGTTCCGTCAACGGTACCTCGATCGATTCCTCGCGTATGTTGCCCAGCACGATGACGTCTGGGTGACTACCAGCGACGACATCGCCGACTGGTACCTCGAGCGCTATTACGACCAGGCGGTGGCAGCATTCTCCAGTGCCTCTGCGGCCTCAGGCTAGGCCACGAAGAAGCGATACCGACATCAGTAAGGCGCCTAGACCAGCCACGACGAAGCACTTTCGTCGCCTGCCTCCATGTCGCCTGTCCACCAGAAGGCGACAACGGATCGGTCAAGGGACATTCCCGAACACTCGGGCAGGCGAGGCATGGCCCACCCGGCACGAGCCGACTTGTCGCTTACCCGTAGGTGACGATCTTCGACTCACGCCCGAGTGGCGCCGCGGTTCGAGGGCCCGCTGAGCGCTCAAGAATCCTTGATCGGCACCGGCGTTCTTCGGCTGTCGGCACCGTCACCGTGTCCCTATCGCGTGACGGTTCCGGTAAACGTGTAGCGAACCGGCGAACTGGGGTTTGGGCCATACACGGCCTCGCTTTTCCCGCTTCCGCCTAGCCCTTCGAATTCTCCGGTGCCGCTGACGATCGTCCAGACGCCCCTCTGCGGGGTCTGACCCTGCGGAGCCGGCTCAGCGCCGACCTCCGGCGTGAAGCCGATCCTCA
>WNFV01004002.1_pt1 | contig 18518 bp, 17 predicted proteins | sample 5400101 | NCBI WGS metagenome assembly WNFV01 (sample SAMN13153361, study PRJNA577476) | soil metagenome | isolation source: 115 cm soil or saprolite under grassland replicate 1 | place: USA:California | collected 2016-06-15 | reverse complement strand
GCGACCGCATCGCAGCGCTCGAGGACGTGGTCCGCTCGCTGCAACGTCTCCAGCAGCTCCGTCGCGCTCGCTGTTGCCTCATCGTGCCTGCCGCAGAGCCCGGATTCGCCCGCGCGATCTTCGTTGCGGGCGGGCGAGTTGCGGCGGTGCGCACGCTCCCTCCGGGCGACGGCGCGCGGCTGGAGGTCGAGTCCGGTCTGGCAGAGGTGAAACGGGCAGCCGACACGCACCTCGATGCCGAGGAGATCGACGCCCTGCTCGTGGTCGGAACGTTTCTGCGTCGACCGCCGCCGGAGCTGCGCGTGGCCCCACTGGAGGCCGAGGCGATTCTCAGGTTGGCGGCGGCTCTTCCGGCGCCTCTTGCCTGCCCGGCTCGAAGACTGGCTCGCGCTCGCGCGGCGTAAGCCTTCCCTCCTTGATGTCCTCGGCCCAGTGGCAGGCGACCTCGTGTCCGTCGGCGAGCTTGCGCAGCGGGGGAATCTCGTCGCGGCAGCGTGTCGGCTGCACGAACGGGCAGCGCGTGTGGAAGCGGCACGCCGGCGGCGGATTGGCCGGGCTCGGAAGATCGCCCGCGAGGAGGATCGACTCGCGCTGCCTCTCCACGACCGGATCCGGAATCGGCACGGCGGACAGGAGCGAGATCGTGTACGGGTGCAGCGGGTTCTCGTACAGCTCCGCCGCCGGCGAGATCTCGACGATCCAGCCGAGGTACATGACGGCGATGCGGTCGGAGATGTGGCGCACGACGGCGAGGTCGTGCGCGATGAAGAGGTAGGTGAGATCGAACTCGTCCTGGAGCTGCTCGAGCAGGTTGATGATCTGGGCCTGGATCGAGACGTCAAGGGCCGAGACGGGCTCGTCTGCGACGACCAAATCCGGATTGAGCGCAATTGCGCGCGCCAGGCCGATGCGCTGTCGCTGGCCGCCGGAGAACTCGTGTGGGTAGCGACTGGCGGCGTCCGGTGGCAGACCCACGGTCTGCAGGAGGTCGCGCACTCTCGCCGCTGCTTCACGCCGGCTCGCCAGGCCGTGGATGCGAAGGGGCTCGCCGACGATCCGCCCGATGCTGTGTCGGGGATTGAGCGATGCGAACGGATCCTGGAAGACCATCTGCATGCGTCGGCGCAGCGGACGAAGCTCCTTTTCGCGCAGCTTCGAGATGTCTTGTCCGTCGAAGACGATCCGGCCCGCGGTCGGCTCGTAGAGACGCAGGATCGTCCGACCGACGGTTGACTTCCCGCAGCCGGACTCGCCGACGAGGCCGAGCGTCTCTCCACGCCGGATCGTCAGCGAGACGTCGTCGACGGCACGGATGTCGCCGACGTGCCGGTCGAGCACGAGGCCGCTCTTGATCGGGAAGTAGACCTTCAGGTTCTCGAGCTCGACCAGATTGCCGTCGACCGCGCTCATGCGGTGGCCGCCTCACGCGTCCGATCCCACTCATCCAGCGGGACCGGGTTGAAACACGCGACGTGATGTCCGGGCTCGATCTCGACCAGCGGCGGTACCTCCTGCCGCGATAGGTCGACCTCGAACCGGCAACGCGGCTGAAATGGACACGCCGCAGGAGGCTGCAGCATGTTCGGCGGAGCGCCCTCGATCGGGTGCAGCCGCGCGCGGCGGGCCGCATCGAGTCGCGGGACGCTCTGAAGCAGGCCGAGCGTGTACGGGTGACGCGGCGCGCCGAACAGCTGCTCGGCCGACCCGGTCTCCATGAACATCCCGCCGTACATAACGTTGACCCGCTCGCACATGCCGGCGACGACGCCGAGGTCGTGCGTGATCAGAATGAGCGCTGCATCCTCTTCCGCGACGAGCGCACGGAGCAGGTCCAGGATCTGGGCTTGGATCGTCACGTCGAGCGCCGTCGTCGGCTCGTCGGCAATCAGGAGCTTCGGCCGGCATGCGAGCGCCATCGCGATCATCGCGCGCTGACGCATCCCGCCCGAGAACTGATGCGGGTAGTCGTGGATGCGTGCCTGCGCGCTGGGGATGCCGACCCGATCGAGCAACTCGGCCGCGCGAGCTTCCGCCTCCTTCTTGTCCATTCCGAAGTGAGTCTCGAGCGCCTCCCGGATCTGCCGGCCGATCGTCAGCACCGGGTTCAGGCTCGTCATCGGATCCTGGAAGATCATTGCGATCTCGCGTCCGCGGATGCCGCGCAACGCGCGGTCGCTCTGCCGGATCAGATCGCGTCCTTCGAACATCGCGCGCCCGCCCTGCACGCGCCCGTTGCGCGCAAGCAAGCCCAGCACCGCCAGCGAGGTCACGCTCTTCCCGCATCCGGACTCTCCGACGATGCCAAGCGTCTCGCCGCGGGCGATCTCAAACGAGATGCCGTTAACGGCGTACACGGTCCCGCGTCGCGTCGAGAACTCCACGCGGAGCTCCTCGACGCTCAGGAGGGGGTCGCTATCGACCACGGAGCTTCGGGTCGAGAGCTTCTCGCAGACCGTCGCCAATCAGGTTGAACCCCAGTACGGAGACGACGATCGCGAGCCCTGGGACGATCGCGAGGTGCGGGGCGCTCTGCAGGTACCGCTCGACGTCCGTCAGCATCGTTCCCCACTCCGGCGTTCCGGGATCCTGGGGCCCGAGGCCGAGGAAGCCGATCCCGGCGACGTCGATGATCGCGGTGGCGAGCGCGAGCGTCCCCTGGACGACCGCTGGCGCGATCGCGTTGGGAAGGATGTGCGCGGCCAGAATCATCGGACGGCGGACGCCGACCGCGCGAGCCGCCAGCACGAAGTCGTTTTCCTTCTGCGCGAGGATCGACCCCCTGAGCAGGCGAGCGAACACCGGAATGTTCGTGGCCCCGACCGCGACCATGATCTGCCACAGCCCTTGCCCGAGCGCCGCGACCAGCCCGATTGCGAGCAGAAGTCCTGGAATCGCGAGCATGACATCCATCAGCCGCATCACGATCGAGTCGACGGCACCGCCGAGATAGCCGGCGATTGCTCCGAGGAAGGCGCCGATCGAGAGGCCGACCGCCACGGCGACGACGCCAACAATCAATGAGTAGCGCGCGCCGAAGAGGATGCGCGAGAACTCGTCGCGTCCGAGCTGGTCGACACCGAAGAGGTGGCTGCCGGAAGGTCCAGGACAGCAGCCTTCGATGATGCGGTCGAGATGCGTCTCGTCAGCGCCCTCCGGCGCAATGAGCGGCGCGAAGATCGCAACGACGACGAAGGTGCCGACGAGCAGAAATCCGACGATTGCCCCGGGATTCCGCCGCAACCGATCCCAGACGTCGCTCCAAAGACCGGTCGGCGCTTCGAGCTCGAGCTCCCTGGATTCAAGCTCGATGACGCTCATCGGCTCAGCCTGATCCGCGGATTGATGACAGCGTACGAGAGGTCGACGATGAGGTTCACGAGGACGAAGATGACCGCTACGAACAGGATCCCGGCCTGGAGCACCGGGTAGTCGCGGTTGAAGATCGCCTCGGACAACCACCGGCCGATCCCGGGCCAGGCGAAGACCGTCTCGGTCAGGATCGCGCCGGACAGCAGCAGTCCGGTCTGCAGGCCGATGACCGTCGATACCGGAAGCATGGCGTTGCGAAGGACGTGTCGGCGGTCGACGACCAGCGGGGGGAGACCTTTCGCCCGCGCGGTCCGCACGTAATCCTCGTTCTGCACGTCGAGCACAGCCGCACGCGTGATCCGCGCGACGATCGCGAGCGGAATGGTCCCAAGCGCAATCGCGGGCAACAGAAGGTGCCGAAGCACGTCGACGAGCGTGTGCCAATCCCCGGTGACGACTGCGTCGAGGACATAGAAGTTCGTCGGATGGTGGACATCTCGCTCGACATCGATCCTGCCGACGGAGGGCAGCCAGCCGAGCCGGACGGCGAAGACATACTTGAGCACCAGCCCGAGGAAGAAGATCGGGATCGAGACACCGATCAGGGAAGCGACGAGGCTGACGTGGTCGAAGACGCCACCGTGGTACTTGGCGGCGAAGAACCCGAGCGGTATCCCGAGGAGCACCGAGAAGACCATTGCTGCGAGCGCGAGCTCGACCGTGGCCGGAAACCGAGTTCGAATCTCCTCTGTGACCGTCCGCCGCGAGGAGATGCTGTGACCGAAATCGAGATGGACGGTTTGGTCAAGATACTTGACGTACTGAACGTAAACGGGCTTGTCGAGCCCATACTGGTGTTTCAGACGCTCGACCGCCGCAGGCGACGCCGCGGCCCGCTCGCCGAGCAACGCTTCGGCCGGATCCCCCGGCAATGCTCGGATCCAGGCGAAGACGAGGATCGAGAGCCCGAGGAGAATCGGCACGAGGAGCAGGAGCCGGCGGACGACAAAACGCAGCATCTACGTCGTCCGCCGACTATCCGCTCTCAGTGCACCCCTATGCGCCTGCGATCGAGATAAGGCGCAGCCACTCGATCTGCACCGGGCTCGGGATGAGTCCCTTCACTCGCTTCTGAACGCCGAACGCCGACTTCGCATGGGCGAACGGCACCATCGGGAGGTCTTTCATGATGAGGCGGTTCGCCTGCTGATACAGGGCGACTCGCTTCTTGTGGTTCGTCTCGGACTCCGCGCGGTCTAGCAGCCGATGGATCTTCGGATTCTTGAATCCGAACTCGGCGTTCGGTCGCTGGAAGAACACGCCGAGGAAGTTGTCAGGATCGCCGAAGTCTCCGATCCAGCCCAGCATGTGCAGATGACCCGCCTCGCCCTTGTGCGCGACGCTGAGGTAATCGGGCCTGAATGGGAGCACATGCGGAGTGATGTCGAAGCCTGACCGCTCTAGGCTCGCCTTGAAGGCCTCAAACGTCTCCTTCGGTGCCGGCAGGTAGCCGCGCACGCGCGTGAAGTAATAGAAGTCGAGCTTCACGGGCAAGGTCAGGCCCGCTTCGCGCAGTAGTTGCTTCGCTTTATCCGGGTTGAAGGGGTACGTCACGACGTTCTTCGCGTATCCCTCCATGCTCGGCGGCATGAACTCCTTCGCGACCTGACCCAGTCGACCGTAGAACGCCCGGACAGCGGAGGCGCGGTCGAGGCCGTAAGCAACCGCCTGTCGAACCTTGAGCTTGTTCATCGGCGGCTTGTCTTCCTGCAGACCGACGTACGCCACGTTGAAGGCGCCGCGCTCCTGCAGCCTTAGGCCCGTGTTCTTCTCAACCGTTGAGAAGTCCTGAGGGTCGACGAGGTCATACAGGTTGACCTCGCCTGTCTGCAGCGCCTGCAGTCGTGCCGCGTTGTCCGCGATCGGCCGGAAGATGACCTTGTCGACCAGTGCCTTCCGTCCCCAGTACTTGGGGTTCTTGACGAGGACGAGCTTCTCACCGAGCGTCCAGGAGTCGAACTTGAACGGACCCGTTCCGATCGGATGCTTCGTCGCAAACGTCCCCGCCGGGTGGAAGACGCCGTTCGCGTCGACTTCGCCCTTGTTGGCACCGTACTTCACTAGGGCCGCCGGGCTCATGATCGCGAAGTTCCGCAACGCCATCGCTGCGAGGAACGATGCCGACCCCCGCGTCAGCGTGATCCGCACCTTGTAGCGACCGAGTGGCTTGCAGTTCTTGTACAGGCTCGTCCGGAGAAGCTCGTCACTCGACTTTCCCACGGTGGTCTTGAAGCCGCCGAAGACCTGCTGCCAGTAGTAGGTCGCGTCGATGCTCTGGAACGAGCCGGTGAAGTTGTACCAGCGGTTGAAGTTGAAGCAGACGGCCTTCGAATTAAACGGCGTGCTGTCGTGAAAAACGACGCCGTGCCTAAGGTTGAACGTCCAGACTCGCCCGCCCTTGGTGCCCTTCCAGCTCGTAGCGAGCGACGGGACGACGACAGTCGTCCCCGGCTTTTGGTCTACGAGGCCTTCAGAGATCTGATCCAAGACGCGAAGTGACGTCCCATCCGAGACGAGTGCACCGTCCAGGGCAACGGGATCTCCTTCCGCGCCGAACACGAGCGTGCCGCCTTTCGCTGCCGCCCCGCCGGCCGTGGCGGCGACAACAAGTACGACAAACGCCGCAAGAGGCAGGGCCAGCCTTCTCAAATTCCCCCTCACACAAACTCCTTTCGTCGTCCCGCCTCCCAAGGCGGACGCACAAGTATGAACAGAAGGTTAAGCCTTCCTCAAGCTAAGACGCCCTTCCGGTCAAAACGATTGGGAGCGGCCCGAAGGCCGCTCCCAGTGTCCGATCCGATACAGCCGCTTCTACGCGGCGAGAGAGATCAGATCTCGTAGCGCCGAAAGGCGGGCCAGGGCCTGGCCCTCGAGCTGGCGCACCCGCTCGCGCGTGAGGTCGAGCTCGTGGCCGATCGCCTCGAGCGTCCATGGCTCGCCCTCGAAGCCGAAGCGGAGCTCCAGGATGCGGCGCTCCCGCTCGGGGAGGGCGTCGAGGGCCCGCCGGACGCCCTGGCGCCGGAGCGACTCCTCGGCCTCGTCGAACGGATCCGCCGCCTCGCGGTCGGCGAACAGGTCGCCCAGCTCGCCCTCGTCGTCCGCGCCGACCGTCTGGTTGAGCGAAACGGACGCCTGGGCGGCGCCGAGCGCCTCGTCGACGTGCTGGATCGGCAGGCCGGTGGCCTCTGCGAGCTCGTCCTTCGTCGCCTCGCGGCCCAGCTCCACCTCGAGCCGGCGTGCCGCCCGCGACAGCTTCTGCTGCCGCTCGACGACGTGCACCGGCACCCGGATCGTGCGGGCGTGGTTCGCCACGGCGCGCTGCACCGACTGGCGGATCCACCAGGTCGCGTACGTCGAGAACTTGTAGCCACGCCGCCAGTCGAACTTCTCGACCGCGCGGTTGAGGCCCAGGGTGCCCTCCTGGATCAGGTCCAGGAAGGGGACGCCGAGCCCGCGATAGCCCTTGGCGATCGAGACGACCAGGCGCAGGTTCGACTCGATCATGCGCCGCTTCGCAACGGGGTCGCCCCGCTCGATCGCCTTGGCGAGGGTGACCTCCTCAGCGGCGGTGAGCAGCTTGTGGCGGCCGACGTCGGCGAGGAAGAGCTGGAGGCTGTCGGCGGAGCCCGAGAGCACGTGCTGCTCGGCGGCCTCTGCGGCCTTCTCCTTCTCGGCCTCCTTCTCGGCCTCGGCGGCAGGCTGGCGCACCTCGAGCCCGATGCGCTCGAGCTCGCGGGTCAGCTCCTCGACCTCGTCTTCGTTGAGGTCGTGCTCCAGGGCGAAGGCCTCGAGCTCGGCTGCCTCGAGGTGCCCACGCTCCTCGGCGCCCTCCACGAGCGCCTTGGCCTGGTCGGAATCAAGCAGTTCATGAAGCTGGCTCTGTGTCAAATGTCCCTTTCGGCTCCTACTTGGTGATCTGCGGCCAACCTTCGCACTGTAGGCGGGATTCCCTTTTCTTTCCAGGGAGAACCGCCCTGGGCGGGTTCCGCAAGTGCAACGAGACCGTGCCCTCTGTTATTCCGTCGCCGCGGGCTCTTTGGTTTGCGCACGCACGGGAAACTCGAACTCGATCTTGTCCTCGTCGTTCAAGACGAGCCGCGCACGAAAAGGTTTGCCGTTTCGTGAGCGGAAGCCAGAGAGTACTTCCCGGGTCCGACGTTCCTCGATCAACTGCCGCGCGATCTCCGGTGTGAGCGTCCGGCTGGCGACTCGCTTCCAGATCACGAAGCCGCACCCGGGCTCCTCGCGGCTCTTCCAGCTCGTGCAGCCGTAGGCCTTCGAGTTCTCGCGGATGATCTCGCCGGTAACCGCCCCGCAGCGAGGGCAGGGGCCGAGCTCGACCCGCTCGGGGCGGAGCTTCTCCTTGTCGAGGGCGGCAATCTGGTCGACGGTCTCCTTGGTGAACTCGGCGATCCCGTTCATGAAGGCCTCACGGTCGCCGCGGCCGTGCTCGATGTCCGAGAGCTTGTGCTCCCAGTCGCCTGTGAGCTCCGGGGACGTGAGCTTGTGCTCCTCGAGCATCGTGATGACCTGAATACCCTTCGGCGTCGCCTGGAGGTCCTTGCCCACGCGCTCGATGTACTCGCGCCGGATCAGGGTCTCGATCGTCTCGGCGCGAGTCGCGGGCGTACCGAGTCCGGAGTCCTTCATCGCCTCGCGCAGCTCCTCGTCGTCGATGAGCTTGCCGGCGGTCTCCATGGCGGAGAGCAGCGTCGCCTCGGTGTAGCGCGGCGGCGGCCTCGTCATCTTGTCCTCGATCTCGGCAGCGATGCAGCGCACCGTCTGACCTTCCGTGAGCGCGGGGATCTCCCCGCCTTCCTTCTCCTCGTCCTCCGACTGCCGCTCGTGGTCGGCCTCGAGGCCGTAGACGGCACGCCAGCCGGCCTCGAGCGTGATCTTGCCGCGCGTGCGGAAGCGCTCCTCCTCGACGATCGTGATCACCGTCGTGCGCGCATACCGCGCCGGCGGATGGAAGACAGCGAGGAAGCGGCGCGCGATGAGATCGAAGACACGGCGCTCGTCGGGCGTCAGCGCGTTGACGTCGTGATCGATGTCGGTCGGGATGATCGCGTGGTGATCGTCGACCTTCGCGTCGTTGACGACGCGCTGCAGCGGAAGCTGGTCGAGCCCGAGCACGTACTCGGCGGCCGCGCGGTAGTCGCCGATCGGCTGCAGGGTCGCGGCCGTAGGCTTCAGCTGCGGGACCATGTCGCCCGACAGGAAGCGCGAGGACGTCCGCGGATACGTGATCGCCTTCTTTCCTTCGTACAGGGACTGCGCGGCCTGCAGGGTGCGGCGCGCGGAGAAGCCGTAGCGGCGGTTCGCGTCGCGCTGGAGCGACGTGAGGTCGTAGAGCAGCGGCGCGCGCTCGGACTGTTCTTTGCGCTCGACCTTCTCGACCGTGCCGTCCTGGCCCGAGACCTTCGCGACGATGCGATCGGCGCGTTCGAGATCCCCGAAGATGCGCGTCTCGTCGCCTTCGAACCAGAGTCCCTGATACGGCGGCTGGAAGGTTCCGTGGATCAGGCGGTAGGGCTCGGGAACGAACGCCTGGATCTCGCGCTCGCGCTTGACGATCATCGCCAGCGTCGGCGTCTGCACGCGGCCGAGCGAGACCACGCCGCCGACCCACGCGCGGCCACGGATCGTCGCGGCGCGCGTCGCGTTCATCCCGACGAGCCAGTCGGCCTCTGAGCGCGAGCGCGCGGCGAGCTCCAGCGACTGCATCTGCGGGCCCGGGCGGAGCTTCTCGAAGCCTTCGCGGATCGCCTGCTTCGTCATCGACGAGATCCAGAGCCGCTCCACGGGCTTCGGCGGGTTCTCGTTCGTCGCGGGCGCGCCGAAGACGGACTCGTACACGTACGCGAAGATGAGCTCGCCCTCGCGACCGGCGTCGCACGCGTTGATGATCCGGTCGACGTCCTCGCGCTTCAGCAGCGTCTCGATCAGCTTCAGCTGCTTCTTCGCCCTCGCGTCACGCGGGACGAGCTTGAATCCGTCCGGGGGGACGATCGGCAGATCCGCCATGCGCCACTTCTTCCACTTCTCGTCGTATTCCTCGGGCTCGGCGAGCTGGACGAGGTGGCCGACCGCCCACGTGATCACGTAGTCGTCAGACTCGAGGAAGTAGGTGTCTTCGCGGGTCGTTCTCGACTTCGGCTTCGATTTCGCCTTCTCGACGACCTCTTCGTTCGTCTCCTCTTCGCTCTTCTTCTTCCCGCGCTTCGGCTTGATGTCCTCGAGCTTGCGGCGCTGGAAGGGACCGTCGAGCGCGCCCGCGAGATCGCGGCCGACGGAGGGCTTTTCTGCAATGACGAGGGTCTTAGCCATCTGAAACACCATAGCGGCCACCGGAAGCGATTCTTCGGAGCCGTAGCTCACTTACCTGCTGGTTTAGACGCACAGGCGGCAAAGCCGCCTGTGCTCTTTGCGGCATCGCAAGCGATGCCTTGGGACCGCTCCAAGCGCCGCCAGACCGAGATACTTGGCCGCGTGCGGCCGAGCCTCTTCTATTGGTTCGTCGGCGCCCTGTCGTGGCCGGTGTTACGAGGACTGTTCCGATTGCGTGCCGAGGGCGTCGAGAATCTGCCTCAGAGCGGCGGCTTCGTACTGGCGGCGAACCACGTCTCGAATTTCGATCCCTGGCCGCTCGGCATCCCGCTCTGGCCCAAGCGCTACCTCCGTTTCATGGCGAAATCGGAGCTCTACTGGTGGCCTGTCGGTCCCCTCATCAACGCCGGCGGCGCGTTCCCCGTGCGACGAGGCGAGCGAGACGTCGAGGCCATCAACACGGCGGTGCGACTCGTCGGCGACGGTCACATCGTGGTGATGTTTCCCCATGGGACGCGCCAGCGGAAAGGCCTGGTGAAGAAGTACCAGCCGAAGGCCCACACCGGCGCGGCGCGGATCGCTCTCGATGCCGGCGCGCCGCTCATCCCGGCGGCGATTGCGGGCACCGATCGGCTGACGAGGCTCGGTCCGCTGCGCGTCCGCTACGGGAGGCCGATTCCGCTCGAGGACCTGCAGGCAGCGGAACCCTCGGCGGCCGCGCGGGAGGCGACCGATCGCCTGATGACCGAGATCGATCGACTCGGCCGGGACCTATGACCCGCCGTCTACTTGATCGTGAGCGCCGCGCAGCTGACGTTGCTCTTGTTCCCGGCGCGATCGACGGAGCTGACGCAGAACCGGTACTTGCCGCGTGCCTTCTTCGGGACGCGCCACGTGGCCGTGTACCTGAAGAACGGATTCGTGTCATCGAGGGGGTACTGGATCGTCTTCACGACTTTCGCTCCACGGTAGATGCGCACGGTGTCGGCGGTCTCGCCGCGACCGTCGTCGGCCCAGTACGGCAGCTCCGTCCGTTTCCCGTGCACGGCGGACGACTTTATGGCCCCCACCACGGGAGGTCTGGTATCGGCCCCCGGGACGAGAGGCGGCGTTCCCGCAACGAGCTGGTGGTTCATCGTCCGAATGTCGGGAGCGGTGTCGACGAACCCGAGCCCGCCGCCGATCGCGAAGAGGTTGAGACCCGCCTTGGGGCCGATGCCGACGTCGGCCGCCTTGAAGACGAAGGTCGCCGTGTTCCCGGAGAAGCTCGCCTGGAACGATGCCGGCTTCGCGGCCTCGACGAACTCTCCCGACGCATCGACGCGATAGAACGTCGGTACAAGCTGGAAGAGCGTCATCGCGAACTCCGCCCCGTAGTAGAGCGAGCCGCTGTCAGGATTCTCGTCGACGTCCGCTCCGAATCCGAGCTCGCCGAGCGCGGCCGAGGCGGCGCCGCCGGCGACGCTGATCCGGACGGTGATCGTCCCGGCGTCGTCGTTGGAAATGGCGACATCGGTGACGTCCGGCGCGAGCCCGGCGTCGCCCCTCGGATCCTCGAAGCTGCCGGAGTTCGCCGCGAGGGCCGTGCCCGCGATCGCTACGGCACACACAGCGCCTACCGTAAGGAGAAGCCTCCTCGTTGACCCCTTCATCGTCCAGAGAGTACGCCTAAGGGAGATCTTTGTCACGGTCTCCACAATCCTCGGGCAAGCCCCTGCTCGTCATCGACGGCGACTCGCTCGCGCATCGTGCGTACCACGCGCTGCCGAAGACGATCCGGCGCGCGCAGGGCAAGCCCGGAAACGCGCTCGTCGGCTTTGGGAACTTCTTGCTGCGCCTCTGGCAGGCCGAGGAGCCGCGCGCCGTGCTGGTCGGCTGGGACACGCTCGAGGTACCGACCTACCGGCACGAGCTTTTCACCGGCTACCAGGCGGGGCGCGAGTTCGACGACGAGCTGCTGGAACAGCTCGATCTCCTCCCGGAGCTCGTGCGTGCGTTCGGCTTCGCCGCGGCGAAGGGAGCTGGATACGAGGCGGACGACTTCCTCGCGGCGGCGGTCGCGCAGGAGGAGAAACGAGGCGGGACCTCCGTGGTCGCAACCTCGGACCGCGATTCGTTCCAGCTTGCAAGCGAGCGGACGACGATCCTCCAGCCGGTTCGAGGCGTCAGTGAGCTCACACGCGTCGGCCCGGCCGAGGTGCGCGAGCGATACGGCGTCGAGCCCGAGCAAGTCCCCGACTTCATTGCGCTCCGCGGCGACCCGTCCGACCGAATGCCCGGCGCGCGCGGGGTCGGGCCGAAGACGGCCGCGAACCTGCTTGCGCAGTACGGGACGCTGGACGCGATGCTCGAGGACGGCCGCTTCGAGACGCAGGCGGAGGAGCTGCGCATGTTCCGCCGAATGGCGACCCTGGACGCCTCCGCCCCCCTACCTTCCCTAGGAGACCAGACACCGAAATGGGTGGAGGCGTCCTCCTTCGTGCGGGAGCTCGGCCTCAACGCACTGGCGGACCGGGTCGCTGCGCTGGCCGCGTAGGATCGCCCCCTTGGACAGTTGGCTCACGAACGCGCGCGACGCCCTCGCGGCCGAGGCTGACCTGGAGCCTTCGGCACTCGATCTCTCGAGCGCGGACGTGCACACGCTCCTCGACCTCGCGCGGATCGCGGCGCGCGAGAGCGGCGAGCGCACGAACGCGCCGCTGCTCTGTTACCTCGTCGGCCGGGCGCGGGGATCCAATCCCCTCGACGCGCTCGCCGAAGCCGTCCGCCGATCGACGTCCTGAGTCACCCCGCGCTCGCGCGCCTGCATCCGACCTTCGGACACCCCGAGTCCCAGGAGCGGATCGAGGTGCTGCTGGCCGCCTTTCCGGACGCGCGGGAGGGAAGTCCGGCGGAGCGAGCTGCGCTGGAACGTGTACACGCGCCCGAGTACCTGGACGCGCTGTCGACCCTGACGGAGCCGACCTGGTTCGGCGACCCGAACACGATCGCATCGGAGACGAGCTGGGAGGCTGCGGTGCTCGCCGCAGGTTGCGCGATCGAAGCCGCGGAGACGGGTGCCTTCGCGCTCGTGCGCCCGCCTGGCCATCACGCGCCGCCGGACGGAGCGATGGGTTTCTGCCTCGTCAACAACGTCGCCGTCGCGGCACGACACATGCAGGCCGAGCACGGCGTCGGGCGGATTGCAATCGTCGACTTCGACGTCCATCACGGCAACGGCACGCAGGACGTCTTCACCGGCGACGGCACCGTGCTCTATGCGTCGCTGCACCAGACCGGGATCTACCCGGGCACCGGTGCGATCGGCGAGGGAGACGACACGACGGTAAACGTTCCTCTGCGTGCGGGATGCGGCGACTCCGAGTGGGTGCACGCATTCGAGCGACGAGTCGAGCCCACGGTCGCGCGGTTCCGACCGGAGCTCGTGCTCGTCTCCGCCGGTTTCGACGCGCACGACGAGGAGGACATCTCCTTCGTCGACATGCACGTCACCGGCGACGGCTTCCGCGAGCTCGCCCGGCGTTGCGCGGGGCTCGCTCCACGGGTCGCGGCGGTGCTCGAAGGCGGCTACAACCTCGCCACGCTGCCGGACCTCGTCCGTGCTGCGCTCGACGGCTTCTCCGATGCGGTGTCGTGATCGGTCAAGTGGGTCGACCGGTCATTAGGAACATCGACGGCCGGCTGATGCCGGCCGTCTGATTCGTTCGCCACAGTGTCCGCTCGTTCCGGAGCGTGATGCATGAGACCCTGCCTGAAGTATCGGCGCGGAGGAAAGCGGTCTCATCGCCTCGGCTTGGGGAAGCAACTCACCCATTTTGGGTGAGTCAGTTCTCAGCCGCGTGCCTTGGAAAGCGCCTCGAGGGCGTCCCGGCGGGAGGAGACGCCGAGCTTGCGCAGCAGGCTCTTCACGTGTGAACGGACGGTGTGCTCGGAGATGAAGAGTCGCTTGGCGATCTCGTCCGTCCCGAGATGCTCGTCGAGCAGCAGGAGCACCTCGAGCTCGCGGGCCGAGAGCGCCGCGGCAATCGAGTCCGGCACCCCGGAGCCGCGGCCCCCACCCGCGCGGACCTGCTCGAGCAGGCGCCGGGCGACCGCGCCGGACAGCGCCGCCTCGCCGTTCGCCACGCCGCGCAGGAAGTCGACGATCCGTTCGGGCGGCTCGCTCTTCAGCAGGTAGCCGGCGGCACCGCCGCGGATCGCGCCGAGCAGGTTCTCCTCGGTCCCCGATGCGGTCAGCACGACGACCTCGCAGTCGGGGGCCGCTTCCCGCAGCCGGGGCAGCGCGCTCAGGCCGTCCACCCCGGGCATCGAGAGGTCGAGCAGGATCAGATCGGGCTGAATCCGGCCCGCGCACTCGATCGCCTCTTCGCCGTCGGAGGCCTCCCCGGCCACGTCGAAGCCGTGCTGCGTGAGCAGGGCGGCCAGCGCCGAGCGGGTCAGCGGGTGATCGTCGACGAGGAGAATTCGCTCAGCCATAGGCCTTCAGCCCTTATCGGCGGACTGTGATCTGCCGACAAGACTGATCATGCAGCAAGACGGCAGGGACGATTTCCGCGCCTGGCTGGTAGGAGAGATCCTCCTCTTCGGCCTGCTCGGCGCTGCGCTGGCGCTGTTTCTCTCGCGCCACGACCTCCAGACGAAGTTCTCGCTGCCTCAGCTCGGGCTCGTCCTTCAGACGGTCATGGCCCTGGCCGGCGGCATCATCGCCCTCCTGGCCGGGATCCGGTATGCCGTCGAGGGGCGGCGCCTGGATCTCCTGCTGAGCGCGGGGTTCTTGATCGGGTCGCTGTCGATCGCCGCGTTCTCGATCGCGCCGTCTCTCGACGGCCATCCTGTCCACCGCCCCGAGGCCTGGGCCGGTGTCGTCGGCCGGCTCCTGAGCTGGAGCCTGATCGCCGCCGCGCCGTTCGTGGGCGGCCGTTCGGGTCCACGCGCACTCGCGAACACCGCAGTCGCGTCTGGTCTCGTCTTGCTCTTCGCCTGGCTCGCGCTTCGCTCGACGGCGTCCGGCCTGCCGACGCTCGACCCCGACTCGGAGACGCCCATCCTGCTGACCGGCTCGCTCGCGGCGCAGGCTCTCCTGAACCTCCTGGCCGTCGTCGGATACGGCAAGCGCTTCCACGAGCGCCGCGAGGACCTCGACAGCTGGCTCGCGCTCGCCGCAACGCTGATGCTCTTCGCGTCGCTGCACTACGTCTTCACGCCGGTGCTCGCGGCAGGCTCGGTCTCGCGTGGCGACTTCCTGCGCGTGCTCGCCTACGGCCTCCTGCTCGTCGGCGCCTGGCGCGCGATCAGCTTCGCGGCGTTCGGCCGCGCCGTCGCAGAGGAGCGCGCGCGTGTCGCGCGAGAGATCCATGACGGTCTTGCGCAATATCTCTTCGCCGTGTCGACGCACGCGACGATGCTGGAGAGCGGCGCACCGCCGAAGGAGACGATCGCGAGGCTGAAGGAGGCCGCGGACGCGGCCCAACAGGAGGCTCGCTTCGCCATCCTCGCGCTCTCGACCGCGGCGGGTAACGCGCCTTTCGATGCGGCCTTGTGGCGGTACATCGAGTTTCTGACGGCCGACGGACGGCTCGAGGTCGACCTTGAGATCGATCCCGGCGTGCGACTGGCGCCGGACGAGCAGATCGAGGTCTTCCGCATCGTGCAGGAGGGGCTCGCCAACGTGCGCAAGCACGCGAATGCGACCCACGCCGAGGTCGTCATCGGCATGCGCGACGACGAGCGTTTCGTATCGGTCCGCGACGACGGCGAGGGCTTCGACGGTCAGGCGACCGCCGCCGGCCAGGGTTTGAAGAACATCCGGGCGCGGACCGAGAACATCGAGGGTGGTTTCACCCTCGACTCGCGACCCGGCTTCGGGACCGCGCTCGAAGTCGTCCTGCGTACGTAACTAGGCTCCGGACGTGAACGATCCCGTGGCGCTCTGCGCCGATGCCGTCGCGGCGTGGCACACGTCGTGGCTGACGGCGCTGGGGCTCCGGTCCGAGCGAGACGGCGGCGCGTGGCGCGCGCTCGACAGGCCGCCGCACATCTACTTCGGCGGCATCACCCTCGCTCCGCAGACTCCCGCCGACGCCGTCGTGGACGTGCCCGGCGCCGTCTGTGACGCCTGGCAAGCGCTGGACTTGAAGCTGCACGGCTTCCGCGTCTGGCGCAGCGAGCCGTGGTTCCATCGACCGCCGGGGCAACTCGACGTCGCGGTGCCTCCAGAGCTCGAGCTCGTTCACGTGTCGACCAGCGCCGAGGTCGAGGAGTTCGAAGCTGTCAGCGTCCGCGGCTTCGGAGCCGAGAACGACACGATCGAGCCTGGAACGATTCATCCGCCGGCGATTCTCGACGACCCGGCGATGGAGATGTTCATCGGCCGGGTGGACGGTGAGCCGGTCGCGGCGGCGATGGGCTATCCCACAGAGGCCGCCGTCGGGGTCTTCGGCGTTACGACGATCGCCTCTGCACGACGGCGCGGTTACGGCGCGGCAGTGACCCGTGCCGCCATGCTGACCGAGACCGGGCTGCCCTCGGTGCTCGCGCCGAGCGAGGAGGGCGAGAGCGTGTACCTGCGCCTCGGCTTCGAGCACGTCGGGGAGCTCTCGATCTGGGTCAAGGAAGGCCCGGGCCCGTGACGCGGCGGTCACCGCTCCGTGTCTTGACGAACACCTGCCAGCTGTAGAGCGCATAGAACGTCGTCAGGTCTGCGCGAATCTGTCGCGCATATAGAAGGACCGCGTCGACATATGCGCCCGACGGGTTGTACGCGTGCAACGCGTGACGCAACCGACTCGGCGCACCGGAAGCGTGAAGGTAGTTGGCCGCGCCGAGGATCGCGTCGTGCGGATCGTGGACGTCGCCTCCGAGCCCGTACCTCCGCCACGTCGCGGGCAGGAACTGCATCGGGCCCTGCGCGCCCGCCGCGCTTGCGCTCCTGAGCTTCCCGAACTTCGACTCGACGAAGTTGACCGCGGCGAGCACGTTCCACGGAACGCGGAACCGCCGCTCGGCCTCGCGGTAGTAGCCGAGCAGGATCCCCGCAGGCGGTGCGGGGCCGACCTTGATCGCTCGCGCCGCGATCGGAGGCGTCAGCCGGTACAGCTCGCGGTGCGCACGGAGAAAATCGCTGCTGAGCCTTCTCAGCGCCGGCGGGAGCCGCGGGACGGTCTGCTGCGCGAGATCCGCGTCGCGGGTCAGGAGTCGGTAGATGCGTTGCTGATAGAGCGCGTAGAGCGCGACCTCGGCCGGAGCGGGCTTGGTCTTCGGCGTCCACCTCTCGATCGCGGCACGCAGGTCTGCGCTCGTCCGGACAAGAGTCGCGGCGAGGACGGTCGCGTTGCGCGGGATCGGCTCGCTCGGGGCGGGTGGTGTCGCCGCGAAAGCGGCCGTTGCGAACAGCAACGTCAGGACAGACGCCACCGCGAACGCGCGGGCCGTCTTACGACTCCGGCGCAGCGGTGTCAAGCCGCATCCTGATGAAGTCGGCGACGCCGAGGAGACGCAGCATCGGCCGGACGAGCCGCGGGACGGGACGGCGGCTCTGGTCGTGGAAGAGCAGGGGCTCAGTGAGGTGCTTGCGACGTCCGCGCGTAACGAGATCGCAGCCGCCGCCGGCGAGGACGTTCTTGACCCAGTCAGACTCTCTGCCGTAAGTCAGCGCAATCACGTATCCGTCCGGGTCGTGGAACACGTTGATCGGCGTGCGGTATTCCCGGCCTGACTTGCGGCCGGTGTGGACGACGACGCCGAAGCCGGGCAGCCGGGCCGCGAGCGGCCGTAGCACCGGATTCGTGAACCGCCGGTTGAAGTGCGCGATTCGCCTACGGAGACGCGGGCTCATGTTGCCGGTCGCGTCGAGCACGCTATAGAAAAGCCCCGCCAAGAGGCTGTTGCACAAAGCCTCTGAGCGGGGCTTTTCGATCGTCCGCGCCGAAGTGGACGGGTCGGCGGGGTTTCGGATCGGGTCGGCGCGCTCGGCGTCGGCCTCGTCAGCCGGCGAGCGGTTCCGGGATCGCCTTTGCTGCCTGAGTGAGGCCGGCGCGCCAGAGTTTGAGCAGGTTGTGGGTGGCTGCGATCAGCTGCCACTCGGCCTGGCAGCCGGCGAGGCCGCGGCGGAGGAAGCGGTCGGTGCGGCGAATGCATTTCGTGTGCGCGAAGACCGGTTCGACGATCTGCTGGCGTCGGCGGTAGAGCGCCTGCCCTTCCGGTGTCGACAGCACCGCCTCGATCCGCCGTGCTTCCTTGCCTTGGCGGGGCGCGAGCTTGCGCGGTCTGGTGCGCCGGCGGTCCCTGGTGGGGACGAGCACATCGATTCCCTGTCGGCGCACCTCGCTGATGGCGGGCGAGTTCCAGTAGCCGCCGTCGGCGAGCACGATCCCGATCGGCTCGTCGATGCCGGCCTCGCGCAACGTGCCGGTCGCGCTCTCGACCATTGGTGCGAGCTGATCCGAGTCGTTGTGTGACTGCGTGACCTGGGCGGCGATGATGACCTGCTCAGGGCTGGCGACGACCTGTGCGTTGTAGCCCTGCACCGAGCGGCCGCCGGCGCGCTTCATCAAGCGGGTATCCGGGTCGGTCGTGTTGATCTTCCGCGCGGTGAGCGCGTCCGCCGCGGGCGGCGTCGGCTTGCGCCCGCCGAGCTTGCGTCCGTGCTCGGCCTCCCAGGCCGCCCGCCAGGCGAGATTCTCGTCATGGGCCGCCTGCTCGTCCGCCTGCTCCTGCTCCAGCTGCTGCTTACAGCGGCGCAGCCGCTCCCGGCGCGAGCGCGTATCGATGAGCTCGGCCGGCAGCTCGTCGCCGCGCGCGTCGCCCAAGCGCTCATCCTC
>WNFV01004000.1_pt1 | contig 18520 bp, 13 predicted proteins | sample 5400101 | NCBI WGS metagenome assembly WNFV01 (sample SAMN13153361, study PRJNA577476) | soil metagenome | isolation source: 115 cm soil or saprolite under grassland replicate 1 | place: USA:California | collected 2016-06-15 | reverse complement strand
TCGTGTTTTGAGCCGGCGACACGATACCACTGAAATCGAGGGAGCTAGCACCCAGCACCTAGCACCCAGCACCCAGCACCCAGCACCCAGCACCCAGCCACCCAGCACCAGTCTGGCCAGTCACCGTCACAGCGGCGTGTAGGCCGTGCGTCGACGGTGTTACGATGCCCCCATGAAAACGCTTGCTACGATCGCGGCGGCGGGTCTCCTGCTGACTGCGATGACGGTGTCGGCGCAGCGGCCGGCCAACGCGCCCGCGACCGCACCGAGCGGGAAGGCGCCGGACACCGTATTCATCGAGGAGCTCACGTGGGCCGAGGTCCGCGATCTGATCAAAGGCGGCACCACCACGGTGATCGTGGGGACCGCCGGCACAGAGCAAAAGGGCCCGCACATGGTCGACGGCGAGCACAAGTTCGTCATGGAATACACGGCGGACAAGATTGCCCGCGCGCTCGGCAAGACGCTCGTGGCCCCCGTGATTGCGTATGTGCCGGAAGGAAGCTGGGAGAGCCCCGGCGGCCACATGAGCAAGCCCGGCACGATCACCCTGCCCGACGACCGGTTCGTCGAGCTGCTCGTCAATGCCGGGCGCAGCCTGAAAGCCGGGGGCTTCAAGACCGTTCTGCTGCTCGGTGAATCGGGCGGCAACAGAAACGGCATGCGGGCGGCCGCCGACAAGCTGAACGAGCTCTGGAAGGACAGCGGAGCGCGCGCGTTCTGGGTCGACGACTACTACACCAAATCCCACGCGAATCAGAACAAGTATGTCACCGAGAAGCTGGGCGTGCCGGCGGACAAGATCGGCGGCCACGCGAACATTCTGGACACGTCGGAAATGATGTTCGTGAACGCGAAGCACGTTCGCAAGAGCAAGTTCGCGCCGGGCGGCGGGTACGAGAACAGCGGCGTCAGCGGCGATCCGTCGAAGTCGACGCGGGAGCTGGGCAAGGTGTTCCTGCAAATCAAGATCGACAACGCGCTCGCGCAGATAAAAGGTGTGATGGCTGGCACGACGCGGCCCTCCGGCACGCCGCAGCGAGGCGACGCTGCCGAGGAAGGCGCAGGCCGCGGAGGACGTGGCCGCGGAGGCCGCGGCCAGGGCGCCCCGCAAAACGTCCAGGCCAGGCCACAGGGTCCGACCGCCGTCACCGCGCCCGCGGGGCTCACACCGTCGCAGGCTCCTGACACCGTCTTCATCGACGAGCTCACGTGGGAAGAAACGCGCGACGCGATCAAAGCCGGCAAGATCGCCGTGATCGTTCCGACCGGCGGCACCGAGAAGAACGGGTACCACATGGTGTCCGGCAAACACAACTTCGTCGTCACGTACACGGCCAATGTGATGGCGCGGCGCCTGAAGAACGCGCTCGTCGCGCCGACGATTCAGTACGTGCCGGAAGGCGATCCCGACACCTCGGTGCCCGGGGAGATCTCGCTTCCGTCGCCGGCGTACGACATGCTGCTCGACGCCGCGGCACGAAGCCTGCGAGTGCACGGCTTCACCGACATCCTGTTCATCGGCGACAGCGGCGGCAATCAGGCGGGCATCACCGCCGTCGCCAACAAGCTCAATGAAGAGTGGAAGGGCGGCGACACGAAGGTGTTTGCGCTGACCGACTACTACAACCAGAGCCGCATCTACTATCGCGCCTGGCTGCAGGCGGCGTTCGGGTACGACGAGGAAACCGCCGGCAGCCATGCCGGCATTACCGACACGTCGCAAATGCTGTTCATCCGTCCGGCCGGCGTCCGCAAGGATCAGATCAAACCGTGGGGCGGGCCGCAGGACTCCGGCGTGTCCGGCGATCCATCGAAGGCAACCGCCGAAATCGGCAAGATGGGCGTGGAGTTCAAGGTGAACGCGGGCATCAACCAGTACAAAGCTCTGAAGAACCCGCCGCAACGTGGCCGCCGGGGAGGCCAGTGAAAGCCATGCGTATTACGAGACGCGAATTGTTGACGATGGTTGCGGCCACGGCGGCTGCGCAGTGCCGTGGTTCAGGTACACCCTCGAATGAGACGGGTCGATCTCGGAGCAGCGAGGAGCAACAGCCCCCGAAGTTGGACACGGTGACGCTCGTCGTGTCCGGCATGGTGTGAGAGGGTTGTATCAGCGCAGTGCGGTCTGCACTGCTCGCGGTTAAAGGCGTCAGCCGGGTCAAGGTCACGCTCGAAGCAAACGAAGCGGTCGTCACCTATGATTCTCGACAGGCGTCGACGAAAGACCTCATCGCAGCGGTGAAGAGCGCCGAGGGGCCATCGCAGTATGACGCCGTCGTGAAGGCACCGGCGCGTTGATCCCGACAGGTCAGCGCGGGGATGGTGCTGCCGTTGCGACGACTTCGAACCAGTTGATGAGAACCTGGACCGCGCGCGTGACGGATTGCCGCTCGGCCTGCACCATCAGGAACCGCTGGCCGTCCGGCATCACGTCGTAGTTGGCCGCGTCCAACGTTCCGGACACGAAACTGCCTTCAAACAGCTCCTGAGGGATTCCAGCGCGGGACCGCCCGGCACTGGCGAGGATCGGTACGGCCATCATCTTGTCGCCGTTGCGGTAGAAGAGTTGGCGGCCGTCGTGCGCCCATACCGGCTCGGCGCCGCCGGCATTCGACACCTTCTGCCGTTGTGCGGGATCGATTCTCGAGCGCAGGAAGATCTCGCTACGCCCGGTCTCGTTCGACACGTACGCGAGCGACCGACCGTCGGGCGAGAACCGTGGCGCGCCTTCGTCGAACGCGGCATCCAGGAACGGCCGTGGCCGGCGATCGCCGGCGAGCGGCAGGAGCCAGACATCGCGGCCTGTCGTCGGATGGCGTTCGACAAACGCCAGCGTTCCGGCGTCGGGCGACCACGAGCTCGGGAGTTGCGTCTGCTCGCTGCTCGCCAGGCGTTCGGCCTGCCCAGGTTGAAAGACGGTCGTCCAGAACAGATTTCGCGCGCCGCCGGTGCTGGAGCTGAAGACGGCTCGCTGCCCGTCAGGCGTCCAAACCGGGAATGTCGCGCCAGCTTCGAATGTGAGCTGGCGCAATGTTCCCGCCGGGATGTCGTACACCCACAAATCCGGAGTCGATCCGTCAATCGTGACGAGGAGGTCGCGCCCATCTGGCGACAGTTGCGGCGAACTGTACTTTCGCAGCGGAGCGGCCAGTGGCGTCACGGTGCCGCCGCGATCGACGGCGACCAGCCGGCGCTGATCGGCCGCAAACATCCCAGTCACGTACACCGCCGTTCCCGATGGCGACAGGCTGATCTGTGCGGCGCCGTCGAAGGATTGCATCACGTTGTCCAGCACACGCACGGGCGTGCCCATGACGCGACGCGTCGCGGCGTCGAAACGCACGGCCATCACGGTTCCGGCCCTGGCATAGATCAAGTGTCCGGACCGCAGATAGTGCGGATTGGTGCCGCCTTGGACGAGGACCGATCGCGTGCCGGTCGCCAGCGAATACGCCACGATCTGGGCATCGTCCCAACTCCCAACGGTCCCGACGGTATATAGGACTGTCTTGCCGTCGGGCAGCAATTCAGGCCAGCGGTGACTGAACTCGCCGCGTTGCGCGTCCAGACTGGTGACTCGTTGTGGCCGGCCGCCTGATGCCGGCACGAGCGAAAGACCGGATCCAGTCGTGCCCGCGAACACGATTGTGTTGTCGTTGCCCCAGCTTGCCCCGACGCCCACTGGCGCCTCGCACAGGCTGACGGGAGCGCCGCCGGAGACCAGAACTTTCTTGAATTGCCCGTCCGCGAAAAAAGCGATCCAGCGGCTGTCAGGCGAAAAGATTGGATTCGTGGCGTTGGCGGTCCCGGGGAGAGGCGTCGCGTCCGTCCCGTTCATCGGGCGCACGAACAACTGGGTGTGACCGCTGCGCATCACGACGAACACCAGGAGCGACCCATCGGGAGAGATGGCGACGGCGGGAAAATCGACGGCCCCTAAACTCCCGTCGGGTGGCAGCGGCACGACAAAACGCGCTGGAGCTGCGGTCGAAGCCGGTGGTTCCGTCTTCCATGCTCCCGTCACGAGCGCGCCGGCGAGCGCGCCAGCCACGATCAGCGCGGCGGCGCGAACGCCGCGGCGCAGTGTCGCGACACGGTCCGATGCCGTCGGCTCGATCTTGCCGGACGCGTTGGCGCGATGATGCAGCGCGTATTCGATCTCGATCCGGGCGTCGCCGATATCACGCCATCGGCCGCGCACATCCTTCTTCAGGCAACGCTGGAGCAGCTCCGCGATGCGCGGCGGTGTCGACGCGGGAAGCGCCGTCCAGTCCGGCTCGCTCGTCATCACCGAGACGATGACGTCCGTGACATCGTCGCCTTTGAATGCCCTGCGGCCGGTCACCATCTCGTACAGAACGCACCCGAATGCCCAGACGTCGGCGCGCTTGTCGACCGGCTTGCCTTTTGCCTGCTCGGGACTCATGTACGCTGCAGTGCCGACGATGATCCCGAGCCGGCTGGCCATCGCCGTGAGGGTGGGCGAGGCGGAGACCTCTACTGCAGTGTCGTCGCCGAGCGCCTTAGCCAATCCGAAGTCGAGGACTTTCACGTGGCCGTCGGCCGTCAGCTTGATGTTGGCCGGCTTCAGATCGCGGTGGACGACCCCGCGTTCGTGCGCCGCCTCGAGCGCGTCGGCGATCTCGACCGCAATGTTCAGTGCCTCTTCGAGCGGGAAAGCACCAGCGGCCAGGCGATCGGCCAGCGTCGGCCCCTCCACCAGTTCGAGGACGATGGCGGTGATGCCGTCCGCCTCTTCGAGGCCGTGAATGGCCGCGATATGCGGATGGTTCAACGTTGCGAGGACATGAGCCTCGCGCCTGAAGCGGGCTCGTCGGTCGGGATCGGCGGCAAACAGGGGCGGCAGAATCTTCAGCGCGACCTCGCGTCGCAACGTCGTGTCGCGCGCACGATAGACCTCGCCCATGCCGCCCTGTCCGATCAGAGCGACGATCTCGTAGGTGCGGACGCGTGTTCCCGCGGCAAGAGGCATCGCGTCGTGATTATAGAGGAAGCCGTCCGGCCGAGTGGTATGCTGGCGCGCATGTCAACGCTCCGGAATTGCGCGTCGACACTGTGTACCGCCGTTGTCTCGCTGGCCCTTGCATCGTGCGACCGCGGCGGCACGCCGGTGGACTCTGGCGGCGACGCGTCGGCCGGCAATCCCGCAGCCATCGAGCTCAAAGTCGGCGATCCCGCGCCGGCGTTCGCGCTCCCAGGTTCCGACGGGAAAACGTACAGACTTGCCGACTACAAAGGTCGCCAGGTCGTCGTCCTGGCGTGGTTTGCGAAAGCGTTTACAACGCCTTGAACCGCCGAATGCCAGTCGCTCCGTGAGAGCGGCGAAGAAATCCGAACCTTCGATGCCGTATATTTTGCGGCGAGTGTCGATCCGCCGGAGGTCAACAAGGATTTCGCGCAATCGCTCGGCGTGGACTATCCGATTCTGAGCGATCCCACGCGTCAGGCCGCTCGCGCCTACGGTGTGGTCGACGCGGATCAGCCGTTTGCATCGCGGTGGACGTTCTACATTGGACGAGACGGCCGCATCCTGTTCATCGACAAGCGGGTGAGTCCCGCCGTGCACGGGAAGGCCGTCGCCGCAAAACTCGCCGACCTCGGAGTGCCGCATCGCCGAGGGGCGCCGTAAGGGAATCGCATGATGATGCGACGCGCGCTCGCAACCGTGACCATGGTGGCGATGTGGTCGGGCCTGGCCTGGACGCACCTCCGGGTCGCAGGGCAATCGCCAGCAGCCGCCGCCGGCGAATGGCGCTCGTACGCGGGGGATCTGCGCAGCCAGCACTATTCACCGCTCGATCAGATCACCGCCGCCAATTTCAACACGCTCCAGATTGCCTGGCGGTTCAAGACCGACAGCCTGGGCCCGCGGCCCGAGTACAAGCTCGAAGGCACGCCGCTCATGGTGAACGGCGTGTTGTACACGACAGCCGGTACGCGACGGTCCGTCGTCGCGCTCGACGCGGTGACCGGGGAGTTGCGATGGTTTCACTCTGAATACGAAGGCGCACGCGCCGCAGCGTCGCCGCGTCAATTGTCGGGCCGCGGCGTCGCGTATTGGAGCGACGGCCGCGACGAACGGATCCTGTATGTGACGACGGGGTATCGACTCGTCGCGCTGGACGCCAGAACCGGCGCCCGCATCGCCTCGTTCGGCAAAGACGGCATCGTCGACCTGAAGGAAGGCGCCGTGTTCGGCAAGGGCGAGCAGATCGATCTCGAAAAGGGAGAGATCGGCATCCATGCGACACCCGCAGTGACCAAGGACGGCCTCGTCCTGGTCGGCTCGTCGTTCCTGGAGGGCGGCACACCGAAGACGCACAACAACACGAAGGGCCTGGTCCGTGCCTTCGACGTGCGAACGGGCAAACGGCTGTGGACGTTCAACACGATTCCGCGTCCGGGAGAGGTGGGCAACGACACGTGGCTGAACGAATCGTGGGCCGTCACCGGTAACGTCGGCGTCTGGAACCAGATCTCCGTCGACGAAGATCTCGGGCTCGCGTATTTGCCGGTCGAGACGCCGAGCTCCGACTTCTACGGCGGCCTTCGTCCTGGCGACAATCTGTTTGCCGAAAGTATTGTCGCGATCGATTACAAGACCGGGCGCCGCAAGTGGCACTTCCAACTGGTTCACCATCCGATCTGGAACATGGACATCGCGGCCGCGCCGATGCTCGTCGATTTGTCGGTCGACGGCCGTCCGGTGAAGGCGGTTGCGGTGATGGGCAAGCAGGCGATGCTGTACCTCTTCAACCGCGTCACCGGCGAACCGATCTTTCCAATCGAGGAGCGACCTGTGCCGCAGTCCGACGTCCCGGGGGAGAAAACGTCGCCGACGCAGCCGTTTCCCACCAAACCGCCGCCGTACGATCACCAGGGCGTGACGATAGACAACCTGATCGACTTCACGCCGGAGCTGCGCGCCGAGGCTGTGAGGATCGCGTCCCGCTACAAGATCGGACCCATCTTCACGCCGCCGCCCGTGAGCAAGGCGGAAGGTCCGATTGCGGGCTTCCGGTCGTCCGGCGGCACGAACTGGCCAGGCGGTTCGTTCGATCCCGAATCCCACGTGGCGTACGTGCCGTCGTTTACGGCCATGCCGATCCTCGGGCTGCTGCCACCGCCAAGCAAGGAGTTTTCGGATCTCCCGTACGTCTCCGGCAACGCGATAACAGGTGTCCGGTACATCTCAGGTCCGGGCGAAAACGCGGGCGCGGATGCTCCCGTCCGGGCGGGCCCGGGCGGTGCGACAGCGACGACCAACGATGGCGCCGTGAATGCGAATGCATCGCCGCAGGGATTGCCGCTGCTGAAGCCGCCGTACGGGCGCATCACGGCCATCAACCTCGATCGCGGAGACATCGTGTGGCAGGTGGCTCATGGTGAGACGCCCGACAGCGTCCGGAACCATCCGGCGCTCAAAGGGCTGAGCATTCCGAGGACCGGGCAGTCCGGAGCGGTGGGCGCGCTCGTGACGAAGACGCTGGTGATTGCCGGCGATCCATTGGCGACGACCGGTTCGAACCGTCCGCGCGGCGCCATGCTGCGTGCCTACGACAAAGGGACAGGCAGAGAAGTGGGGACGGTCTACATGCCCGCACAGCAATCGGGGACGCCGATGACGTATGCCGTGAACGGCACGCAGTACATCGTCGTGGCGATCAGCGGCGGCAGCTACTCGGGGGAGTACCTGGCATTCACGTTGGGGAGGTAGTGATGAACAGGATTGGTGTTGGCCTCGTTGTGGCGGCATGCGCGCTCGCCGGCGTGACGGCGCAAGGCGATCCGCAGCCGACCTGCAGGATGTGTCCGGCGACCTACATTCCGAACGACGAGATTCAGGCGTACGCGAAAAAAGCGATCGCGGAAAAGCTGACGGACCAGCAGGTGCGCGACGTCGAAATCGGAAAGAGTCACGTCGGCATCGGCGTCGTGTATCGCGGCAAGCTGGCGGCGCCGGCGCCGGAGTCCGTGGCCGAGCACGACCTGGTGAGCGAGGTGTATCACGTCATCGACGGCGCGGCCACGCTCGTGACGGGACCGGATCTCGTGGGCAAGAAGCGGCGTCCCGCGACGCTCGAGACCGTGCGGCTGTTCAATGGTCCGGGGAACAATTCAGAGTCGATTCGCAACGGCGTTTCGCACGAGCTGAAGGCGGGCGACGTCATCGTGATCCCGGCTGGCACCGGCCACTGGTTCACGAAGATCGACGATCACATTACCTATCTGATGATCCGCATCGATCCCGACAAAGTCACGCCGCTCCGCGACGAGGCGGCGTCCAGGGAGTACCTCTCGAAGCCGAAGCAATAGAGATCGCCACGGCGGACGTGCGCGCAAGGGTGGTTGGCTACGGCGGGTCGTTCGGCGTGCGTGAAGAAGGGAAACGCTTGTGGGCGTACACGCCGACGCGCTCCAGACGTGGGCTCGCCGCCCGCTTGGTCGAAGACGCTTGCGCGTCTTCCTCTTGCAGATCCGCGGAGTCGTGCTCAACCGCCGCTTCGCATCCTTGCCTGCCGAAACACTTTCGTGCTCCAGCCCGCAAGCACCCTCCGCGGCTATTGCTTCAGGACTCTACGTGTTCTCCTCCCTCAAGAGTACGCCAACGGTTCGACTTGCAACATGCCGTCGCATTTCCTTTCGAAAATGCGTCTTCACATCACGCATCAATCCGTGTCGCATTCCCGAGACCACTCGAAGCGGCTGGCCCGCGTCCGGCGCGCGCAGCGTGTGACAATGTACGCCGTAAATTCTGTTTGTCAAGGGGACGTCGATCATTTTTTTGGACAGAACGTGTTCGACCTTGCAGGTCACGTCCCCTAAACGTTCGCGGACTCGCCACCGCCATTTCACGTTACTCTACCCTTCGACTCGCTCACCCTGAGCATGTCGAACGGTGAGTTCGCTCAGGGCAGGCGCCGGAGCCACCAGGCCTGGAGGACACATGCATCGTCACATCGGAATCGGATGCGCGCTCACCGTGTTCCTGCTCGCGCTCGGCGCGGGATCGATGCTTCTCGAGCGCCAAGCGGCCGCGCTCCAGACTGCCGCCGTTCAGGCGCCGCGATTCGAGGTGGATCCGCTGTGGCCCAGGCCGCTGCCGAACAAGTGGATTCTCGGCCAGACGATTGGTGTGTCGGTGGATGCGCAGGATCACGTGTGGATTATCCACCGCGCAGGATCGCTCGAGCCGGGCGAGGTGCATGCGACGACCAATCCGCCCACGTCGCAATGCTGCAGGCCTGCGCCGCCCATTCTCGAATTCGATGCAGTCGGCAATGTCCTCGGGCATTGGGGCGGACCGGGACAGGGCTACGACTGGCCCGATTCCAATCACGGCATCAGCGTCGACTACAAAGGCAACGTGTGGATCGGCGGGAACGGTCGAGGCACACCGGCGCCGGGCCGTGGGCAGCCGGCCGCGGGTTTGAATCGGCAGCCGGACGAGAGTCAGACCGGGGCAGGCGCGTCGTTCAACGACAACATGGTGTTGAAGTTCAGCAGGGACGGAAAGTTCCTGATGCAGATCGGGAAGCCCAATTCGAGCAAGGGCAGCAACGACACGGCCAACCTGCGCCTGCCCGCGAAGACCTTCCTCGACAAGGAGACGAACGAACTGTACGTCGCCGACGGCTACGGCAATCATCGAGTGATTGTGTTCGACGCCGATAGCGGCAGGTACAAGCGCCACTGGGGCGCGTACGGCCACAAGCCCGACGATGTGGATTTGGGGCGGTACGATCCGAAAGCGCCGCCCGCGCAGCAATTCCGCAATCCCGTGCACTGCGCGGACCTGTCGAACGATCGTCTGCTGTATGTGTGCGACCGAGTCAACGATCGCATCCAGGTGTTCAAACCGGACGGCACGTTTGTGAAAGAAGCGTTCTTCAACAAGGACACATTGGGCTCGGGCTCGACGTGGGACGTCGCGTTCTCGAAGGATCCGCAGCAGAAATACCTGTACCTCGCCGACGGCGAGAACGACAAGGTCCACGTGATTCTCCGTGATTCGCTCGCGCTCCTCACGAGCTTCGGCGAAGGGGGACGTCAACCCGGCGAGTTCTACGGCGTGCACAGCATCGCCACCGATTCGAAGGGCAACCTGTACACGACCGAGACATACCGAGGGCAGCGCGTGCAGAAGTTCGTCTACAAAGGTCTCGCGCCGGTCACGAAGAAGGATCAGGGTGTGGTGTGGCCACGCCGTGACTGATTGGCGGTCGACGCCTCAGGCCGTGGGCGAAAGCCGATGGTCTTTTCCGCCGCCGTCGATCTGGCCCGAGGACGACCTCATCGTCGTCGGCGGCGACCTCGAGCCGGCAACGGTGATTGGCGCGTACCGCCGCGGTCTCTTCCCGATGGAACTGCACGGGCACCCAGGCGTCCTGCCCTGGTGGTCGCCGAACCTGCGCGGCATCGTGCCCCTCGATCGTGCGCACGTGTCGCGTTCGACGCGGAGAACCGCGCGGCACTACGACGTGCGCGTCGACACCTGTTTCGTCGACGTTGTGCGCGGCTGCGCGGATCCCAGGCGCAAGGACGGTTGGATCACCGACGAATTCATCGCGGCGTATACGAGACTGCATCACCTTGGCTGGGCGCATAGTATCGAAGTGTTCGATCGCGAGGGGCAACTCGCCGGGGGCCTGTATGGCGTCCGCGTCAACGGCCTGTTCGCCGGCGAATCGATGTTTCACGTGCGCCGCGATGCGTCAAAGGTGGCGTTCATCGCCGTCGTGGAGCTCATGCGCGAGAGCGGCATGAGCCTGTTCGATGTGCAGTGGCGAACGGACCATCTCGAATCCCTGGGAGCCGTCGACGTGCCGCGCGAGCGGTACTTGGCGCTGCTCGAGGAGGCGGTCGGCACCGCGATCCCCTGAACCACGTCAGAGGTTGTCTATGCGCCACAGATCGATTGTGAGGTGGATGTTCGCGAGCGCGCTGGCGGTATCCGTGACGGCCGCCCAGGCTCCGAAATGGAAAACCACCAAGCCGATTAACGACCTGCCGAATCCGTATCGCCGTGACGCGAATTGGGCGCAGCTTCCGACAGGCTTGAAGTGGGGCGCCGTCATCGGCGCCGAGGCTGGGCCCGACGGGAACATCTACGTCGTCCATCGCTGCTTCGAGAACTCGTGCGCGGGCCGATCGGAGCCGGCGCTCTTCAAGTTCAATTCGGCCGGCAAGATGATCAAGAGCTGGGGCGTCGGCACGTTTGTCTTCCCCCACGGCTTTCATGTGGACGCGCACGGCGGTATCTGGGTAAGCGACGCGCAGGGCGCGAACGGTAAAGGGCATCAGGTGTTCAAGTACGACGCCGACGGCAGGCTGTTGATGACCATCGGAACCGCCGGCGTGGAAGGCGACGGCCTGGATAACAGGCTGCGCCAGCCGACAGACGTCGTGACCGCGCCGAACGGCGACGTCTTCATCACCGAAGGTCACACGATCGGCGGGCCTGTCAACCGCGTGAGCAAGTGGTCGAAAGACGGCCGGTTCATCACCGCCTGGGGCAAGACCGGATCGGCGCCCGGCGAGCTCAACGTGCCGCACACGATCGCGCTCGACTCGCGCGGCCGGTTGTTCGTGGGCGATCGCGCGAACAACCGGATTCAGATCTTCGATCAAAACGGGCGCTTCATCGACGAATGGACGCAGTTCGGCCGCCCGAGCGGAATCGTCATTACCAAAGACGACACCATCTACGTTGCCGATTCCGAATCCTGGGGTCCGGACGAGCCCGGGTGGAAGAAGGGCATCCGCATCGGCAGCGCGCAGGATGGCTCGGTGAAGTATTTCATCGAGGACATCGAATCCACGACCGAGGAGCACAGCGGCGCGGAGGGCGTGGGCGTCGATCGCGAGGGCAACGTCTACGGATCAGTCGTCCGCCGGATGATGCTCGAGAAGCACGTGCTGAAGAAGTAGCGCACTCCTGCCCGGCTCTACGCGCCGCCGCGGCCTGGCGCGGGCGTCGTGAGCGTCGCCCCCTTCTTCGCGAAGATCATCGCCAGCAGCCGCGCAGGCTGTGTCTGGCTCGCGTTTTTCGAGACCTCGTGCGTCGCGCCGGGCTGTTCGTAGAACATCTGCCCGACTGTGTACGTTCTTTCGTCGCCTTGTCCCGAGATCTTGGCGACGACGGCGCCTTCGAGGACGTAGGCGAGGACGAACCCTGGGTGCTGATGCGCCGCTCCGACGCGTCCGGGCGCATAGTCGACGTGGCTCACCGTCACTTCCCAGTCGTCCAGCGTCAGGTTCGGCAGGTCGTGCTTGAACACGGGTGGACGAGGCGTTGCCGGTGTCGCGGGCGGGGTCTGCGTCTGCGCGTCCGTGTGGCGGCCCGACGCGAGAAATTCGGCGAAGAGCGCGAAGGCGGCGACGGCGTCTCGGCGGGTCATCATTGTGGTGGAAGATTATAGCGCTCTCTGACAGATCCATGCCCATGGCTTGCGTCTGCCTGTGAACGTCGCCGCGGCGATCGCTTCGAGCTCACGGAATTTACTCGCGCAGTGCGAAGACGCACAGCGACAGGCCCGAGATGGCTGTGACGTACTGCTTGCCGTCGACTTCGTATGTGATTGGACCGCTGACGATCTGCGCCCCCAGGCTCGCCTTCCACAAGAGCGACCCTGTGCGCGCGTCCAGCGCCTGGAAGTAGCCCTCACGTCCGCCAGTGAACAGTACATCCGAAGCCGTCGTCAAAATGCCGCTGTCGGTGACGTCGGTCATCGGGAATCTCCACTTGAGATCCCCTGTGGCCGCGTCGAGCGCAAGCACGGCGCCGGTGGCGGCTGCCTCAGTCCAGTTGTTGATTGGGCCGCGGCGCAGGCCTGGCGCCGGCGCGCCCGGAACCGCCACGAAGGGTCTGTTGACGCCACCACCGAAATTCCGCCCTTCCTGGTATGCGACCGGCGTGCCGCCGAAGATCGTCGCGTAGCCTTCCCACGCGGGCACGTAGAAGAGTCCGGTGTGCGGGCTGTATGACGGTGAGTACCAATTCGTTCCACCCTGGTTGCCGGGCCACGTGGGCTGTCCGGGCGGCTGCGGCGTCTGATTCGGCCGGCCGCGCTCATCGAAGGTGTCCATCCAGTTCACTTTGACAAACGGCTTGCCGACGAGGAACTTTCCGGTCTCGCGTTCCAACACGTAGAAGTTGCCGTTGCGGTTCGCCCAGATCATCGCCTTGAGCGGGGCGCCACGCCAGGTGATGTCGGCGAGGACAGGAATCTGGACCGAATCGTAGTCGTACCGATCGTGCGGAGTGAACTGATAGTGCCACTTCAATCTGCCCGTGTCGGCATCGAGCGCCACGACGGAGTCGGTGTAGAGGTTGTCGCCCGGACGCTGGTCCGCGTTCCAGTCCGGACCGGCGTTGCCGACGCCCCAGTACGTGAGGTTCAGATCGGGATCGTACGACCCGGTCACCCAGATCGAGCCGCCGCCGTGCTTCCATGCCTCGGCATCGCAGAAGGTCTCGGGCGTCGGGGGGCATGCCTTCCACGAATCAAATCCGGGTTCACCCGGGCCGGGAATCGTGTAGAAGCGCCACGTTTCCCTCCCGCTTCGCGCGTCGTAGGCGGCGACGAAGCCGCGAATCCCGTACTCGCCGCCGCCGACGCCGACGACGACCTTGTCCTTCACGACCAGCGGGGCCAGCGTCAGCGAATAGCCTGCTTTGCTGTCCGCCACTTTCGTGTTCCACACGGGACGGCCGGTCTTCACGTCGATCGCGACGAGATGCGCGTCCAACGTGCCCATGTAGAGCGTGTCGCCGAGGATCGCGAGCCCGCGGTTGTTCGCGCCGCAGCAGACAAGTTGCGTCGGATCCAGCGTGTGCCGGTAGATCCAGAAGACTCGGCCCGTTTTGGCATCGAGCGCGACGACGTCGTTGGGCCGCTGGGTGAGATACATCATGCCGTCGACGACGAGCGGTGTGGTCTGCCAGGTGCCGGCGACGGCGGCCTGATACATCCATTTCAGCTCGAGGTTCTTCGCGTTGACGGGCGTGATCTGCGTGAGAGTGCTGTAACGCTGGCTGAAATAGCTGCCGGAGTACATCAGCCAGTTCCGCGCGTCCTTCGCGGCGTTCCGCAGCCGATCGGACCCAACCTGGGCCTGCACGCGGTAGGACACCGCCGCGGTGAGTAGAAGCGCCAGCCACGCGCGAGCCATTCGCGGCGTCATCATCATCGTCCCTTCAGCGTGAGCAGGTAGGCCACGACGTCCGCGAGGTCATCGGGAGTCAACTTGTTTCGGTACGACGGCATCGGCGATACGGTGAGGATCGCGTATTCGCGAAGGTCGGTCTTGTTCAACGAGACCAGCTGCTCCCGATCGTCGATGAGCTGCACCGTGTACGTGTCTTCGTTGAGCCGGCGCCCGTTGATGGTCCTGCCGTCGCGCGTCACGGCGCGGACGGGACGATTGATCGGCATCATCTGGCTGGTCGGGTCGGTCAGCGACCGGAAGAGCGAGCCCGCGCTTCGCGTGGCGCCGATGTCGCTCAGGTTCGGAGCCACGCGCGAACCCTCCATGCCGACGCGGTGGCAAAGAGTACAACCACCCTTGCCGTCGAAGACCATCCGGCCGCGGCCCGCGTCGCCGAGCTTCACCGACGCGCGGTCGAAGGCCGTCATGTTGCGCAGATACGCGATGATTCCGGCCATCTCGGACGGGTCGAACGTGAACGCCAGCATTCCCGTGCCCTGGATGCCGTTCGCGATCACGCGCGTGAGATCCTGATCTGTCACCGCGTGTCGGAACGTGCCGCTGCGGAGATCGATGCCGCCGACGCCGTCGCCGTTCGCGCCGTGGCACGTCGTGCATTGGGCGTCGTAGAGCCGCGCGCCATAGGCAATGTCGGCGGGCGCGTACTCACCGGGATGCGTGGCATTCTGCGCGACGACGAGTGGCGGACCCGCGATGGCAAGTCCCAGCACGGCGGAAAACAGCAGCACTTGTGCGCCCATTCTTCCTCTCTATTACTTGATGCGGTCGGGCCGATTATAGAACTTGAGCGGGCAGGGGTGGTGGAGGGCTATCGCGCCCCCATCACAAGACTGCCGCGCGGCTCCAATGACGGTTGCCGACAGGGCCAGGGCGACGTGAAGACGCCGGGCCACGGGCGCCGCGCAAGAGTGCCACCTGGACGCGTTTGGCGTCGACGGCGGTGTCGGGCGACCTCGCGGGAGTCGATGCGGGCATGGCGTGTTCGCCATGGTACTGCCGATGGCGGTCGCCGACGGTGGGTAAGAACTCGCCGGCTCGGCGTTTGGGCGACTCGATAACACGGCAGAAGACGATCCATTCAAGAAGTTCGAGGATTGGCGCGAGGCGGGCGCGAAATTGGTAAACGCTGCGGCGTTGCTCGTTACTTACCCATTATCGCGCTTGAAGATCACGCGCTCGGCTGGGAAGTGGGACACTACGGACGTTGCGATCATTCTGCGCGGAGTGCCGTCGCCGGATCGACGGCTATCGCGCGGCGCGTTGGCAGCCAGCAGGCGGCCACCGCTACGGCGAGCAGGCCACCGGCGACGCCCAGGAAGCTCGCGGCGTCATACGGACCGACTTGATAGAGCAGCGCCGTCAGCGTGCGGCTGACCGCGGCGGCGCCCGCCAGACCGATCGCGACGCCGGAGGCCGCGAGCGTGATGCCGCGCGACATCACGAGCCGGAAGATGTCCGTGCGCGTCGCGCCGAGCGCGACGCGGATTCCGATCTCTTGCGTCCGTCTGGCGACAGCGTGCGAGATCACGGCGAAGAGTCCGGCCGCGGCGAGCAGGACGGCTACGAACGAGAACAGGGCCATCACGGAGACCACGAGAAACTGCGGCGCGAACGTCCGGTTCCAGCGGTCGCGCAGCAATTCAGTCCGCTGAACCGGCAGCACAGGATCAATCGACCACACGGCCTGCTCGAGGGTCCTCGCGGTCGCAGCCGCGGACGCGGCGCGAACGAAGATCCGCCGATATACAAACGTCCGACGCCCGCGCGGCAGCGGAGCCCGAGCGGGCGTCGCTAGAGTGATGAGCGGATGATATGTCTGCAGCGTCAGCCGATCGTTGCTGGCGAACATCCGCATCTCGACGTCTCCCGCCACACCGATCACGGTCCACCACGGCCCATCGCCTTCACGCATGCGGCGGCCGACTGCGGCGCCCGATGGCCACAACCGCGACGCGAGCGTCTGGTTCACGATCACCGCTTCGTCTCGATCTGCCGGGGTGAACGTCCGCCCTTCCACGATCGGAATCCGCAGCGTCTCGAAGAACGCGCCGCCGACGGTCAGACTGCCGACGTAGGGATCCGGCTCGACGCGACGCACGGGGTCACCGTCGCTCTCGACGGTCCCGAACTCAATGGCCGTTTCGTCGGGCAGGACGCCACTGGCGGTCGCTGCGCTGAAAACCCCCGGCGTCCGCAGCAGCGCGCCGCTCAGCTCCTCGAAAAATGCCTCGCGCGCGGCCGGCGTCGGATAGCGATCCGTCGGCAGGTCGATGCTCGCAGTCACGACGCCGTTCGGATCAAAGCCGGGCTCGATGGCGCTCAGGCGTGTAAAGGTCCGAATCAAGAGAGCGGCGCCGACGAGCAGCACGATCGAGAAGGCGACCTCTACGACAACGAGTGGCCCTGACATGCGGCCGGTGGAGCGGCCCGTGCCCGACGTGACACCACGTAGCCCGGCGTCGAGATTCGGACGCGAGGCCCTGAGAGCCGGTACCAGGCCGCAGGCCGCGGCCGTGAGCGCGGTCGCGCCGGCTGCGAATGCCAGCACGCGGCCGTCAACTCGCAGATCGATCCCTCCGACGTCGATGAACGTTGCCCTAGGCAGCGCGGCGACCAGCACACGAACGCCGGCCCACGCGAACGCCACGCCGAGAGCGCTCCCGGCGACCACGACAATCGAACCCTCGGTCAGCCCCTGTCGGATCAGCCGTCCGCGGCTCGCGCCCAGCGCCGATCGGACCGCCATCTCGCGCTCGCGCACGACGGCGCGCGCGAGCAGCAGATTGGCGACATTCGCGCAGGCGATCAGCAGCACGAATCCGACGGCCCCGAGCACCACCAGCAGCGCATCGTGAGCGAGCCCGCTCAGGAAGACGAGCTTCCATGGCCTCAGAGCGAGGTACCAACTGCGCGGCTGCGGGTCGAGATCGTTGAGACCGGCGGCGAGCACGTCGGCGCGCTTCCGGGGGGCTTCGGCCGTGACGCCTTTCGGCAGCCGTCCGAGGCCGATGAAATTGCTGATGGCGTTGTCGCCGTCGTTGCTCACGAGATCGAAGGGCACGAGCACGCCGTCGTCGCGGTTGAGGAAGTGGGGCGGCATAACACCTACGATGCGGCACAGTTCGTCGTTGAGACGGAGGCGCGCGCCGATTGCGTTTGCCGACCCGCCAAAGCGCCGTACCCACATGTTGTGCCCGAGGATGGCGACCGGCTCGTCGCCCGGCCGGCCGTCCTCGGGACCGAACGCCCGGCCGATCTGCGGCGACACGCCGAGCATCGAGAAGAGTCCGGTCGTCACGGTGTAGCCGGAGACGCGCTCGGGCGGGCCGTCGCCGGACACGTCGAACTGCTGCGGACCGAAACCCTCGAGGCGCTCGAAGACGTCCTGCGCCTGCCATCCGAGGATCCGGTGCGCGTTTAGGTTGTTCCCGCCAGACCCGCCCGGCTTGTTGAGTCCCGTGACCTGGACGAGACGATCGCCGGCGAGATACGGCGGTGGACGGAACAGCACATGGTCCACCATCGTGAACACAGTGGTGTTCGCGCCGATGCCGAGCGCAATCGTCAGGATCGCCGTCAGCGCAAACCCGGGATTTCGGTGAAGCATGCGAAAGGCGAACCTCACGTCCTGCGCGAGCCGATCGACCCAGCCTCCGGGCCACATGTCGCGCGTCACTTCCTTCACCAGGGCCACGCTGCCGAACTCCCTGCGCGCGGCCGGTTCCGCATCAGCAGGATCCACGCCGTTGCCTGCGCGATCCTCCGCCGCCATGCGTAGGTGGCTCCGGATCTCGTCCTCGAGATCGCGCTCGCGCTGGCGGCGGAACGGATCGAACCTCACGCGGTGCCCTCACGGACCTTGCCGAGGATCCCGGCGATCGCGTCGGCGAGCTGCTCCCATCGCGAGCGCTCGGAGGCGAGCTGGCGCTTGCCGGCTGCGGTCAGTTTGTAGACGCGCGTGCGCTGCTTGTTCTGCGAATGCGTCCACTCGGCCTTGATCCAGCCCTGCCGCTCGAGCCGATGCAGCGCGGGATAGAGCGAGCCGGTATCGACCTGCAGGCGCTCGCCGGACTCCGTGCGGATCGACTGACTGATCGCGTAGCCGTGACGCGGTCCCCACTGCAACGTCTGCAGGATGAGCAGGTCCAGCGTACCTTGGAGCAGCTCGATGCGGTTCTGATAGCTCGGTGGTTTCTTCAGCATCGTGTAGACATCCTACACCCACCTACGCGCGGCGTGTCACTCCATGGCTGTTGCCAAGCGG
>WNFV01003992.1_pt1 | contig 18532 bp, 13 predicted proteins | sample 5400101 | NCBI WGS metagenome assembly WNFV01 (sample SAMN13153361, study PRJNA577476) | soil metagenome | isolation source: 115 cm soil or saprolite under grassland replicate 1 | place: USA:California | collected 2016-06-15 | reverse complement strand
GCCAGAGCCGCGGGCCGGCCTCGAGCCGACCCCGCTCGATCCTCGACCCGAGCCGCTCGGATTCCGCCGAGCTACTCGGACGGCCAACCGAGCGGCGTCGTGAACGGCTGGCGCCACAGCTCGTGGAAGACCGGCCCGCGCGGGCCGGCGCCGAACTTGAACGTGGCGTTCGGGAAGCGTGCGTACTGATCCTCGCCCCACGTGCCGGGGAACGTCATCCAGGAGGGCGAGGTCGCTGTCACTGGGATGAGGCGGAGCGACGCGATCCTTCGCCCGGCGGCCGCGTGGTCGAGCATCGCGACGCCATACGCCTTGTAGATCGCCACCGCCTCGGAAGGCCAGCAGCTCGGATCCTCCACTCGCTCACCCGGGACGAAGTAGTGCGAGTGCGAGCCGAGCGAGACGTAGATCACCGGGCGCTGCCCGACGCGCTGCGCCTTCGTCCAGGCTCGGCGCGCTCCCTTGCAGTGCCGACTCGCGGCGACGTAGAGGGGGCGCTGGCGCGCGTCGAGGACGACCGTCAGCGCCTCCCAGTCGCCCTCGTGCGCCTTCCAGAACTCGTCGCTCTGCGGCAGCTTCGGGCTCCAGAAGTCGTAGGGATAGAAGAGCCAGTACTGGAGCGCGATCTGCTTCCCGCGCCGAAAGGACGCCCCGTAGATCGTCGGCGCGCCGTCATGGGCCGCCTCCGCCCCCGCGTAGCACTCGATCGACGCGAGACCCGCGTTGGCGGCGCAGGACCGCTGATCGAGCCGCCAGCACGTCGTCTCGGTGCAGCCCGGTACTTCCGGCGGCGGGAACGGTACGCCGGTCGCGGTCTGCCAGCTCCCGTTCGCAGTCCGCTGCTTCAGGTCGGAGTCGGCGATGAAGCCGTCGACAGGAGCAAGCGCAAAGCGTTCTGCCGGGTGGAGGACGAGGATCGGCTTGTAGCGCTCGAGCAGCGGCGAGGCCGGAGGCGCGCCCAGCGCCCACGGGACGATCGCGACCACGCCCACCGCCAGGAGCCCGGCAAGCCCGCGCATAGGACTATTCGTACTGCAGCGCCTCGAGGATCCGCAAGCGCGCCGCCCGACGAGCCGGGAAGATCGCCGCGACGATGCCGACGAAGACCGCCGCGATCGCGAAGACGATCAGCGAGCCGATCGGAATCGTGAACTCGATGAAGTCGACCCTGGCGACCAGCAAGCCGCCGAGGACGATTCCGAGCACGATCCCGAGCACCCCGCCGATCATCGCGGTGATGACGCTCTCGTGCCGGATCATCCGCCGCACCTGCCGACGGGTCATCCCGATCGCACGCAGCATCCCGAGCTCGCGCGTGCGCTCGAAGACCGTCAGCACCAGCGTGTTCACGATTCCGAACAGGCTGACGACGACCGAGAGCGCAAGCAGCACGTAGAGGATGTTCAGCACCGAGTTGAGGCCGCTGATCTGGTTGTCGATGAACTTCTCCTTCGTTTGCGCCTTCGCGTTCGGGAACGCCTTCAGCCGCGCATCGAGGGCCTTGAAGTTCGCGTCCGTCTGCCCGCCGCGCATGCGCACGAACGAGTAGAGGTTGCGCGGGCTCTCGTTGAAGCGGTCCCACGTCGCGGCGGAGATCGTGACCGAGCCGAAAGGCGAGCCGCCGGCGGGTGGCTCGAAGATGCCCCTGACGACGACGCGCTTCTTGTCGCCGCTCGCGAACGTCAGGTCGATCGGCGACCCGATGCGGAGCTTGTGCTTGTCCGCGTAGCCGTCGTCGACGAACGCGCCGTCGTCCCCGAGCGAGGAGAGAACGGCCTGGGAGCCTTGCTTCCAGTCGATCGAGAAGATGCCGCTCGTCGGCGGGTCGACGGCCGTCGCGAAGAACTTCTTCCTGAATGCCTGCGCTTCACCGGTGCGGACGTTGCCGACCGCTTCCACCCCGGGTGCCTTCGCAGCGGCCTCGGCGGCGCCGGTCGGGATCGGCGAGAAGTTGTTCTGCGCCGTGACGGCGTAGTCGGCGCCGCCCCAGAGCTCGTCGACGGCGCCGCGGAACGTCGACGTGATCCCGGCGGCGAGCACCGCAACGAGCGTTACGAGTGCAAGTCCGATCATCAACGCAGACGCGGTCGAGGCAGTCCGCTGGGGATTCCTGCGGGCGTTGTCGCGCGCGAGCCAGCCGGCCGCGCCGCCGATGCGGGTCGCCGGCCAGCCGAGCCCCGCCGCCAGCGGCTCGACGAAGCGGACGGAGAGAAGCGCGATGCCGAAGAAGATCAGCAGCGCCCCGAGCCCCATCCAGACCAGGATGCCGGTCGTTCCGAGATCGGGCCCGAACAGGCTCCAGAGCAGCGCGGCGAAGCCGAGCGTCGTGAGCAGCGCAGCGCCGAGCGTTCGGAAGCGCGCGAACCGCGACTCCGGCAGCGTGGCTCCCTCGCGTACGGCCGCGATCGGCGGTACACGCGTCGCGCGCAGCGCGGGCCGCAGGCTCGCGACGAGCGTCACGAGAATCCCGGCCAGCAGCGAGATGACGATCGTTCGCGCGCCGAAGATCAGGCCGCTGTTCGGCAGCGTGAAGCCCACGGTGTCGAAAAGCCAGAACAGCCCCTTGGCGAGCGCCAGCCCGAGGAATACCCCGGTGAGCGAGGCGAGCGAGCCGACGACGAGCGCCTCGATCACGATCGACGAGAGGACCTGCCGGCGCGAGGCGCCGATCGTCCGCAAGGTCGCGAACTCGCGCGTTCGCTGCGCGATCGTGATCGAGAGCGAGTTGGCGATCACGAAGCTGCCGACGAACAGGGCGACCCCGCCGAACGCGAGCAGGAACCCGCGCAGGAACGTGATGAACGAGTTCACCTCCTCCGCGTCGTCGCTCGCCTGTTGAGAGGCAGGCTTCGCCTGCGCCGACGCCGGCAGGACCCCCCGCACCTGCTTCAGCAGCTGCTCGTCCGACACTCCGGGCTTCGACGCGACAGCGATCTCGTCCAGCTGGCCCGGCTTGTGGAACAGCCGCTGCGCGGTCGGTAGATCGAAGCCGGTGAGGGTGGCGCCGCCGATCGTCGAGACGGATCCGAACTTGAAGAGCCCGGAGATGCGCAGTTTCGCGGCCGGCCCCTCGGCCTGGACGCCGATCGTCTGCCCGACGCGGAAGTGGTCCTTCTTCGCCGTCGCCTTGTCGATCGCCACCTCCCCGGCCTTCGGCCAGGCCCCCTCGACGAGCGTGAGCGGATTGAAGCGCGAGTCGCCGTTCGCGATGCTGAAGGCGAGATTCGGCGCGCCGCCGTGCACGATCGCCTTGCCCTTCTTGCCGATCAGCTGAGCCTCGCCGTCGACGCTCCCCTCGGCCTCGAGGACGCCCGGCAGGTCCCGCACCTTCTGAAGGAGAGACTCGGCGAGCGTCGGCGCAAACGAGCCGCTCTGGTCGCCGAGGTCGAAGGCCGACTTGCCGCTGACGACGACGTTCGAGCCCTTGCGGGAGTCGGTGAAGATCGAGTCGAACGCCTTGTCGATCGAGTCGGTGAGGACGAACGTGCCGCTGACCATCGCGACGCCGAGGACGATGGCGATCGCGGTGAGGGCGGCCCGCAGCTTGCGCCCGGCCAACGCGCGCAGCGCGAAGCGGGTCATGTGACCGAGATCTCTTCCATCGTCCGAACGACCTCGTGAGCGGTCGAGCCTGTCGTCTGCTTGACGATCAGGCCGTCGGCGAGGAAGAGGATCTTGTCCGCGATCGCGGCAGCACTGGGATCGTGGGTGACCATCACGGTGGTCTGGCCGTAGTCGTCGACCGAGCGTCGAAGCAGCGTCAGGATGTCCTGGCTCGTCCTCGAGTCGAGGTTGCCGGTCGGCTCGTCGGCGAAGACGACGGACGGCCGCGAGACGAGCGCCCGCGCGATCGCGACGCGCTGCTGCTGGCCGCCCGACAGCTCGGCGGGACGATGGCGCCGCCGATCGGCGAGTCCGACATCCCGGAGAAGCCCTTCGAACCAGGCCGAGTCGGGCTTCTCGCGCGCGAGCGAGAGCGGCAGCACGACATTCTCCTCGGCGGTGAGCATCGGCAGCAGGTTGAAGAACTGGAAGACGAAGCCGATGTGCTTGCGGCGGAGCAGGGTGATCTCGGTGTCAGAGAGGTTGCCGAGCTGCGTGCCGGCGATCTCGACGTGCCCTGAGGTGGGTCTGTCGAGCGCGGCCAGGATGTGCATGAGCGTCGACTTCCCCGAGCCGGAAGGCCCCATCACCGCGGTCAGCTTGCCGGTATCGACAACGAGCGAGACGCCGCGCAGGGCGTCGACGGCGGTGTCGCCCTCGCCGAATCGGCGCGTGACCTCGTGTGCGACGACGATGTGTGAGTTCGTGCTCATGGCGGCCAGACTACCTAGGCGCGCCGAGCACGACTATCCGGGATCCCCCGGAAACGGCCCCGAGCGGACACCTGAGCCGGCACAGGCTCTCGAGCCGCGTTGCGCCCCGCAACCGAGTTTGCAACAGTCGATACAGGAATCCTCGAGTGACGCGCCGACGCAGTGCGGCAGCGGCGGGCGAGAAGGGAGCCGTCATGCCGGAACCCCGCCCACAGGACGAGCTCGCCGCTGAGGTTGCCGCCCTCGACGAAAGCCAGAAGCCTCTCCTCGACCAACTGCGGAGCGAGCTCTCGGAGCGTCCGGAGACACTCGAGGCGATTGGCATGCTCCGCGACCGCCTCGCCGAGGAAGGCGGCCCCGATCGTGGCTCGATGCCCGCGGGACTGCCGGAGAACGGGGTGCGAGCGGTCGCCGACCTGCTCGCCAGCCACCCCGCGTTCGGGTCGGACGAGCTGCCGCCCGTCGCGCTGACCGTCTTCGGCAAGCCTCGTGAAGGGCAGGGCGAAGTTCGCCGCGACGCGGCCGACGTGCTCGCGCTCGGCGGGCTGGCGCTCGCGCATCTCGGCCGGCCCTTCGACCGCTACCTCAACCCACTGATCCACGTCGCGGCCGGCCCCGACTCGGTGAGCGGCCTGATCCGCCACGTCCTCCTCGGAAAGGTCAATCCGCTCGAGGGCTGGCCGAGGCCGCTGCCGACTCTCGACGACCTGTTCAACGAGATCGACCGGCGGACTTGCGCCGGCGGGATCCAGCAGGCTCTGCACCAATGGGGCGAGGCCGCGTCCGCGTCGCAACCTCGCGTCTCGTCCACGGGCATCAAGTCGCTCTCGCCGAGCTTCGGTTGCGCGGGCACGGTGGTGACGATCAACGGCAGCGGCTTCGGCTCGTCGCGCCCGTCCGGAATGCTCGTCGTGTTTCCGCGCCTCGGCGGGGGCTGCAGCTCCGCGGCGATCGGCCTGTGGTCGGACAACGCGATCGAGGCCACCGCGCCCAACGACGTCGGCGCGGGCTGCGTCGGCTTCCTCGAGCCGTCTTCGGGCGGAGGAAGTCTCTTCGAGGCCGCGAGCGAGCTGGCCGGCGAGCTCGAGCGCTGCATCGGCCAGGCAGCCAGCCCGGCGGCGCAGAAGCTCCGCCAGCGCGGCTCGGTGACGCCGATCCTGTGCCCGTCTTGCCTCGCGGGCGGCGCGAACTACTTCTCGGGCGGCAAGCCGTTCATCCGTTGGTTCACCGCGAACGGCCAGAAGGAGGTCGAGGTCGCTCCCGCGTCGGCTCTGACGCTGAGCTGGTCGGTCGAGAACGCGGGCTCTGTCGAGATCGTCAAGGTCCCCGCCGGAATCGCCGACGAGCTGCCGCCGGTGGCCGGGCCGCTCTCGTCGAGCGGCGGCTCCTACACCTTCGCGTCGATGACGGGCACGTTCACCTGGGACCGCGAGTACGAGCTGCGCGCCCGCAACAAGTGCACCGGCCCGACGAGCCCGGTTACCGAGCGCGTGACGATCCGGATGCGCAGCCGCCCGGACCTCACCGTGACTGGCATCGAGGTCACGCAGGGGACGCAGTTCTTCGGCGCGGCCGTGCACATGCCGAACGCGGCGGCGCGACGACCGGACAACGCGGTGAAGCTGATCGCCTCGAAGCCGACCATTGCCCGGGTCTTCGTCGACTCTGGCCAGCTCGCCAGCTTCGAAGGCGGGATCGTCAAGGGTGTTCGGGCGCGCCTCCACGGCCGTAGCACGTCCGGTGCATTGCTCCCCGGCTCGCCGCTCGCGCCGCTCGACCCGAGCTTCGTCCCGAGCGCAAGCCAGACGATCGACGCACAGCGCCGCGCGACGGTGACGACGTCGACCATCGACGGCGAGCGGCGCGTGCCCGCGACACGTTCGTTCCTGTTCCTGCTCCCGTCCTCCTGGACCGGCGTCGGCCAGATCGTGCTCGAGGCCGAGGTGATCCCCCCGACGGGAATCGTCGAGCGCGACACGACGAACAACCGTCTGAAGCAGAACGCGACGTTCAACCTCGGCGGACTGCCCGTCAGGATCGCCGTCTTGCCAGTCGCGTACACGGACACGCCCACCGGCTCCTTCGTTCCCGCCCCTGCGGCAGCGACGGTCGCGCGTGAGCTCGACTTCCTGCAGCGGATTTATCCAAGCCGCCGCGGGCTGCTCAGCACTGTCCTCGCGCCCGGAGGACCCAATCCGTGGACGTACGGAGGCGACCTGACGGCTGGCGGCCCCGGCTGCGGGATGGGCTGGAACACGATCAACGCCGAGCTCGCCGCCCGCGCGTTCTTCACGATCGGGCTCGAGGACCGCGTCTGGGTCGCGCTCCTCCGGAATCCACCGTCGGGGAACTCCGGCCCAGCGAGCGGTTGCGGCATGCCGATGAGCTCGCTCGGCGCCGGCCCGGTCGGCGGAATCGTGATCGGCAGCTACCTGCTCGGGCTCGTCCTCGGCGGCCCGTTCACCGCTGCCGCTCTGGCGGCGGCTCTCGCGCGGCTGGGGACGTGCGCACTCGGCGTCGCGTCGGCGCTGGTCACCTCGCCCGGGGTTCCGGCGGGCACGGGTGGGACCTTGGCACAGGAGGTCGGCCACGCATTCGGGCTCCTCCACGTCCCGGGCAACCACAGCGCGCCGCCGCCATGGGAGTCCGGTTGGCCCGACTACGAAGGCGTCGGCAGCTCGAACAACGCGTTCGAGAGCATCGGCGAGTTCGGCCTGGACATCGACGACTTCGGTCCGCTCGCGCTGCGGAGCTACACGCCAAGCGGCGCGCTGGACTTCATGGCGTACGGCGGCTCAACCGGTCCGGGGACCGACTGGACCTCGCCGCACATCTACGAGAAGCTGATGAGCGGAGCGATTGCGCCGCCGCCGGGGCTGGGGCCGTCACCCGCGCCGCCGAAGCCGTCCGCGGAAGTCGAGCCGATCGACTGCACGCTCGTTCGCGGCACGATCACCGCCGAAGGCGCCGAGATCTGGCCCGTCTTCGTCCAGCGGCGCCGAGTCCTGCTCGAGCCGGTCGACGCTCGGCACTACCGTCTCGAGCTGCGCGACCGCGACGGCGTCGTGCTCGCGACGAACGGCGTCATTCCGCTCGACTTCCCGCACGAGGAGCCCGAGGGGAAGGAGGCGGAGCCGCCGGAGCGGAACTTCGCGTTCGCGATCGCGATGCCATGGCACCCGCGCGCGGCGCGACTCGTCCTGCTGGCGGGCGACGACGAGCTTACGGCCGTCGACGTCCCGGAGGAGGCGCCCCGACTCTCCGAGCCGAACGTCCGGGAGGTCGACGGGGCCTGGCTTGCCGAGTGGAAGGCGGAGCACGAGCAGAAGCTCCATTTCCTCGTCCGGTGCTCGACCGGCGAAGACACGTGGCACCTCGTCGGGAAGGATCTGGACGAGCCGCGGCTCCTGATCCCGGCTACGGATCTGGCCGGCGGCGAGACGAGGATCCAGGTCGCGGCTTCGGCCGGAGGCAACACCGCTTGGGCGGAGAGCGCGCCGTTCGAGGTTCCGCCGCCCCCACCGACCGTCGTTGTTCTCGCGCCCGAGGAGGGCGGACGACTACCGGCCGGGCACGAGGTCGCATTGCGCGGCGAGGCATTCGTCGGCGCGCTCGATGAGCTCGCGGACGATTCGTTCCTCTGGAGCTCGGACCGCGACGGCGAGCTCGGACGAGGGCGTGAGCTGAGACGTTCGGACCTCAGCTTGGGCGAGCATCGGCTCACGCTCCGGGTGGCCGCAGAGGAGCGGCCGGAAGCGGCCGCGACGGTCAATCTCACGGTCGAGCAGGTGGCAGAGCGCCTGGAGCGCGCCCCGAGCGAGGTGGAGGTGCCCAGCGGCAGCTCTCGCTAAGCCGTCACACCCGCGAACTGCGGGATGATCTCCTTCCCGTACGCCTCGAGCGTCTGCTCCTGAGAGTGGGTCATCAGGTAGATGTTGAACTGATCGACGCCGACGGCCTCGAGCTCCTTGAGCTTGGCGGCGCACTGGTCGGTCGAGCCGATCACGCAGAAGCGGTCGCAGATCTCGTCGCTGACGAACTCGCCGTGCTTGGCCCCGACGCGCGAGTGGTCCTTGTAGTCGTAGAACTTCCGCGCCTTGACGTAGTCGGTCAGCTCCTTCGGGATCTCGGAGTCCCACCCGTACTTCTCGATCAGGTCCATGACGTGGTTCGAGACCATCGCGGGGAACCAGCGCACCTGCTCGCGCGCGTCGGCGATGTCGTCGGTGACGTGGCTCGGCGCTCCGATGATGCACTGGAGCGCGTCCGGGTCGCGCCCCGCCTCCTCGGCGGATTTGCGCGCGGTCGCCATGATCCACTCGATGATCACGGGGTCGGCGAGCTGGATGATCACGCCGTCGCCCACGCGGCCCGCAACGCCGAGCGCCTTCGGCCCGTAGCCCGCGACGTGGACCGGGATCTGCGGGTCGGTGCGGGCCCACGTCAGGTGCAGCTCCTTCTCGTTCCAAGTCACCGGGCGGCCGTTCATCAGGTCCTTGATCATCGCCAGGCGCCGCTCGAACTCGGCGACCTTCACCGGCTTCTGGCCGATCACGCGCCGGGCGGAGTCGCCGCGCCCGATCCCCATCACCATCCGTCCGCCGAACATGTCGTGGAGGGTCGCGTAGAGGCTCGCGAGCACGGTGGGCTCGCGCGTGCCCGGATTCGTGACGAAGTGGCCGAACTTCATCCGCTTCGTGCGCTCGAGACCCAGTGTCAGGAGCGGCGAGGCCTCCTGCCAGAGAATGTGCGAGTCGTAGGTCCAGCCGTACTCGAACCCGTTCGCCTCGGCGAGCTCGATCAGCTCGAGGAAGCGTGTGTACGGCGGGTCCGGAAGAACGGTCACGCCGAAGCTGAGCATCTCTCCTCCCTCTACGAGTTGAGTTCGAGCATAACGGGCGTAGAGTCAGTGGGTGCGCGACGTTGCCGCTGCGGTGGAGGTCGGCGAGCATGTGTTCCTGCGGCCCCCTGCCGCCCGGGACCGCGACGAGCTCGTGAAGCTGGCGAAGGCGAGTCGCAAGCTGCACCGTCCGTGGGTCGCGCCGCCCGATTCGGCCGAGGCCTACGACGACTGGCTACGGCGGCTGCGCTCGGAGCGCGCCGCATCGTTCCTCGTCTGTCGCGTGGAGGACGGCGCGATCGTCGGCGTCTACAACCTGAGCGAGATCGTCCGCGACTCGTTCCAGAGCTGCTACGCCGGGTACTACGCCCACGCCGCTCATGCGGGCAACGGCTACATGCGCGAAGGGCTCGAGCTGCTCCTACGCCACAGCTTCCGCGGGCTCGGGCTGCACCGGGTCGAGGCGAACATCCAGCCCGAGAACAACGCCTCGGTCGCTCTGGTGCGCGGCGCCGGCTTCCGGCTCGAAGGGCTGTCGAAGCGGTACCTGAAGGTCGGTGGCCGCTGGCGAGATCACGAGCGGTGGGCGATTACGGCCGAGGACTGGAAAGAGCGCAGAGCCAGACGTTAGGCCGACTGGATTCCCGCTCTTTGCACCTTTTCGCCGGGGCACCCCAGCCCACCACCCACTGCTGATCCTAGCCGGGAAAAGCGCACGGCTCTGTGCCAACTCTGTGCCAATCCGCGCCGCGGGCGCTCGCTCAAGTCAGCGCGGCTCGGGAGCCCCTGAACGCGTTCGCGATCCGGCGTAGGCGGCTGTCTGTTGGCGTCGCGGCAGCCGGGAGAACGTCGTTCGCCCGGTCCGGCGCGAGCTCTGGCGCGACGGTCGGGGCTGCGCTGGCCAACACTTGCGCGTCAGCCAGCTCGGGCGCTTCGTCGACGACTTCTTCGGGATCCTTGACGTAGACCAGGCTCAGTCCTGCCTGCTGGAGTCGCTCGAGATACGTGTCCGTGAGCACGACGCCTGCTCGGAGCTGCGGGACGACCGTGTGACCCCACGAGAAATCCTGGGCGAGACACGCTCCGGGCTCGATCGTGTCGATTCGGACGAGGCGCATTGTTGTCCTGTTTTCGGTGCGACGAGCCCAACTTTTAGGGGACCCGCCAAACATCGGCGCGCGCGATGCACTGCGTAGGCTGGGCGCATGGTGAGCGCGCCGTCCCGGGTCTGGAAAGGAGCCGCGCCCGCCTGGGCGCTCTACGACTTCGCGTACTCATTGTTCGCGTTCATCGTGCTGGTCCGGTTCCTGCCGACCTGGATCATCGACGACCACCATCGGCCCGACTGGACGATCGGCGTGACGCAGTTCGTCGTGGTCGTCGTGGTGCTCTTCGCGATGCCGCTGACCGGCGCGCTCGCCGACCAGCTCGGCCGGCGTAAGCCGTTCCTGGTGGCTTTCACGCTGGTCGCGTGCGCCGCCGCGGTCGCGCTCGGCTTCGTTCCGGTGCGCTCCAGCGTGGTGCCCGCGCTCGTCGTGGCTGGCGTCTCGGCCGTGGCCGCGCAGCTCGCGTTCGCCCACTACGACCCGCTGCTCGCCGACGTCGTGCCGGAGGAGCGGCGCGGGCGGGTCTCGGGAATGGCGGTCGCCTTGGGGTTCGCCGGGATCGTCTTCGGCCTCGTCGTCATCGCCGAGCTGATCGTCGGCGAGGGCGACAAGCAGCGGGCGTTTGCGCCTGCCGCGCTGGCCTATCTGCTGGTGGCGCTGCCGGCGTTTGTCTTCGTCCGCGAGCCGGAGCGACCTCATGGCCGCGTCGACGTGAGAGCGGCCTCGCGGCGGGCCGTCGACCAGGTCGTCGGCAGCCTTCGCCACGCCAGCCACTACCCGGACGTCTTCCGCTTTCTCGCCGGGCGGTTCCTCTACTCGGACGCGGTCGTGACGCTGAGCGCGTTCCTCGCCGTCTACATGACACGGCTCGGAGGCTTCTCGGAGCGGGAGAAGAACGCCGTCGTTGGCTTTGCTGTGATCGCTGCCGCGGCGGGCGCGCTCGTGGGTGGGAGGATGGTCGAGCGCTTCGGCCCCAAGCGGCCGCTAGTCTCGGTCCTGCCTGCCTTCGGCGGCTGCGTGCTCCTGTCGGCGCTCGTCGGCCGCGGATGGACGGTCTGGCTCCTGGGCCCGGTGGCCGGTGGCGCGCTCGGCGTCATCTGGACGGCCGACCGCGTGCTGATGCTGCGCCTGACCCCGCCTGAGCTACGTGGGCAGTTCTTCGGCTTCTTCAACCTCGCGAACCGCGTCGCCTCCGCGATCGGACCGCTGGTGATCTGGAGCGGAACCGTGTGGCTGCTGCACTCGGCGACCGGCTGGACGAGTCTGCTCGGAGCGAGCCGCGTCGCGGTCGGCGGCCTCGGTCTAGCCGCCTTCGCCGGCTGGCTCGTGATCAGGCCACTACCTGACCAGGCCCTCGAACGAGCAAAGACCGTGCCTGTGGGGACATGACGCTTGCGGCCGGCGCACGGAGGCGAGCAACGGCGCCTTAGCGGGGAGCCCGAGCGCTTGACGCAACTCGGCCTCGTATCGCAGACTCGGCGCGGTGTACCGGTGAGGCCTGTTGCTCTGCCGATCCAGGCCGGCGTCAACGCGCAACTCTCGGAGTGGCTCGACAGCCCGGTGCGCGCGGCCTTCGTCTCCTTTGGAGTCGGAGCCGTCGCGCTCCTGGCAATCACGCTCGCGGCCTTCCGCGACTTTCCGAGCCCGCAGCGGCTTCAGCACGCACCGTGGTGGTCTGGGTCGGCGGACTGCTCGGCGCGTTCTACGTCCTCGGGAGCGTCGTCACCGCGCCCGAGCTCGGCGCCGCCACGTTCATCGCCGTCATCCTCGCGGGATAGGCCGTGGTCTCGCTCGTACTCGACCACTTCGGCTGGGTCGGCTTCGAGGAGCGGACGGCAACGCCCGGCCGGATCGCAGGCGTCGCCCTGGTTGCTGCGGGCGTGCTCCTGATCCGTCTGGTCTAAGCGAGCTTCGTCCCGAGCCAGTCGAGCGTCTTCGACGCGAGCCGGTCCAGGCCCCGGACCGACAGCTCGAGGTGCTCCTCCTTCGTGTCCTCGAGCTTCGTGTGCGAGAGGCCGCGGAGGCTCTGGACGAACATCATCACCGTCGGGACACCGGCGCGCGAGACCTCCGCCGCGTCGTGGAGAGGCCCGCTCGGAAGCCGGTGCGACGTACCAGCGATCTCGTTGATCGCCTCGTCGCAAAGGTCGACGAGCGTCGCGTCGAACAGGATCGGCTCGATCGACCAGATCCGCTCCCAGCTGACCTCGATCTGCTCCTCGCCGGCGAACCGATCCGCCACATGCCTTGCCTCCTCCAGCATGGCCGCGAGCTTGCGCGGGTTCAGGTGACGCTGGTCGAGGAGCTGCTCCGCCGTCTCGACGACCGACGTCACGATCCCCGGCTTGCAGACCACCCCGCCCGACGTGCAGACCGCGCCGTCGCCGGTGTCAGCAGCGATCTTGCGGATCTCGAGCGCCAGCTTCGCCGCACCCGCGAGCGCGTCGCGTCGTCGATCCATAGGCGTCGAGCCTGCGTGCGCCGCCTGGCCGCGCCACGTGATCCGATGCCGCTCGACGCCGAACGTCCCGAGCACGGCTCCGAGCGGCAGCCCCATCGACTCGAGCACCGGGCCCTGCTCGATGTGGAGCTCGAGGTAGGCCGCCGCGGTCTCGAGCTGGCGCCGGGCCTCGAGCGCGCGATCCAGATCCACGCCATGCGCGCCCAGCGCGTCCGGCAGCGCCACACCGTCGCGGTCGGTTAGCTGCCGCAGCTCGTCCTGGTCGGCCATCGACCCGGCGGCGGCGCTCGACCCGAACAGCGAGCGCCCGAAGCGCGCCCCCTCCTCGTCCGCCCAGTTGACGAGCCGCACCGTGAAGGCAGGCTCGCGATCCGCCGCGATCCGCCGCAGCACCTCGACCGCGGCTACGACGTTGAGAGCCCCGTCGAGCCAGCCGCCGTTCGGCACCGAGTCGATGTGACCGCCGAGCAGCAGCGCCCGCTCCGACGCGCCCCCGAGCGTGAACCACTGGTTGCCGGCCTCGTCGATCTCCTCCTCGACCGCGACTCCGTCCAGCTTCCCGCGCAGCCATTCGCGCGCCCGCGCCCAGGTGTCCGTCCACGCGACGCGCTGAGCCCCGTTCTCATCGCCCGTCAGCTCCTGCAGCTCCCGCAGCTCGGCGACCGTGCGTGACGGCTGGAGCGGCATCCCGCCGACTCTAGCTCCGTGCTAAGAATCGCGCTATGGCGCACGTCGCTGCGGCGACCCCGGCGGCGGCCCGCTGGACGGGGAGGATTGCCTTCACCCGCGGGCTGCGTCGCCTCGGCACAGTCGCACTCGTGTTGGCCGCGCTCTGGGGCTTCTGGGAGGGCTACAAGTGGCTCTGGCAGACGACCGGCTGGACGTGGCCGTTCCTCGTCGACGACACGACGATGCCGCACATCCACGACATCCTCGACACGTTCGGGCAGCCCGCGACGACCGGCGGCCCGGCGCTCATCCACCCCCTGCTCGACGCGGCCTGGTTCACGGCCAAGGAGGCGCTCGCGGGCTTCGCGCTCGGCGCGGTCATCGGCTTCGCGCTCGCAGTGCTCCTCGTCCACTCGCGGCTGCTCGAGCGCGGCCTGCTGCCCTACATCGTCGCGTCGCAGACGGTGCCGATCCTCGCCGTCGCGCCGATGGTGGTCGTGGGGCTCGGCTCGAAGGGGGTCGAGGGCTGGAAGGCCGTCGCGATCCTCGCCGCCTACCTCACCTTCTTCCCGGTCGCCATCAATGCGCTGCGCGGTCTGCAATCGGCCGACCCGCGCGCCTTCGAGCTGATGGAGTCCTACGCGTCGAGCCGCTGGAGCATCCTCTGGCGCCTGCGCGTCCCCGCGTCGCTGCCGTACCTCTTCACTGCGCTGAAGATCTCGGCGACGGCGAGCGTGATCGGCGCCATCATCGGCGAGACGCCGGCCTCGATCCAGGAGGGCCTCGGCGGTGCGATCGTCAACTTCAACCAGTACTACTCGCTCCAGCCGACCTTCCTCTGGGCGACGAACATCGTCTGCGCCGTTCTGGGGCTGCTCCTGTTCGGGCTCGTGGCCCTGACCGAGCGGCTCGTGCTGCGCCGGGCGCCGGAGCACTTCGCATGACCGCGGCCGAGAACGCGAGGGTCGTCTCGATCCAGGGCCTCACGAAGAGCTTCCGGACCGGAGTCACGGCTCTCCAGGACATCGACCTCGACATCGCGCCGGGCGAGTTCGTCTCGCTGATCGGCCCATCGGGCTGCGGCAAGTCGACGCTACTGCGGATCATCGGCGATCTGATCCGACCGAGCTCGGGCACCGTGCTCGTGAACGGGAAGCCCGCGCACCGGGCACGCCTCGACCACGACTACGGCATCGTCTTCCAGGACGCTGTGCTCTACGACTGGCGCACCGTCACGCGCAACGTCTCGCTGCCCCTCGAGCTGCTGGGCTGGGATCGCGCGCGCCGCAAGCAGCGCGTGCAGGAGATGCTCGAGCTCGTCGAGCTGACGGGGTTCGAGTCGAGCCGGCCCTGGCAGCTCTCGGGCGGCATGCAGCAGCGCGTCTCGATCGCCCGGGCGCTCTCCTTCGACCCGGCGCTCCTGCTCATGGACGAGCCGTTCGGCGCCCTCGACGAGATGACGCGCGAGCGCATGAACATGGAGCTGCTGCGGATCTGGGAGAAGGCGGGCAGCACGATCGTGTTCGTGACGCACTCGATCCCCGAGGCGGTCTTCCTCTCGACCCGCGTCGTCGTCATGTCGGCCCGGCCGGGTCGTATAGCCGAGACGATCAACGTGGACTTGCCGCAGCCGCGCGGTGCGGCGACCAGGGAGGAGCCGCGGTTCTTCGAGCTCGTCACCGCGGTGCGCGAGGCGCTCGCCGGCGGGCACGGCGAGAAGCGGTCGGCCGCGGCGGAGGAGCTCTACTGACCAGCACCGTCATCGAGCCGATCCCGCGCGGCCTGGGCCGCGAGATCGGCGGCCGCCTGCGCGACTGGATCCCGGCCGTCCTCGTCTTCGCCCTCGGGATCGGGCTCTGGCAAGGGCTGACGACGGCGTTCAAGGTCGAGGCGTTCCTGCTGCCCAAGCCGTCCGACATCGCGCAGGCGTTCTGGGACGACAAGGGAGTGCTCTGGGACTACGGCCTCTACACCTTCAAGGAGGCGGCCGGCGGCTTTGCGATCGGCTCGGGCCTCGGCATCCTCGCGGCGCTCCTGCTCGCCCGCTTTCGAGGCGTCGGGGCTGCGCTGATGCCCTTCGCGATCGCGGCGAACGCGGTGCCGATCATCGCCTTCGCGCCGATCACCAACAACTGGTTCGGTCTGCTGAACCCGGTCTCGAAGATGGCGATCGCGGCGGTGCTCTGCTTCTTCCCGGTGATGGTCAACACCTTGCGCGGCCTGACGTCGGTGAACCCGCGGTCGATCGAGCTCATGCGCTCGTATGCGGCGGGCGACGTTTCGGTCTTCCGCCACGTCCGGATCCCGAACTCGCTGCCGTTCATGTTCACGGGCCTGAAGGTGGCGGCGGTGCTCTCGATGATCGGCGCGATCGTCGGCGAGTACTTCGGCGGGCCCACGAACGCGCTCGGCGTGAGCATCCTCAACGACACCCAGCTCTTCAACTTCCCGCGCGCGTGGGCGGGCATCGTCCTGGCGAGCGCGTTCGGGATCGTGTTCTACGGCGCCGTTGCGCTCGCCGAGCGCCTGTCGACGAGCTGGCATCCGTCCGCGCGCGGCTTCCGTGGCGAGTGACGGAGGTTCAGAATGGTCAACCACGCGGCCGTCAGGCCGCACGAGACTGGAGGAGGGTGGATGAGGCGTAAACACTGGGTCACCGCGGTCGCCGCGCTGGCGTGTACGGGCCTTGCGGTCTGGGCGGCTGTGGCTGCTGCGGCGCCGGAGCGGAAGGCGGCGACGAAGGTGACGCTGCAGCTCAAGTGGGTGACGCAGGCGCAGTTCGCCGGCTACTACGCGGCTGTCGAGAAAGGCTACTACGAGAACGAGGGGCTCGACGTCACGATCAAGGTCGGCGGTCCGAGCATCACCCCCGAGACGGTCGTCGCCGGCAAGCGCGCGGAGTTCGGCCTCGACTGGCTGCCGAACCTGCTCGCCACGCGTGAGAAGGGCAGCAAGCTCGTCTCGATCGCGCAGGTCTTCGCGCGGAGCGGCATGACCGAGCTGACCTGGAAGGACAGCGGCATCGACACGATCGCGAAGATGCGCGGGAAGAAGGTCGGCGTCTGGTGCTGCGGGAACGAGCCCGAGCTCTTCGCCGCCCTGAAGAAGAACGGCATCGACCACGCAAACTCGAATGACGTCACGATCGTCAACCAGCCGTTCAACATGGACCTCTTCCTGAAGCGGCAGGTCGACGCCGCGGCGGCGATGACCTACAACGAGCTCGCCCAGGTTCTCGAGACGAAGAACCCGAAGACCGGGCAGCTCTACAAGCTCAGCGACCTGAACGTCTTCAAGATGGCGGACCCGAAGGTCGGCACCGGGATGCTCGAGGACAACGTCTTCGTGCGCCAGGACTGGCTCGCCGACGCGGCGAACCAGGACACGACGGTGAAGTTCCTGAAGGCGTCGTTCCAGGGCTGGATCTACTGCCGCGACCACCAGGCCGAGTGCGTCAGCATCGTGCTCAAGAACGGCTCGCTGCTCGGCAAGGGCCATCAGACGTGGCAGATGAACGAGATCAACGCGCTGACGTGGCCGAATCCGGCCGGCATCGGCCAGCCGCCTTCCGGCGCGGTCGGGCAGACGGCGACGATCGCGAAGACATACGGCGTGATCAAGAAAGCCCCGGCCGGCGCCACGAACTACACGTACGCCGCGAAGGCGCTCGCCGAGCTCAAGTCGGAGGGCGTCGACGTGACCGGCAAGAAGTGGAAGAAGGCCACCGTGAAGGTGACTCCAGGCGGTAAGTAGGACTCAAGCACGAGGAGGGAGATCCGCATGTCCGTACTGATCAAGGGCGGCCGCGTCATCACCGCAGCCGACGACTACGTCGGCGACGTCTTCGTCGACGGGGAGCGGATCTCCCTCATCGGCGAGTCGCTCGACCTGGCCGCCGACCGGGTGATCGACGCGACCGGCAAGTACCTGCTGCCGGGCTGCATCGACCCGCACACGCACCTCGACATGCCGTTCGGCGGCACGGTTACCTGCGACGACGTCGAGTCGGGCCAGACGTCCGCGGCGTTCGGCGGCACCACCTGCCACGTCGACTTCGTGATCCAGCCGAAGGGCGCCACGTTCGCCGAGGCACTCGACGATTGGCGCTCGAAGGCGAACGGCAAGCAGGTGATCGACATGGGTTACCACATGGCGGTCACCGACCTGAAGGACGGCGGCTCGCTCGAGGAGCTGGCCGGCCTGCCCGACCAGGGCGTCACCTCGTACAAGCTGTTCATGGCCTACAAGGGCGCGCTGATGGTCGACGACGAGACGCTCTTCAAGACGATGGAGGTCGCCGCCGACACGGGCGCGCTCGTGATGGTGCACGCCGAGAACGGCGACGCGATCGACGTGCTCGTCAAGAAAGCGCTCGCCGAGGGGCATACCGAGCCGCACTGGCACGCTCTCACCCGGCCGCCGGAGACCGAGGGCGAGGCGACGAACCGGGCGATCCAGCTCGCGCGGGTCGCCGGCTGTGCCCTCTACGTCGTCCACGTCTCCTGCAAGGAGTCGGTCGAGCCGATCGCGCTCGCCCGCGACAAGGGCTGGAACGTCTGGGGCGAGACGTGCACGCAGTACTTCTTCGTCGACTACACGTTCCTCGAGCGGCCGAACTTCGAGGGTGGCAAGTACGTGTACACGCCGCCGCCGCGGGCGAAGGCGAACCAGGACGTGCTCTGGAACGCCGTCCGGACGGACATCCTCTCGGCAATCTCCACCGACCACTGCGCGTTCCTCTGGGACGGGCAGAAGACGATGGGCCGTGACGACTTCTCGAAGATCCCGAACGGCGGCCCGGGGATCGAGAACCGGCTGCAGATGATCCACGAGTTCGGCGTCCGCGGCGGCCGGATCTCCCTGAACCGAATGGTCGAGCTGCTCTGCACGAACCCGGCGAAGCTGTTCGGCCTCTACCCGCGCAAGGGCACGATCGCGGTCGGCTCGGACGCGGACATGGTCGTCTTCGACCCGGCCAAGAAGGTGACGATCTCGGCGCGCACCCACCACTCGAGGTGCGACTACAACCTCTTCGAGGGCACCGAGGTGACGGGCTCGCCCGAGGTCGTGCTCCTGCGCGGAAACGTCCTGGTGGAGAACGGCGACCTCGTAGCGTCAGCGGGCGTCGGCCAGTTCGTCA
>WNFV01010486.1_pt1 | contig 18545 bp, 12 predicted proteins | sample 5400101 | NCBI WGS metagenome assembly WNFV01 (sample SAMN13153361, study PRJNA577476) | soil metagenome | isolation source: 115 cm soil or saprolite under grassland replicate 1 | place: USA:California | collected 2016-06-15 | reverse complement strand
TAGCGTTGTAGAGCGGCTCGCCTGTTTTAGGGTTCCAGACGACGGTGGTTTCGCGTTGATTAGTAACGCCGACGGCGACCAGATCTTGCGCGGTGAGGCTGGCGTTTGCGAGCCCGCCTTCGATTACTTCGCAGGTGCGCGCATAAATCTCTACGGGATCGTGCTCCACCCAACCTGCCTGCGGCAAGATCTGGTTGTGTTCCAGTTGGTGACGCGCAACTTCACGCCCAGCATGATCAAAAACCATAAAACGTGAGCTAGTCGTCCCCTGGTCAACCGCTGCGACGTATCGAGTCATGATTCACCTCAAAATCCTATCACTGAGAACAGGGTTGCTCCGATGACCCCGCCGAGGAGCGGCGCGATGACAGGAATCCAGGCGTAGCCCCAATCACTTTCGCCCTTGCCTGCAATCGGCAGCAGGGCGTGAGCGAGGCGAGGCCCCAGATCGCGCGCCGGGTTAATCGCGTAGCCGGTGGGTCCGCCCAGTGACAGACCAATACCCCACACGAGGAATCCCACCAGAATTGGTTGAACTGCGTGGCTGAAAACCGCCGAAAGATCGATGCCTGTAGGCGTTGTTAGTTTTTGTGCGTTTGCGGCAATTGCCAGGATTCCGAAAAGTAGAATAGCGGTGCCAATGACTTCGGTGATGAAGTTTGGGATTGGGCGTCTAATCGCCGGCGCGGTACAAAACACGGCTAGTTTTAGTTCCTTTTCCTCGGTCGCGGCAAAGTGCGGCAGGTAGAGCAGCCAGACTAGTATCGCCCCAATAAATGCACCGATGATTTGTGCCAGGATGTAGCCGGGCACTTGCGGCCAGGGGAAAGAACCGACCGAGGCGAGGGCCACAGTGACTGCCGGGTTGAGGTGTGCGCCGCTGATACGCCCAACGCAAAAGATGGCGATGATGACTGCCAGCCCCCAAGCCGTTGTTATTACCATCCAACCACTATTTTGTCCTTTTGACTTGTTTAGTAAAACGTTGGCGACGACGCCGTCGCCGAGAATAATCATGATCATCGTGCCGATAACTTCCGCCAGGCAATTTTTCATTTATCAAACCTCACAAATTGACACGTGGTTTCCACCCTTGCTATTAACGCACTCCGTAAGTCCGTGAGAAACCTACCACATGTCCTGTATGCACGTTTCACTAACTTCTAATCCAAGGCTCGCAGGACGAGAAGATGAGCAATTCGATGTCGTTGTTGTTGGTGGCGGCATTATTGGAGCGGGTATTGCTCGTGACGCCGCCCTTCGCGGCCTGCGTGTAGCGCTATTTGAAAAACGAGACTTTGGCAGCGGCACCACTGCCGGATCGACGCGTTTGATTCACGGTGGTTTGCGGTATCTCGAGATGCTTGATTTTCGCCTCGTGCGTATGGACCTGCGTGAACGCGAGACGCTTTTGTGCATCGCACCGCACCTCGTGAAACCGCTCGAATTCATTATGCCGTTTTACCGCAGTAATATCCTCTACCGCAGCAAAATAAAGATTGGCATGATGTTGTACGACTTATTGAGCTACGACAAGAGCCTGCCTCGTCATCGCTTTCTCGATTCCGAAGAGCTCAAAAAGATAGAACCGAACTTACGCCAGCAAGGCTTACAAGGAGCGGCGGTCTATTACGATGCTCAGGCCAATTCGCCGGAACGTCTGTGCCTGGAAAATATCATTGATGCTTTCGACCATGGCGCGCAGACATTCAACTATGCTGAGGTTACCGGAGCGCTACGCACAGGTCAGGGGATAGGCGGAGTGCGTGTACGCGATTCATTGTGTAACGATGGGCTTGAGTTCAGCATCAAAGGCCGGGTCGTAGTCAACGCTTCCGGGGCATGGTTTGACCGCGTGGCGGGAAAATTAACCGATCCCGCCAAGCCCCCACAAATCCGCACAACTAAGGGTATACACATCACGTGTCCCTCTGTTGCGCATCGCGCCGTCGTCGTTTTCTCTGCGGTTGACAGTCGCTTGATGTTTGTCATTCCGTGGCTCGGTTATAGCTGGATCGGTACGACGGATACTGATTTCACCGCCGACCCGGCGACTGTTCATGCAACTTCGACAGACGTGGATTACCTCCTGCGTTCGGTGGCCACCTATTTCCCGACGCTCGATAGCTCGCGAATATTTTTCAGCAATGCAGGTGTTCGCGCCCTTGTTAGAGAAGAGGGCTGGGAATCATCTGTTTCCCGAAGTCATCAAATCGCTGACGGAGCTCGTTCAGGTGCCGAAAACCTGGTTTCGGTGCTTGGCGGAAAAATCACCGGCTATCGCGCTATAGCAGAAGAGGCTGTTGACCTCGTCTGCGCGAAACTCGGTATCAACACGCCATGCCTGACGGCCAGCAATCCGCTTCCAGGTGCGCGCAATGATCTTGAATCTTCTGAACCTTCGGGTAGGGGGTTGAAGATTGAAACCATCGACCACCTTCATAATCTTTACGGCAAGCGGGCGAGGGAGGTCATCCAGCTGGCAGCTTCGTTCGAGCCTTTACGCAAACCTCTTTCGCCGCAAGCGCCTGACATTGCCGCTCAAGTTGTATTTGCGGCGCGCACAGAGCAATGCTCGCGACTCGTGGATTTTTTGTTGCGCCGCACCCTGCTTGGGTTCAGTCAGGATCAGGGACAAAGCGCGGCGGCTTTCGTCGCATCTTTGTTAGCGGAGGAACTAGGATGGTCTCCTGAGCGCAGGGATGCGGAACTACGCCTGTATCACGAGCACATTGCCACGACACAAGCGTTTCGGAACACTTCTGAATAATCATCCAAGGCTCACTACTCAAGATCGAGCAGACTGTAGGGGCGTCCCTCCGTGGGCGCCCCCATTTGGCTGCGACTCCGGGGCGCCCACGGAGGGACGCCCCTACAGTCTGCTCTCATCGGTGTGCTATCCCTCAACGCGCGTCACCACTTCCTACTCCCCACGTCTTATTTGGTCGTGGCCCCATAATAAAAACAAGAGTAGAACCATTAGTAATATCAGAATGTTTTATAAACGGCTCACTTAACGATCTGCCATTTAGCGTGGCCGACTGAATAAATTTGTTCTCCTTGGATTGATTGCGCGCAATGACCGTGAACGGACCCTTTTTGTATGGCGATTCCAGCATTATAGTGGCCCTTTCGAAGAGAGGGCTGCCTATAGCGTAGACCGGGCTCCCCGGCGTTACCGGGTAGAATCCCATGGCGCTGAAAATATACCAGGCCGACATTTGTCCGCAGTCGTCATTACCACTTAGACCATCAGGCGCGTTGTGATACTGGGATAGAATCGTCTCTCTCACCTTTTCCTGGGTCTTCCAGGGCTGCGCGCAGTAGTCGTAGAGATACGTGTAATGATGTCCTGGCTCGTTATCATGCCGATAATGTCCGCCCGAAAAATTCTCATCCAGCTTTGCGGCGAATTTTTCGGTTCCACCCACCAGGGCAATCATGCCGGTAATGTCCTGCATTTCGCAGAACAGATAGGTCCACGGACTACCTTCTGTGAATCCTGGCTTTCTGTCTTCCTTGGAAGCCCACGCTTCTTGGTCCCAGACTCCATCGGATTTTTTCGGACGCATGAAACCCACGGTGGGGTCATAGAGGTTCTTATAATTCCGGCTTCTCTGCATAAGCAACTCGTAGTCGTCCTGCTTGCCTACGGCCTTAGCGAGTTGCGCGACGCAGAAGTCATCGTAGGCGAATTCTAGGGTGCGAGATACTGATTCGTCTGTCTTATCTATCGGAACGTAGCCGAGAGCTTTGTACCAGGTTAATCCGCCCCTCGCTTCGAATGCCGTCCAGGGGGCGCGATCGGGCCATCTGTTTGTCGCATCTCCATCTGGCGGCGTCATGGCATCTTTGTACGTTGCCGCATAAGCTTTCTGGAGATCGAATCCGCTAATGCCTTTTACGTAAGCGTCTGCAATAACACTGTCAGCATGCGTGGAGATCATGATGTTGGAATAAGTGGGGTTGGGCCACATCGGCATCCAGCCCCCCTCTTCATACATTTGGAGCAAGGAGGTAATCATCTCTGGTACTGCCTGAGGTTGAGTCAGCAGTAGCAGAGGGTGTTCGGCTCTGAATGTGTCCCAGAGCGAATAGTCATTGTAAGAGACACCGGTATGTACGCGATCGTCAAAGGCGCTGTAGTAACGTCCATATTCTGAAAACATTCTGGGAAACAACAGCGTGTGATACATGGCTGTATAGAAGTTGACCCGGTCATTCTTCGAGGCACCTTGAATCTTGATCTTGCTGAGGGCTTCGTTCCAGATACCGCGACCGTCGGCTTTTATTCGCTCAAAATTCCAATCCGGTATTTCTCGTTTTAGGTTATCTCGAGCCTGGTCAAGACTAATGAACGAGGTACCTATCCTGATCTCGATCACCTCTCCTCGCGTGGTAGCGAAGGTGGCATAGGCGCCCATTCGGTGGCCTGTTTGCTGCTGGCTTTCGGCGTGAAGGGTCCCACCCTCCCAGGTACCAAAAGTCGTAAATGGTTTCCTGAACTGAATGACAAAGTAGCCTTTGAAGTTGGGTAGTGGTGGTCCTAATTCGGCCGACATGCGATCTGGGTTGTAGCCTGTGATCTCCTGATTCTTCTGATCGATATGAATAAAACCTGTGAATTGGCGAGAACGGATGGCCGTAACAACAATGTGCGCAGCTTGGGAAGCGGGAAAATTGAACCGGAGAAAACCACAACGAGTTGTGGCGGTCAGCTCGGCTTTGATCCTTCTGTCGACCGCCCCCATTTCAACCGAGTAATAATTCGGTGCGGAGACTTCGGCCTGATGGCGGTATGGATACTTCTGGTCGACCTTCAACTCACCAACTGATGGCATTAAACTCACATAACCATAGTCTCCCATCCAGATCGCCGGCTGATGAGTGCCGAGAAAGCCCTGTATCATAGTGTCGCTGTAATTGTATGGACAAACACTGATCTTGCTTTCGCGAGTCACGGCTGTCCAATGCGTCATACCGAACGGACGTGCGACGCCAGGTATCATGCCACCATAATCGAACACACTTGGCCCAGTCGTGCCAATCATTGGATTAACCTCATCAATTGGCTGTTGAGCTAAGGTGCTTTGGCTGCCACTGAAACCAAAAGACATTAGGATAAGAACTGAGCTGAAGCAGCTCAGCCCACGCTTAAGAAGGATTGGCATGCCTACTCCGTCGGCCGCAAGCTAAGAGCTAATGTGACCCGCATTAAACCTTACCACCTATTTTTTGTCGAGCAGCTTCATTAGCGGCAGTGTTGATGAGGTCAGTGCCGTCACGCGGTAGCGTCGGGTCCACGCTGCACATCACGTCTCGCAGTGTTGATGAGGTCAGTATCGTAACGCGGTAGCGTCGGGTCAGAATTACGTTCTCAGTGCCCAAGGTACATTGACAGGACGGATCCCCTCTGCCAACATAATCTCATCTCAATTAGGTTTCCTCATCCTCATCATGTGGAACGACACTGACACTCCTCTCGCTTACTTCATCTCTATTCGCACGTATGGCACATGGCTGCACGGCGATAAACGTGGCTCAATAGATCGTTTTCATAACGGCTATCGCTCACCCTACATTCCCCAAAACGCAAAATGGCATCGCTACAACCAGCAGCAACTTACGACCTGGCCCCTGATCCTGGGAGCGAAACAACGAAAATCGATTGAAGTTGTAATACGAGAGACTTGCGAGATCCGGAAGTGGGCGTTGCTGGCATTCAATGTTCGCACAAATCATGTCCATACCGTGGTGACCGCAAATCGCAACGTCGCATTGGTCCGCACTGCCTTCAAGGCGAACGCAACCAGACAATTGAGGCAAGATGGTCTCTGGCCACACGAGTTTAGTCCCTGGGCGCGAAAAGGCAGCAAGAGAAAATTGTCGAACGAACAGAGTGTGGCTCGAGCTATCGACTATGTGCTGTACGGACAGGGAGAAGACTTGCTGGACTTTGATGAATGAGTGTCCAGCCTTGACCCGACGCTACCGCGTTACGGTACTGACTTACTTCATTTGCCACTCGAAGCGTTGTTTCATTGCGTTCTCTTACCGCCTTTTTCTTCATTTGAAGGGTATAAATGGGGCTGTTTTGTTTCAATAGCGAACAAACTAATGCCCGCTCGTCACTAGGATTTCGGCTTGCGCCTGGTTCATCGAGTGGAATAACTTGCAGCCCCTAATTCGGAAGATTGTGATAGTCCCCCGCTTGCGAGGCCGATCCGCCGAAACTCGAAAAGGGAGAAATTTTGTTGAAGTGCCAAAACAAAATGGGCTCTCGAGGGCATCTGTATAGGTAAAGAGGTGTGGCGAAGTTATTCCCTAGTCTGTAGATGCGCTTATTGAGTCTACCCAAGGTTGATTCGCCAGATTCTCTAAGTCGAACGGCAACACACTTCGGGTTGACTTTGTAGAGCCTTCGAATTTGATGCCCAGCGCCGTCATAAGAACGTATTCTGTAGCGCTAAACGGACGTTTCCGTAATCCTGAAGAGCAACCAGATCGAAGCAGACTGGCGCCGGCTTACCGTGTCGTCTCCTTAATTAAGGCGAGGAGAACGGGAATCCAAGACGACGAGAAACAGGCTTTCGAGCAGTTCTTACTGACGCGGTCGTCGGAGTCTTTCTGTGCCCTTTACAAAGTTCTCTACCCGCAGGTGCGGCGGTATTTCCTGGCGCGCGGTTTTGACGAAATGGTCGCGGAGGAGTTGGCTCAGAATGTCATGTTCATCGTCTATGAGCGGATCGGCGATTTGCGGAACAAGGAACTCTTTTACGGTTGGCTCTTCAAAATAGCCCGCAATGAGTTGTTGCAGTTTGCACGCCAGCGTCAGCGGCGAAACAGAATCGCCGAATTCGAACCGCTCGACGAAGAAGTTGCCGCCCGCATGACCACTGAGATGGACTTCCCGGCCAACTCTCGGTTCCTCGAATGGGTCAGTCAATTGGAACCAAGAGAGCGGGAAATCATCATGTTACGTTTCATTGACGAGTTGAGTTACGAGGAGTTGGCGATGGCACTCGGGTTACCGCTTGGCACGGTGAAGTCGCGAATCTTTAACGCCAAGAAGAAACTCGCGCAGATCGTTTTGATTGCGTTATCAACGATGCTGTTACTGATCGCGATGATACAGAGTTGAAGGGAACATGCATGGAATTACAGAAGAGGAATGGGCTGACTATCTGGATCTGGCATTCAAAGGGAGTGCGCAAGAGCGCAAACGGTTGGATAGTCATTTGGTGAATTGCATGGACTGTCGTGAGCTGTACCAGAGCATTTTGGCGACTGAACAATCACTTCAGGATGCCGGCGAAGAGATCAGAGGCGGCTTCCCGCTTGATGATGAGCGGCTACATTTCAGCTTGGTCAAAATCCTGAGTCGGATCTTGGATAAGTGCGCCGGAATCGAAATGAATAAATAGTTGAGGGAGGTCACGCGGCAGTGAATTGACAGCTTATGACCCACGGAATTTCGGAACAACAGTGGCTTGATTACCTCGATCAGCAGTTGGATAGCGGTGAACGCGCCCGGGTCGAGCTGCACCTGGCGGGCTGCGTAGAGTGCAGGGAATTCCACAGCCGCATTTCCCGCACGGTAAAGTCCTTACAAGAAATGGGCGTGGAAATGCGACACGGTTTCCCGCTCGATGACGAACAGTTACACATTAGCCTCGCCAAAGTTCTGGCCCGTGTGCTGGACGCCGAGGCCAGGAGAGATGGTCTCAGCCAGGCTGATATCGAGGAACGGTTGAACCACCTCGAAGATTGTCTTGCGCTTATGTGCGGCTCGTGGACCGCGGTCAATGCGCTCCGGGTTGCCGCCAGAAATTCCATTCACGATTCGCTCGGCCAGTTAACGGAGGATAACTGGCCCGTATTTCTTAAGCGGCTGACTTCGATCGCTTCGGTCTTCTGCGGCGACTCGGGGGCGAAACTGGTATGGGAGTACGGAAAGCTTTAACGCCGAAATAGGACCTACTATGATCGCGAGTCGAGTCACCCCCAGAGTTGTGTTACTCGTTCTGATGCTTCAGACAGGCGTCTGGATTGGACTGCACCTCCACGTGTTATTCGGCGGGTCCCATCGTCAGGAGGATACGGAGCTCTTTTTCTTTGCCACTGCTTCCGCAGTCGCTTATGCGCTTGCCTTCGTCCTCAACCTGGAAATCGCCAGAGAGTATCGCGACAACGTCTGGATGCGCTGGTCCTGGCTCCTGCTGGCAGGAAATGCCGGACTCTCGATCGGCAGAGAGATCGTCGAGAGTCCGTTACTCAATTCGGTTTTGATCGGATACGCAGGCAGTCCCCTCGCGCGGGTCCATCACCAAATGGTCATTGGCCTGGCGAACTCATGTCTGATACTTGGCCTGGCGGGGATGTGGTGGGCTTACCAGAGAGTCAGACTGGGCTTTCGTATCGGGCGCAGAGAATACGCGCAGATGCTTCAACCTCTCGGACTAGTACTCTTGTCCTTTGCCGCTGCGATCAGTGTTGTGCTGCACGGCATGGCAGTGCAAATGGGTGGAGGCAAGCTGGCGGTTGCGCTGCGCTGCCTGACACTTTACACCCTGGTGCGCGCGACGCTGGTCCTGGTCGAGGCCCTGCTGTCCTTGACCTCTCCTGAGCGTAGGCAAACGCACGATCTAACAATGTTCCTCGATCTACTCTGCTGGCGAACAGTGCCCTGGATACTCGTCTTGGCAGCAGCTTATCGAGCGGAGTTAACAGTTCACGCCAGAAAAGCACTCGACCGACAGCGTGCCGGCAAGGCTGCGCTGGCCACAGCTTGATTCTCGTTTCGTTGACCTTACTCCGGGCAGACCCGGTGGGCCTAAACAACCTAAAGGAGCTACCATGCCTACGAATAAAGGAACCGACACATCTATCATCGGTCTATGCCCATATGCTACAGCATTGCTATTGCTGTGCCTCGTGTATTTCCTTCCCTTTACCGTCGTCGCACAGGAGTTCCGGGCCACTTTAAACGGGAGCGTGACGGATTCCGCAGGCGCATTTGTTCCTGGAGCCATTGTGCAAATCCGCAATGCGGAAACCGGAGAAGTCAATACTGCAGAGACGTCGCAAGATGGCAACTTTAGCGTTCCGTTCCTACGTCCCGGCACTTACGTTGTGACGGCGGAGGCCGCCGGTTTCAAGAAGGCCATCAGGGAGAATATTGCGTTGCTTCAGGGGCAGAAGCTGAGCGTCACGCTTACAATGGAGACCGGCGCAGTTACGGAAACCGTTACGGTCACCTCCGAAAGGCAGTTACTCGAAACTGAGAACGCAGACCGGGGTACAGTCATTGATAATCGGCGGGTGACCGAATTTCCCCTTAGTGGTCGCAACCCGCTTATGCTTTCCACTTTGGTTCCGGGTGTATCCTTCCGGGGCGGTTCGGCGCGAGCCTTTGACAATGGCAGCATCAATCGCTGGACCATCAACGGTAGTCCGATCGCCTCAACGGAGTATCAGCTTGATGGCGCTCCCAACAACACGCAGGCAGGAAACAACAATGTCGGTTTGATTCCATCAGTAGACGCGGTCAGTGAATTCCGCATCAGCACCAACTCTTACGATGCGCAATATGGCAAGACCGGGGGCGGTATTATCAGCATATCTACGAAGAGCGGAACCAATGATTTCCACGGCTCGGTCTATGATTTTTGGCGTCGTGGAGGTTTGTCCGCCAATACGTTTCAGAACAACCGGAATGGCTCACCGCGAGGCCTGTTCAAGATGGACCAGTACGGCTTTCAGGTGGGTGGCCCCGTATGGCTGCCGAAGGTCTATGATGGTCACAATCGTACTTTCTTCATGGTCGCCTGGGAAAAATACAAGGATGACGACCCGCGGGCGTTGACGCTCTCCGTGCCTGAACCTGAATTTTTGAACGGCGATTTCAGCAAGCTCAGAGATGCCAACGGCAATCTCATTACGATTTTCGATCCGGCCACGGGTCGACTCGTCGGCAATAACTGGGTGCGTGATCCCTTTCCTGGCAACATCATTCCGGCGAAACAGATCAATCCGACTGCCCAGAAGATTTTGGGCTTCGTTGTCAAACCTAACCGCCCCTCCGGCCCGGGCACAGGTTCGACCTACTCGCAGAACAACTTTTTCAATCCCGCGGGCGTCAACAACTGGGGCAACGAGTTCTACAACTTCGTCATGAGGTTTGACCACAACTTCAACTCCAAGCATAAAATGTATTTCCGGTATGCCAAAAACGATCGGGCGGAAATAAAAAACACCAACGGGAACATCACCACGTTCGGCCAGACCGAGACTCACACAACCCGCGTGAATGACGCCTACGCTCTCGACTGGGTCAGCACGCTGAGCCCGAAAGCCGTGTTCAACGTCCGCATCTCCTACAGTGACTTCTTCGAGACTGCGAGTGACGATGGAAACCTGGGATTCGACCTGACCAGTTTGGGCTTCCCCAGCTCGTTGGTCAGTCAGCTTCCTGTTCAGGATTATTTCGGCCGTTATGGCTTCACCGATTATCTCCCGCCAGGACAGGCCACCTCACTCGGTTTCGACGCTCGCCGAAATACCACGTACAACTACGCGATTCATCCGAACATCACCTGGATTCACTCTTTGCACAATATTAAAACCGGCGTCGACCTGCGACGGGTTCGCTTCATCAACCGCGACGTCGGCAACGCCTTTAGGTTCGACTCGAACAGGGTCTTTACGCAGAGAGATCCAACGGTCGCGAACCAGTTGCAGGGCAACAGTATTGCCAGCTTTCTCCTTGGAGCACCCAGTTCCGGAAACGTGGAGTTCAGAGCCAACCCGGACACAACGGTTGACTACGCCGCGCCCTACATTCAGGATGACTGGAAGATGACGCCCAGGCTCACAATCAATCTGGGCCTGCGTTATGATTTCAACACTCCGCCCAGGGAGCGGGACAATAACATCAATCGGGGCTTTGCCTTCGGTACACTGAACCCGGTTGAGCCGCTCGTCAACCACACGGTCAATTCTACTTCTGGTACGCCGACCACCTTGACCCTTTCACAGCTAAACGGCGGTTTGTTGTTCGCTGGGGTCGACGGCGTCCCGGAACGGACCGCGAACATTTTTAAGAAAGGGATTCAGCCTCGTGTGGGCGTGGCGTATCAACTCCGAGACAATATTGTGTTGCGCGGAGGTTGGGGTCGGTATTTCATGAACCCGAGCAACGCGTTCATCCAGACGGCCGGTTTTACGTTCGTCAATAACGCAGTCACCTCGCTCGACTCAAACCGAACACCGGCTACGAACTCTTTGATTAATCCGTATCCCAACGGTTTGACAAGACCCGCTGGGTCGAACCTGGGGCTACGCACGTTCCTGGGGCAGAACCTTACCATCGTGAACCCTAATTACCGTCTGCCTCATATAGATCACTTCGCCGTCGGCGTCCAGATGCGTCTGCCCTTCAACTCGATTTTGGACGTGTCGTACGTCGGCAGTCGGGGCAACGACATAGAGTCGAGCAAACAGATTAATGAAATTCCGTTGGCGCTACGCCAGCAGTGCAATCGGGATGAAGGGGGCGATCCAAACGTTTGTAATCAAGCGTTCACCAATCCATTCAGAAACATTGCCGGCTTCGAAGGCACAAACCGGTTCAGCGCGACCACATTGGCCCGCTCCGAACTGGCGCGGCCTTTTCCCCAGTTCGGCTCGATCAACGAAGTTGCACGTAATGACGGAAAGACCTGGTACGACTCTTTACAAGTCACGCTTGAAACGCGCCGTAGAGGGGGTGTGAATCTGATTTCCACTTACACCTTCTCCAAGTCGGTCGCCCTGGACGGGTTCCTCGACGTTCAGCAGGGAATCATGCAGAAAGGGTTGACTGAAAGCGACCGCCCGCACCGCTTTACTCTCGGCGTTGTTTCCGATCTGCCTTTCGGGACTGGCAAGAGGTTCTTCGATACCAATCACTGGCTTCTAGGTCGATTGGTCAGCGGTTGGCAACTGAACGCGATTTTCCAAGCGCAGAGCGGACTGCCGTGGTCACTCAGATCAGGGGTCAATTACGCTTACGTGAAGGATGCTCGCTTGCCGAACGTTGATCGGAACGCAGAGGTCGTTCGCGCCATCCGACCGTGCGTCGTCAGGCTTGAGAATAACGGTACTCGCACGCTAGTCACTAGCACCGCTCTTGCTGCTGAGTTTGGCTGCTCCCTAACCGACTTCAACTTTCTGATCCTGCCATCCTTCGCGCCGACCGGCACGCCTCTCTTCGACACCAGGTTACGCAATACTTCACGCCCGAACCTGGACCTCTCGATGGCCAAGACTACCAGGGTCAGCGAGAGAACCAGTTTGCAGTTGCGCTTTGAAGTCTTCAATGTCGTGAACGCTGCGATTCGGCCAAACTTCAACAACGATCCCAGTAACGTCAACTTCGGCGTCGCGCTCAAGAGAGACAGTAACAACGCCAGCAGCGGGGCGGGTGCACTCGGCGCACAACGCACCGTTCAACTGGGAGTCAAGTTTATCTTCTGAGTAAATGACCAAGTGACCGCGATCGTGGGCATCCTCAAGGTTAGGTACTCATTGAGTTGACGGAAATAAATGAGCAAACAGCCGTTCGCAGACGCCGGGGATAGTCTTCAAGGGCCATCAAGCGTGTCTTATACCATTGCTCATCTATTTTCTCCTGTTCGCGTGCAAGAGCGGCGACGCGGCGGGTTTCTGCGGGAGCTGGACCACCGATAATTCCGCGCACCTGAACAAAGTTCTCTGGATCGAGTGCGTTGGTGAACTCATCAGGTGTGATATTGACCGGGCGATCTATTATTCCCCGAGCAACCGTTTGGAGCAGATCGTGAGAGAGCCTTACCTGTCTCTCCTGGGCCAGCTGGACGCAACTTGCAACTATTTGGTGAGCGGTGCGAAAAGGCAGTTTATCGCTACGGACCAGAACGTCTGCTAATTCCGTGACTGTGATGAACCCCTCGCTTGCGCGAAGTCGTAGTGTTTCAGTATTGAACGTGGCTGTCGAAAGCGCGGCTGCAAAGAGCGAGAGCGCGCGTGTGGCATCGCGGATTGTGTTGGCGATGAGCGGTTGCAGACTATCTTCCACGTCGTTCACGTCTCCAAACGGAGTGTTGTGTGCGCTGATGAAGACGGCGGTCGCTTGCCCCAATGCCTTACTCGCCAGTATGCGTACGTGCTCCAGCGCCACAGGGTTACGCTTTTGCGGCATGATACTGGAGGTCTGAACATAGCCATCAGAAAGCCTTAGCCCATCAAACTCATGCATCGCCAATAACAAGAAATCCTGGACAAATCTGCCAACGTTAATAAGCAAGACAGACATTGCCGCCAAAGTCTCAGTGAAGTAGTCAACTGCCGCTATGCTTGCATAAGAATTCGTCGTGGGACCGTCAAAGCCGAGTAGTTCGGCAGTGCGCGCGCGACTGATGGGGTAGCCAGTGGTGGTAATCGCACAAGCTCCCAGTGGCGAATGATTGATAGCTTCCAAAGCATGCTGGAGCCGCGAAATGTCGCGACCAAGAACTTCCTCTATGGCGAGCATGTAGTGCGCCAAAGTGGTTGGCTGGGCCGGTTGGGTGTGGGTATAAGCGGGGATGATGGTCTCGTAATGGCGCTCGACTATATTTAGGACTTGGCGCCGCAGATCCATCGTTGCGCGAATAAGGACCAGGGTGTCTTGTCGCAGGCGCATGCGGTAGAGGGTGACGTCAATATCATTACGGCTGCGCGCGGTGTGCAGGCGCCCTGCGATCTCTTCACCGCAGGCAGCTGTAATTAGTCGTTCTAGATAAAAAAACAGGTCTTCGCAGGTGCCATCATATTGACACGCTCGAACTCTATTGGTGTCGATGCCGTCCAGAGCGACGAAGAGAGACCGCGCATCGTCCACGGTGATGATGCCTTGCTCAGCCAGCATCAAAGCGTGTGCATAGTCGACTTGCAACATGTATTCCAGGAAGAGCCGTTTGGCGTCTTCAAAGACATCGGTCAATACGTGGTCTGAATAAGGTCGTGCAGGGAAGTGTTCCTGGGCCATGCACGGCTCATTTTCATCTGTGCTTAGTTGATCGAGAGGTTTAGACATGACTGAACAATTCTATAGCATACGATCCACCGATCCACACGAAGCGTCACGAGAGGAAGTGGCCTAGTAGCTACTTTCGGGGGAGAACGGGTTCACCCCGTTAGGGGTGTGATGTTTATAGCTCATGGTTCAACCCTCCTCCGAACGGCGAATGTCATTTTGTGATGTTGCGGCTATAAACATTACACTCCTACGGAGTGAAGATCATTTCGTATGATTTAGTGGAGAAGCTTCTCCACTTCCTCGTCACGGGCCTGGTACACTTATTTTGGTCTTACCGCGACTCGCTGTGGACAAGATGTCCGCGCTCCCAGGGCGCCGGTTGCTTACAGTTGTCTTTGGCGCTTTTGCGAGACTTAACAGGTTAGCAAACAATCTATACGCTCCGGGAACACCTTCGGGGAGTTGTCGAAACCACGCATAAGACGTGTAGATATACTTACCCCGACCTATTTCGAGATAAACCTCGCCACCGTTTTGGCGTGGTTCATTCGGGTCATGCGACTCAAGAAGCGGCACATATTTGGGATCCATCGCCGTCATGTTGTAAAGACTCCTCTCTTGCCTCCAATCTTTCCAATCGTCTTCGGTAATCTTGTTGGGAAAGTTGAAGACCGGATGTTGCGGTTGCAGGATAGTGACAAAGGCATTTTCATCCGTCACGCGCGGGCCAATCTTCGCCGGCAAAGGCGCCAGTCTCTTGTCGATATAATCGGACCTTTGATACTGCACAATCAAAGTCCCGCCGCCGCGAACGTAATCCAACAACCTCACGTTATTGGCTGCAAAATCCGGACGCACCTGGGACGCGCGAATACCAACCACGATAACATCATGGCGTGAGAGGTCACCTGCAGAGAGCTCGTCCTCGCCGAGCATCGTCACAGGCAATCCCATCTGTCTGATAGCCTCAGGCACCTCATCTCCAGTTCCCATGATATAGCCGACCCGAACGGGAGCAACCTGCAGATTAAGTATCCGTATTGTGGCTTGGGCTAATTGATAGAGCCTGTGAGTTTGAATGTGCGGAAACTCAATTGTGTGCATCTCCTGGTTGAAAGTTTGACTGCCCACTACTGCTTCTGCATCAATTCTCAAAGCGCCCGCCGACGCTCCCGCTGGAACGTTAACATCGAAAAATACTGCAGTGCGCGCCTTCTTTTCTTTAATCTCAAATGAAGCTTCCGCGGGTTGCGCCGTCCATCCCTGAGGAAGCCGCAAGCGTGCCTGACCGTCAACAGGATGCTGCGAATTATTTGTGAGCCGTATGGCAACACGTTTGGTCTGGCTTTTCAGAGAAGTCGGAAAAACAAGAAGATGGGAATCAAGCGCCAGGGAGACGGCGGGAACAACATTGAGGTCACGTCTGATTTCCCCGCGCACCGGGTCTGCGTAGCGATATTGAACGGCTTTAGTGATTACAACCGGCGTTCCACCAATCTCCAGCCTGACCTCGCCGAAAGCTTGCGGTGCCTGGAAAGGTTGACCTCTTGAAGCATTCGCGGGCCATTGGAAAAGATCGCCGACTCGGGGTTCGGTTAGCCAGTAAGGTTGCGTGAAAGTCGCGTTCTGTGGCACTGAGAGACGGAAGAACGAGGACTGTTGCGGTGTTTCGCGGCGGAAACGCGAAAAGGGATCATTTGCAGGTTCAGGTGCGGCTGCTGTTTCAACGCGCCAATCGCGTGATGCTCGGACTTGAATGTCGCCGACCTTGACCACTGAAGCGTCGGGCACAAAGACTTTCACCGTGACGGATATTGATTCACCAGGCGCAACTATTTCCGCATCAGCGAGTGCCTCTACAGTCACACCCGCGGCGCGCTGCAGAGCTTCGGAAAACTCTCTCTCTTTTTGCTCCAGAAGAAAATCTGCATCGGCTTTTGCGTCGACCTCTCCTGAAAGTGCGGCTAGTTTCTCGCGAGCTTTACGGGTGGCGTCTAAACCTTCAGTCAGGGGCTTGATGATCTTTTGTGAGGCCATCGGATCAAACTCAGCGAGTGCGCGGACGGCGGCGGTCTGCATTCTTGAAAGTTCTTCCTTGATGGCGTCATCGCGCAAGGCTGAGATTTTGGCGATGCCTGTGAGGGAAGTATCAAAACCGTCGAAGATGCTCTGCTCCGGTCCGCTGTTCTTTACGAGGCTTTCCACCAAGCGCACACGAGATTCATGAGGTCCGTGCAGCTCGATCGATCCCTGCTCCTGTGACTTGTGTTGACTCCGGCCTTCCAGGGCAATCTCGTAGTAAGTACGCCCGAGCAAGTAATCGTAACGGCCAGTATCAATCTCTAGGGAGGGTTTATTGTCAGGGTTATTCACAAAGCTTTCCCCCACATAGAGCTTGCGTGCTTGCCAGGGTTTCAAACCCTCCGCGATCTGTTCTGAAAACTGCGCAGCATCGGCGGCGGCATGAAAAGCAAGCGGCGTGAGATAGCCGGCGAATTGATGATGTCCATGCCCATCGGCTGGTGTACCAGTGAAGCGTGAGATGATTACGAGCGGTCGAAAAGTGCGAATCATTCGCACCATATCGCCTAATACAGTATGCTCGTCCCACTTCAATACGGCTTCTGCTCGAGTTTTGGAAAAACCGTAATCGAAGGTCCGTGTGAAAAATTGTTCGGCTCCATCAAGCCGGCGCGCCTGCAGTAACTCCTCAGTTCGAATCACGCCAAGTGGCTCGAAGAGATCGGAGCTCATAATGTTCTGTCCACCCTCGCCGCGATTGAGGGACAGGTAGGCGACTCGTGCGTTGTCTCCGCGAGCGAGTCGCGAAAGCAAGGCCGAGTCTTCATCATCAGGATGGGCACCTGTGTGCATAGCACTCGCTGTCGTCTGCAGGCGACGAAGTACTTGCCCTAAACCGTTCGCGCCATTACTGTAAACGGCGCGAACCTGAGCGCGTGGCGGAGCCGTGAGAGAGGCGATGCTGAGAGAAGCGACAATTATTGCTACGAGACAGATGGAAGTTGTCAAACGTTTGTACAAGTGAAGCACCAATACCTCATCAGGTTGATGTTCTACTCTGCCGCCTCCGTTAGGCTGTTGTCGAAGGGCCATTCGCCGCGAAAGCGCGCACGCAAGAAGTAGATAATAAGTCCGAGCACTATCAATACAGCTGCATAACGGATCTCTTTTAGAAAACCTTTCCGTGCGAATAATACATAGACGAACCCGCAGAAGGCCACGATCGCCGGCAAAGGATAAAGCCACATTCTAAAGGGACGCGGCAAATCAGGTTTTCGCATGCGCAGGACAATCACACCGACTATCTGCGCCAGAAACTGTATGATGATCCGTATCACCACCAACGCGGCAATCACGTCAGCCAAACGCAAGAGACAAAAGAGTGCAGCAATTCCGCCCATTATGAGCAGCGAGACATAAGGGAAACGGTGCTTCGGGTGGACCCGCGAGAAAAAGCGAAAGTAGTTGCCGTCTAGCGATGCGGCGTAGGGAACTCGCGAATAACCAAGTAACAGAGAGAAAACAGAAGCGAACGCGGTCCACATAATTAATACGGTAGCTAATAAGCCCGCCCAATGACCGTAAAGCCGTTCCATGAAAGAGGAAATTACATAACGGCGAGCATCAGAGCCCGCGGCCGCACCGAACTCTCGCCAAGGGATAACACCCAAGATCGAAATGTTCATAATTAAGTAAATAGTTGCGACAAATAAAATTGAGAGTAGAACAGCGCGCGGAATCGTACGACCTGGATCTCGCACTTCTCCGCCGACGAAGCAAACGTTGTAGTAGCCCCAATAATCATAGACGGAGATCAGCAAGGCGGCTCCAAGACCAGTGAAAAAGTCGGGTCTAAGTGTGAAAGCGTCGCGCGGGAAATCAAAAGCAAGACTTGGATTAAAATGCCAAACGCCGGAGATGATGATCCAGGCAATCGTCAACATCACGCCCACCCACAAGAGATTCGATAGTCGTTCGATGATGGTAATCTTGCGGTAAAGTAAAATGACCGCCAGCAGGCATACTCCGATAGCCACAAACGTGCCGAACGTAATCAGCAAACTCACGTCGAGATTGCCGATCAATGGTAAAGCGAGATGCGCGTCTCTCGCCAAGACTATGTGGTCTAGAACGGGAAACACGTAGACAGCGTAGAGCGCAAAGCCGATGCAGCCCGAGGCAATCGAAAGTGGTGCGCTAAATGTCAGTTGCCAGATAAACAGAAACGACATCAGCCGTCCTAAGCGTCTCTTTCCGTAAATCTCATTCAAGTAGTGATACGGCCCGCCCGAACCGGGCATCGCCGCGCCCAACTCGGCCCAGACCAGGCCATCACACATGACTAGCACCGCGCCCAAAATCCAGCCAAGCATTGCTTGTGGCCCACCCATCGCCGCAATGATGAGAGGAATCGTGATGAATGGCCAGACACCAATCATGTCGATCATGTTGAGAGTCGTGGCACCCGCCAATCCCACACCGCGAA
>WNFV01008991.1_pt1 | contig 18555 bp, 19 predicted proteins | sample 5400101 | NCBI WGS metagenome assembly WNFV01 (sample SAMN13153361, study PRJNA577476) | soil metagenome | isolation source: 115 cm soil or saprolite under grassland replicate 1 | place: USA:California | collected 2016-06-15 | reverse complement strand
GCCTGATCGGCCTGCTCGCCTCGATCGTCGCTGGCAGCACGACGCTCGGGCTTGTCTGGTGGAAGCGCTACGAAGCCTCCCGCTACACCGCAGCGCTCGCCGTCGCCGCAATCATCGCCGGCTGGGCGCTCGCACAATCGCCGGTCTTCCTCGAGGGACTGACGGTTCGGGAGGCGGCCGCAGGCCGGGACACGCTCGTCGCCGTGACCGTCGCCGTGCTCGCGGGAGCAGCAATTCTCTTCCCCTCGCTCGCACTGCTCTTCCGACTCGTGCTCGGCGGAGAGCTCGGCCGTGGCGAGAGCGCCGCCGAGCGGCCGGCTCAGGCGCGCTCTCTGCTCGCTGCCCTCGCACCCGGCCTGCTGCCGAGGCTCGCGATTGCTTGCTTCCTCGCCGGGATCGGCTTCCTCACCATCGCCAACGCAGCCTGGGCGCACACGCTCGGCGTGCTCTGCCTCTTCGCCTTCATCGTCACCGCGTTCCCGGCGGCTCTCCCACCCGACCTGCTACCAGCCCCGATCAAAAACCGCAGCCGAGATCAAGGATGATCTAACCGTTGGCGGGCTGCTCGAGTTCCCAGCGCCGCAGCGGTTCGGCGAGCGAAGCGTCGTAGCTTCCGATCAGCTCACGCAGCGCTCGCGCGATTGGGATGGCTTCCGGTCCAGCAATGGCGGCCAGCAGCTCAATCACGAGTCTTCCCGTCTCGAGGGTGACGTCGGGCATCTCCGCGCAAAAGCGGGCGTGCCAGCGCAGGGCAAGTCGCGCGAATTTCGCCGGCTCACGCTCTCGGACGAGCAGGCAGAGCGCAAGCGCGTCGGCCAGCGAGACGACCTGCAGCTCGCTCGCGGCCGCCCAAGCTGAGGGCAGGTTTCGGCGCTCGAGCGCCCGCCTGAAGATCGCGTACGGATGCCCCTGGCTCGTCACCGAACGTCGCTTGGTGAGATGCCCTCCGCCGCGTACCACTGCCAGAGGAGGCGGGTGCATACCAAAAACTCGTCGGCGATGCGGGAGAAGAGCTGACCGTCGCTTACGAGCAGGCGCGGCTCCAGGCGCTCGGACGACCTGAGCTGGCGGCCCGCGTCAGGTGGGTCGCCCGCGAGAGCCCGGCCTACGGATTCGACGTCTTGAGCTACACAGGCCAACGCCCAAACCGCCCGCTGGCGTCGAAGTCAAGTCGACGGTCCGGCCGGCGCCAACGCAGTTCTCCTTCTTCATCACAGCCTATGAATGGAGTACTGCGAAGCGTCTCGCCGACGACTACGTCTTCCACTTTTGGGATGGCGTCGATCCCGGCTCGCCGCCGCGGTCGCCGGCCGTGTCGCCATGGCTTGTGCCGTCGACAGTGCTGTCGGAGCATTTACCGCGACCTCCCACGTGCGGCGCCGACTGCCACTGGCATTGGGCTGCGGTCGAGATCGCAGTAGCTGGCCTGGATCGTGCTCCCCCACCGACTCCGTTGGCGTCAACGGTCTAACAGCGCATCGGCCGCCGCGCCTCGGCGACGTGGCGACTTCGCGCTTGCGCCGCGCAGGCTCCCCGATCTTCGGCAGCGCCATGGGCCCCGGAGCAAATGGCGATCAGGTGCGCGTGATGGGGACCGAACGTCCCCTTTTGACCTGAAGGCTCCATAAAGGGCTCCATACCTGCAGCACGTTCGAGAACCTGCAAGTCGATCCGAAACAAAAAGCCCGGTTATGCGGGGTTTTTGCAGAGCCCTCTGACGGACTCGAACCGTCGACCCCCTCTCTATGAAGGAGGGCCGAGGGTCAAGTAGCGGTTTCTCGTATCGCCCAGTCATGGTGGGCGAGCTCGTCGGGGGTGGCGAGCAGCGCTCATCTCTCTATCGCCTCCTCTTAGGGAGGATCAGGCTGGATGGGAGCTCGCTCCGGTAGCGCATCTCCTTAAGGACCGTCAGGCGGCCAGGGGGTCGGTGGCGCCTGCCGGAGCGAAGGGCTGGTTGCGGGTGAGCATGTGCCAGATCGCCTCTGCGAGTCTGCGGGCGAGGTCGACCTGAGCGACCTTGGCGCCGCGCTGCTTGCCGACTCGGGCCTTTGTCCGCTGGTAGCGGTCGCGGTAAGCGGCGTGAGTGCTGGCGTGGACGGCGGCCTCGACGAGCGCCCAGCGCAGGTACTTCGGCCCTTGTTTGGCGAGCGGGCCGCGGCGGTCGGACTCGCCCGACTGGTAGACGCGCGGGCAGAGGCCGGTGTAGCCGGCGAGCTTGCGCGGCGAACCGAAGCGGGCGATGTCGCCGACCTCGGCGGCGATGGTGTACGCGAGCACCCAGCCGATCCCGGGCACGGTGAGCAGGAGCGGGACGTAGCGGTGGTCGGCACCGAGCCGGCGCAGCTCGCTTTCGCAGCTGGCGATTTCGCGGTCGAGCTCGTCGATCAGACGTAGGCTGGCCTGGACGTTGCTCGACCAGGGCTCGGGCAGCGCCAGCCGCGCGAGCAGTCGGCGGCCGCTGACACCGAACAGGTCGGAGACGGGGCAGGGCTTGCCGTGCGCGAGCAGCACCGCGTGCACACGCTGCTTCAAGCTTGAGCGGTGGCGGACGAGATGCAGCCGCCAGCGCGCCCGCTCCCGCTCGGCGCGCACGTGCGGGTCGGGCAACCAGATCGCCGGCACGAGCTCACGACGAGACAACTCGGCCAGCACCCAGGCGTCGATGCGATCGGTCTTGCAGGCCAATGGCGCCAGCCCCTTGACCTTCTGGGCGTCGGCGATCTCCACCTGCCAACCGGCACGCTCGAGCTGGTCGTGCACAAAGCGCGCCCCGTTCATCGACTCGATCGCCGCTCGGATCGACTCGCCATGACGATCGAGCCGCTCCGTCAGTCTGTGCAGGCCATCCACATCCGGGGCGGCGGCGCCAACTTCAATCGTCCCGCCCTCAGCGTCGAGCAGATGAAAGTCGAGACGCTTGCGACTGAGATCCAAACCGGCGTACAACATTGCGTGGGGCCTCCCTTCGTCTTTCGAGGACGCGCGGAGCATCACTCCGCGGGAGGCCCTCCTTCATCGCATTCCTTACCATGGAACGTCTCAGGCAACTGGTCGCAACCTGCGGCAACGGTTTTGGCTTGTTCTTGCGCCTCCGGGCCTCAGGCGATTTGCTGTTGATTGCCACCGGTTGCAACCACGGGGCTCCATAAAGGCTCCATCCTTCGTTGCCAGCCTTGGCTACGCGATTGCGCTTCGGGCTCGTGATGTCCGCGCCTGCAGCGCCTCTCACGCACGTTGTTTGTACTCGTCATGGCGGCGAATCCAGGTCTGGAACGCATCGCCTTCGTCGCGCCCTTTCGGCGTCCGGTCGAGGATCGGGTAGTAGCCCATCAGGAACTCGACTCCGCGCCCCGTGGTCCAATAGGTTTGGTAGACGGCGCCGTCCTGGAGCGTGAAGGCGCTCGCCCCAAACATTTCCGAGATGTATGCGGGAACGTCGGTCCCGGTCGCGGCCGCGTTCTGACGCGCGATCGGCGGGAGCTCGGCCTCGGGTGGCATCTGCTCGCGCACCTGCTCCTCGGGGTAGGAGGCGCCGAAGTCGAAGTTGAAGTCGGTGTCCGCCGACGAGACCCAGGGAATGCGCCAACCCATTCTTTGCTTGTACGCCTGAAGCCTCGCCAGCGGAGCCCGCGAAATGAGCAGCAGGGTCAGGTCGCGGGCATGGAGGTGCGAAAGGAGGCCGTCGAGGCCGTCGACCATCGACGAGCAGGTTGGGCATCCCGCCTCGTAGCTCGGCCCGAACATGAAGTGGTAGACGAGCAGCTGACTGCGGCCGTCGAACAGCTCCGCCAGCGTGCGCGTGCCCTCGTCGGTCTCGAAGCGGTACTCCTTGTCGACCCGGACCCATGGCAGCTCGCGCCGCTGCCGCGCCAAGTCGTCACCCTGGCGCGTGTGCTCCTTTTCGCGGACGAGCAGCTCGTTGCGGGCATCGGTCCATTCTTCGCGGTTCACGATCTTGTGATCGGTCATCGGCGGTCTCCTCTCGAATACGGAATCTTGCTGACGAATGCGTGGTCTCAGGCTGGGATGAGATCGGGTAGGCCGAAGCGCGCGAAGGCGTCGGGGGTGAGGAAGGCGGTGATCTCTTCGATCTCGGCGCCGCGCAGGGTAAGCACGTTGACCTCGTGCGGTATGAACGTCCGCGTTTCCTCATCCCAGGTGTAGCCGCCGAAGGCGACCTGTGCGTTCGCGCGTGCGGGGACGAGGCGCCAGCGCTTCGCGCCGGAGAACGGCCAGCCGCGGAGGAACGTGCGGATCGCGTCTCGGCCTGCGTACCAGCTGGGCAGCGGCGGCATCGTCATCCGTGCGTCGTCGGCGAGCAGCGCCACGAGGGCGTCGACGTCGTTGCCTTCCCAGGCGGCGACGTAGCGGTCGACCAAGTCACGCACCGTTGCGTCTCCGAGCTGGCGCAGCGTCGTCTGCTGACTCTGCTTTGGGACGCGTGCGTCGACAGCCTTGTGGGCGCGCTGGAGCGCGCTGTCGACGGAGACGGGCGTCGTCTCGAGCGCCTCCGCCGTCTCGCGGGCCGAGAATCCGAGCACGTCGCGGAGGATCAGCACGGCCCGTTGCCGTGGCGGCAGGTGTTGCAGCGCAGCGGCGAAGGCGAGTTCGATGCCTTCGCGTTGCTCGTAGCGGGCATCCGGTCCGAGCAGCCCGCCCTCGAGCCCGAGCGTCTCGTCGGGGTAGGGCTCGAGCCACACCGACTCTGTCACCGGCTCGGCGGGACCGTCGTGCGGGTCGGCCGCGGGTGCGTAGTCGATAGGCAGCACGCGCGCGGGACGGCGCTCGATCGCCCTCAGGCAGGCGTTCGTGGCGATCGTGTAGAGCCAGGAGCGGAGGGAGCTTCGACTCTCGAAGCGCGGCAGCCCGCGCCAGGCGCGGAGCAGCGTCTCTTGGAGGGCGTCCTCGGCGTCCGGGACCGAGCCGAGCATCCGGTAGCAGTGCGCGTGGAGCTGAACGCGGTAAGGCGCGACGAGCTGGGCGAAGGCGTCCTCTTCGCCGGCGCGGGCGGCTGCGAGCAGCTGGCGCTCGTTCGCCGTGTCGTCGGCGCGGGCGGATCCGGCTCGGCGCTGCGTCGTCATCGCTTCGGCTCCCAGAACGCGACCTCTCCGCCTTCGGGGCTGGAGACGACGCTACGCCATCCCGCGGGCCCCTCGCGCGGCTCGAGTAGCACCGCGGCGCCGAGCTGGCGCGCGCGTTCGGTGCACTCCCCGATCCGAGCGACCTCGACGTAGGGCAGCCAGAGCGGCTGCCGGGTGGCGCACTCGACGATACCCCCGCCGAAGCGGCCGCCGGCGTCGAAGGCGAGGTAGGAGCCGCAGCTCGCCCGGATCAGCTCCGGCCGCCAGTGCAGGAGCCGCTCGTAGAAGGTGCTCGCTCGCGCCCGGTCGCCGGTGTGCAGCTCCAGGTGGACGATGTGTCTCGGGGCCGACTGCTGCGTGCGCATCTCCGCTCTCCCGCCCTAGTCGCCGAGGATCGCGTAGGAGCCGATCTCGGTCAGCGAGCTGACGACGGGGGCTTCGTCGCAGCGATCGGCGATGTTTTCCTGGAACCGCTTGAAGGCCTCCACGTTCGTGAGCGGGTTTGGTCCATCTTTGGCGTGCGCGGAGAGGTGGAGGAAGCTGACGCGGTCGTCGAGCCGGAACGTGGCGTAGTGAAGGCCGGGCGGCTTCGTCTCATGCAGCTCCGCGTAGACGGCACGAACGAGCTCCTCGTTCTCGGCCGCGCGCTCGGGCCTGACCCTGTAGCGAACGATGACCTGCTTCATTGCGAGACCTCCTTGATCCGGTCGGTTGTGGTTTTGGCGGGAGCTGCCCTTCACTCAGCTCACGCCTCGGCCTCGAGCGCCGGAACCGGACGCTCGATGCCGGTCGCCGTTGGCTTGCGGCGCAGAAGGACGACGGTCGGCAGGGCGAGCAGGCCGATTGCTCCGCAGACCCAGAAGGCCCACTGGAAACCGCCTGTGAGCGCCGCGTTCACGGTCTTGCCGTCGCCGGTCAGCGTGTTGAAGTGCGTGGCGGCGACGGTCGACGCGAGCGCGACGCCGATCGCCCCGCCGAGCTGCTGCGAGGTGTTGAGCAGCCCGGAGGCGAGCCCGGCTTCCCGCTCGGAGACGCCGGCGAGGCCGGCGATCGAGACGGGGATGAACGCGAAGGCCGTCCCGGCCCCGGCGACGAAGAACGGTCCAGCCAGGGCGCTCCAGAAGTGCCCACCCACTGGAACCTGTGTCGCCCAGAGGGCACCGCCGCCGACAAGGGCCATCCCCAGAGCCATCACGCGCCCCGCCGAGACGCGCGTGACGAGCAGCTGCGAGAGCCCGGCGAGGGCGACCGAGGTGAGCGAGGCCGCCAGCCAGGCAACCCCGGTCTGGAGCGCCGAGTAACCCAGCACCTGCTGCATGTAAAGCGTGCCGATGAAGATGAAGGCGAAGAAGCTCCCGCCGAGCAGAAGCCCGACTGCGTTCGCGGCCGCCACGGTTCGTAGCCGGAAGATCCGCAGCGGCATCAGCGGCGCCTCGACGCGCGTCTCCACGAGCAAGAAGGCGAGCAGCGACGCCGCCGAGACGGCCAGCAGCGTCACCGTGCGCGCCGCTCCCCACCCGACCTCCGGCGCCTTGGAGAGCGCGTAGACGAGCAGCAGCAACCCGCTGGTCACCGTGATCGCGCCGAGCGGATCGAACCTGCGACGCACGCCCTCGAGCCGGCTTTCCGGCACGATGCGCGGAGCGAGCAGGAGCGCAGCGATTCCGATCGGCAGGTTGAGGAAGAAGATGTGCTCCCAACCGACGTAGCGGGTGAGCAGGCCGCCCGTGATCAGACCGACCGTCGCTCCCGCGGCCCCGATCCCGCCCCAGAGGCCGAGCGCTTTGTTGCGTTCGGCTCCCTCTGCGAACATGTTCATCACGATCGAGAGGGCCGCCGGTAAAACGACGGCCGCGCCGAATCCCTGCAGCCCGCGCATCGCGATCAGGAAGCGGTCGCTCGTCGCCAGCCCAGCGCCGAGCGAGGCGGCCGTGAAGATCGCCAGGCCGACCATCAGAATCCGCCGCCGCCCGAGCAGATCCGCGGCACGGCCGCCGAGCAACAGGAAGCCGCCGAAGGTCAGGCCGTAGGCGGTCACGACCCACTGCAGGTCCGACTCGGAGAAATGCAGGTCGCGTCCGATGGTCGGCAACGCGACGTTCACGATCGTGAGATCGATGATCGTCATGAAGTAGGCAACAGCCAGCACGGCGAACGCGCGCCAGCGGTGAGCCTCGGCGTTTGACTCTGTCTTCATCACTACCTCCTTGACATCGCTGGTGTCCCGGCGAGTCGATCCGCCGTGCTTGCAGGTAGTGATCCGGGAAACGGTCGCGATCCATCGCTCGCGTGCGGAATGTCTTCCGGTCATCGCTACGCCGCGAGTTCTTCGAGCGGGGGCAGTGGGTTGCACTGCGCTGGAAGCGCTGTGACTCGGCCGGTAGCGGCTGGTCGTGTGATGAGGGCGGATGTGGTCGCGGCCAGGCCGGCGACGAGTGCGCCGGCGGCGGCGTCGAAGAAGAAGTGGTTGCCGGTGGCCACGATCACCAGGAGCACGAACGGCGGGTAGAGCGCGCCGAGCGCTCGGACGAGGAGGTGCCGGCCGTGGCGGAGCAGGCTGGTGGCGACGATCAGCGCGTAGCCGACGTGCATGCTGGGGACGGCGGCGTAGGGGTTGTAGACCGAGCTGATGAGGCCGCGGTTGAGATCGACGCGGCCGCTCGAGACCGTGTCGACGATGCCGGCGCCGGCCAAGCGCGGCGGCGCGGTTGGGTAGGCGAGAAAGCCGACGAGGGCGAGCCCGCTCGCGAGTAGCAGCGTCGTACGGACGAAGGGGAAGGCGGCGGCGTGACGTCGCTGGAGCCAGAGCAGTACGGCGGCGGTAACGGCGAGGTGCAGCGTCAGGTAGGCGACGTCGAGCAGGCTGGGGAGGGCGTGGGCGGCGCGCTGCAGGTTTGCTTCGACGAACAGGTGCAGCGATCGCTCGAGCGCGACGAGCCGGTGGGCGTGACGGCTTGCCTCGGCGGCGTCGCCGACAATGAGCCCGCGCGCAAGCTCGTAGATGCCGTACAGGGCGAGAATCGCGATCGCCTCGGTGCGGAGCGAGTGCCGCACGGACAGCCCGCCGCGGAGCCGGCCGGCCGTCCGTGCGGCGATCGAGGCTGCCGCGGTGGTGGTCATGCGGCGTTGCCCAGGCGATCGGTTGCGGTGCGGCGGGCGACGGCCGCGAGTCGCCAGCGCAGCTGCTCGAGCATCCGTTCCTTGGCATCAACCGCCGGCGTGTCCACTCCGCGTCGTCGGGCTTCCTGGACCTCGAGCGCGAGCGTTTGGATTCGCCGGACGAGCCGGACGAGCTCACGTCGCTCGCCGCTCTGCTCAAACGGGTTCATCGGGCGCTTCGTGGTCATGGCGTGCTCCTTCTGGGGGTCGTCGAGCGGAGTCGCGGGGGGAGCCGCGCGGGCGGCTCCCCCCGCGTGTCTAGGCGGCGAGGTCGAGCGCCGGTTCCGGCGCGCGCTCGTCATCGACGACCGGCGTCGTCTGGCGGGTGTTGCGCGCCAGGAGCGCGACGGCTCCGGCCGCGAGCACGAGGAAGGCGCCGATCATGAGTGCGTGTTGGTAGCCGCCGGTTGCCGCCTGGGCGACGCTGTCGTGGCCACCGTGGAGCAGCGACGTGGTACGTGCCGTGGCCAGCGCCGAGAGGATCGCCAGCCCGAGCGCGGTGCCGAGCTGCTGGCCCGTGTTCAGGAGACCGGCGGCGAGACCCGCCTTCTCCTGCTCGATGCCGGCGTTGGCCGCCGTGGTCAGACCGGTGAAGACGCCGCCCATGCCGAGGGAGACGACCAGGAGGCCGGGCAGGATGTCGGAGACGTAGGAGCCGTCGACCGGGATCCGCGACAGCCAGAAGAGGCCGCCGGCGGCGGTCAGGATGCCGGCGAGCACGACCGGCTTGGTGCCGATGCGCGTGAACAGCTGCGAGGAGATGCTGGCCGCGATGATGAACCCACCGGTCAGGGGGAGGTAGGCGATCCCGGTCTGGATCGGCGAGTAGTGGAGCACCGTCTGCATGTACAGCGTGAGGAAGAAGAACATCGGCAGGAAGCCGGCCAGGGCCACCATCTGCGTGGCGTCGGCGGCGGCGACTCCCTTGACGCGCAGGATCGACATCGGCACGAGCGGGTTGACGACCCGCAGCTCGTTGGCGACAAATGCCGCCAGGATCACCACGGAGCCGGCGAGCTCGGCGATCGTGCGCGTTGCGCCCCAACCCACGTCCGGCGCCTTGACGAGCGCGTAGACGAGGAGCAGCATGCCGCCGGTGACGAGGAAGGCTCCGAGGGCGTCGAAGTTCGCGAGCCGCGCGCGGATGCGGTCGCCCTTCAGCAGGGCGAAGGCACCGACGAGACCAATGGCGCTGAAGGGGACGTTGACGAATAGGACCCAGCGCCAGCCCGGTCCCTCTGTGAGCAGGCCGCCGAAGAGGACGCCGGCGGCGCCGCCGATCCCGGAGACGGCCGCCCAGACGCCAAGGGCGGTGTTGCGGTCGCGGGCGGAACGGAAGGTGCTCGTCAGCGTCGCCAGCGCGGCCGGTGAGAGCATGGCGGCGCCGAGGCCCTGTGCAAAACGCGCGCCGATCAGGAGCGACTCGGTGTGGGCCAGGCCGCCGACCAGCGACGAGCCGGCGAACACGATCAGGCCCGTGACCAGCACCCGCCGGCGCCCCAGCAGATCGGCCATCCGGCCGCCGAGGAGCAGGAAACCGCCGTAGGTGAGGATGTAGCCGTTGATCACCCATTGCAGGCTCTGCTGGCTGAAGCCGAGATCGCTCTTGATCGACGGCAAGGCGATGTTCAGGATCGAGGCGTCGAGCACGTCCATGAACTGGACGAGGCTGAGCAGAAGCAGGATCGCGACGCCGCGTCTCGACGACAGCGACGACGCATCGGGCGCCTGATCGGTTGACACAACTACGGACTGGGGCTCTGCGCTCATTTGGCGGGCCTCGCTTTCTCAAATCGACTTCGTGGCATGCAGTCGATGGTGCTGAGGTGAGCGTGGGGTTCGCGTCGTAGGCGCACCCAGATTCGCACCACAGTGTTTGGAGCGGTGCACCACTAGAGACGGCGGCATAACGGCGACAGCCGGTGCGTTGCTCTTGGGGTGCGCCTAGACTCGGCCGTGGAGCCCAATCCACTGACGACCGGTTACCGATCCGCCCAGGAGCGCGAGCAGTCGCCGATGGGTCACCTCGATCTGCTCGAGCGCGACGCTGAGCTGGCAACTGTTGTCGATCTGATTGGCGGGATCGGCGACGGTGGCCAACTGCTCGCGATCGAGGGACCTCCGGGAATTGGCAAGACCGCGCTGCTGGCGGAGGCGAAGGGCCTCGGTCAGGAGGCCGGTTTGCAGGTGCTGGGTGCGCGCGGCTCTGAGTTCGAGCGCTCGTTCTCCTATGGGGTGGTGCGGCAGCTGTTCGAGCCGCTGCTCGTCTCCGTGCCCGTAGAGGAACGGGCGGAGCTGCTCGCCGGCGCTGCCGCACTGGCGGCGCCGCTCTTCGAGCCCGCGGGGCTCGCCGGCGACCCTGACGGTGACTCGTCGCTGGCGACGCTGCATGGTCTCTATTGGCTGACCGCGAACCTCGCCACGCGCCGGCCGCTCGTGCTCGTGCTCGACGACCTGCACTGGTCCGATTTGCCGTCGTTGCGCTGGCTCGCCTACCTGCTGCCGCGGATGGAGGGGTTGCCCGTTTTGGTGGTCGGAGGCCTGCGACCTGAGGAGCGCGGCGAGGATGGGACGCTGCTCGCCCAGATCGTCTCCGACTCGATGGCCGTCGTGATTCGGCCCGCGCCGCTGAGTGTCGAGGCGGTCACCGTATTTCTGGGCGAGCGCCTCTCGGCCAGCGCCGACGAGACCTTCTGCGGGCCAACGTGCCCCGTCTCCACGCGCTCGCGGCGCGGGCCGGCTCGCGCGCCGTCTCGCTGCGCCTGTCGCGGCTGCCGTCCGCGGCGACGGCGCTCGCGCGCGCTGTCGCGGTTCTGGGCGACGACGCCGACCCGCACCAAGCGGCCGCGCTGGCCGATCTGGACGAGCCGACCGCCGCCGAGGCGACCGCCGCGCTCGCGCGGGTCGACATCCTGCGCCCGCAGGCGCCCCTCGGCTTCGTTCACCCGCTGATCGGGACGGCGGTGTACGAGACGCTCACCTCGCTCGACCGTGACGCCGGCCACGTGCGCGCTGCGCGACTGCTTGCCGAGGCGGGCGCGGAGCCGGAACGCGTCGCCGCACACCTGCTGCGGACTCCTCCCGCTGGCGACTCACAGGTCGTGGCGACGTTGGGGGACGCTGCCCGCCGGGCGGGTTCTCGCGGTGCGTCCGAGAGCGCCGTCGCCTACCTACGGCGCGCGCTCGCCGAGCCGCCGACCCCGGACGAGCGTGCCGAGTTGCTGCTCGAGCTCGGCTCGGAGGAGACGCAGGTCGACGGCGAGGCGGCAATCCAGCACCTGCAGGAAGCACACGAGCTGAGCGCGAGTCCGGTAGAGAGGGCCCGAGTTGCGCTTCTGCTCGGCCGCCAGCTCTTCCTCCTCCGTGGTGACGAGGCGGACGCGGTCTTTATCGAGGCGCTGGACGAGCTCAGCGGCGCTGACGCAGAGCTCGAGCGTCTGCTCGAGGCGGGCCTGATCACGAACGACCTGTTCTCGCCGTCCCTCCACCGCTCCGCGCTCGAGCGGCTCGAGCGCGTCCGCAGGCGTCCCGCGGCGGAGTCGATCGGCGAGAAGCTGTTGCTCTCCCTGCTCGCCTACCACGATGCGCGGGCCGGCGCGCCGGCCGACGAGGTCGTGCCACTCGTCCGCCGCGTGCTTGCGGACGGGAAGCTCGTGCGGGGGAATGTCTCGGGCGCGCTCTTCCCGATCTGCACCGTGCTGGCGATGGCGGATCTGAACGAAGTGCTGAATGTCTACGACGACCTGCTCGCCGAGGCGCATCGGCGCGGTTCGGTCTTCGCCTTCGCCGCCGTGAAGGTGTTTCGGTCGCAGGCGCTTGTGTGGCGCGGCGACTTGGCGGGGGCAGAGACCGACGCCCGCGAGGCGCTGGCAGCCGCCGCCGCGTGGGGGGCGTCTGCCCGGTTCTCGGGGCACGGTGCCGCCTTCCTTGCCGATGCCCTGATGGAGCAGGGGAAGCTGGACGAGGCCGAGGCCGCGCTCGCTCGCGCTGACTTCGGCGGCGCCCTTCCCGACAGCGCCCGCCTTCTCTACCTCCGCGACAGCAGCGCGCGCCTGCGCCTCCTCCGAGGCGATCTGGACGGCGGGCTGGCGGAGATGCTCGACGCTGGTCGCCGCTTCGAGTCAGTCGGCAGCCGCAACCCCGCCTATATCGCCTGGCGCTCGCCGGCTGCCCTCGCCCTGCACCAGCTCGGCGAACAGGATGAAGCCCGCCGCCTCGCCGGCGAGGAGCTGGAGCTGGCGCGCGCCTGGGGCGCGCCGCGGGCGCTTGGTGCTGCTCTTCGCGCCGCGGGTCTGACCGAGGGTGGCGAGCACGGGCTCGCGCTGCTCGAGGAAGCGGTACAGGTGTTGGGCGACTCGCCGGCGAAGCTCGAGCACGCGAAGGCGCGTACCGAGCTCGGCGCGGGGCTGCGGCGGGCCAACCGCCGCTCCCAGGCGCGCGAGCAGCTGCGCCAAGCGGTCGAGCTCGCCACGATCTGCGGCGCCACACACCTCGCCGCCCGCGCCGAGCGCGAGCTGCTCGCCACCGGCGCCCGGCCGCGCCGGATCGCGCTGAGCGGCGCCGACTCCCTGACGCCAAGCGAGCGGCGCGTCGCCGAGCTCGCCGCCTCGGGGCCCACGAACCGAGAGATCGCGCAGGCGCTGTTCGTCACTCAGAGAACGATCGAAGTCCACCTGACAAGCATCTACCGCAAGCTCGGGATCAGCTCGCGCTCGCAGCTAGCGGCCGCGCTCGCCGACTCGCCGCGCAACTAGCGCCGACCGAAACATTTCGGTTCGGATTTGGGGGTACCCACGACGCGAGCGCCCGGTAGGCACGGGCACGATGGACTGAGAACGGCACGCGAAAGGAGCGCGCCGCCGAGCGAAGGAGAATTCGATGAACGCAGGCGGAAAGATCGCAGTAGCAGGGGCGACCGGCAGGGTCGGCCGCCACGTCGTAGACGTGCTCGAGGAGCAGGGACACGAGGTCGTCGCGATCTCCCGCTCGGCCGGCGTCGACGTGGCTACTGGCGAGGGTCTGGCAGACGCGTTGAGCGGCGTCGAGTGCCTGATCGACGCGAGCAGCGGCGCCTCACCCGAGGAGCAGGCCGCGACCGACTTCTTCACCGCGGCGACGCGGAACCTGCAGCAGCTCGGCGCGCGGGCGGGGGTGCGGCGGATCGTCGTCGTCTCGATCATCGGCACCGACCGGTTCACCGCCGGCTACGGCGCCGCAAAGCAGGCGCACGAGCACGCCATGCTGGCCGGGCCGATCCCGGCCACGATCGTGCGCGCCGCGCAGTTCCACGAGTTCGTCTCGCAGCTGATGGAGTGGGGCAGGCAGGACGGAACGATCTACCTGCCGAAGATGCGCACCCAGCTGGTCGCGGCCCGGACCGTCGCAGAGACGCTCGCCGACATCGCCACCGGCCGCGGACCGGCAGCAGCACGCGGAGCGAACGGAACGACGATCCTCGAGATCGCCGGCCCGCGCGAGGAGAACCTCATCGAAGCCGCACGACTGCTCGCCGCGCACCGCGGCGAGCAGGTGCGGATCGACGGCGTCAGCAACCCGGACGACCCGGACGGGGCGCTGTACGAGTCGGGTGCGCTGCTACCCGGCCCGGATGCGATCCTCGCCGGCCCTACGTTCGAGCAATGGCTCAGAGGTCAGATCGATGGGAACTCCTGACGGCGTGCAGGAGTCGAGCGCACAGGCGTCGATCGCTCGCGGCTGATAACGCGGAGTTGCGTGCGATGGCGAGGTTGATCTACGCGGCGATCACGTCGCTCGACGGCTACGTCGAGGACGCGGAGGGCAAGTTCGATTGGGCTGAACCGGACGAGGAGGTGCACGCGTTCGTGAACGACCTGGAGCGGCCGATTGGCACGTATCTCTACGGGCGGAGGATGTACGAGACGATGGTCTTCTGGGAGCGCCCGCCCGATCTAGTCGACCAGCCGTCGGTCGTGCAGGACTTCGCCGAAATCTGGCAGGCAGCTGAAAAGATCGTCTACTCCAAGACGCTGCAGACGGTGACCAGCGCCAAGACCCTGATCGAGCGAGAGTTCGACCCCGAGGCGATCCGGCAGCTGAAGACGAAAGCCGGCGCTGATCTCAGCGTGGGCGGTCCTGAGCTCGCGGCCCAGGCGATCAAGGCTGGGCTCGTCGACGAGTACCAGCTGTTCCTCGTCCCCGTCGTGGTGGGAGGCGGCAAGCGTTCCCTGCCCAGCAATGATGTCCGGGTGAACCTCGAGCTGCTGGACGAACGCCGGTTCCGCAACGGCACGATCTACCTCCACTACCGCACCCGGGGCTGATGAGCCCTGTCGATGGGCTCCATCGCCGCGGCCGCTGCTACGACCGACGTAAGCCGCAGCGCGTGCCGCTACAGTCGCGCAGCCGCCGAACCAGCGTTCGACGTGATCGGGCTCGAACTCAGCCTCTTCGCCTCCGCTGACGATCGAAAGAGCGGTGGACGCTGGGTGGACGTCGCGAGCAATGCCGCAAACCCGCTTACGAACAGGGTTTCGAAGCCCCGCCGAGCGCGATCGCGGGAGTCGGTGGACGTTCGGTGGACGTCGAGGCGCGAAACCGTCGCCTCACTTGCAAACAAAAGAGGCTGACAGCAGGAACTTCGCGAAGCCCTCTGACGGACTCGAACCGTCGACCCCTCCTTACCATTCCCGGGCTGCACCGCAGACTGTCTCATCGGCGTAGACTTTGGCTGTGCCTGGTTGACGTTAGAGCGCGTTTGAGTCCCCGGCCCTCGCGCCGACTTCGACGCTGCCGTCACGGCAAGCTGTTGCACCGGAGCGCCTCGGCGGCGGCTCTCGCGCGCCTCCTTGCGCGTCCTTTAATTCGCACCGACCATGTCTGGAGGCTAAAGGAGGAGCCAATGCCAGTATCGGCCAAGAGAACCTTGAGACGGTCATGATCGACTTCTTCGGCGCCCTCCGGGGGAAGCGACTTCGACGCTGCGGCGGCGTTGCTCGATCCCGACGTCGCCTGGCAGGGGTTGCGCGACGAGTGGGTCTGCCATGGGCGCGACGAGGTGCTTGAGACCTTCCGCTCTGGGCTCGAGCAGCGCCGCGAGATCGATGGGCTCGAGTTCACCCGCGCTGATGATCAGGTGGTGATCGGCGCCCGCGGCCCGAGCATCACCGAGGTCGCGGGCGAGCCGCTCGGGGGCCAGATCTTCAATGTCTTCACGCTGCGCGACGGGCGGATCGTGCGCATCGACGACTACCGGGGCCGGAGCGAGGCTCTTGAGGCGGCGGGCGTTGCCGAGGATGCGGGGTGGCGCTGATTGCGTCGCAGGGGGTCAAGCGAAGATTGACGCACAAGCGCCGTCAATCTGGGGCGGAACCGTGACGTCAGTCGAGCCTGAGCGGCTCAACAGTGACTGGCGCCTGGTTTGCGCACTAACAAGTTTCCGCTCACTGAACGGACGTGCGGTAAGAGCCGACCTCGTACGATGAGCTCGTGACGGCGCAACGCCCAGATCCTCCGGACACGGTCCTCGTCGAGCGCGAAGAGGTCGCGGTGATGTACCGGGTCACTGACGACAACCCGGAGGAGATGGGCCGCGCTTGGGCGGAGCTGGACGCGGTGGTCGGATTGCGAGGGCGGAAGTTCTTCGGTACGTTCCAGCCGTCGACCGGCGAGTACCGCGTCTGCGTCCAACTGCGCGACGGCGACGATCCCGAGGCTCTCGGGCTGAAGGTCGGGACGCTCCCGGATGGCCGATATCTCCGGCTACGTCTCGAGGGAGAACCGCCCGCCGTCTACGAGCGGATCGCTCCATCGTTCGAGGCGCTCGTGAAACAGGCCGATCCTGACCCGGATCGCCCGAGCATCGAGTTCTACCGTCGCCGAGACGTCATCGACCTGCTCCTACCGGTCCGGTGATCGCCGGGTTGCAGGCAATCGCGCTTATCGCTTCGCGGAAGCGGTCGACTGCCTCCGCGGACTCAACGACGGTCGACGTCCACGGCGTGGCCGCTGCGTGGACAGTCGAAACCGCCAGTCGTCGCCAGCGCGACAACGCAAACAGCATCTGAGCAGGAAGAAAGCGGAAGCCCTCTTCCGGACTCGAACCGTCGACCCCTTCTTACCATCTTCGCAAAACGGACAACGGTGAGAGGGGCTCGCTTGCCGGGCTCGCCTATGCGCCGCCGATGGGGAGCTTGCGAATTCGGACTCTTCCGGGCTCGAGGACGACGACCGCGCCTCGGGCGAGGTCGTGCTCGATCGCAGGCAGGTTGGCGAGCAGGAGCGCTGCTTGCTGGTCGGGTCGGCGGTCGGTGCCGCGCCGGAAGAGCAGGAACGAGGGCTGGCGGTCGCGGCGGAGCGCGAGCAGGGTCGCGAAGTCGGTGTCGGCGGAGACGACGACCCGGTCCTCGGCGCGTGCCCGTTCGGCGATCTCCTCGTCGCTAGCGGCCTGGAGGCCGTAGTCGCGAACATGGGCGGCCTCGTGCCCGGCCGCCATAAGGCGCTCGGCGACGCGCGGTGAGAGCGCGTTGTCGATCAGGAACCTCAACCCGCAGCGGTGAGGGGGAGCTCGCGCTCGCGGACCGCCTCGGCGGCATAGTGCAGGGCTTCGTCGATGTCGGCGGCTTCCAGGTCGGGGTAGGCGGCGAGGATCTCCTCCTTCGCCATCCCGTCGGCGACCATGTCGACCACGGTGGCAACGGGGATCCGCAGGCCGCGGATGCACGGCACGCCGCCCATCTGATCCGGGCGGACCGTTATCCGGGTGAAGGTCATCGAGTCTCCTCCGCGTTCGCTCGTCGCAGCGTACTCGCGAACCGAGCCCGGCGCAGCTGCGGATCGTCCCGACGCACCACGAACGCGCCTCTGTCGAGCCCGGTGATGAGTCGCGCACGAGCGTCGGCTTGCGTGGTAGGGCTTCCGGGTCGCTTTCTGATGGTCTAGTTTCGGGCCGTGCAGATCTGCGCGAGCTGCGGCCGGGAGAGCGAAGGCAACTTCCGCCTCTGTCCCCATTGCGGGGCGCCACTCGCGACAGCAACGCCGGCTCGCGAGCAGCGCAAGACGGTGACAGTGCTGTTCTGCGACGTGACCGGCTCGACGACACTCGGCGAGTCGAAGGATCCCGAAGCTCTGCGTGCGCTGCTGGCGCGCTACTTCGAGCGGATGAAGGGAATCGTCGAGTCGCACGGCGGCACGGTCGAGAAGTCATCGGCGACGCGGTGATGGCGGTCTTCGGGGTGCCCGTGTTGCACGAAGACGACGCACTGCGTGCGTGCCGCGCGGCGGTCGAGATGCGCGACGCCTTCTCCGATCTCGGGATCAACGGGCGCATCGGTGTCACCACGGGGGAGGTCGTCACCGGCACCGAAGAGAGGCTTGCGACCGGCGACGCGGTCAACGTCGCTGCCCGCCTGGAGCAGGCGGCGTCTCCCGGCGAGGTTCTGGTCGGTGCTAAGACGCTCGCGCTCATTCGCGACGCTGTTGTTGCAGAGCCAGTTGAACCGCTGACACTCAAGGGGAAGCGCGATCCCGTCTCGGCGTTCAGGCTCCTGTCGGTGCAGGGTGAGCTCGCACGGCGCTTCGCCACGCCGATGGTCGGCCGCGACACAGAGCTGAGGCGGCTGCGGGACGCGTTTGCGCAGGCGGCGCACGACCGCTCCTGCCAGCTGTTTACCGTGCTCGGGTCGGCGGGCGTGGGCAAGTCACGGCTCGCTTCGGAGTTCCTGACGGGAATCGAGGCGCGGGACGTACGGGGACGCTGCCTCTCCTACGGCGAGGGGATCACGTATTGGCCGATCGTCGAGATCGTCAAGCAGCTCGACGCGTTGCCTGGAGGTGAGGCGGCGGTGCCAATTCACTCGCTGCTCGGCGAGTCCGAGGCGGTGGCGTCAGCCGACGAAATTGCGTGGGCGTTCCGAAAGCTTCTCGAGCAGGAGGCGCAGGAGCGCCCGCTCGTCTGCGTACTCGACGACCTGCACTGGGCGGAGGAGACGCTGCTCGATCTCGTCGAGCATGTCGCCGACCTCGCGCGTGACGCGCCCATCTTGCTGCTGTGCGTGGCGCGCCCTGAGCTGCTCGAGCGACGGCCGTCCTGGGGCGGCGGCAAGTGGAACTCGACGAGCGTCCTCCTCGAGCCGCTCGACGCCGGCGAGACGGAGCGGCTGCTGGACGAGCTGGGAGGCGTCGAGCCTGCCTTGCGCGAGCGGATCGCAGCTGCCGCCGAGGGTAACCCGCTGTTCCTGGAGGAGATGCTCGCGCTCGTGCGCGCCTCGGGGGACGGTGAGATCGGTGTACCGCCGACGATCCACGCTCTCCTCGCCGCGCGCCTCGATCAGCTCGA
>WNFV01004419.1_pt1 | contig 18555 bp, 18 predicted proteins | sample 5400101 | NCBI WGS metagenome assembly WNFV01 (sample SAMN13153361, study PRJNA577476) | soil metagenome | isolation source: 115 cm soil or saprolite under grassland replicate 1 | place: USA:California | collected 2016-06-15 | reverse complement strand
GAAAGTCCTTGGGAGAGGTTGGCGCCTCTTGCGCGAGGCTTATGATCGCTACACCGATCCACAGCAGCGCAAGTTTCATAGCCTTTCTTCTTCTGGCAATCGCTATTAGCATTAAGAGCTTCCTTCGATAATATGCCTTAATATGCCTTCGATTACTTGTTTGATCGCGGAATCGCGTGAATCGTCTCTGGCGGAACCCGGCCTGGAATGTTAATCGAAAATCGCCTGTACATATCGAAAAGTCCGTCTTTCTTTCTTTTCATACACTAACAGACATCCAGTGTTAACAGTTAACTTGCCGTTATATACGATCACTCTCCGCTAGGTGCGAATTTTGATCTGGAAAACAGTGATTGTAAGAATGAGGAGCGAAGTTGTTGAAAATACAAGCGAATCGAGTTTTGGCGAGGCACAACTACGTGAACGCCAACAAGGAAGCCTTCACCAAAGATGGGCGCTTCGCTATTACCTCGCCCCCAGCCCATGCCTCTAAAGAGAGAGGATAAACAGCTCCTCAGTCGCTGAACATTCGTGACCTTTATCACAACTCCCTTGTGACCGTTCTCTTAACCGCCCGGCGGGGGTTGCGGCTAAAGTGTGCGCGTGATGACGGAGAGTAAATGGGGCAAGAATATCAGGGGCTATTCTTCATTTGGAAACCATTTACGCTTCGGCCACTCGGCGTCCGAGCAGCTCGCGGGCGCGGAGTGGATATTTCAGACTCAGCATGTACAGACACCAGAACGATCAGACCCGCAAGGTCTGATCTGACGCTCCCGCCAAACGTATCGCGTTTCAATGGTATTTAAGTCCTCAGCCATTTCCTCACGCCATCAGCCGCGGGGGAAAAATGACACCTGTGGTTCGCCAAAAGTCCGTCTGCTCTGCATTTTTAACGACTTCATCAAGCTGCCCGACGCTCGTACCGGTGATGCAATCCGCCGACTTCCGCGATTTCAATCACCGCTCCCAAATTCGGCGGCTGCTTGGCTCTCGGCTCGGGCGCGTCCTTCGAAAGCGTTAAATGGGTTCGTGTCCGATGATACGACCACGCGACACAAAACACATAGTACCGAGCTAGAGGTCCATTACCCTTGGCATCCTTTCATAAGGCCGCTAAAGCGAACCCGATGAATAAAAAAGTTGCCACTTGAAATAGGGTTCGCCAGGCATGCCAGAAGGCAAAGCGGTTCAACTTCCGGGTGAGGAAGGTTTCGTCATCCGGTGTGTTTCTTAAACTCCACATGATGGGCGCCGCCTTCGAGGTGGAAAAAATACAACCGATCGAGGTGAGGCCAGCCATGCATAAGGGAATGACCACGGCTGCCTTCTGGTTATTCACATAGGCGGCCAAGGCGGTCGCCAGCGATAATAGTCCGGAGAGGATGAAAAAATATGGGTAGACTTTCAACCCATTACCCAGGTCGTTGTTTCTGGCGAAGTGGGCATAGGCAATGGCGCCGATCCGTTTGCGGGTGGGCAACTTTACCGTGGCGACGTCAAAACACATCCCTGCGAAAAGGCCATTGATGACCAGGGCAATCACAAGCAGGATCGTAAAAGGTTTCATTACTTCCTCCGCTGCTCAGGTTTATCGTTTGTCCAGCTCCCCGGCGAGAAACCGCAGGAGCGCTGCCGTGTAGGCTTCGGGCTCTTCCTGCATCGGCATGTGAGCCGACTCCTTCAACCAGATGATGCCGACGGTTCCAGGAATGTCGCCGGCCAGCCGCTCGGCGATCTGCCGCCCGAAGTTCGGTCGGAAGCCGCCTTTCGGATGACGCGACAAGCGCGGTTGGTCAGGCTGGAATTCGCGATGACGTCCACAGCAGGCCGCGCGCGTCACCCGCAAAAGATCCTCGCGCGAAAGCGTGGCAAGATCGCTCAGTGTGCGACTGTTGAGTGCCCCGGCGAACTTCCCGTCGAGCCACAAGTCCCAGCCCTGACAGAGCCCTTCGCCATTACGGACGAGGGCATGATTCCTGCGTGCGACGAGCAACCCTGCCGCCGCCTCGACTTCCCAGGCGACGAAGACGGGATTCCCCAGGGGCCACTTGACCGGTCGCTTCTTCATCGGGACAAAAATTTGCGGAGAACGATTGATTAAGGAAGACGAAATCAAATCTGCGCCGGTTGAATTCGGCAGCCAATTTAGCGCCATCACGAAGGCGGCTCTCTCGCAGAAGCATCGGCGGTCAAAAAACTCCTGACCAGGGGATGTCGCAACAGTGCGCGAATAATGAATGGTATTCCGGCTGCGGCGGGTAATACCCAAAATGCGATTTGAGGCAACTTGTTCCAAAGCGGCAGATTCTTGCCGTTATCGACGTAGAAAGCGGTCAGTAACAGAATGTAGGACAGGCCCATACAGGTTATGTGCGATCTGATCCGGTTGCGCCGGCGTCGCCGGATAGCTATGCGTCCTAGAGAGGCTGTCGCAAAGGAGAGCGTCCCGAGAATGAACAGGTGGTAGTCTTCGGCCCAGCGCATCGCGGATAAGATGGTCGCGGAGGCGAAAACTACAGAAAGGCAATAATAGTAGATTGTTCCGAACCTCGGGTGGCGACCAGGACGCTTCCGGCTCAACATGGCAACGACGCCGGTGACGACACAGGAGAGGCCGAACAGAACATGCACACCCAGCGCCGCCAGGAAAACCGGGGAATCGGATGGTATCTCGATGCCAGCCACATTGATCGGGGTATCGGTCATAAAGCTCTTCATTTCTCAAGGCTGCCCATTCGCCCTCTTCCCTTTATCGGCCACATCCTCACCAAAGAATTGTAGAACCGCTCGTGCATACGCCTCCGGTTCTTCCTGCATTGGCATGTGAGCCGAGTTTTCAAGCCATTCGGTGCGGACATATCCGGGGATATCTTTAGCCAGTCGTTCGGCAATCGCCGGGCCGAAGTTGGTATCGCGCTTCCCCCAGAGCAATAGCGTCGGGCGGTCAAAACGCCGCATCCCGTCAACCGCGCGAAAGGTTTCGAGGTTGTGTACGCGGTCGAGTTGCCAATGAAAGAAACGTCGCAGCCGAAGCCAGCGTTCGGGCGTAGCAATGTGAGGGCGCACATAGGTTGCGAGCACCTCGTCTGTGAGCGTCTGTTTGTTGTAAACGGCGATACTGAAGATGTCTCGTTGCGCCGCCGTGACCCCCAGCAGCGCGCGAAGGAGCGGGGTGCGAACCGGGCTGACTATTGATTCAAGGTACGGGCGCTCCGGCTCGCTCGGCCACTGGTCATAGGCCTCGACGTTGGTCAGCACCAGGCTATGAATCCGCTCAGGGTGATATTTCATCATCAACTGAGCGGTCGCGCCGCCATGATCGTGCCCGACAACTCGGGCGCTCTTGACGCCCAGTTTGTCCATCAGCCCCACAACCATTTTCATCTGATTCGGAAGCCTGTAATCATCGTCGAGTCGAACCACCGTGTCGCCAAGCCCGAGCAGATCCGGCGCAATGACACGATGACGCGAGGTCAGAAGGGGAATGACGTCGCGCCATTCGAATGAGTGGAATGGGCACCCGTGAAGCAAAAGGATCGGATCGCCGCTCCCCTCGTCAATGTAGGCGACGCGCCAGGAATCCACATCGATGAATTTCTTATTCTTCGAGAACGCTTCCATTGATTCTTCGTGGGGATTCGATGCGGCCGCATGACAGTCGGTGATGAAGAGCCCTGCTTTCATAGCCGCGAACGTCCAGAGCAATCCCAGGGCCACAATAATTCCGATGATGATATAGATGATATACATGACGCGCTCCCTCTTCAGTTGTCTTCTCCTTTATGTCGCCGGGGACAAGGCTTGCGCGATTTGCCGCCCGGGCCCCTAACGTTTCAGAAAGCCCTCTGCGCTTGCCCGCCCAATTCCCGCCGCAAAATCTGCTTGTCAGCATTACACAATATTGTGTAATAGTTTGCAAGTGAAATGTGCGCCGGAAGCGCCGGCGTCGCTCGGAATCGACGTTTCGACCGAAGCGAGGGGTTCACACTTCAGGCCCTGACCATCGCCTTTCTTTATCCAATGAATCGGGCTTGCTCTTCATGTGACGAATGCCTTTTATCAAAGGGATGCTAAAGAGCGCCAGGACTGCTACGTCCACTCCGACGTTGAAGAAAACGCCAAAATATATTGAAAACGCCGCTTCAACGATGAGCCAAATGACTAGCCCATAAAGCAGGGCTCTCATCAGGTCTGGATCGTTCTTCCGGAAGGCAACACGCCCGACGAAGAAAAGCGTCACGCCCCAGCCCATCATAATTGCTCCATAGATCGCGCTTTCCCATGGCAAAAGAGTTTCTCTGTCTACAGGAAGTATTGAAAGGCCAAAGAATGCAAATACTACTCCCACAAGCACTAGGATTGCAGAAACTATACTAAACCAGGTCATTGATCGTCTTTGGTTCATAGTTTTGTTTTGTCAATTCTTCTATGGCGAGGCTGCCCCTGCTGTGCCCCGCTCAAGACAGCGTCAGTTCGGTCGCTTGCTAGCTCACATCGAATCGAGCCATCATATGGTGGTCTTCATGCTCCAGATTGTGGCAGTGTAGAAGATACCGACCTCGATAGCCCTCGAATCTCACGATGATCCGCACATCTTCGCCTCTGTTGACGGCGACCGTATCCTTCCATCCCAGTTCATGCGGCAGTGGGGGCTCTCCATTCCGTTGGAGAACCTGGAAATTGACTAAGTGAAGGTGGACCGGGTGCAGCATACCGAGGCCGAAATCTCTCTGGCTCCTGAAACGCCAGATCTCCACGTCACCATAGCGTGGCTGGGCGATTGGCCGATCCGGCTCAAACTGTTTCCCATTAATCGTCCAGGCCACCGAAAGACGCCCGAACTTTGGCTTTGCGCCAAAGATAAACTCACGGGTGTGCAGGGCGGCGTTCTCCGACAGCGGTTCGATATCACTGAGGATCTCCGGCACGACCGCGTCATCGCTCTCTCGGCGCACAACATCAAACCGCATGATTTCTCCCATTGCGCCCTTTCCATCCAAATTCTGAAGAACCACCTGAGCGCCGACCGGATAGATCGAGAAGTCGATGACTACTTCCACTCGTTCCGCCATGGCCAGCGACAAGCTACGAGTTGGCGCCGGCTTGGGAAGCAGTCCCCCGTCGGTGGCGATTTGTACCAATCGCTGTCCTGAACTTAAGGTTAGTCGATAGATTCTGGCATTCGAGGCATTCAGGATCCGGAAGCGGTATTGGCGTGTCGCGACTTCCATGCGGGGCCAGGGTACGCCATTGACCAGGATCGTATCACCCTTCGCGCCACGATGACCAATGCCGTGTTCGTAGGCGAGCGAGCCATCAGCTTCGAACCGCCGATCCTGAATGATCAGTGGAACGTCGTGCGCGCCGCGGGGAAGGGGCAGGGCGGCTTCTTGGTCATCCTCGATGAGGTATAGGCCTGCCAGTCCCATATAAAGATTGCGGCCCGTATGATGCATCGCGTGGTCGTGATACCAAAGCGTAGCGGCGCGCTGATCGTTCGGGTAAACATAGCTTTTTGACTGTCCCGGCATAATCACATCTGTGGGAAAACCATCGGAGTCAGGTGGCGTTACGCCCCCATGTAGGTGTACCACGGTGGGAACAGCAAGACTATTAGTCTGCCGCACTACGACTATTCTACCTCGCCTCGCTTTGATGGTTGGTCCAGGGAACATCCCTTCATAGCCCCAAACCTGTGTTCTGAGACCAGGTAGTATTCCGATCTCAGCCTCGCGCTGAGTGATTTCGTAGTAATCGGTTGTATTGTCTGTCCGAACCGGACGCAGCACGGAAGGAATCGGGAGCGGGATATGGAAGTGCGGAACGAGAGAACGGGGTCGCCGTTGTCGCCCCCATGCGACGGTATAATCTGTCGCAGACGCCCCAGCGAGAATTAAGAACTTGCGCCTGCTGAGTATTGATAGCATGAAAACGCTTAGCCTTTCTTCTGTCCGAAATGAGCCTCTCGGCCGTCTATGAGGAAATTTGCGCTAGAGAAGCGAACCTCTCTGGTTGTTCCTCCATGACGAAGTACCCTGCAGCGGGAATGATCTCCAGGCAGATCCGGCGCTAGGCAGGGGAGGGTAGGGCTCAATCGTGGGATGGCCCTGCGCCAGATGGATGAAGAGAACGGACAGCCATGAAGAAGCACGGCCGGCGCTCCCGCCACTTCCTCGTAATAAGCCATGCGACCGGCCTGCAGGGGGATGCGCCGTTTTTCCAGCGAGAGGTCGGTAATGCTCATACCTTCCTCGATCCTCGGGCTCCTCCCATCTTCGAGGCCCGGCGCGGGGCGCCCCCCGCCGACTCGCGGCGAGGGGATAGTGTCGCTTGAGTGTGGTCGCGAATCAGGCCCGTTTCCTCAGCCAGGCAGAGGCCTAGCGCGAGAAGCCCCGGCACGCATGGGTCGATGATGCGATAAAGTATGTGATTGCCGTCGCGGCGTGTGGCCACGACTCGGCGGTCGATGAGGCGACGTAGCTGGTTGGAGACGGCCTGGGGAGTCATCCCAACCGCCGCTGCAAGGTCAGTAACGCACAACTCATCAGCGCGGACCAGCGCATGGAGCAGGCGGAGGCGGCTGTCGTTGGCCAGCACCTGAAACAGGGCTACAACTTCAGTCGCCTGGTCTGGCGTGAGTAGTGGCCGCTCATGGATCGGCGGTTTGCCGGTGACGCTGGCCATAGGATCAGAACAAGTCTTGTCACGTGATTTCATAAGAGTTATACTATTACATAATGTTCTGTAATAGTATATTCTGAGTGCGTTCATCATTGCAAGGGTCTATAGCGCCCCAGCAACCGTGGCAAACGTTTCAGCAGACCTTGCACTGCGCCTTCATGCAGTGGAGCTGTTATCGCCCAGCCGCGAAGGGCGATTTGTCTTTTACTCGGTTACATTGGATAGATCTGCAATCTGATCCGGTTTCCGATAGGAGAATATTGCGCAGACCTCGGGTCAATACGCCGAACACGCGGGATCATCAAATCATAATTCAGGTCAAAGCCGTCGCTTGTTACGACGCGAAGGAGGGAATAATGAAAAAACGTCTGAAGCTTGTCGTCTACATTCTTGGAGGAATGGCAGTAATCATCGGGATTCTCTGGATAATGGCCGCGTTCAGGGCCGGCAATTTTCACACTGACCAGAATGTGTTTGCGTCATCTCCCAACGAACCTTCGATGGAAGACTTTTCTAAAAAGAAGAAGTTCATCAATGTGGCCACATGGAATGTTGCTTATATAGACGAAGGCAAGGGCGAGCCGGTCATTTTGCTTCACGGTTGCCCGTTTCATGCGTACGAATGGCGTGATGTCATCCCGCGTCTCACTTCCCGTTATCGCGTGATTGCTCCCGACCTTCTCGGACTGGGTGATACTGTCGTGAAATTAAGTGATGATTATCGCTTGCCAAATCAGATGAAAATGGTCGTCGGTTTAATGGACGCGCTGGGAATTTCAAAAGCCCGGATCGTGGGTCATGACCATGGCGCCGCTACGGCTCAACTGATGATGAAGTATCACCCGGATAGGATCCATAGTCTCGTCCTGACGAATGCCGAGGCCTATGACCAGTGGCCCAGCGAGCCGGAGCGTGATGAATTGGAGATGATCGTGAATTCCATCAGCAGTCCTGTCTTTCGTACGGCCCTCGGTTTCACTTCCATTCAGCGTGATGTTTTCAGCATAGCCGTTCACAACAAGCAAGTGTTGACCGATGAGGTGTTGACCGCCTGGAACCGCCCACACATCGCCTCGCCCACGCGCTGGCTCCGGCTGCGGCGGTTTTTCCACTGGCAACTCGATCGCGAACACAATCTGGAAACCCTCCGCGCACTCGATGGCATGCGACGCTTTGATCGGCCGACACTGCTGCTGTGGGGCAAGCAGGACACCAATTTTGGCCCACAAATTGCTGAACGACTGGCTAAAGATATCCCCGGATATGTCCGCACCGAATGGCTCGAAAACTCGGCTCACATGCCGATGCAGGAAGAACCTGAAGCTTACGCTCAGGCATTGCTGCGATTTTTTTCTGAAGATTCGACCTTGAAGGAGAAAGTTGCGACTCGATGAAATTATTGAAGGGATATCCATCCGTTCGACAGCGACCTTCTCTTGAGAAGCGACCTTGCAACAGCCGGCAACTGATAATGAGAGGTTTCGTGCCTTGCCGACAGCATTTCACATGATCACCTTTATGATCATTCCTTACAAATGTCATTATCGGTGAAAGATGATTATCAGCTCAGCCGACGGCTTCTATGAAAAATCCATGTCCTATTCAAAGCTTAGCGCTCATCGCCGAACGAGCTGAGAGTTCTTCATTGTATAAGAGTGTAAAGCCATTTCCTGACCGGCAAAGCCCGAATTTGAGCGATGCGTGCGACACGAAGTCGCGTGGGTGGCCGTTTTGACCAATAGAATTGGGACAAAACTCAGTGTTCTGCCACTGATACCCTATTGGGACATGCGACCAGAGTAATTTGGTGGTGTGAAGCTCCCAAGACAATGTAGCCCTTGAGGACTCCTCTGAAGGCAAAACCGCGAGGTAATGCCGACTCTGCCAGCGCCAAGGCGGATAGGAGCTAGGGTTGGATGGTATGGCTAAAATATTTGAACCACTAATAAACGTCGTTACAAATGACAGGTCAAAGGCGCTGACAGACCTGAACCAAAACGGTAAGCAGCCAAGTATAGGAGCTGCATCGTCTCCTATCGCAGATGTTGCGCTGCCGGCGAAGAAGTGGAGCCTAACCCGTCCAGGCACTCATGTGAAACGTGGTAAACCCGTACTTCTCCCTCTGGGAAGGCAAACCGCAAGGCGAGCTGATGGAGGTGCGGGCATGGGAAGATGGAGAAAGCGAATGCCGTCCTGTAACGGGGCGGATAGGGGCTGAGTCAGTTGAAGGCAAAATCGCTCCGCGCGACGCGCAGGCAAGCCGCAGGCGAGCGCAGCCGCAATTGTGAGCACTGAAACTACGAGCAGGTAGGTAACCGGATCGCTGGAAGAGACGCCTACCAGTTGCGAACTGAGCACACGGCCTACGGCGAACGACAGAGCCAACCCGATCACCAGTCCGATCGTGAACTGCCGCATACCCTGAGAGAACATGAGGCGCCACAGGCGATGCCACCAGGTCATTTGGCGCCTCCTTCGGACATTCTGAGAATCAGGCCAACGGCTTCAGCCAATCGCTGCCAACTTGCGGTCTCCGTTTCGAGTCGCCATACTCACCACCGTGTGTACGCTAAGGCCCCTTTTTCGGCTTCCTTAGCGTTACATTTTTCTTCTACTATTCCCAAACACCAATACTGAGTAGAGGACGGAGTGCGGTGGCCGAGCCATTGCTGGAGTTCAAACAGCGACATCGGTTCTTTAGCATTATAAAGTTGCGTCGCAATCGTTGAAGGCGCCCGATGGCTGGTTATGCGGCCTCTCGAGCCTCGAGAACGATTCGCACTTATGCGCTATCGACCATAAGTGCGAATCGTTCCCGTGGGTCGACTTGGAAGGTTACGGACAGATGCCAATATCACCAACTTCCCGACAGAACCGAACAATCCCTGTCTTCTGGATCGAACCACGGAGACGCACGGTAAACTCGCTACCGACCCCAATCACGCTGGAAGCGGAGATTGCGCCGCGATGACCTTCAACGATGGCTTTGGTGATGGCCAAACCGAGACCTATGTGACCGTTAGCGTAGGATCGTGTTTTGTCTGCGCGGTAGAATCGCTCAAAAATATGCGGGAGATCCTCGGGAGCTATACCTTGTCCGTTATCGCTAACGGTGAGGACGGCCGCGTCGTCTTCAGTCCTTACCGTCACCCGCACCTCACCCTGAGGGCAGTTGTAGTAGATGGCGTTGCTGACTAGATTGGTCACAACTTGTCCGAGTTGCTCGGCGTTACCTGCGCAGAGTGCCCCCTTCAACTCCGCTTGCAGGCTGATGCCGTACTCTGCGGCGAGGGGACGCAGCAAATCTACAGCCGCTTGCGCTACGCGATCCAGCGCGCATAGTGTCTGTTGAACAGGTTGCTCCCCGGAATCCAAGCGCGCTAACATTAGTAAAGAGTCAATCAGATGACGCATCCGTTGGGCGGATCGTTGACACGCCTCCAAAGCCTCTCGGTATTCGGTAGCGGTGCGTTCGCGCGCGAGGGCGGACTGTGTTTGAGCCAAAACCACAGATACCGGCGTTCGCAATTCATGGGAGGCGTCTGCCGTGAATTGGGCCTGCCGGTTAAAGGCAGTCTGTAATTGGTCGAAAGTTGTGTTCAACACCTTGGCCAGATGTCCCAGCTCGCTGTCGGTGTCCGACACGTTGATCCGTTCGGATAAGTTGCCGGAACTGATTTTCTCTGCGGCATCGCCAATATCCTTGACGGGTCGAATGGCTCGCGTGGCTACCCACCAACCGCCCGCTAGCCCCAATAGCAATACGACGCCGCCAACCGTCATGTGCACCCGCGCCTGACGACGCAAGTCGGCTAAGTCGCCCGCAATTGAGCGTCCTACCAACACGCGAAGGCCAAGTCGCGTTGAAATAATTTGCTCTCTCAAGTCGCCCCGCGCCCTGAGGTGGAAGCCAGGAGGAGTAGATACAGGTGGTATAGGAATGTCTGCCGGCCCCGTGTTAGATCGGAGCCAGACCATATTGTCTGGTTTCCAAAACACATAGTAATACCCGCTCTGATTTTTGCCGCCGAGAAATGCTTGGTGTTCCGCTTCCCGATTCGGGTCCAATGAATCGCCGGATGGAGCCTGGTTAATATCGGGGCCCACTCCAGGCTTCGCTGGAGACGCGTAAAACCCTGGCTGTAGTTCGCCGGATATAGCCTCGCCAACGGCGTCACGGCTTGCGTTGCGGTATATCGAATTCCGCAGCGATCCGACCAAGAAAATGGCCTGGCGTTGTAATTCCTGATCGAGGAGTCTGAAGCGGTTTTCGCGGGCGAGATAGTAGGAAGTGTATTCAAAGGCCGACAGCACTGCCAGCAGGATCATTCCGTGCCACAATTGCACACGCCACCGGATGGATTTGAACAGAAAGTTCATGGGATGTAGTAGCCATATCCGCGACGAGTGGTAATGAAATCGCGCCCCAGTTTTTTGCGAACGTTGGAGACATGCACGTCGAGCAGATTAGAGAGCGTATCCTCATCCTCATCGAAGAGATGTTCGTAAAGCGCCGTCCGCGTGACCAACTGGCCCCGGTGAAGCGCCAGAAACTCTACCATTGCATATTCGCGAGCGGTGAGCGCTACGAGATCGCCATCGCGGTATACAAGCCGCGTCGAGGTGTCAACCAGCACATCGCCGATCTCGATCTTCGACGCAGCCTGACCTGCGCCGCGCCGGATGAGAGCGCGTACCCGCGCCAGTAGTTCGTCAAGGTCAAAAGGTTTGATTAGGTAGTCATCCGCGCCGTCGTCGAGGCCGCGCACCCGGTCGCGAATCGCGTCGCGGGCGGTGAGCATCAGCACTGGCGTTTTTTTCTTCTGGCGCAGGTGGTGGAGCACCGCCCAGCCGTCGAACTTCGGAAGCATAACATCGAGCACAACGGCATCGTAATCCCAGCACTCGGTCTTGTATATGCCGTCTTCGCCATCCCGGGCGGTATCCACAGCGTAGCCCTCCTCGCGGAGCGTCTTGGCGAGGGAGCGCAGCAAATCGAGTTCGTCCTCGACAATGAGAATTCTCATGCGGCGCCTACAAATGACATCAACGGTTTCGGCATACGGATTACGCGCATTGTATCACACTCCTACTGACGAGTGGCCGTCCAAGAACGCCCCCCTGAATTGGAGCCGCTCATCCTGTCGCCCTCGACTGTGCCTTTGAACGTAATAGACTTCGCGCCTAGCCACGTTTGCACGCTGATGGTAAACGACACCTGATCGCCGTGCACGCTGCCGGTCAGCGGCTTCGAGTCGCCCTCTATTTCTGCCGCGCCGCTAAGCTTCGAATCGTCTTGTTGAATTTGAAGGGTGGCCGACATGGTTTTCCCATGCCGCGTCTGCGAAGATAGGCGCCAAGCGCCCGCAACACTGGCGGACTTACCGTTACTCTGAGCAGAGTTTTGCGCAAGCAGGCAGGACGCGACGCTCAAGACCACGACTATTGTCGATAGCAGCTTTTTCATAATTACCTCCTCATATTTTGTGACCTCTCACCAGGGGTGTGGGCAGAGTATCCATTCCTACCTTAAGGGGACATTAAGGACTCGTCCGATAGCCAAGTCCGCGTTCGCCCACCTCAGATTGCCGGCGCCGAATTTGTCGGCGTTGCTGCGCTTCACCTTCTCTTAAGGTTGGCTGCGCTAAATTGCGAGCGTGAAATCGGATATTCAATGGAAACAACGGTTATGAATGTAGATCGAGAGTCTCGCGAACAGATGATCCGGGTAAGCGGGGCGGTGAAAACCTACCAGTTGCCCTGGGGGAGCTTCACGGCTCTTACGAAGGTCGATCTCGAGATCGAAGCAGGTGAATTAGTGGCGGTCGCCGGAAAGTCTGGAAGCGGGAAGAGCACACTACTGAACCTGCTGGCGGGAATCGACTGCCTGACGAAAGGTGAGGTACATGTCGCTGGCGTTGCAGTGCATAACTTGCGCGGGTCGGAGCTTGCTGCCTGGCGCGGCCGCACGATTGGCCTCGTGTTCCAGTTCTTTCATCTCCTGCCGACCTTAACTGCCGCCGAGAACGTGATGATCCCGATGGACTTTTGCCGCGCCTTTCCTCCCCGCGTCCGACGTGGCCGCGCGCTGGAGCTTTTGGAGCGACTGGGAATTGCTGAGCAGGCCGACAAACTTCCCGCTTTACTCTCCGGAGGCGAGCAACAACGAGTTGCGATCGCTCGATCGCTAGCTAACGATCCGCCAGTGCTGCTCGCCGACGAGCCCACGGGTAACCTCGATTCTCGTACTGGCGAGGAAGTGCTCCAGCTCTTCGCGGACCTCGCCGCGGAAGGGAAAACCATCGTCGTGGCGACTCATGAGCGCGACGTCTGGCGCTATGCCACCCGGCAGATAATTCTGGCCGATGGACGAGTCGAAAGTGAACTGCGTGGCCAGTTAGTACCGGCAACGAAGCGGGGAGAGCGTCAGTGATGGGCATTCGCCACCGAAAATTGCTGCGGGACCTCTGGGGCGCCCGGTCGCGGGCGATGATGATGGTTCTCGCCATTGCGGCGAGCCTGGTGGCTGTGGGAGCGATTCTAAGCGCGCAGGCCATCATGAAGCGGGAGACCAGCCGGGACTATCTCAGCACCAATCCCGCCTCAGCGACGATCAAGCTTGGCGGCGGACTCGACGCTTCGACGCTGGACGCGGTTCGGGCTTATCCGGGGGTGGTCGATGCCACCGTGCGGGCATTGGTGAAGGGCCTGGTCGAAGTTGAGGGCCCAAGGGGCAATTCCTGGCGGCCACTGCTGCTCTGGGTCATTGGCGAAAACGACCCCAGACGGATCGTACGATTTAGCCTCGAAAAGGGAAGTTGGCCACCGCCGCCGGATGGCCTGCTCATGGGGCGGGACGCGCTCCGCTTGGTCCAAGCCGCGGTCGGCGCCCCCCTTCGCGTCAAGACTCCGAATGGCACAGTGCAGCCGCTCAAGATCACTGGGGTTGTGCACGACCCGAGCCAGGCCGCTGCCAGGCAGGAAGTCCGCGGCTGCGCATACATCACGCCGGCCGCCTTGATGCGCCTCGGCGAGAGTCCCACGCTCGACGAACTGAAGCTTGTAGTGGCCGATGGTCCGGGCCAGAAGACCGCATCTAGGAGTGTCGCCGTTATCGAGCGCACGGCGCGCGAGGTCGCCACTCTGCTCGCGGCGCATGGAGCGCGCGTGCGAGAGATCCAAATTCCACCTCCTTATCTCCATCCCCACCAGCGTCTGATGGATACTGTGATGTTCCTGCTCCTGGCCTTCGGTGTGGTCGCACTCGGCCTCAGCGGAGTGTTAGTGGCGAACATGCTCGACGGGTTGCTGGCCCAGCAGGTCCGCCAGATCGGCGTGCTCAAGGCGATTGGGGCGAGTACAGGCCATATCTTCCGGCTCTACCTGCTGATGACGTTACTGATCGCGACGGCAGCCAGCCTGCTCGCGGTCGCTCCCAGTGCGGAACTGGGCCGCTTCCTCGCGGAGAGGTTCCTGGCGATGTTCGGTATCGACATCTTGAGCCCAGTCATCCCCTGGTGGGTGTTTGCCGTTCAACTAGCCGCAGGCCTACTGACACCGTCGCTGCTGGCGCTTGTCCCAATGATCCGCAGCAGCCGAATTTCTGTACGCGAAGCAATCAACGATTATGGCGTCGATCCGAGCGCGGTCGGCGCCGGGCGCCTGTGGCGCTGGCTGGCCGGGATTCGCGGACTCAACCGCTCTTTCCTATTCGCGCTTCGGAATATGTTCCGGCGCCGGGGGCGACTCCTATTATCGGTGTCGCTGTTGACCATTGGGGGGGTGATATTCATGAGCTTTCTGAATGCCGTTGCGGGCTGGAGAGCCTGGATCGACAGAGTTGCGCTCTCGACACTCGCATACGACCTCGAGGTCCGCCTTGCCCACCCTGAGTCAGCGGCCAAGATGACGAGCTTGGTACGACAGGCGCCGGGCGTCGTCCACGTCGAAGCATGGGCGTCCGAGCCCATGGCCACTGCCCGGAGTGGTGGATTCAGCATCACCCATACCTACCCTGACCAAGGACACGGCTCGCAGTGGCTGAACGCGGTGTCTCCAGCAACGTCGGTGATCCACTTGCCTGTGCTTAAGGGGCGCTGGTTGCGACCCGGCGACACGAACGCCGTGGTGTTCAATCAAGGCGCCATAAGTCGGGGTTACTCGATCGGTGACGACATCACGCTCACCGTCGCTGGACGGTCGAGCACGTGGCGCGTGGTAGGCATCGTCTCCGAGCCGTTCGGCCCGCTCACGGCGTTCGTCACAGATCAGGCCTTCGCTGATGTGACAGGCCGGACCGACAACGCGACGCTCATCCGGATCGTGACGGCCTCTCACGACGCGACAACGCGGCGCGCCGTTCTGGACCGAGTCGTGAGTGCGCTCGGTGAAGCCTCGGTTAGCGTCAGTCTCGCTTCGCCGGTTACGCGCGCGGGCCAGGTGATGGAAGGGCATGCTCTGGTGGTGATGGCTACGCAGATCGCGATCGCCCTCATAATGGGAATTGTCGGTTCGATCGGGCTCTGGTCGGCCATGAGCATGAACGTGCTGGAGCGGACGCGCGAGTTGGGCGTTATGCATGCGATTGGGGCCACACCACGCGCAGCGCGTCGGATTGTCGTAATGGAGGGAGTACTCACCGCGGTTATCAGCTGCCTGTTGGCGATACTGCTTTCGGCGCCGCTGACCATCCTCATCGGTTCGTTCATCGGGCGCATGGCATTCCCGGGCGCCATAATTCCGCTGAAGGCGTCGGGGCCTGGCCTGTTCGCTTGGTTCGCCATCGCCATTCTCGGCGCAGCGATAGCGACCGCTGGACCCGCGATCCGGGCGTCACGACTCACCGTTCGCGAGGCCATCGCCTGCGAATGAGGCAAAGGCGACGAGCGGAAGCGCAATAAGCGGGCCGCGTCACAAGTCAAGTTGAGTGGCAAGGCCTATAGTCAATAATTTTATTAAATGGAGTAACGAATCATGCCCAGAACCACGTTCTTCGTAAACGTCATCCATCAAATCTTGCGCTTGGCGCTCCCGCTGACAATTACGGGAGCGGCAGCAGCAGTTGCCGTCACAGCGAGCGAGCGGCTCAACATCGATAAGAACGGCGCGCTCAAGAGAGCCGAGTTGCGTTCGCACGTGCGAACGCAACTCATCCGTTCTACACGGCCTGTGCAGCGCGGGGCTACTATCTTCGAATTTGTCCTTCCAACAGCAAGCAGTGGCCCGGGCGCCATCACCGCCGGCCCGGACGGCAACCTCTGGTTTACGGAAGTGAGCGGCAACCGCATCGGGCGCATCACTCCCACCGGCGAGATCGCTGAGTTCCCACTCCCAACCCCGAATAGCAACCCGCAGGGGATCACCGCCGGACCGGATGGCAACCTCTGGTTTACCGAGTTTGGCGCCCACCAGATCGGCCGCATCACCCTTACCGGCGAGATCACCGAAATCGCCCTTCCAACGGGAGACGCCAACCCGCACACTATCACCGCCGGACCGGACGGCAACCTGTGGTTTACCGAGCCGCGCCAAAACCGCATCGGACGCATCACGCCAGCCGGCGAGATCACTGAGTTCCCACTTCCAACCCCGGATAGCAAACCAGATGGTATCACCGCCGGCCTTGATGGTAACCTCTGGTTTACTGACCGGTCCAACCGCATCGGACGCATCACGCCAGCCGGCGAAATCACTGAATTCTCGATACCAACCTCGAATAGCGGCCCGGCCGAAATTACTATCGGCCCAGACGGCAACCTCTGGTTTACAGAGGCTAACGCTCACCAGATCGGGCGCATCACCCACGGCGGCGAGATCACCGAGTTTCCCTCCCTAGCTCTGCGTAGTGGTCCGAGCGATATCACCGTTGGCCCGGACGGCAACCTCTGGATTATCGAGCCGGCTGGCAACCAGATCGGGCGCATTCTCCACGCTGGCTGGCCTAGGAGGGTCGTGGAGTTCACTCTACCAACGCCGGACAGTACACCGGGCGGTATAACCGTCGGCCCGGATGGCAACCTGTGGTTCACCGAGTTTAGCGGGAATAAGATCGGACGGCTCACCCTTAGTCACCTGAAGTTAGGTAGGTCGTGAAAACATCGAGGCGCTGATGTCGCTCTCTACAACATGTTCATAATTAGCGTTCCACGGCCATCTTTAGTTTGTTAAGCGCGTGATTCCTGTCAAGATCGGCCGCCGAAGGTAAAATTGCGAGGTAGATACAAAGAAGAAGAAATGGGCAGCTTGATCCTGAAATCGATTTTGGGCCTTGTCTTTTTGATGCTGGTCGTGGCGCTCGCGCTGTTTCTTTCGGCCGGATCACTGAGCTTCTGGCACGCGTGGGTCTACCTGGCCGTCTTCGCCACCTGTACTCTGCTAATCACCATGTATTTGATCAAGTACGATCAAACCCTGTTAGCCAGTCGCGTCAAGGTTGGACCGGTCGCAGAAACCCAAAAGAGCCAGCAGATCATTCAAAGCCTGGCAAATGTGTTTTTCATTGGCCTGTTCATCGTTCCCGGCCTGGATTATCGGTTTCGTTGGTCGACTGTGCCGCCGGTCGTGAGTTTCTCAGTAGTCCCAAAATTCCGGCGCCGTCCCGTCATGATGGCGCCGCGATTTTATTGACTGTGCCATAGATGCGTTCCAAAGCGTGTTTCAAAAAATTGAGAAAGCGCGCTTGGCGAAACAAAGATGGAGCAAAGGCGCGTCGTCCTCGACGCGCCACTTGCGTGTAAAGCCAACACAGATGCACCCAAAGGTTAAGCAGCAAAAATCCCAGGCCGATCAACACGAAGCGATAGGCCGGATTGGGCGAAGTCGTCCAGCCCAACTGCTTATTGCCCAGGCGATAGCTCGTCTCAATGCCAAACCGCTTCCTGTATCTTTGCCGACACCGTTCCGGCGTCCAATCGAGACCAATCATAATAAACAACAACCACTCCGCGCGACGCTTGCCACGTTTGGTGCGCCGAGACGTGGTGAAGACACGGCAGATGGCCAGTTGCGCCCTGAACTCCTCCTCCTTGCCTTCATTGAAAGTGTATTCGGTGCGATAACTCGCTCGCCCTCGACACAAAGCCCTGGTTCCACCTTTTTTGCCTCGGATCGGACAGGCGATCAAAGAAGGTTGTTTCGAGCGGCGCAAATACTTGAGCACCGGGACGCCGGAAAAACCTTTATCGAGATAGAGGGCGCTGATCCGCAGCGCCCGCAGCAGCAGCGTTTGCCGCAATTCCCTGACCACTTCCACGGTTTGATCCTCTGGCAGCACGAATCGAATCGCCAAAGTCACTCGCTGCCCGTGGACGATGGCGTAAGCTGTCGCGACTCGATAGAAACGAGTTGTTCCATCTTTGGCTTCGCCGCGCACCCACAAGGCTTTCTTTTGTTCTTGCTTGCCGTAGTAAGGGCGGTCGTGAAAATCGAAGGCAACTTCTACGGGGCCGCCACGCCGCAATTTCTTCGGCCAGTTGGCAGCCAAGCCATCGTTGATCGAGCGTTGCAAATCCTGCAACTGTTCAACTGTAAACTGCTCCCTGAAATAGCAGCGAATGGTCTCAGGATCCGGGGCGCCGGCCAATTCCGCGCAGACCGACTCGGTCGTTCCACGGTTGGCTGCGGTTCCAATCAAGATGTCATAGAGCGTGTCGTTTGTGACGCAATACCCGTCCGCTTCCAGCGGCAGGAATATTTCCAGGGTCTTTTTCGCTTGAGACAGGACTTTTTCATCATTGAGTTTTGGCTTATCATGATTTGTAGGTTTATCATTATTCGTATACATGGCTTGTTCCTCCAAATTCACAAGGAATCGAACAAGCCATTTTATTTCAAACCTTACGGGCCTCACCGGCCAATTTTGGGACTACTGAG
>WNFV01010750.1_pt1 | contig 18567 bp, 14 predicted proteins | sample 5400101 | NCBI WGS metagenome assembly WNFV01 (sample SAMN13153361, study PRJNA577476) | soil metagenome | isolation source: 115 cm soil or saprolite under grassland replicate 1 | place: USA:California | collected 2016-06-15 | reverse complement strand
AGCGGCAGACAGTACAACAATTTCTTGAAACGTGGCTGGAGCAAGTCATCCGGCCGCGTGCCAAAGACAAGACGTATCATAGTTATGCCCAGATCGTGCGGCTGTATCTTGTGCCACAGCTCGGCGCGCGCCAGCTCGCCCACCTGAGACCCGAGCATGTGCAGACCTTACTCAATGGGTTGCTGCACTCTGGTGGCAGCAATGATCAGGGGCTCGCGCCTCGCACGGTTCGGTACGTGCGAACCGTGCTCCAACAGGCGCTGGATCTGGCGGTCCAATGGGGGTACGTGCCGAGTAACGTGGCGAAACTGGTCAAGACACCCACAAAAAAGGTGCAGAAGCATGCGCAAGATAGCGATGCCGAGAGCGACGATTTGGATGAGCAGGAAGTGGGGAAGTACACGGTCGCGCCGCTGAGTAGGGAACAGGCTGTCGCACTCCTTGAGGCCATGCACGGTCATCGACTCGAAGCCCTCTACTGGGTCGCACTGTCGCTTGGCCTGCGCAAAGGAGAACTCCTCGCGCTCCACTGGCGGCATATCGACCTCGATGCGAAGACCTTGACGGTCGCACTGGCCGTTCAGCGCGTGCTCGGCAAGCTGCGATTCGCCTCACCCAAAACCAGGTCGAGTCTGCGCACCCTGTCGCTTTCGGACAAGTTAGTGCAGGTGTTGCGCCAGCATCAGGCTCGCCAAGCCGAGGAACAAGCGACGTATGGGGCCGATTGGAATCGCCGTGGACTCGTGTTTCCGTCAGCAGCTGGCACACCGATTGAACCGCGCAACCTGACTCGCCATTTCAAGGCGGTGCTCAAGCGCGCCGGTCTGCCACTGACGACCCGTTTCCACGATCTGCGCCACACCTGTGCGACGTTGATGATCGCGCAGGGGATCCACATGAAGACCATCTCGCAGCGGCTCGGACACAGCTCGATTCAAGTGACGATGGACATCTACGGCCACGTGCTCCAAGAGGTCAGCCAGGACGCGGCCGAGAAAATCGATACGCTGTTCCCTGAGCCGGAGGCCGAAGACGAGGAGCCGTGACTTTGGCAATATGTTTGGCAATATCAGGCAGAAATGAAGCGATCCGCCTGTTCAGCGGATCGCTTTCTGATGCCCTAGATTATGGAGCCGATGGTCGGACTTGAACCGACGACCTGCTGTTTACGAAACAGCTGCTCTACCACTGAGCTACACCGGCAATGCACAATTCATATTCCAAATATTGTAGCATAGGTCTCACTAGGGCGCAACCCGCATCTACGCCAGCTATACTCCCCGCCAGCATTTCGTGTATATAGCGATGCCCAGATATACTGCGGTCATAGCAGTATGTCTCGGGTATCAATCGTAGAGACCTATACTAGTAATATCGTGACTCGCGCCCGTAAACTGAACAATAGCTTAACCGCTCCTTGACAGGAGAAGCCAGAACAGAGTATTATTACCCCAATCATTGTCCGTTCGTAAACTGGTCTCGCACACACTTGGTTGCACTGTATGACGGTTCAATCATCATGGACCGGCGTCTGCTGCACCTTAAAAAGTGAATAGGAGGAAACCGTGGAATGGTTCCTACCAGCCGTGCTGGCGCTGGTGATCGGTACGATCATCGGGGTTGGCAGCGGTATTTTTGTCTATGCATCCAATAGCAAGAGCCGTATCCGGCAGAGCGAAACCGAGGCGCGCTTGCAGCTAGAATCCGCCCGTGCCGAGCAGAAGGATCTCATCCTGAATGCGAAGGACGAGGCGCTAAGGCTGCGAAATGAGGCCGAGGCACAGATCCGCGATCTGCGCGCGGGTATCGCCAAACAAGAGGAGCGGCACCAACGCAAAGAAGAAAACCTTGACCGCAAGCTGGAAGGGCTGGAGCGACGCGAGCGGCAGATGCAAACGCGTGAGCGGCAGACCGAGCAAATCCAGCGCGAGGCCGAGCAGTTGCGCATCCAGCAGCAGACTGAGTTGGAGCGTATTTCGGCATTGAGCCCTGAGGAGGCGCGAGCGATCATTCTACAGCGGGTCGAAGCCGAGGCGCGCGATGATTCGGCGCGGCGCATTCGCGAGATCGAGCGCGCGGCGCGCGATGAGGCCGACAAGACCGCGCGTAAGGTGATCGCGCTGGCTATCCAGCGCTGCGCTTCCGATTATGTCGCCGAGGTCACGGTTTCGACTGTGGCGCTCCCAGGCGAAGAACTCAAGGGTCGTATCATCGGCCGCGAGGGCCGCAACATCCGCGCCTTCGAGCAGATCACCGGCGTCGATATCATTGTCGACGATACGCCAGAGGCCGTGACCCTTTCCTGTCATGACCCGGTGCGGCGCGAGGTTGCTCGCGTGGCACTGAATAAGCTGCTCAAGGACGGCCGCATCCATCCATCTCGAATCGAGGAGGTGGTTGCGAAAACCCAGCAGGAGATCGAGCAGATCATGCGTGAGGAGGGTGAGCGCGTCGCCTATGAAGCGAATGTGCAAGGCCTGCACCCCGATCTGATCAAGCTGCTGGGGCGGCTCAAATACCGTACAAGCTATGGGCAGAATGTCCTGCAACATTCGCTTGAATGTGCTCTGCTGGCGGCGCATATGGCCGCCGAGCTAGGCGCAAATATCAGTGTCGCCAAGACTGCGGCGCTGCTCCACGATATTGGCAAAGCGGTGGACCACGAGGTTCAAGGGCCGCACGCCGTGATCGGAGCAGATATCGCGCGTCGACTTGGACGCTCGCCGGCGATCGTTCACGCTATCGCCGCGCATCACAACGACGAAGAGCCACAGACGGTGGAGGCATTTCTTGTACAGGCTGTGGACGCGATCTCCGGCGGGCGCCCCGGCGCCCGCCGCGAGACGCTCGACCTGTATATCAAGCGACTGGAAGCTTTGGAGACCGTCGCGACATCGTTCACTGGGGTCCAGCGCGCCTTCGCGATCCAGGCCGGGCGTGAAGTGCGTGTGATGGTTCAGCCGGACTCGATCGATGATCTTGGTAGCATCCACCTCGCTCGCGACGTGGCGAAGAAGATCGAGGAAAGTTTGCAGTATCCTGGGCAGATCAAAGTGACGGTTATCCGTGAGACACGCGCCGTCGATTACGCACGCTAGGCATTTACTCGTGGAAACACCTGTCGTAGCGCATTGATGGCATTGAACTTGCTCACCATTCGCCCTATCACTCCAACAGGAGCCCCGATTATGGACCTCGACATGCATAATCCGGAGACCATCCAACCGGCTTTATCGCCGATATCACCAACACCGGAGGAGGAACGTATGACAACCAGCGCATCCCAATCCGCGCCGATCGCTCGCGCGGTCGGCGCAAGCGGCGCCGCGGCAGTCGAGCGCCGCAGCGCCGAAGTACTCAAGGTCTCCACACGTTCACGGCCAAGCGCGGTTGCCGGCGCTATCGCAGGAGTCATTCGCGATAGTGGTATGGCCGAGGTTCAGTCGATCGGCGCTGGCGCAACTAACCAGGCGATCAAAGCTGTCGCCATTGCGCGCAGCTACCTGAGCGAAGAGGGCGTCGATATCGTCTGCACACCGTCGTTTATCGATGTCTCGATCGATGACGAAGAGCGCACCGCGATCCGGCTACTGGTTGAGCGCCGCGCATAGTCGCTCTGGCGTCTCTACAAAATCTACGCAGGGCGATAGTATCCAGCTTCATGCTAGGTACTATCGCCCTTTTTGTTGCTTGGCGCTTCTACGACCTTCGCTTGCCAGCTATTTTCAACCCCTTGGTATCGTTTTTCACCCTGCAAGGCGAAAAACGATACACAAGAAAGATCGAAAGTCCCATGCTGCCGTTCGTCCTGAGCTTGCCCGCCCTGAGGTGCCCCCTGAGCCAGTCGAAGGGCTTGTCGAAGGGTGTCGAAGGGGCAGCTAAAATATATTGGGCGAAGGCCCTACGATTACTGCCGTGGTGATTGGCGCCGCCCGACGACAATCGATACCAGCATACCGGTCGTCATCGCCCCGCCGATGCTGAACGCATCGTTCAGCGGAATCAGGCCGCTCAGAATCGGTGCGCCAAGCGCCAGCACCAGCCACGGAATCCAGGAAGGAAGCAGCAAATTGCGCTTCCACGTGCGGCTTAAAGAAGAACGGCTAATGGCGAAGATCGTCGCTAGCCAGCCAATAATCGCGATAATAATAGCAACTGATACAGCTGTCGAGACCATGAATGTACTCCTTTGACGATGTCGTTCGCCCGCTATTGTACCAGCCTTGGCGCGCATGTGACAGGCCGATTTGTAGTCTCATGGTCCTAAACGCCTGCGGTACTCACCGAGATACGCTAAAAATCGGTCGTGTGTCGGATATGCAGGCCCGCCCTAAGCCCTTGACATGCCGGCTTGCGCTCGGTACAATACGAGCAAGGCGATATGCGGGATGAGTAGGCGCAGTGCCCACACAGAGATGAAGAGCCGTCGGCTGAGAGCTTCTTCACGCACGCCTGCGCCGAACGTGGCCCGCTGGAAGCCGCACCGGGGAACACCTCAGGACTGAGGACTGAGGACTGAGGACCGAGTGATCAATCACTCAGTCCTCAGTCCTCAGCACTCAGTCCTCGGCTCAGTAGTCGGTGCCGGGTGTGCCCGTGAGCGCACATAACGAGGGCTGCGGATATCGATCCGTCGTCGAATCGGGGTGGTACCGCGAAGGTGAAGGCCTTCGCCCCTGGCTGGGGGCGGGGCTTTTTTGTTTGGGTTACATTGTGATATGTAATCTGAACGGGCGATATCCAGGAAGAAGGACTGAGTGCTGAGGACTGAGTGCTGAGTGAAGCACTAGATCCGCAATCCTCAGCACTCAATCCTCAACACTGGACATGGCCCATATGCGAATAAGGAGCAACTGCAATGGGCTTCCCACAACGCTACAATGCGGCCGAGGCAGAGCGCCGCTGGCAGGATATCTGGGCGAGCGAGCGCCTGTACGAATTCGATCCCGCCGACCCACGACCGCCCTTCGCGATCGACACGCCGCCGCCGACCGTCTCCGGCACGATCCATATCGGCCATGTCTACTCGTATGTCCAGGCCGAGGCGATGGCGCGCTTCTGGCGTATGCAGGGCCACAATGTTTACTATCCATTCGGCTTCGACGACAATGGGCTGCCGACCGAGCGCTTCGTCGAAAAACTGCGCGGCATTCGCGCCCGCGATCTCAGCCGGCCCGAGTTCATCGCCACCTGCCTCGAGGTCTCGCGCGAGTTCGAAGATCGCTTCGAGATCTTCTGGCGCGGCCTGGGAATGAGCGTCGATTGGCGGCTGCGCTATTCGACGATCGACCCGGCGGCGCGGCGGATCTCGCAGTGGTCGTTTATCGATCTGTATCGCAAGGGGCTGGTCTATCGCGCCCAGTCGCCGAATCCCTGGTGCATCGAGTGCCAGACAGCAATCGCCCAGGCCGAAATGGAGGACGCCGAGCGAGGGACGACATTCTATACGCTGGCCTTCGGTATCTTAGGAGACGAACGACGAACGACGAACGACGAACGCAATACATTAGCGAGTGATCCTTCGTCTTTGGTCCTTCGTCCTTCGTCCATACTACCGATCGCTACCACCCGCCCCGAGCTGCTGCCGGCCTGCGTCGCAGTGTTCGTCCACCCCGAGGATACGCGCTTCACGCAGCTGATCGGCCAAACGGCGATCGTCCCACTGTTTGGGCACGCAGTGCCGATCCTGGCCGATCCCACAGTCGATCCGAGTAAGGGGAGCGGCGCGGTTATGTGCTGCACCTTCGGCGATACCACCGATGTCGCCTGGTGGCGCGCGCACGATCTGCCGCTGATCCCACTGGTCACGCGGCAGGGCCGGCTGAGCGCCGACGGCGGCCCCTACGCCGATCTTTCGCTGGCCGAGGCGCGCAAGCGGATCGTGGCAGATATGCGCGCCGCCGGCCTGCTGTTGGCCGATCACCCAGCCGAACAGACCATCCGCGTCCACGAGCGCTGCAAGACGCCGCTGGAGATTCTGGAGACCCAGCAGTGGTTCATCCGCGTGCTGGATGCGAAGGCAGCTCTGCTGGCAGCCGGCCGGCAGATCGCCTGGCGGCCTGAGTACATGCGCGCGCGCTACGAGCACTGGGTCGAAAACCTGGCCTGGGACTGGTGTATCTCGCGCCAGCGCTTCTACGGGGTGCCCTTCCCGGCCTGGCACTGCGACCAGTGCGGCGCGATCATCCTGGCCGACGAGGCACGGCTACCGATCGACCCAAGCGCCGACACGCCGACACGCGCGTTCCCAATGCAGATGCGGCCGCAGGCGCACGATAACATCCGCGTCTGGGCGTTCTACACGATCGTCAAATCACACTATCACTTCGGTACAATTCCTTGGGAGACGCTGATGATCTCGGGGCACGGGCTCGATCCATCAGGGCACAAGATCAGCAAATCGCGCGGCAACGCGTCCTCCGGCCCCGAGGCGCTGATCGAGCGTTACGGCGCCGACCCAGTGCGCTACTGGGCCTGCGGCGGCGCGCTCGGCGCCGATCGGCCAATCAACGAAGATGAAATGCGCCAGGGCGCGCGGCTGGTCACAAAGCTCTGGAATGCGTCGCGCTTTATCGCGAGCCATCTGGAACTGGCTGACGACGAAAGACGAAAGACGAAAGACGAAAGCCAGCATATCGACAATGCTCCTTCGTCCTTCGTCCTTCGTCCTTCGTCCCCGCTACCGGCGGATCGCGCGCTGCTCTCCTGGCTCCAGCGGCTGATCGCGCGGGCGACCGAGCGCTTCCAGAGCTACGAATATGCCGCAGCCTGCGAGGCGACCGAGCGATTCTTCTGGGGCACGCTGTGCGATAACTATCTGGAATGGGTCAAAGGCCGACTCTACGATGGGTCGCATCAGGAGCGCAGTGCGGCGCGATCGGCGCTCTACCAAACACTGCTGACGATTCTGAAGCTGTTCGCCCCGATCCTACCACACGTCACCGAGGAGATCTATCAACAGCTGTACGGTGGCTCCTCTGCATCTACCAATGGCGCGGCAGCAACATTTCACTCGATTCACACCTCGGCCTGGCCGCAAGCCAACCCGGCGCTGATCGACGAGCAGGCTGAACGGGCTGGCGCAGCGCTGCTGGCGATTACGAGCGGCGCACGGCGCTTCAAATCGGTGCGCAAGCTTGGGCTAGGCGCCGAGCTGGCCGGCCTGACAATGGCCGTGGAGAACGAGGATATACGACAAGCGCTAGAGCAATCGCGCGCCGATATTCGCAGCGTCACCCGCGCGCGTGAGATAACATTTGCCGCGCAGCCGGATGAGCGATTCGAAGAGCTTGAGCCGGGGATGTGGCTATTGATTGATGCGTGATCGGAGAGAGGCGCCTGACAAGATGACAAGATGACAAGATGAAGAGTAGCATCTTGTCATCTTGTCATCTTGTCATCTTGTCAACCACTTTTCGCGCCCATCCGCCGCCTGACCACCGCCATGAAGAAATCCAGCGCCTCGACATGCAGCAGCGCGCACAGCCCGAAGTAGAGCAGCGCGCTCGCCCCACCAGCCACCAGCACCTGCACCAGCGCCGCGCCCATGCCAAGCGCACTCAGCCCCAACGCCAGCATGTAGGCCGCGCCGCCCATTGCAAGGCTCGCCAGCACCGATTTCCAGAACGCCTCGCCCAGCCGCAGCCCGCGCAGGTTGACCAGCCCGCGTGAGAGCAACAGCAATATCAGCGCGTGACCGATCCATTGCGCCGAGTTGCCCAGGATCAGCGCACTCAGGGCCAGGCCGCCACCAAGTAGCGTGAGCGCGGTCAGCGCATAGATGCCGACCGCCGCGCCCTGCACCAGGTTAGGCGCCAGAGTGCGCTTGTGGGCGTAGAATGCGAATAGCAGCATTTGGTCGAGCGCAGCCGCCGGCAAGCCCGGCAGGTAGAACAGCAGCGCGCGCGCTGTCATGGCTGTGTCGGCGGCGTCGAACTTGCCGCGCTGGAAGATCGCCGCCGTGATCGGAAACGCCAGCGCCGCCAGCCCGGCGGCGGCCGGCAATACCAGCAGTAGCACCACCTTCATGCCCATTGCCAGCGTCGTACGAAACGCTTCATCGTCGCCGGCGCTGGCCTGCCGCGAGAGCGTCGGCAGGACGGCGAAGGAGACAGCGGCGGCGACCAGGCCAAGCGGAAATTGAATCAGCGTGGTCGCAAAGCGCTGGGTCGAGATCGCCGCCTCGCCCAACCCCGATGCCAGGTTACGATCGAGCACAGTGCCGGCGATCGAGAAGCCGATCCCGAGCGAGACCGGCGCATACAAGCGCAGAATACGCCGAACACCCGGATGCCGCAGGTTCAGCACCGGCCGATAGGCCATGCCACCCTTCCCTCCGGCGCCCCCTGAGCCAGTCGAAGGGTCAGGATTCAGCAGACCCGGCAGCTGCAAAAGCACCTGCAGCAATGCGCCGACGAGCACGCCGATCACGAGGCTAAGCGGGCCAAGCAGCGGCGTCAGCAATACCGCACCCAGGATAATACCAAGGTTGTACGCGCTGGCGGTGAAGGCCGGCAGCAAAAAGCGCTGCCGGGCATACAGCAGCGCAGTGATCAGGCCGGATAAGCCCATGAAGATCGCCGCCGGAAGCAGCTGGCGCACCATCTGCGTCGCCTGGTCGCGGATGTCGGCGCGAAAGCCGCCAGCCAGCACGCCGATCACCTGCGGCGCCAGCCAGATCAATAGCGCCACCACCGCAGCCATCACCAGCAGCGCGAGGTTGATGATCGTCGAGGCGACATGCCAGAACTCACGCTCATCGCCCTCGGCGTACTCGCTGAACACCGGCACCAGCGCCGCGCTGATCGCGCCGTTGATCAGTAGATCATACAGGGTGGTGGGGATGGTGGATGCGGCGGTGAATGCGTCCACCGCTGCGCCGGCGCCGAACAGGCCGGCGATCACCGAGTCACGCGCCAGCCCCAGTACGCGACTGGCGATATTGCCGATCGCGATCAGCGTGGCGGCGATCACCATCCGGCGAAAGAGGGTAGCGGTTGGCGGGCCTGGAGCGGCAGCGACGGGTAGTTTCATCTAGCGCGATAGCGTTTCGCCGCCCGCCGATGCAACCGACGGATCGAGCATTTGGCTGACCAGCCGTTTGAGGCCCTTTTTATCGCTTAGCACCAGCACGTAGGCCGGCTGATGGCGCTCGACCACCATCGAAGGATCGATCGCATAGCGTTGGATGCTCTCAGCGCTCAGCTTGGAGCCCATACTTGCCAGGCTCAACATATCACTGCGCGAAAGATCAGTACGAACATAATCACTCATAGACTCGGTGTACTGATCGATATTGGTCAACTGGCTCAGTAGACCCTGCTCGCGCACGCGATCGAAGATCGCCATGAGCACCTGCTGCTGGCGCTGGTTGCGGCCGAAATCACTATCGGCGTGGCGGGTTCGCGCATAGATCAGCGCCCGATCGCCATCCAACAACTGCCGGCCGGCATCGAAGTGAATCTTGATTGTGCGATAGTCGTCGGTTGGGTAGGCGTCGTCGTCGAGTGCTTTCGGCACATCGACATAGATGCCGTCGATCTTGTCGATCAGTGTCTTGAAGCCATCGAAGTTAATCAACACGAAATGATCGATCGGTAGCCCGACCAATTCGCCAACCGTCTCTTTCAGCAGCGCCGGTCCATAGCCAAGGCCAATCTTGCGCTCGCCAAGCGGGTAGGCCGCGTTGATCTTGTTCTTGCCATAGCCAGGAATAGTGACCCACAGATCGCGAGGGAACGAAAGCATGCTGACGCGATTGGTATGCTTATCGAAATGGGCCAGCACGATCGTATCGGTGCGGCTAACATCCTCTCCCGGCCGTGCGTCGGTGCCGACCAGCAGGATATTCATCGCGCCGCCAGGCTCGGGCACTGCCGTGGGAATCGGCTCGGGCGCCTCGTCGGGAATCGCGATCGGCACATCCTCGGCCGCTTGAGGCACGGCGGTGGCCGTCGGAAGCGAAACAGGTGTGACGATCATTTTATTGACGTTGGTGATGGCGCGCTGCCACTTGGCACCAATCCAGATTGTTGGGATAGCAGCAATCGCCAGAGTCGCCATGAGAATAATAAGTATCAGACGTCGTCGTGGATGCGTCATTCAACCACTCCACTTTGCAACACGCACATACAATAGAGTATACCGCAGGATGCGTGCCACTAGCTATGATCAGCATGCACAAACCAATTCCAGCTCGCGCACCCGTAAGCTGATTGGCTATTCGTAAGCCTGCCAGCGGCGCAATCCTGGCACCGGCGACATCCAGGTGTAGCTATTCATACAAGTACTATACCATAAGTTTGCCGGGTCGCCATATTCTCAGGCTGATGAGGCGCTGATATTTTACACATTATGGCGTCCTGTGCGACATGATGCGGGTGGGCGCTGCCCCATTCATGCAGAATCATCAGTGCCATAGACCCGCGCCGGATCAACTGGCATCAGGCGTGGAATGAAGCGCGGCACTAGCCGGCAGTAGCGCACGTACGTGGCGCCGAAGCGCGCCCGTAGCTCGCGCTCCTCCAACCGCAGCTGCATAACCAGCTGGGCGATATAGGCCGCCAGCAGCAGTACCAGGCCCCAGTTCCGCGTCAGCAGCGCCGCGCCGATAATCAGAGTCATATCGGTATCGTACAACGGGTTGCGCACATAGCGATACGGGCCAACCACCACCAGCCGCTGCGGGATGTTCTGCTCCTCGGCGCCCTGACCAGGCGGGAACAGCGCGGCGGCAAACAGCACCCGCGCCCAGCCCATCTGACCGACTGCCCACACACCGATCAGCACCGACACGAGCAGCAGCGCGCCGCCCACAGCTTGGAGCCACGCCGATCCCGGCCACGACCAATCGAGCCACCGCGGCCCAAACAGCCCCAGCAGCGCCAGCACGATTGTGGTGCCGATCCACATCAGGCCAACCTCAACCAGGTACCATGCCCATACGCCACGCGTCCGTAGCCAGGCCCGCCAGCGCTCCAGCAGCGGGTAGGTCAGCAGGTCGATCACGGTCATGCCGCCATAGAACCCGGCGACGTAGATCGGCAGCAGCACCCAGCGGCCAAGTAGCGCGTCTCCAGCAAAGCAGATCACAAACGACAGCAGCCACAGCCAGGCGGGACCATGATGCCAGGTGGCGCGTGGTGTCGGGCGGCTGACGGTGCGGGTGGACATACGGCCTTCTTTCTTGCTATCGATTCGCTACTGCTTCAATATTAACGGCAGATACACGGCCTTCAGCGGCGCAATCGCGATGTCGCGAATAGCAGTTGCACCCGTACCAATGCTGCCAACCGGCGTGGCCGCACCCGTCGCAAGGTTGATGGTAAACAGCCCAACCAGGCCACTGACACTGAGCGAGGCGAACGCGGTATCGGCGGTCGCGATGTCGAATCCAACTAATCCCGACGTGTCGAAACCCATCGGCCCGATTGTATTGAGCGTGCCGTTGTTCGGCGGGTTTTGGATCGTTAGGATATCGAGGTTCGAGTCGATTCCATACAGCGTCGTGGTGGTCGCACCCGCAAAACTATTGGTGTAGGCTGCCCCGACGACATTTGGGTTAGCGCCCGCGTTCGCATCGCCCACGGCATAGGCCAGCGCGATATCGGTGGCGGCCAGCGCGCCGGTGCTGGGATTGAGCCGCAAATTCTGGTCGGCATCGCTGACCACGCGCACGCGATCGACCACCGGGTTGAAATCAAAGCCAAAATCTGTTCCGCTTAGCGCTGCGGCAAACGGGCTTGCGCCCACCTGAGTCGCCACTCCACTCGTGAGGTCGATCGTATAGAGGCGACTCGTGCTGCCTAGCCCATAGAGCTGCCCACTGGCCGGGCGAAAATCGATGCCCTGCAAATGTTCGCCCGCCTGCAGGCCGGAAACGGCGGTCGTGCTGAGGATCGTGCCAGGCGCACCACTATCGAAACGCAGCAAGGCATTGGTGGTGGTAATCGCGAACACAGTCGAGCCAGCTCCCGCATGCACGCTTGGCGTCGGCCACACGCTCAGCGCTAGCCAAGCGACCAGCGCGGCGAGCATCAGCGGTAGGCGGCCAGCGCGCTTGCGGGTGGTTGTGTGGTGGTTCATGAGGACTCCCGTAGAAGAAAATTCGCAGCTCAATCAATAGAAGCCGCGCATGCCGCCATCGAGGAACTGCAAAGTCGTGTGTGTTAGCCCGTAACGGTGGGGGTGCGAGCAGCTGTGCTCGCATCCTCTTCCTGGGATTTGAGCCGGATCTCGCCGAACTGATCGGGGCGCTTGCCGATAATCCCGCTGTAGAAATCGCGGATCAGTGCCATATCGGCATCGACATCGCCGCTCGGCACAATCATCCCCCCAATGCCGCCGACCTTGCGCCGGTAGTCGGCAAAGCCCAGCGCGATCGGCACATGCGCGCCCACGGCGATATGGTAGAAGCCACTCTTCCAAAAGGGCGTGCGCTTGCGGGTGCCTTCGGGCAGAATCGCCAGCACCATCCGGTCGTGCATACGAAACGACTCGACCGCCTGCTCGACCATGTTGTGGCGCGCGCCACGATCGATTGGCAGGCCGCCCAGCCGCCGCATAATCCAGCCAAACGGCGGGCGAAACAGGGTATGTTTGCCCATCCAGGTGACCTTGAGCCGCAGGGCCACTGCCAACAGCAACATTACCGGGAAATCCCAGTTCGATGTGTGCGGCGCGACGATGAGTACACATTTAGGCTGGCCGCCCAGCGAGCCCTCTGCGCGCCATCCGAAGAGCTTGAGCACCATGTTCGCAAGCCAGTGACGCATGCGGTGTACCTCTATGTACGGCGATTCAGATCGACTGCTGAAGGATGCGCCGCAGATTGACCAGCGACTCAAGCGCGTCGGAGAGCAAGCCGACCGAGCCGGTGATAAAGTACGCGGCGGACTCGAGCGCGATTGTCAGGATCGCCGCCGCGATCGACAGCCACGCGTAACGCGTAAGCGACACATACGGCATATCCGCCCTACCCAAGCTGCCCCAGCCGCTCGCGCAGCCGCTCGGCGGTAGCCTGTGCTCCTGCCAGCCCATCACGCTCGCGCTGAATGACATTGGCCGGCGCCTTATCCACGAATCCTGCGTTATCCAGCCTGGCCGCGCGCCGCGCGATGTCGGCATCGGTCTGCTCCAGCTCCCGGCCTAGCCGTACGCGCTCAGCGTCCAGATCGATCAGGCCGGCCAGTGGCAGGAACACTTCAACACCGCCAACCACCAGCGTGGCCGCGTGGGCCGGCCTGGTCTCCAGCTGCTCGGCGATCGTGAGCTGATCGTCGGCCACCCGCGCCAGCCGCACCAGCAGCGCGCGCTGCTCATTCAGCAGCGCCGCGCGCGGCCCGCCGGCGATAGTCGCCGCCACCCAGCGAGCCGGCTCGACTTTGTACTCGTTGCGCACATTGCGGATTCCGCCGATCAGCTCGCGCACCAGCGCGAAATCGCGCTCGGCGGTGTCATCTAGGGCGCGCTCGTCGGCGGATGGGTAGGCTGCTACCATAATGGACGAAGGACGAAGGACGAAGGACGAAGGATCATTGGCTTCAACGTTTGCTTCGTCGTTGGTCTTTCGTCTTTGGTCTCCCGTCAGGTACTGCCAGGCCTCTTCAGTTACGAACGGCATGAACGGATGCATCAGCCGCAGCGACCCCTCAAGCACCGTGTAGAGCAGATCGCGCGTGAGCTGCTGGCGCTGCCCACCACTGTCGAGCTGCGTCTTGGCGATCTCGACATACCAATCGGCGAACTCGCTCCATAGAAACTCCTGGATCTGGCGACCGGCCTCGCCAAAGTTGTAGGCGCGCATCACCCGGTCGACTTCGCCGAGCAGCCGGTTGTAGCGCGAGAGAATCCAGCGATCGGCGAGCGTCGCGTTGTCGAAGGACGAAGGACGAAGGACGAAGGACGAAGGATCACTTGCTGCCGCGTTGCTTTCGTCTTTCGTCTTTGGTCTTTCGTCTCGGAGCTTGCTAATAACAAATCGCGTAATATTCCAGATCTTGTTCGCGAAGTTGCGCGCGGCCTCGATCCGCTCCGGGTTGAGATTGAGATCCTGGCCGGGTGTGCCGCTGGTTGCAAGTGTAAAGCGCAGCGCGTCGGTGCCCTGCTGATCCATCACCTCCAGCGGGTTGACGACGTTGCCGTGGCTTTTGCTCATCTTGCGGCCCTGCTTGTCGCGCACTAGGCCGTGCAGGTAGATCGTATGAAACGGCGGCGCGTCGGTCAAATAGCAGCCCAGCATCATCATGCGTGCAACCCAGAAGAACAGAATATCGTAGCCGGTCTCCATCACGCTGGTTGGGTAGAAGTAATCCAGGTCGGGCGTTTGATCGGGCCAGCCGAGCGTTGAGAATGGCCACAGCCCGCTGGAGAACCAGGTGTCCAGCACGTCGGGGTCCTGAGTCGCGCCCGCCGGATCGGGGTCATCCGGCCCCGGCACAATCATCTGGCCATCCGGCATGTACCAGACCGGGATGCGGTGGCCCCACCAGAGCTGCCGGCTGATGCACCAGTCCTCGATATTCTCCAGCCAATGATAGTAGACCTTCTCAAAACGCTCGGGGATGATCTTGGTGCGGCCATCCTTCACCGCCGCCAACGCCAGCTCGGCCAGCGGCTTGGCGCGCACGAACCACTGCTCACTCAGCAACGGCTCGATCACCTCGCGCCCGCGCTGGCTGATGCCGACTGATAGCGTGTGCGGCACCGTCTTGACCAGCAGAGCTTCTTTTTCCAGGTCGGCCACCAGGTTCTTGCGCGCCTCGAATCGATCCTGGCCGGCGTACGGCCCGGCCTCCTGGTTGAGCGTCGCATCGCGATTCATGATATTGATCATCGGCAGCTGGTGGCGCTGGCCGATCGCGTAGTAATTCGGGTCGTGCGCCGGCGTGACCTTGACCGCGCCGGTGCCAAAGCCAGCATCCACATAGCTATCGGCCACGATCGGGATGCGCCGACCAAGCGCTGGCACCAGCGCATAGCGGCCGATCAGGTCGCGGTAGCGCTCGTCCTCGGGGTTGACCGCGATCGCAGTATCGCCCAGAATAGTCTCAGGCCGGGTGGTTGCCACGGTGATCCACTCGGTCGCGCCGGCGGCCCATTGCCCAGAGCCCCACCCACTTGACGAAAGACCAAAGACGGAAGACGAAAGGTTAGGATCGATCGAAGTCGTGCTTTCGTCCTTCGTCGTTCGTCCTTCGTCCGCCGCAGGCGCGAGGGGATAGCGCACATACCACAAGCTACCCTGGCGCTCCTCGTGCTCGACCTCCAGGTCGCTGACGGCGGTCTGAAGATTAGGCGACCAGTTCACCAGGTAAGTGCCGCGATAGATCAGGCCATCGTCGTACAGTCGCTTGAAGGCTGCGCGAACCGACCGCGACAGGCCAGGATCGAGCGTGAAGCGTTCGCGCGACCAATCGCACGACGCGCCAATCCGGCGCAGCTGGCGGGTGATCTCGCCGCCATACTTGGCCTTCCACTCCCAGGTGCGCCGCAGAAACTCATCGCGCCCAATCTCCTGACGGCTGGTACCCTCGCTGCGCAGCAGCTTCTCGACCTGCGACTGGGTGGCGATCCCCGCATGATCGGTGCCGGGCAGCCACAGCGTCGGCTCGCCCAACATGCGGTGCCAGCGCACGATCACATCTTCGATCGTCACAAACATCGCGTGGCCCATGTGCAGCTCGCCGGTCACATTCGGCGGCGGCATGGACATGGTAAACGGTTTACGGTTTGGGTCGATATGTGCTGCAAAAAAGCCCGAGCGCTCCCACCAATCGTACAGGCGCTGCTCGACCTGCTGGGACTCATAGGCCTTCGCCATCTCGGTAGGGCGCTGAATATCTGGCATAGTCATCGACGTGCTTCTCCGGAAACAGAGCATATACGGTGTATTTTTGTCTGGTAGGGATTATACCTGGTTTTAGGCATGTTTCAAAACCCGCGGTTTCTGCTTTACCGTCCAGGGAGTTTTGGCGGGACTGCATCCCGCCAAGAAAAGATTTCCGCGGGGGCGACGCCCAGCGAGCACCCGGCCGCCCTCGCGCCCCCACCCCACCGAGCTGCGCTTTCACTTGACTCCCTGCGTATAATAAGGGCGACTTTCCAATCTACGTACCTCAATCTCGCTCGTATGTTGCGGCGCACTCCTACACTCCCGCACTCGGACGAAAAACATCGCTTCTCGTATCACAGAGCGCCCCACTTCTGGCATTAGCAGAGTTGTGGTCGGATTGATCGTGTAAGCATAACGGAGGTACCTTATGATGATGGTCGTGCCGGCGCGCGAAGTGTCCGCTGCTCCACCGTTGGAACGCATCGACATAACCCATACCGACCCCGCCCGCCCACCCGTGCCCGACGAGCCGCTGCTCGCGATGGACAACATCCAGGGCAACGGCGTGGCCGGGTTCAGCAAAGACTTTCAGACCCTGCTGTTCCTCAAAATCGTCGACATCCCCCACTTCAAGCGCTGGCTCAAATCGATCACCCCATTTATCGCCACCGCCGCGGAAGTGCTCGCGTTCAATCGCTTATTCAAAGCCATCCGCAGCCGTCGTGGCGAGTCGCATACGGTCCAGGCGACCTGGATCAACATCGCTTTTTCGTATCAGGCGCTGACGCGGCTGACCGACGACGCAACCGCCTTTACCGACCAGGCCTTTAAGCAGGGGCTAGCGGCGCGATCGACAGATCTCGGCGACCCCACCGAGCTGCGCTAGACGCCGAGGGAAACCCGCAGAACTGGGTGATCGGCGGCCCGGGCGACGAGGCCGACGTCATGATCATCATCGCGAGCGACGATCGCGACGACCTGCTGGCCGAGGTCGCCCGGGTCGAGCACAGCATCTACCCGACTTGGGGCGCTAACGGACGGATCTCCCGCAGCGGTGTGGTGATTATCTTTAAGGAATCGGGCGCGACGCTGCCACAGCCACTCACTGGGCACGAGCATTTCGGCTTTCTCGATGGAGTATCGCAGCCGGGCCTGCGCGGGCGGATTTCCGACGAACCCACCGATGTCCTGACCTTCCGGCAAAACCCCAACAATCGCGATCAGGGCAAGCCCGGCCAGGATCTGCTGTGGCCGGGCGAGTTTGTCTTTGGGTACCCTGGCCAGGATCCGAACAGCGCCGATATCGTCGATCCGGGGCCGATCTCCGAGGCCGGGCCAGCATGGGCCAAGGATGGATCCTTCGTGGTCTTTCGTCGTCTGCGGCAGGATGTACAGGCCTTTCGTGATTTCGAGCAGCAGATGGCTTTCCAATTGGGGATATCGCCCGATCTCTTCGGCGCGAAGTTAGTCGGCCGCTGGGCCAGCGGGGCGCCAATCCTGCGCGCTCCCGAAGCCGATAACCGCGCGCTGGCCGACGACGATTGTAGCCACCGGCGCTCTTTCCACCGTCGGAAGGCGATCCCACCGGACAGATCTGCCCATTTGCGGGCCACATTCGCAAGGCCTACCCGCGCGACGACACATCCAGCACCCTGCCCGATACGCAGGAGGTCACGACCCAAACCCATCGAATCTTGCGGCGCGGGATCCCCTTTGGCCAGCCGCTGCGCCAGATCCCTTTCTTCGATTTTGGCGTGCGCGGGCTGCACTTCATAGCATATCAGACCTCGATTGTCGAGCAGTTCGAGTTTATTTTGAAGCAGTGGGTGAATAATCCGAAATTCAAGGAGCCCGACGCTGGGCACGACCTGATTATTGGTCAAAACAACACGCCCGGCGCCAATCGCGAGCGACAATTCACGATCACCTTCACGCGAGATGGCGTCGTGCAGCGCGAGGTGGTGAGCACCCAGATCGACTGGGTCATTCCAACCGGCGGTGGGTATTTCTTCGCGCCTTCGATTGCCGCGTTGGAGCTGTTTTCCTCCTAGTGATCTGTCCGAGCTATTTGGCCGGATAAACGAAGGACGAACGCCCGAATTGCAGACGTTCGTCGTTCGTCGTCCGTCTTTCGTCCCATCAGGATTGCTCGGACGGACGACTAGCCGCCCAACACTTCGGACACTTTCTTGACCTCAAAGCCCATCTCGGCAAAGCGATCGAGGATGCGCGGCAGTGCGTCGGCGGTCGACTGGCTGCCGCAGTGCGCCAGAATGATCGCGCCGCGCAGCTTTTCGGGCGCAAGTTTGGCCGTGACGCGCTCGAACAGAAAATCGGGCGTCTTCGGCTCGCCGACCGAGTCGAGGCTGTCGAGCGTCCAGTAGATCGGCAGATAGCCCGCGCCAACCACCAGCCGCAGCACGCGCTCATCGTACGCGCCAAACGGCGGGCGGAAGAACGGGCGCGACGAGGCGCCGGTGGTTTCCGCGAGCAGCGCCTCGGTATCGGCCAATTCTTTGCCGATCGCGGCGTCGCTGAGGTTGCGCATGTCGGGGTGCGTGAAGGTGTGGTTGGCGATCTCATGGCCATCGGCCGCAATCTGACGTGCCAGGTCGGGGTTCTCCTTGATCCACTTGCCGGTCAGGAAGAAGGTGATTTTGAGATTGTGCTCGCGCAGCGTCTTCAGCATCGCCATCACCGGCGCGGCATCGGCCCCAGCATCCAGTGTCAGCGCC
>WNFV01004169.1_pt1 | contig 18571 bp, 20 predicted proteins | sample 5400101 | NCBI WGS metagenome assembly WNFV01 (sample SAMN13153361, study PRJNA577476) | soil metagenome | isolation source: 115 cm soil or saprolite under grassland replicate 1 | place: USA:California | collected 2016-06-15 | reverse complement strand
CAGCAGGCGCGTGTGGACTCCGAGGACGGTGTCTCGACGGTCGAATACGCGACCGCGGCGATGCAGGCGGTGCGTGAGGCGGCCGAGGCCGCGACCGACACGATTCGCCAGCTTGGCTCGAAGTCGGAGCAGATCGGCGGGATCGTCGCGACGATCACCGGCATCGCAGGGCAGACCAACCTGCTGGCGCTGAATGCGGCCATCGAGGCCGCCAGGGCGGGTGACCAGGGGCGCGGCTTCGCCGTCGTCGCCGAGGAGGTCCGCAAGCTCGCAGAGGAGTCGCAGCAGGCGGCGGCGACGATCTCCGGCCTGATCGTCCAGATCCAGACCGAGACGGCCCGAGCGGTCGACGTCGTCGAGGACGGCGCGCGCCGCACGGAGGAGGGCGTCTCGACCGTCGACCAGGCAAGGGACGCGTTCGTGCGGATCGGCGGCTCGGTCCAGGACGTCAACGATCGGATCGGGCAGATCTCCGGCGCCATCGAGCAGCTCTGCACAGCAGTCGTCCGCGTCGACCGAGGAGGTCTCGGCCTCGACGCAGCAGACCTCGGCGTCGACGCAGCAGATCGCCGCGTCCGCGCAGGAGCTCGCTCGCAACGCCGACGAGCTCGCCCAGATCGTGGGTCGCTTCAGAACCGCCTGAAATCCGTTGACGGGCCTTCGGCCCTGAACATGACGATTTCAGACGGATAGCAGATCCGTAACGAGGTGATGCCGGAGTGAATCCGGCATCACCTCTTTTTTACGCCGATTTGTTGCAGTTTCGTTGCACACTCGTGCGTTTTTTTGCCGTAGAATTGAAGTGGGTGGTGGGATGGGGTGCCCCGAACGGCGGCGGATGAAAACTGTCGGTCCGCGAGCGATCCCGGTCTGGATTTCTGGCCTTATTGGCCTGACCAAAGTGCTTTAAGCCGCGGATCCTCAGCCGATCACACGGCCATGATTGGCAAGGCCTTCAGGCCCGCAGCAGCGCTGATGAGCCGCCTGAGCTACGCGCGGAAGTTCGCGCTCATCGGCCTCGTGCTCCTCGCCCCGCTCGCCTATTCGGTGCAGGCCTACCTCGGCGAGGCCGGCTCGAAGGTCGCGTTCAACGCGAAGGAGCGGCAGGGCGTCGCATACGTCAAGCCCGCTGTCATCCTGCTCGGCGATCTCGTCAAGGCGCGGGCGGCTCTCATCAAGGCGACTGCCGGCTACCCGGAGTACGACGCCGAGTTCGCGAAGACGAAGGAGGCGATCGCGGCGGACGTGAAGGCGCTCGACGACGCCGACCGCCGCTTGGGTCGCACCCTCCGTACGACCGAGGAGTGGAACCAGCTGAAGGCGAGCATCGCCCAGGTCACCGGGACACTGAGCGGCTCGCCCCTGCAGACGTTTACCCTCTACAACCCGCTGACCGAGCGAACGCGCTCGCTGATCCAGCGCGCGGCCGACGCCTCGAACCTCTCCATCGATCCGGGTCTGGACACCTCGTACCTGGCCGCGAACCTCACCGCAGTCGTGCCGCTCCTGATCGACCTGGGGAGCAAGTCCGTCGACCTGCAGCTCTTGGTCAGCGCGGGCGACGGCGCGGTCGAGAACCGCATCGAGCTGGCCGTCCTCAAGGGCACGATGGAGACGACCGTGGAACAGCTGCGGCGCGGCTTCGAGTCGGCGTTTGCGAACAACGGTGATGGTCGGCTGAAGAACGGCCTGGAGTCCCCGCTCGCCAGGTCGTTGGAGACGTCGCAGCCCGTCGTCGAGTCGCTCGACGACGCGATCCGCGATCTGAGCAGCATGGTCCCGCTGGAAGCGGCCAAGCGCGGTGCGACCGCCACGACCGCAGCCGGCGACCTCGAGCGCTCCGGGCTCACCGAGCTCGACCGGGTGATCGACGTGCGGATCGACGAGCTGACGGGCCGCAAGACGAAAGTCACGTGGCTGGCTGTCCTCGCGACGTTGCTCGGCGTCTATCTCTTCATCGGCTTCTTCGTGTCGGTGCGGCAGTCCTTGGCAGGGGTGCGGCGGGCGACGGAGGGAATGGCCCGCGGCGACGTGGCTCAGACGATCGTGCTCGACGCGCGCGACGAGCTGGGGCAGCTGCGCGGCGACTTCGTCGAAGTGCTCGCCTATCTCGAAGAGATGGCGACGGCGGCCGCCCGAATAGCGCGCGGCGACTTGACGGTCGAGGTAGAGCCGAAGTCTGAGTCGGATGCGCTCGGGAATGCGTTCCAGGCGATGACGGAAGGGCTCCGCGGGATCGTCGGCCGGCTTGCGCTGGCCGCAGAAGGCGTCTCGTCGGCGTCGCAGCAGATGGCGCTGACGTCGGAGGAGACCGGGCGCGCCGTCGGCGAGATCGCAAGTGCGGTGAGCCAGGTCGCCGAGGGCGCGGAGCGGCAGGTGCGGATGGTGGCTGACGCACGCGGCTCGGCGGAGCGGACGTCCAATGCCGCGAACGAGGCGCGGTCGGTCGCCGAGGAAGGGGCAGAGGCGTCGGCGCAGGCGACGAGGGCGATGCACGCGGTCCGCGACTCCTCGGCCGCCGTCTCCGGCGCGATCGATGCGCTGGCGGCGAAATCGGAGCAGATCGGCGGGATCGTCTCGACGATCACCGGCATCGCTGGCCAGACCAACCTGCTCGCGCTCAACGCTGCGATCGAAGCGGCGAGAGCGGGCGACCAGGGGCGCGGGTTCGCCGTCGTGGCCGAGGAGGTGCGCAAGCTCGCCGAGGAGTCGAAACAGGCCGCGGCCACGATCGCCGACCTGATCCAGGAGATCCAGGCCGAGACCCAACGCGCGGTCACGGTTGTCGAGGACGGGGCCAAGCGCACCGAGGAGGGCGTCGGGGTCGTCGAGCGGGCGCGGCAGGCGTTCCTGCGGATCAGCGACTCGGTGCAGTCGGTGAGCACGCAGATCGCCGGGATTGCCAGTGCGACCGGCGAGGTGGCTGCCGTCGCGGAGCAGTCGTCGGCATCGACCCAGCACGTCTCCGCCTCGACCCAGCAAACGTTTGCCTCGACGCAGGAGATCGCGGCGTCGGCGCAGGTGCTAGCCACCACGGCGGCCGAGCTGCAGCAGCTCGTCGCCCAGTTCGAGCTCGGCTGACCGCCCTAGTGGCTGTGCACGTCGAGCAGGGTGCGAACCCGCATCCCGAGCTCGACAGGTGAGAACGGCTTCTGGATGAAGGTGCTGCCGGCCACGAGCTCCTCGCCCTCGAGCGCCTCCTCGCCGTAGCCGGACATGAAGACCGTGATCAGGTCGGGCCGGTCTGCCGAAAGCCTTCTGGCGAGCTCCGGCCCGCGCATCTCCGGCAGCCTGTAATCGGTGAGGAGCAGATCGATCGGCCGCTCTTGCGTCTCCGCTAGCTCGAGCGCCTCCTCGGCGCTCGATGCCTCCAGGACGTGGAAGCCCTCCCCTTCGAGCACGCGGCGCGCAAGCCCCCGCACCGCGAGCGTGTCATCCACCAGGAGGATCGTCGTTTCGGCCATTTGGAACGAACTCGTAGCCCAAAAGGAGGACAGGGAATGACCCCGATCGTACTAGGTTCCTCACGTGCACCGTCCCCAGGTCACCCACCTCTACAAGCTCTGCGTGCGTGGCTGAGCACGCGGATCCTGTGGACGCTTTGATCGAGATCCACGAGCACGAGGGAGCGGCACTCGCCGCGCGGCTCCACGACGGTCCGGTGCAGGTGCTGACCGCCGCGTCGCTCAGGCTGCAGACCGCCGCTCACTTCGGCGAGCTGACCCCGGTCGTCGCCGACGAGGTGGCCGCCGGGATCGCCGACGCGGCCGCCGAGCTGCGCTCGGTGATGTCGCGGCTCGTCGCCTGGTCGGTCTCCGGCGGCGACCTCGAGGAGGCCGCCAACCGGTACATCCTCCAGGCCTGCGCCGCAGCAGGCGTTCAGCCGCGGGTCGAGCTATCGGGCCTCCGCCCGCTTGCACCGCGCCACTCCAGCATCGCTTTCCGAGTCCTCCAGGAGGCGACCGACAATGCCCTGCGCCACTCGGGAACGTCGGAGCTCGAGGTCACCGTCACCTGCGACGGTGAGCTCTTCCTCGAGATCTCCGACCACGGGAGCGGCTTCGACCCAGCAATCCTCGACTCGCCCGAAGCCCGCGGGCTGAGCCGAATGCGGCGCCGACTCGAGTCCGTGGGCGGCTCCCTCACGATCGACACCGCCGCCGGCGTCGGTACCACGGTTCAAGCAGTTCTGCCCCTGAGCCCTAAAGACCACGAGTAAAGGACGATTACGGTGTCGATGAGTCCCCGCAGCAAGATCCTCGTCGTTGACGATGACCCCTGCGTACGCCGCCTTCTGAGCTCGATTCTCGCGCCGCGGTTCGAAGTGAGCGTCGCCATGGACGCAGTGGGTGCCGTGAGCGCGGCGCGCCGCGAGCGCCCAGACCTCGTGATCCTCGACTACACCCTTCCCGCCGGTAATGGAGCTGTCGTGATCGACCGCCTGCGCTCGATCCCGGCTCTCTCGACGACGCCGGTCCTGATGATCAGCGGCTCGAGCTCCGGCTGGTCGTGGGAGGGCCTCGGCAACATGGATCTGGTCGGCTTCCTGCTCAAGCCGTTCACGCCGGACGAGCTCCTCGAGGAAGTGTCGCGCGCGCTCGGCAGCGACCGCGTCGGCGTCGAATCATGAACCAGGTTCTCGTCGTCGACGACGATCCCCAGGTCTGCTCGATCGTGGTGACGATGCTCGAACGAAACGGCTACGTCTGCCACTCGGCTGCGACGGTGAAAGAGGCGCGAGGCTGGCTCGAGGAGGACACCTTCGACCTCGTGCTCTCGGACGTGACGATGCCCGGCGAGTCCGGAATCGAGCTCGCCCGCTACGTCACGTCGACCCATCCTCAGACCGCGGTGCTGATCATGAGCGCGATCGACGACCCGGCAGTCGCCGACGGCGCAGTCGACATCGGCGTCCACGGGTACCTCGTCAAGCCGTTCAACCTCAGCCAACTGCTGGTCGACGTCTCGAACGCGCTGCGCAAGCGCGAGCGCGAGCAGGAGCGCATGCGGGAGTCGCGGCTCGAGCTGCGAAAGTCGCGTGAGGACACGCTCCGCCGGCTCGCGAAGGCTGCGGAGTTCCGCGACGGAGAGACCGGCCGGCACATCGAGCGCATGGGCGAATACTGCGGCGCGATCGCGCGGAAGCTGGGCTTCAGCTCCGAGCACGCCGCCCTGATCCGGCTTGCGAGCCCGCTGCACGACGTCGGCAAGATCGCGGTTCCCGACTGGATCCTGCTGAAGCCGGGCCCCCTGACGCCGGCCGAGCGCGAGCTGATGCAGAAGCACGCCGAGGTCGGCTACCTGATCCTGACCGGCTCGGGCGAGGAGCTGCTCGAGCTCGCCGCGTCGATGGCCTGGATGCATCACGAGCGGCTGGACGGCAGCGGCTATCCGAGAGGCTTGAAAGGCGACGAGATCCCGCTCGAGGGACGCATCGTCGCAGTTGGTGACGTGTTCGACGCCTTGACCTCTGACCGGGTCTATCGAAGAGCTATGTCCGTCGACGACGCGATCCAGGTGCTCGAGGAAGGACGAGGGACGCACTACGACCCCGCCATCCTCGATGCTTTGCTCGCTGTCGTCTCCGGAAGGAGGGCTGCATGACGACCAAGGGACTTACGTGTCTGATCGCCGACGACCACCCCGCTGTGGTGGCGTCGCTGACGGGATTCCTCGAGCAGAGCGGAATCGAAGTGGTCGCCCAGGCGCGTGGCGGTGAGGACGCGCTCGCGAAGATCGAGGCGCAGAATCCGTCGATTGCGTTGCTCGACGTGCGCATGCCCGGCATGGGCGGCGTCGAGGTGGTTCGGCGCGCGATGCGCGTGTCGCCCAACACCGCCGCGGTGATCTACACCGGCCACGCGGACGCTCCGCTCGTCGACGAGGCGCTCGACGCGGGCGCGCGCGGGCTCGTGCTCAAGGACGCCCCTCTGCCCGACCTGGTTCGCGCGCTCGAGCTCGTCGCCTCCGGCGGCGTCTACATCGACGCAGGCCTGACGGCGGTGCTCGCGATGCGGCGGACGTCCTCGTCGCCGACGGTGACGCAGCGGGAGCGCGAAATCCTGCGCCTGCTCGCGGACGGGTACACGAACGAGGAGATCGGCAAGCGTCTCTTCATCTCGCCGGAGACGGTCCGGACGCACATCCGCCGCACGATCGCGAAGCTCGGCGCAAAGACGCGCACTCAAGCAGTGGCGATCGCGCTGCGGCAGCAGCTGATCGCGTAGGCAGAGGCCCGCCGTGGACGTGGCCGTTTTCGGCCACGTCCCGGTACCAGGTACCCGGCCATGGCCCAAAGGGACATGGCCGTGGGTTGCGTGGTCCTTCCGGCCACGTCCTGGTACCAGGTACCGGGCCATGTCTGTTTGCGACAGGTGAGTCTGGCGCGGCATGCTCGCGCCGTGGGCGCGCTGTTCGAGGTCTCGACCGTCGACTATCACTGCGGCGGCGAGCCTTTCCGGATCGTCTCCGACGGCGTCGGGCCCCTCAGCGGCGCCACGATCCTCGAGAAGCGGCGCTACGCGGCCGAGCGACTCGACGGGATTCGCCGCCTGCTCGTCAACGAGCCCCGCGGGCACGCCGACATGTACGGCTGCTTCGTGACCGAGCCGGACGACGAGGACGCCGACCTGGGGGTCGTCTTCTTCCACAACGAGGGCTACTCGACCGCCTGCGGGCACGGGACGATCGCACTCGTGACCTGGGCGCTCGAGTCGGGGCGGATCGCGATCGTCGAGCCGGAGACGCGAGTCGTCGTCGACGTTCCTTCGGGCCGGCTCGCCTGCGTCGCGCGCTGCGAGGAGCGCCGTGTGCTCTCGGTCCGCTTCCGCAACGTCCCGTCGTTCGTGCTCGCGCGCGACCTGACCGTCGAGACCACGCGCGGCCCGCTCACGCTCGACGTCGCCTACGGCGGCGCCTTCTATGCGACCCTCGACGCACCGGCCGCAGGCCTGATCCTCGAGCAAGGCAGCCTCTCGGAGCTCATCGCGCTCCAGCGCGAGCTGCGACCGGCGATCGAGGCGGCGGTCGAGGTGATCCACCCGCTCGAGCCCGAGCTGCGAGGAATCTACGGCGTGATCTTCTTCCAGGCCGAGGCCGGCGGCCCGCTGCTCGCTCAGCGAAACGTCGCCGTCTTCGCGGACGGAGAGGTTGACCGATCTCCGTGCGGCAGCGGCACCTCCGCGCGGCTCGCCGTGCTCCACGATCGCGGCGAGCTCTCGATCGGCGACGAGCTGCGGCATCTCAGCATCGTCGGCTCGGAGTTCCGCGGCCGCATTGTCGCCCCCGCCGAGGTTGCAGGACGGCCCGCAGTGATCACCGAGATCGAAGGCGCGGCGCACCTCACGGGCTATCACCGCTTCGTGCTCGACGACCGCGACCCGCTCGGAACGGGCTTCCTGCTTCGGTGAGAACCGGCGAGCGCGTTACCATCGCGGGGTGGCCCGAGTGCGCCGGCATCAGCGGCTCCTAGCAGCGCTGGCCTTCGGTCTGCTCGCGCTCGCCGTCGAGGTGACGGGTCGCAGCCTCACCCATCGCATCGATCGCGCCCTGCACGTCCACTCGCCGATCGACCAGGACGAGTCGTACTACCCGCTCCTGCTCGCCGGGGTGAAGATCGGAGTCGCGCTCCTCCTCGCGCGCCTCGTCTGGCGGTTCGCCCGCGCGCTGACGCGAGCGCGTGCCGGACGACGTGCGCTGGCCGCCAAGGGAGCGAGGCCGACGTACGAGGCCCCGCGCGTCCGCATCCGGCTGTCGCCGCGGCTCTGGCTCGTCTTCTTCGCGGCAACCTCGCTCTGCTTCCTGCTGAGGACGGACGTCGCACGCGTCTCCGCCGGCCGCTGGCCGCTCCTTGCGCCGTGGCTGCACACCTACGCCCTCCCGGTCTTCGCCGTCCTGGCCGTGCTCGCAGCCGTCGTCTGGGGAGCCGTCTCGCGCTGGCTTGCCGACTACGAGAGCTACGCCGAGGCGACGTACGCGCAGGCGCGCCGCCTGGCACCGACCCGTGTCGTGCCGATTCGCCGCTTCGCGGTCGCCGAGCGCATGGCCCCTCGCACGCTCTTCGGGCTCGCGTTCGAGTCCCGGCCTCCGCCTCTCGCCGCCGCCTAGCCCGCGGCTGCGCCCCGCGGGCATCGACGTTCTCGACCCGTTGGGAGGAAGCTTGGATTCGCAGATCGCACTCGAGATACGAGCGAGGGCTCGGCGTTCGGCACGCGCCTGGGCGGTGACCTCGCTCGGCCCGCTGACGATGCTCGCGGGCGTCGCGTGGGGCGTGTTGCAGCCCTACCGGCTCACGTTTCTCCACCCGCGCGGCCAGGGGTTCTGGTGGCTCGCGATCGAGCCGCCGCTGCTCGTCGTGGCCGTCGGCGTCGTGTTCGCGCTGCTCGTCGCGCCGGGGCTCGTCGAGGACCTCGAGGCCGTCGAGCAGGAAGGTGGCGGGTGATGCAACCGCCGGCCGAGATGGTCCACTGGCTGTTCGCCGCGGGTCTCTTGCTCGTTGCCCTCTGTCTGCTTTCGGAAGTGATCGTCGGCGAGCGAGCCTGGCGGAAGCGCTGGTGGCGCGTTTACCTCTGGCCGTCGCTCGCGTTCACGATGGGCGTCCTGATGTGGCCGGTGATGGTCTTCTTCACGAACTCGACGATCCACATGCTCGCCCACGGGGCCTGGGCGCAGACGATGATGCTCGCCGGAGCGGCCGAGCTCGGACTGGCGCGAGGCAAGCTCGTCAACCCGCTGTGGCGCCTCACGGTGCCGCTTACGTTCGTCGTGAGCGGCACCGCGTTCATCGTCCACGAGCAGAGCGGCTGGCTCTTCTCGCGCGCCGCCTTCCTCCACCACGTGATCGGCTGGACGCTGATCGTCACCGCCGTGTTCCCGCTCGGCCGCGCGCTGCGGCCTCGCTCGGCGGCTTTCGCGACGGGCTTCGCGCTCACGTTCGTCGTCTTCGCCGTGATCCTCTTCGCCGACCGGGACGTGGCTTCGATCTTCGGCCACCTCTCGCCGCTTGCGGGGCCACCGCGTCGATGAAGAAGCTTGCCGCAGCCTGTGTCCTCGCCCTCGCGCTTCCGGCGGTGGCCTCGGCACACGCGACGCTGGTCTCCGAGACCCCCCAGTACCAGCAACGCCTGGACATCGCGCCACCCCGCATCGTCTTGCACTTCGACGAGAGCGTCGATCTGCCGGCGATCCAGGTCCGGACGGGGAAGGGCCTGCTCGTGTCGGGCCCGGCGCAGCTCGTCCCGGGCACGCGCAACGTCGTCGCCCCGCTCCGGCGGCTTCCGACCGGCGCCTACACCGTGCGCTGGCATGCGTTGTCGGCGGACGGTCATACGGTCTCCGGCGTCTACACCTTCGGCGTCCGCGTCGAGCCGCCCGCTCCCACTGAGGCATACGGCGCCCAGGGACCGACGAGAGCCGAGCACGTCGTCCGCTGGGTGTACTTCCTGGCGCTCTCGCTCCTGATCGGGGGCCTCGGGTTCCGCCTGCTCGTGCTCCGGCGACCGCTGCCTCCGCGGGCCGAGCGGCGGTTCTACCTCGTCACGGGCGTCGGCGTCGTCGCAGTCCTCGAGGCAGGCATCGTCGCCTTCCTGCTCCGGGCGGAAGGGGCGCTGCAGCTGCCGTTCGGGGAGCTTCTCTACGGAGATTTGTCGCCGCTCGCGAACGGGACGCGGCTCGGGCGCGCGTTCGTCGCGATGACGCTCGGCTACGCCCTCGTTGCCGCGCTGCTCTACCTCGCTTGGCTCACCGATCGACCGGCTTTGCTCTGGCCGGCATTCGCGGTGGCGATCGGCTTCGCATCGGGGCTGTCGCTGTCGGGGCACTCGGCCGTCGACGCGGGCGCGTCCTGGCTCTCTCAGCTGGCCGACTGGGTGCACCTCTCGGCTGCCGCCCTGTGGCTCGGCGGGCTCGTCCAGCTCGTTCTCGTCGTCTTCCCGACTGCGCCCGAGCTTCGCAAGGAGGCCTTCCTCCGGTTCGCGCGTCTGGCTCCGGTGCTGATCGCGTTGCTGGCCGCCGCGGGCGTCTACCTGAGCATGCTCCGCCTGCCTCACTTCTCCGATCTCTGGCAGGAGAGCTACGGCCGCGTGTTGTTGCTGAAGCTCACACTGGTGTGGCTCGCGCTGACATGGGGCGCCTTTCACCACTTCGTCGTGACGCCGCTGCTCGAGCGCGCGGGCGGCGTCTCGTGGTTGCCGCGCTCGCTCGCGGGCGAGGCCGCGCTCGGGACCGCGATTCTGCTCGTCGCCGCCGTGCTCGTCGACTCGAAGCCGCCCGCCCAGCCCTCGGCGCCGTCGGAGACGACGATCGTCGCCCGCCGCTGAGAGACGATTGATTCCTAACTGACGCACCCCTAGCCGGAGCGCTCGAGCGCTCCGGCTGGCTGGGGGCCTTCACGCTGCGCATCGCGGTCGCCTCGAACGGCGCCAAGGCAATCCAGCCTTGCCACCGTTCGAGTCGACCACGCTGCTTGGTGCATGCCCTCCCCGCGGGCACGTCAGTTAGGAATCAATCGTCTCCAGCGGGCCGCAAGTTTGCGCTGCGAACGCCGTCCTTTCTTTAGAGAACTGTGGCGACACCTTCGAGAGGAACACCGTGAACCAACAGAACCGACGCATCGCCCTCGCCGGACTGCTCTCGACCGTCGTCGTAGCCTTCGTGGCTCTCGGTGCGGTTGGCCTGGCCAGTGGGTCGACCAGCAGCGCCCAGGCCCAGTACGCCCCCGGCACCAAAGTCACCCTCTGCCACAAGGGCAAGAACACGATCACCGTGAGCCAGAACGCGCTCAAGGCGCATCTCGCGCACGGCGACACGGTCGGGCCCTGCAAGGACGTAAAGACGAAGAACAACGGCAAGCACGAGGGTGAAGCCCAGCACGCCCCGAACCCGGCGACGGGAACGGGGAGCCAGGGCTCATCCGACGACCACGGCAACGGCAACGGGAACGGCAACGGCAACGGCAAGGGCAAGAAGAAGTAATGCGGCCAACACAGCACGACGCGAGAGCCCCGCAAGGGGCTCTCGTCGTTTTGGGGGCCTGTCCGGAAACCCGAGCACGCCTGGCTGCGGCCCATGGCGCTGCGCGGCTGCGCCCCCGTCCCGTCTCCCACATGGCTCTGCCATGCGGAAGCCGTGCCGGAGACGCCCCGTTCCCGGAGCGCTCGAGCGCTCCGGCTTGGCCCTGAACCGCCCCAGACGCGCTCGGCTTTCCGGACAGGCCCCTACACGAGCTCGCGTAGCCGCGCTGCGTAGGCGGGCGCGGTCGGCTCGTCCTCGTGGCGGAAGAAGCAGTAGACGTCAGCGGCGAGCAGGCGCCGAACCTGAGCGGCGGCTTCGGCGAGGGCGTCGTCGTCGTAGGGCGGATCCCTGAAGCGCAAGTACCGGAACGGCGCCTCACCGTCGACGTCGCCGACCGCGACGGAACGCTCGTCCAGCGAGACGCTCTCCCAGGAGGGGTGCCGGAAGTCGAAGGCGACCTGGATCGCCGGGTCGATCGAGCCGAGCAGCAGCGCGAGCAAGCCCTCGTCGCGAGCGCTCTGGATGACGACCCGAACCGGCCCGAGCCGATCGCCCAGCCGGAGGACCCGCTCGCAAAAGGTCCCGACCCGGTCGAGCCGGTATGTCTGCATCTTCGGCGCGAACCGGAACCCGTCCGGCACCTGCGCCGCCCAGCGCTCGAACTGCTCCTCGCCCGGGAGCCGGTAGCCGGTCGTGTTCAGCTCGACCGCGTCGAAGCCGGACGCGTAGTGGCGAAGGAAGTCCTCGGGCCGCGATTCGGGCGGATAGAAGCCCGGCCGCCAAGACGGGTACGACCAGCCGGAGGCTCCGACGTAGAGCTCACCCATCGCCGCCGACTCCGACAGGACCCGACGCTAGACTCGCTCGCGTGGCAACCATGGAGCAAGTGATAGCCGACGGAACGATCCGCGTGCTCGACCACGGCTTCGTCCGGCTGGACGATGCGATGGCCGACGACCTTTCCGTGGTGAACGGCGCCCGCGTGAGCTTCGCGCGCCGGAAGACCGAGATGGACGACTCGGACGAGGGCTTGATCCGCTTCCTGATGCGAGACCGCCACGGGACGCCGTTCGAGCACAACTCGTTCCGCTTCCACATCCGCTGCCCGATCTTCGTCGCGCGCGAATGGTTCCGACACAGGGTCGGCTCCTTCAATGAGTTCAGCATGAGGTATGCGAAAGCGACCGATGAGTTCTACGTCCCCGCCCCGGAAGACGTGCGCACTCAGGTCGGGAAGCCAGGCGCGTACTCGTTCGAGCCTGTCGAGCCGGAGGTCGCCGAGCAGACGCGCGAGGAGCTACATGCGGTCTACGAGACAGCCTTCGCGGCCTATGAGCGCCTCGTCGAGCTGGGCGTGGCGCGTGAGCTGGCGCGCGCGGTGATGCCCGTCGGCGCCTACACCGAGTTCTATTGGACCGTGAACGCGCGGGCGCTGATGAACTTCGTCTCGCTTCGGAACTCCGAGTTCGCGCAGCGTGAGATCCGGCGTTATGCCGAGGCGGTCGAGACGTTTCTCGCCGAGAAGATGCCGGTCACGTACGACGCCTTCGTCAAGGCCGGACGCGTTGCACCCTAAGCTCTCTTCGTCGTCAGCAGAACGCGATCGCGCTTGTCGGTCGTGACGACCCAGCCGTCGAACGCCTTCAGCTTGTAGGGCGCGTTGAGGCGCACCGTCGTCTCGTCCCCGTGGACTCGGAACGTGCCGCACGTGGCGACGGTCTTGCCATTTCGGGTCAGCCAGAGCTCGTAGTACTGCCTCACCGGCTGCTCCGGCAGGTGCTTGACGTACAAGACGAGCGGCCAGTTGCCCGCCTCGTCTTGCGCGCCGACCTTGATCGAGGCAACCGCCGCGGCCGGACCGGACGCCGTCGGTCGCATCGCGATCACCCGCTCTGCCGAGAAGCCGCCGCCGCGGTCCCCGACGAGATACCCGACTCCGAAGACGACCGCGATGGTCGCCGCGGCCAGCGCGAGGGCGGGCGCGAACCGAAGCCGGAACGCCGGCAGCTGCCAGCTCCGCTTCGCGGGATGCTCTCGCAGCGCGGGCGGAGGCTCGGGCGGCGGCCCGGCCTGCACGAGCAGCTCGTGCACGCGCCGGAGCCGCGCCTCTTCCTCTGCGGTCAGATCGTTCCCGACGAGGTCGTCGAAATCGGTCATTGCAGCTGTTCCGCTTCGAGGATGTCCGCGAGCCGGCCGAGCGCGGCCCGCGTTCGCGTCTTCACGGTGCCGAGCGGGAGGCCGAGACGCTCGGCCACCTCGCTCTGGGAGAGGCCGCTCCAGTATGCGAGCGCGATCACCTCGCGCTCGTGCTCCGGCAGCTCCTCGAGCGCGCGATGGACGCGCCAGGAGACCCACTCCTGCTCGGCGCGCTCGGCCGGGCCGGCCTCCTGCGAGGCCTCCTCGGGCACGTCGGTCGGCGGCTCGACTCGGCGGCGCCCGCCGTCCGCGATCGCGTTCCGCGCCACCGCGAACAGCCACGGCGCGCCAGGCCCCCGATCCGGCTTGTAGCTGCGCGCGGATCGCCAGATCGCGGCGAAGGTGTCCTGCACCGCGTCCTCGGCACGACCACGGTCGCCGAGCCGTCGCAGCGCGAGCCCGAGCACCGACCGCGAATAGCGCTGGTAGAGCGTCTCCAGCGCATGCCGGTCGCCGCCGCCCGCGCGCTGGATCAGCTCACCGTCCGACAGCTCCGCCCTCACGAGAGAGATGGTGGTCCCTCTCCGCGGGCGGGGCAAGCACTCGATCGCGATGGCGCTGGACACCACATCGTTCTACGGATTCTCGGTCCGTGCGGTTTGCAGCAAACGCCCGCCGTCGACGACGAGCGACGTGCCGGTGACGAAGTCGGCGCCCGCGAGGTACACCACGGCATCGGCGACGTGGTCAGGAGTGCCGACGCGGCCGAGCAGCGTCTCGCGAGCGCGGCGCTCCTCCTGCTCGGGACCGACCGCGACTGCACCAGGGGCGATCCCGCAGACGCGGACGTCCGGCGCGAGGGCACGAGCGAGCACGCGCGTGAGCATTGCCTGCGCGGCCTTCCCCGCGCAATGGGCGGCAAACGACGGCCAGGGTTGGTACGCGGCGACGTCCTCGATCATCACCACGACCCCCCGCGACTCCCGCAGGTGCGGCGCCGCCGCCTGCGTCACGAAGAACGAGCCCTTGGCCGTCACGTCCACCGCCGCGTGCCAGTCGGCCTCGGTGACGTCGAGAAACGGCTTCGGCGCGAACCCGGAGGCGGCCGCGTTGACCAGTAAGTCGAGCCCGCCCAGCTCGTCCACCGCCCGCGCGACCAAGGCTCTCGCGCCGTCGGCCGTCGCGAGGTCGCCGTCGCGGCTGCCGGCGGCGACGACCTCCCAGCCCTCGGCCCGGAGCCGGGCGGCCACAGCAGAGCCGAGCCGCCCGGTGCCGCCGGTGACGAGTGCGCGCGGCAGCGTGCTACCCGCGCGCCGAGGCCAGCTTGTGTCCGACCGCGTCCCAAGCGACGACGTCCCACCACGCGCCGAGATAGTCTGGGCGGCGGTTCTGGTAGCGCAGGTAGTAGGCGTGCTCCCACACGTCGACGCCGAGCACCGGAACGTGGCCCTCCATCAGCGGCGAGTCCTGATTCGCGGTCGAGTAGGCCTGCAGGCCCGAGCCGTCCCAGACCACCCAGCTCCAACCGCTGCCGAACCGCGTGACACCGTTCTGCGTGACCTGCTCCTTCAGCGCCGAGAACGACCCGAACGCGTCGTCGATCGCGGCCGCGACGTCGCCGCTCGGCTCCCCGCCCCCGTCCGGGCCCATGATCTCCCAGAAGAAGGAGTGGTTCGCATGGCCGCCGGCGTTGTTGCGGACGGCGGTCCGGATGTTCTCCGGAACCGAGTCGATCGACCGGAGAACGTCTTCGACGGGGCGGTCGGCCCACTCGGTGCCGTCGAGCGCCTTGTTCGCGTTGTCGACGTATGCCTGGTGGTGCTTGTCGTGGTGGATCTGCATCGTCTGCGCGTCGATCGCCTTCTCCAGCGCGTCGAACGGATAGGGAAGCGGTGGAACCTCGTACGCCATCTCACACTCCTTTTCACAGGGTCGTTTCCGCGGTCATGAGGATATGCTCCTGCTCGCCTTTCCACCGAGCGAACGAGGAGTCCCATGACGACAACCATCGAGGAGATCATCGCCCGTCCGCTGAAGCCGGCGCTGCTCGAGCTCGACGGCATCTCCCGCGCGTCGATCGAGGCCCACTACAAGCTCTATCAGGGCTACGTCGCGAAGCGGAACGAGATCCTCGGCAAGCTCGGCGGTGCCGAGCTGGCCTCCGCCAATCAGGTCTACTCCGATGTGCGTGCGCTCAAGGTCGACCTGACTTTCGCGATTGGCGGGATCAAGAACCACGAGCTCTACTTCGAGCACCTCGGCGGCGACGGCGGCGACCCGACCGGGCGCATTCGCGACCTGATCGTGCGCGACTTCGGCTCGGTCGGCGAGTGGCGCAACGACCTCAAGGCGACCGGCCTGGCGGCCCGAGGCTGGGCGTGGACCGCCTACGACTGGGACGAGCGCCGCCTCTTCAACTACATCGGCGACGCGCAAAACACGTTCCCCGTCTGGAACGCGACGCCGCTGGTCGCGCTCGACGTCTACGAGCATGCGTACTTCCTCGACTACCAGACCGATCGCGCCTCGTACATCGAGGCGTTCTTCGCGAACCTCGACTGGCACGTGGTGAACGGGTGGGTCGAGGCGTGGGGGATCCGCTGACCTGACGACCGCACTGCTGAGTCCCCCGTTCCAGGCAATTTCTGAGCTTTTCCTAAGGAAATGGGCCGATCGGCCCATTTCGCTGGTACCGTCCGCGCGGTCGTGATCCGGCGCATGCTCATCGTTGCGACGGCGCTCGTCGCAGTGTGGGCCGCGCCGGCGAAGGCCTCAACCTGGTGCGGCACGCCGTCGACCACGGATCGCGTACCGAACGTCCTCGCCGGCAACGTCGTCCACGTGATCTACGCGTCCCCCGCCGACGGGCCCGACCGGCTCGCCCAGCTCGCGACGCAGATGCAGACCGACGCTGAGCAGATCGACGCCTGGTGGCGGCGGGAGGACCCGATCCGGACGCCGCGCTTCGACCTCTTCCCGTTCTCGTGCGGCTCGCAGCTCGACATCGTCTCCCTGCGATTGCCGCAGGCGGGAGCGCAGTTCGCCGACATCAGGGTCGGCGCGAACACCCTTGTCCAGGAGCTCGAGCGAGGCAGTCTCAACTCGCCGTTCGCCAAGGATCTCGTCTACTACGACGGGCCCATCAACGAGCAGAGGCTCTGCGGGTTCGCAGAGGAGAACCGAGGCGGCTTCAGTGCTGCGGTCGTGCTCCTCAACTCGTGCACGGGGGTGCCGAGTGTGACCGTGGCGGCTCACGAGCTGATCCATTCGTTCGGCGCGGTTCCGGACGGCGCGCCGCACAACTGCCCGCCGCCGGACGACGGTCACACGTGCGACAACCGGCAGGACATCCTGTATCCGTTCGCCGACGGCTCCTCGCTCGATGCCCTGCTACTCGACCCCGGCCGCGACGACTACTACGGCCACTCGGGCTCCTGGTTCGACGTTCAGGACTCGCCCTGGCTGGTCGCGCTCGACCGGCAGGTCCAGCTGGCGCTCACGATCCAGGGCCAGGGCGCGGTCGTCAGTGAGACGCCCGGAGTCAACTGCAGCGCCTCGTGCACGTCGAGCTGGAACGGCGGCACGCAGGTCGCGCTCCATGCGACGGCGTCCCCGGGCTCGCGCTTCATCCGCTGGACGGGCGCGTGCACGGGCTCCGGCCCGTGCTTCGTCAACCTCGCGCAGTCGGCGAGCGTCACCGCCGTCTTCGGCGCACCGACCTTCAAGCTCAACGTGCAGGTGTCGGGGAACGGCCGCGTGCGCGCCGTGCCCGCGGGATTCGTCTGCGCGACTCGCTGCTCGCTGTCCGTGCCTTCCTTCGAGCCCGAGACCCTGAGAGCGACGCCCACGAAGGGCTGGCGCCTCGAGGCCTGGACCGGGGCGTGCACGGGCGCGAAGCCGGTCTGCTCGGTGCCGATGACGGCCGACGCGAGCGCTCGCGCGGTCTTCGTCAAGGTTCCGAAGAAGAAGAAGTGAGCCGGCCGGTCCTCCCGCGCGCCGAAGCGCGTGAGGAGCTAGGCAGCCGGCACTTCGACCTCCTCGTCATCGGTGGCGGGATCGTGGGCGCGGGCGTCGCGCACGAGGCTGCGCGCGCTGGTCTCGTGGTCGCGCTCGTCGACCGGGGCGACTTCGGCGGCGCCACCTCGGGCGCTTCTTCGAAGCTGATCCACGGCGGCCTGCGCTACCTGCCCCTCGGGGACGTGCGGCTCGTTCGGGAGGCGCATCGCGAGGGGCGGGCGCTGATGCGGGTCGTCGCCCCGCATCTCGTCAGACCGCTTCGGTTCCTCGTGCCGCTCTACCGCGACGGGCCCTACCGCAGGGTCGAGACGAGGCTCGGGCTCTGGGCCTACTCGACGCTCGCGGGCGAGCGGCTGCGTGCGTTCGTCGGTCCCGAGCGTGCGCGTGCGTCCGTTCCGGACCTTCGCGTCGAGGGTCTCCACGGCTGCGGCGCGTACTCGGACGCGTGGACGCACGACTCGCGCCTGTCGCTGCTGAACGTCCGCGCCGCCGCGGAGGCCGGCGCGACCGTGCTCAACCACGCCGAGGTCGTGGCGCTCGGCACGGAGGGCGGGCGCGCGGCGGGCGGGGAGATCGTCGATCGCCTCGATGGCCTGCGGGTGTCGGTGAGCGCCCGCGCGATCGTGAACGCGACCGGTCCGTGGCTCGATCGCGTGCGCAGGCTGGAGGATCCCGACGCGGAGCCGGCCGGGCGGCTGTCGAAGGGCGTCCACGTGCTCGTACCGCTCGAGCAGGAATGGCGGGCGGCGCTGACGATCCCGCACGACCGGGTGCGGGTCACCTTCGCGTACCCGTGGGAGGGCATGCTCCTCCTGGGCACGACCGACGACCTCTACAAGGCCGAGCCGGACGAGCTCGAGGTGCGAGACGAGGACGTCGATCAGGTGCTGTCGGACGCTGCGGTCGCCGTCGCGCCGGAGGTGCTGCGCCGCGAACGAGTGCGCGCCGCCTTCGCAGGCCTGCGCGTGCTGCCGCACTCGGGCGGTGACACCGTGCGCGCCCGCCGGGAAACGGTCTTCCTCGAGGGAAAGACGGGCGTGCTCTCGATCGCGGGCGGCAAGCTGACGACGTACCGCCGCATCGCGCTCAGCGCGCTGGCGCGGGTCGGCCGCACGATCGATGTCGGCCGCCTCGATCTACGAGCGGTGCCACTCCCGGGCGCGACGGGCATCGAGGATGCGGCCCGTGAGCTCGCCGAGAAGCATCCGGAGCTCCCGTGGCCGACGCGTGCCCAGCTCGTGCACCTCTACGGGAGCCTGGCGCTCGAGGTGGTCGGGCTGGCCGACGGCCGACCGGAGCTGCTCAGACCCATGCACCCGAAGGCGCCCGAGATCTGGGCGCAGGTCGTCTACGCGAAGCGCCACGAATGGGCGGCGAGCACAGACGACGTTCTGTGGCGGCGAACGAC
>WNFV01003981.1_pt1 | contig 18585 bp, 13 predicted proteins | sample 5400101 | NCBI WGS metagenome assembly WNFV01 (sample SAMN13153361, study PRJNA577476) | soil metagenome | isolation source: 115 cm soil or saprolite under grassland replicate 1 | place: USA:California | collected 2016-06-15 | reverse complement strand
GTTCAGCACACCCTTCCCTCCTGGTCCGCGGTGTGCTCCCCCGCGGCCAGGCTGGGGTACTCCGACGTGCGGTGTCCACCTCGAGGTGGGTCACTATTCGACCGCCGTCAGAGGGGCAGTATTGGAGCGACGACGACAGGGCCAGCCGACATCGCGCGAATCAGGTGAGCTTCTCGCAAGAAAATGAGCATGCCGTCGATCCATGATCCAACGAAGACAGACATCGACAAAACTCTGCCCACGGCCGAATGCGGCCGAGAGGCTCGTGCCGTGTCTGATCGCTTGGCCCTTGCCCGCGCGTTTCTTCGAATTGCACAAGAACTCATACGTGAGCGCGGAATTCGCTGACTTGACTCTGCTAGGCCCACTGGTATCCAAGGATGAGTATCAAGTCCTCTACTTCCATGACCTTTTTCACCACGTCCTCTCTCAAGTTGCCGCCATCAGGACGTGCCACCCTGATCCTCCAATTAGCCGGGGCATCGGTCGGAGCGAGTTCCAAACCTGCGTCAGCGATGTCCTTCTGCTTGAAATGCAAGCCGCCGTACCGGTTGTCCCTGGCGAGGGTCAAGGTAATCGCCCCATCGGGAGGAGGTGGGGCTAGCGGCGGCGTCAGCGTGACACCGTAGTTTCCGACGTCGGTGCAACGCGCCAAGAGATTGATCGTGTTGATCTTGAGAGTCTTTCCAGCATCTCGGATCGGGAACAGGTCCCGTGACATGGCCAACTCGAACACGTTGCCATTGGCCGGGTTCGCTGGATTGAGGAACCGGCTCCACTCTGATCCGAAATCGCGGCGCAGGTCGATGGCGAGCAACGAAGGCGTCGTCTCGTCCCGGCTCAGATACTCGCGAAGGTGACGGATCGCAAGATTCTTGAAATTGCCCGCGTCCTCTCGCGCAGCGAACTTGATGTGCACGATCGCATCCGTAAGCGAACCGTAGTCCATTTGCCGGAGCGGTCGACCAAAGTCTGGCTTCTCGGGATCTGGATTGTTTTCCGGGAGATCGCTAAACAGCTCTAAGGCCCACTGGCTGATGACCCCCGCGCCTTCGAACGGCAAATAGCGTTCGTCGCGGAAGCTGAGTTCAAATACACCGCTGTCATTCTGGCCACTGCTGGCGGCGATAGCCTTCGTCGGTATGTTGTTCTCTACGAACCGCCGATCGTCCGCCGGGAAACCAGCCTCGTCAATGTTTCGGGGATAGCCGTTGTCGCCGCTCGTAGTGTTGATGCGAATGCTGTTCTTGAGAAGCCTCAGCGTGCAAGAAATCGTCGTGTGTGGACCGGCTACGCAAGGCAGCGTGAGGCTCACAGCCTTGATGCGGCGGAAGTAGTGGCCGGGGTAATCGAGATCGAAGAGCTCCTCCGGCAGCCAGAAGAAGCAGCGGCCGGTCTCCCTGAGCTGAACCAGCGCGAGCGGGTCTAGTTGGATCAGGGAGACGTGTTTCGTTAGCTCGAACTCGCGGCGGTTCTGCTCGAGATAGGCAAACTCGAGACGCCGCAGGTCGTACTGCAGTTTCTCACCGGACAGCAGGCCCTTCTTCAAACTGTCCCAGTAGCCGAAGCTGATGAAACTGCTGTCCTCGACTCCGAGTTCGAAGCGTAGACAGCGCTCGGCGCGCTTGGCCAAGTCATGGGCGAGTTTGTAGCTCTGGAAGTACACACCAGAGATTTGCCCGACCTGCCACTGGTAGAGTTCCTCGTTGGTGTACTTCGAGCGCATGTAAGTATCGATGGCCTTGGCGTTCTCTATCTGGCCGACGTGGTTCTCGAGTTCTTTTTCAGCAATCGCGAGGCGCAGTTCGGCCGCTGCGATGGACTTCTCGAGCTGCTCGACCTCTTTGACTGCCAGGTCCTTCTGGAAATCCCACTCGTCCTTTCTGCGCTTGTAGGAAGCAATCGTGGTGGCGATGGACGCGCCCTTTTCTAGCGCGCGGGAGATGCTGGTCAAAGTCATGGCGGCGTCCGCAGCGGCCGAGCCGAACGTCTTGCCCCCGTTTTCGGCAGTAGCGTGCGGTGACCCGCCGAAGCCGGACGCACCGATGAGAAATTGAGGTACGAGCTTCAAGCCTCCGGCTCGCACGTAATGCAAGGCGATGCCGGTTTCAATCGCAGTCGAGAGGCGGGAGAGATTGAGCGCTTGCTTTTCGCGCCCGTTCCATAAACTCCCGGCTCTTGTAGTACCTCCATTTGATCTCAGCCAGCTCTTTGCTTCTTGTCACGCCGGCTAGGTTCTCGGTTGCCTCCTCGATCTGCTTCTCACGGACCGTCTTGATCGCTTCGAGGACGCGAATCTCCTGGCCTTGCCGCAGCACGCTCAGCGCCTCGCCGTCCTTCTTCTCGAGCGCGGAAAGGAGCGCAGCACCGAGGGCCTTCACGTCGGTGCAGACCTCGTTGGCCTTCTGCAGTAGAACGTTGAACCGGTAGAGCGGCAGGGGGGCACTGAGGTCGGCGAGCGCGGCGCGAGGGCGCGTTGTCCGGATCGACGAGTGCGATCACGTCTCGAATGCCGGTATCGAAGGCGTGCCGCAGCGCCGCACCGGCCGCCTCGGTGGCGTATCCGTGACCCCAGTGCTCGGGGTTCAGGTGCCACCCCACCTCGTCGACCTCGGACAGGACGGGCTCGTATGAGCGCCACGAGGCCTCATCGGCTGGCCGCGGAGCGGTGCCCGATAGCGGCGCGCGCGCGAGGATGACCGTGCCGACGATCTGCGTCGTCTCCCGAAGCGTCACGGCCCACGCCCACTGACCCGAATCGGACGCGTAGCGCTCACGCCAGCGTCCGATCCGCTGCGTGGCCTCGTCGATCGTGCGGAGCGGCTTACCCAGGTAGCGCTGCACATCGTCGCGTGATTACATGTCGAGGACGAAGGCGGCGTCCTCGGGCATGTACTCTCTGATGACGAGCCGCGGCGTCTCGAAGACGATGATGACTCGGTGCTCCGCTCTCGACGCACGGATATTCGGCACAGTCGGATCGTGCAGTGGGTCCAGCTAGCGCTGGATCCGAAGTTTGCCGATCTTGTTCGCGTCCTGCTCGGTGAACCAGATGTTGCCGTCCGAGCCGCTGACGATGTGATACGGCAGGCTGCTCGGTGTGGGCACGCTGAAGCGAGTCAGCCGACCGTCGAGCGAAAGGCGTCCGATCTCGTTGCTGATGCTGGCCGCGAACCAGATCGCGCCGTCGGGTCCGGCGGTGATGCCGATCGGACCCATCCCCGCGGGCAGCGGGAACTCTGTCACCTTGCCGTCGGTGCTGACGCGAGCGATGACATCACGGTTGCGCTCGGACACCCAGAACGCGCCGTCAGGACCGAGCGCAAGCCGCAGGCAGCCCGCGCGTAGCGGTGTGGGTGTCGGTGCCCCCGGCGAGGTGGCGCCCGCAGGGGCCACGAACTCAGGTCCGATCTGGAACTCCGTGATGTGACCGTCCATCGCGATCCTCCCAAGCCGGCAGGCCGCGTTCTCGGTGAACCACATGGCGCCATCGGGTCCGGCAACGATCCCGAGCGGTGCGCCCGATGGCGTTGGATACTCGGTGACGCGCCCGTCGGCGGTGATCCGCCCCACTTTGTTGCCGGCGCTCTCGGTGAACCACATGGCCCCGTCTGGTCCTGCAGCGAAGCCCAGTGCCCGGGCATCTGGGGTCGGCAGCGCAAACTCGGCGAACTGGCCGTCCTTCAGTCGTCCGACGCGATTCGCCCTCAGGTCCTCGGTGAACCAGATCGCTCCGTCGGCTGCCACGGCAAGGAAGCCCTGCGCGGTCGGGTCAGTCGTGCCAGTGGGAACGGGGAACTCGCTGAGGACGCCGGCTACCGTCATGCGGCCGATCTTGTTCGCGGGACCCTCGTGGAACCACAGCGCGCCGTCCATCCCGAGCGCAATCCCATGGAGCATCGCGCTCCCAGCGAGTCGCGTCGCGCGCGGCACGCCGACGAGACTCGGCGCGACCGCGATCTCGGTGATGCAGTCGTTCGCGCAGGTCGACGGCGCTGCTGTCGGAGCGCTCGAGCGCGGCGCGCATGCCGCCAAGGCGAAGGCGCATACGAGGGTCGCGGCAACCGGAACCCCCCGAACGCTCCCGCTAATCACGTGGCTCACGTCCGACCGCCCCTTCGGTCGCGCCGTCTTGTGTCGCGCCGCGGACCGCAGCGCGGGCGAGGAGCGCGATCGCTGGAGAATATCCGCTCAAGGCTCGTCGCAGTTGCCGCAGGATCCGGGGTGGACCAATCGGGAGACGAGGCGATCTCGGGCCTGAGCGGTGCAGCTCAATGTGGTGACGCAGCCGGTCCTCGTCGTCGGCGCCCACCTCGCGCAGGAGGTCCTGGCGATGCGCCTCGGCCTGGTCGAACCAGGGGTAGCCGATCATTGCGCGCTGGAGCCCTCTGTCTTGGCGGTTCATCTCGCTCATCCTTTTGTCCGTGATGCGCGGACGTTAGGCGGCCTCGACGAGGCGCACACCGTGAAAAACCCGCCCGTAGGTACCTGTCTTCGTACGCGATCGGGGCTGGAACCTAGGACGAGAATGTCTGCCGTGGCCGGCCCGCAGCTCACCCCGAGGGAGAAGGAAGTCGCAGCGCTCGTCGCTGGCGGCCTCACCAACCGCGAGATCGCCGCACGCCTGGTCATCTCGGAGCGCACGGCCGAGGGTCACGTCGAGCAGATCCGCAACAAGCTCGGCTTTGGCTCGCGCTCGCAGGTCGCGGCGTGGGCGGTCGCAGAAGGCCTTGTGGCAGGCCTCCAGAAGGGAACCGCCGAGTCCGCGGTGCTCGGAGTCTCTCGTCCGGGCGACGGAGGCGCGCGGGCAGCAATGGCAGCGCCGTTCGCGCCTACTCGCCTACCCGGGCAGATCCTCTGTCCGGCTCTCGTCGGTCGCGAATCAGAGTTCGATGTTCTGACGACGCAGCTCGATGCCGCGGCAGCTGCGAAAGGCCGGATGCTGCTCATCGCCGGTGAGGCTGGAGTGGGCAAGAGCGCATTCGCGCACGAGGCTCAAGTCCGTGGATATCAACGCGGGTTCCATACGCTCTACGGCATCACCTTGGACTCAGACAGCAATGTGCCATACGCGCCGTTCGTCTCAGCTGTCCGCTCCGCGTTTCGCGGTCTTGCTCGGGAGCAGCTCCGGAAACTCCTCGTTGCGACCGCCCCTGATCTTGTGCGGATCTTTCCAGAGCTAGGCGGGCCAGGGGTCTCCCAGGATGCCGAGCTCGAGCAGCATCGTCTAGCCCTCGCGTTTCGAGACATTCTTGCGGCGTTCGCGCGGGAAAGGCCGTTACTTCTCGTCGTTGATGATCTCCACTGGGCTGACCGGTCGAGCCTCGCCCTTCTGCAGCATCTGGCACACGAGATCAGGGGTGAACGGGTCTTGCTCGTCGGGACCTATCGGAGCGATGAGCTGCCTCGAGGCCATCCGCTCATCCGCCTTGTGAGCAATCTCGAACGGGAGCGTCTCATCGCTAAGATCGCACTCAAACCAATCTCCGCCGAACAGACGCGCGAACTCGTCTATCGCGCACTCGCCGTCCACGACAAGAGGGTCGCGGTCTCAGATGAGCTATGGGACGCGATCTTCGCCCGCTCGGCTGGCAATCCCTTCTTCACGGAGGAGCTGGTCAAAGGCCTCGTCGATCAGGGCGACCTCGTAAGAAGCGAGAAGAACGGATGGACGCAGGCTCGACCGATCGGCGAACTGCATGTTCCGTCTACCGTCCGGGAAACGGTCCGAGCGAGGATCGAGGGCCTCTCCGCTGACACGAAAGCAACGCTCGCGGCCGCGTCAGCCGCCGGCCAGCGGTTTGACTTCGAGATCGTTCGCGTCGTGCGCCCGCTCGATGAGGCGACCCTTGAGAAGCAGCTTGCTGAGCTGATCGAGCACCAACTCATCGTTGAAGTGGACGAGCGTGGCGACAGTTACGAGTTTCGTCACGCATTGACGCGGGATGTCATGTACGACGACCTCCTGGTCCGCGAACGCAAGCGCGTGCACCGCGCCCTTGCATCGGCGCTCGCGGATCGACGCGATGTCGACTCAGGCCTGGTCGCTCATCACTGGCTTATGGCCGGTGAGCCCACCGCGGCTGTGCCGTTCTTGCTCGACGCCGGGCGTCGGGCGTTCGACGCGGACGCGGCGAGCGAGTCGAGTGCGTATCTTGAGCGTGCCCTCGAGATAGGCGTAGCGGATGGACAGCTCGCCCAAACGCTTGAGCTCCTCGCGGAGGCCTACCACCGCCTTGGCCATGCCATGACGGTGAAGACAGCCACCGCGGCGGGCAACGCGTACCACGCACGTGGTGATCGCCAAGGCGAGTCCCGCGCCCTCAGGCTCGCGAGTCGAGGCCTCTGGGAGAGAGCTGACTGGCGAGACGCCTACGTGAGCGCAGTGCGCGCCGTTGAGGTGCTCGGCGATGAGGCCGACGTTTCGCTAGGACGGGCGATGGCGAACCGCGCGCACGTGGCGCTCTTCGTTGGAAGACAGCTCGAAGAAGTGAGGGCCCAGGTTGATCGCGCGCTCGAGATCGGCGACCAATTCGACGATCCGTGGACCGTCGCCAACGCGCTCATCACGCGTGCAGGCATGATCGGCAGGCCGGCGTCCCTCGCCGAGCTTTCTGCTGTCGTCAAGGCTCGTGATCTTGCGGCGAGCCATGGTTTTCCTGACGTGGCAATTCGCGGCTATGCCAATGTCATCGGTGACCTGGATGACACCCAACTTGCCCTGCAGCACCTGGAGGAGGGCCTGGCGTACGCCCGTCGCCATGGTGTCACCAGCGGGGGTCTGCTCACCGCCGGCGCCATGGCCGCGTACGCGGGCGGCGACTGGGATCGGGTGCGGAAGCTTTTCGATCAACAGCTACCGGCTGTCGCCCTTTCGGATGAGCCGCCGCGGCCGCCATTTGCGCTCATGAATCTCATCGTGCTCGGTCAGGACGGTCCGGAGATCGCCGAGCCTCGAATCGAAGCGCGCATGGCCTTCTTTCGAAAACAGCACGTACCGCACGGGCAGGTGTGGTCGGCCGCGCTTTGCGCGATGCGTGGCGATGTTGCAGGTGCCCGTCACCGGCTCGATGAATTGAGGGCTAATGAAGGCCTTGCCGAAGGCACGTGGGTCGCGCCCCTCGTACATATCCCACTTGTTGTGGCAGCGCTCGCGACAGAAGAGCTCTGGTGGATCGACCGGGTGCGGAACGGCGGACTCTGGGACCGACGCGGGTGGATCGCATCTTGGCAGAGCTCTGCTGAGGCATTAGTGCGGAGGGACTCTGCAAGCTGTGCGCACACGATCGCTGACCTCTACTCGCGCATGGAGAGCTTCCACAGATCGCCCGACCTGTGGCTCGTTGTCGCTTTCGCCCGTGACGTGCTGCGCCGGAAACTCCCGCTCGGGCACGGCTGGCCGGCTGTCATCGGCTTGGCCATCGCAGGCGCGGAGCGGGCCGGCGCTCTCTACTGGAAGAGCCAGCTCGAGGCCATTCATGCGCAGATCGCGTAATGTCTGCCGCCTGGGCCGAATGCGCTCAACGCTAGCGGCGATCCTCTTCATCGCCGCCTGTGCCCCGGCGACGCCAGCGCCCAGTGGCCCGGCCGCGCAAAGCACGTCGCCAGTCCGGGGAGGCACCCTGATCGTGGCTCTATGGCAGGAACCGGTGACGCTCGCGCCCCACTATCGAAGCCAAACTGCAGCTGCCGTCGTCGCCAACGTGGTCACGGAAGGCCTGTCGCGAACCAACGCCGACGGAAACTATCAGGCTGTCCTCGCGAAGCAGATCCCGACGCCGACGAACGGGGGCGTCGCGCTCACGTCCGACGGCAGAATGGACGTGACCTGGGAGCTCCAGCCTGGGCTCAAGTGGTCAGACGGCGATCCGGTAACGAGCGCAGACATCAAATTCACGTGGCAGGTCTGGATGACAGACCCCAATACCCTGAGCCGGACCGGCTTCGACCAAATCGATTCGATCGACACGCCGAACGTCACGACGGCCATCATCCACTACCGGCAGTTGTACGCCGCGTATCCGAACAACTTCGCTGGAGGGCTCATCCCAAAACATCTTCTTGCGACGGTCCCGGACATCAGCAAGCATGACTACAGCCGTAGGCCGATCGGCACGGGACCGTTCACGATCACAGAGTTCATCGCGGGTGACCACGTCACCGCGGAGCGCAATCCGAACTATCGGGTCCCGGGGAAGCCCTATCTCGACAAGATCATCTTCAAGATCGTTCCCTCCCGTGAGGTGGCGATCGCCCAATTGAAGGTCGGGGAGATCCATGCCATGTGGAACCTCCTCGAGGCGCAGGCGGCGGATCTCGAACGGGACCCAGTCATCAGGGTCGTCGTCACGCCCTCGCCGAGCGTCGAGCGCATCGAGATGAACACCGCCAAGAACGAGGACAGGACCGATCCGAACTCCGTGCATCCGGTCCTGGGCGACATCAATGTCCGCCGAGCCCTGATCTACGCAACACCCAAGCAGGACATCATCGACAAGATACTGTTCGGCAAGGCGCGGCCGGGAACCAGCGCCGTGTCGCAGGGTTGGGCGTCGCCGAAAGGCCTGACCCAAGAGGGCTACGACCCGAACAGGGCAATGCAGCTGCTCGATGAGGCTGGATGGACGCGCGGCGGGGACGGCATCCGCAGCAAGCGCGGGATTCGTGCGTCGCTCACGATCACGACCACCACCGGCGACCAAAGCCGAGAGCGGATCGAGCAGATCCTCGTCGACCAGTTCAGGACCATCGGCATCGAGCTCGCGATACGGAACCAGCCGACGAGCGTGCTCCTGTCCGGGTCGTGGTCGGCAGGAGACCCGCGCAAGCGGGGATCCTTCGACCTCGTCATGTATGCCGCGGGCCCCGGGATCGATCCGCACAACGGGCTATTCCAGCGGTACCGCTCGACGAACATCCCGTCGTCGGCCAACGGTGGCAACGGACAGAACTTCACGCGCTTCAAGGATGTCGAAGCGGATAAGGCCATAGACGAGGCTGGCAGCACCCTCGACCTCGAGAAGCGCAAGGCTGCCTACGCGCGGTTATTGCAGCTCGTCAACCAGGCAGCGGTGATCAACTGGCTCTACGAGCTGAGCATGGTCGACGCGCACCGCGCAAGTGTCGTGGGCTTTGTGGGCAACCCATGGGAACCCATGACCTGGAACAGCCAGGACTGGTACATGCGTCCGCAGTAAGAGGCACGCTCCGCGTCAGGCTCCGACTCGATCTAACCGCCAACTGTTGTTGGTCCAAGAGTTCGACGGCGCGAGGCCCATCAAGTCATCGCCTCCCCTGGGCAGCTGCCGCGTTCTGACTGATTCTTCGCGTTTGCAAAGGTAGTGCGGATGACTTGATGTCGGTCCGCGCCTCATGAAATGACTCTAGAACGTGCGCCGGGACGATCACCTAAGACCGAATCAGGTGAGCCGCTCGCTGAGCACGATCCGGAAGACCGCCTGCTCCATCGAGTTGTAGCGGTCGGTGAGTCCGACGTAGCGCATGCCGAGGCGCTCCGCGACCTTCCGAGAGGGCTCGTTCGCGGGATCGACGAGGGCGATCAACTCCGCGATGCCGGCAGCGAAGGCGCGCTGTAGCGCGCCAGCCGCCGCCTCCGTCGCATAGCCGTGACCCCAGTAGTGCGGATGAAGGTGCCAGCCGACTTCCCAGTCGTCCGAGATAGTGGGCTGGAAGGAGCGCCACGCGCCCTCGTCCTGCGGCAGCGGAGCTGCGCGTGAGAGCCAAGCCCGCTTCACGGCGACCGTACCGAGAAGCTCGCTGGTCCCTCGGAGAGTCACAGCCCAGGCGCCCTGGCGCGGGTCCGCGGCGTAGCCCTTGCGCCAGCGTCCGATCCGTTGGGACGCTTCGTCGAGCGTGTGCAAGGGCAGCTGCCCCAGATAGCGCTGCACGTCTTCGCGGGAGTACATGTCGAGGACGAACGCGGCGTCCTCCGGCTCGTACTCCCTGATGACGAGGCGCGGCGTCTTGAAAACGATCATTTCCCTTGCGCTGCCCTCTCGACCTAACGTAAACCCCGCACGGTCGTCTAGGACCGCTGGCATCGCCAGCGCCGGAACCGCACCGCCTGCGCGCGCGCATTTGGAGTGGGTGCCTCGCCGACGGGTTGCCGACCTTGAACGGCCAGCAAATGTGGACGGCTTGCGCGATTGCGCGTCCGAGATCCCCGCCGCGCGGGGCGCCTCACCGTCGAGGGGCGTGAGCTGCTCCGGGCGCAGGGTCGTCGTCTCGCCACGCGGGTAGGCCCAGCCAGCACGAACAGAGTCCGCCGAGCGCTTAAGAAAGCTCCGCGCGCAGCTTGTCGAGTTCACTCTCCCAGTAGCGTGCGCCTAAGCGCTGCGCAGCGGCGAGCGACCTCTCGATCACACGGTGCCACTCGCCGCGAAGCGGCAGCCCTCGCCGTCGCACCTCGCGTGCGAATCCGAGCACTTGACGCACGTTGGGGATCATGTGTGCCGACTCCATCCGCTCGGCGCGACCGTCAAGGAGCTTGGCGGTCGCGCCGGCGTCGCGCCGGAACAGCGCCTCGGCGATGCGCAGCACGCGTCGCATCGGAGCATCCTCGGGGACCTCACGATTGTCGAGCCACGCGGTGATCTTTGGTGTCCACTGCGGCTCGTCGCAGGCGAGGGCCGTGAGAAGGAACGCGGGCACGAGGCCTCCGGGCAGCACATTTTCAGCGCGAAATTTGTCGAGCCAGCGGCGCGCCCCGGCGAGGTCGCCGATCTCGACACAGATCTCTGCCTGCGTGGCGAGGCCGATGTGATGGTTGCGCGCATCGGCCAGCTGCGCATCGGCGTGCTGGCGCAAGAGCGGGAGTGTTGCGTCGAGTCCGTCTCTCGCCCAGCTAATCCACGGCGCGATGCTGGCGCCCGCCCACCAACCGGCGGTCGCGGCTGGGACCTCGTCCATGAGCGCGAGTGCGGTAGCCCAGTCGCCCCGCCAGAACGCGGCGTTCGCACCCGCCGCGACGAGGAGCGGCTCGTCGATCGCGTGACGCCGCGCGTATTCGCTTCCCTGCTGGAACTGCCGCCAGGCTTCGTCGACATCGGCGAGACCTTGGACAAGATTGATGTAGCCACGCACAGCGACGTCCGGGAAACCGTGGCGCACCGCCAGGTCGAGACCCTCGAAGAGGGGCGCCACTTCAGCGAGCGTCTTCGCGCCGAACGGGCCCATGCCCGACGTGATCAGGGCGTTCGCGATGGTCCAGTCATCGCCGAGTCGCCTGGCGAGCTCAAGTGCCTCGAGCGCAAGATCGATCACGGACGAGCGCGACGCCATCATTCCGCCGATGGTCCAATGAACACCCCGAAGATGAGCGAGGTTCGCCTTGGCCCGCGCGAGCTCGATGCTCTCGCCGTCGTTGACAAGCACCGCGATGGCTTCCTCCGCGGACGCGACAAAGTCCGGCTGTGCGAGCAAGAACCGGCTGCGGCTCGAGAGTCGAAACATCCGGGACTGGCCGCGGACATCGCCGCGCGCGCGATAGAGGCCGAGCGCGTCGTGGGCCGCCTTGAGCGCTAGCGCCTGGTCGTACCGGTTGTACGCCTCCGCGATTAGTTCCAGCGTCGGTGCCAGCGCATCCTCGGCCACGCCGATCTCGATGGCCTTCTCCAGATGCGCGACGGCCTCGCGCGGGGCTTCCGTCGCGAACGCCCGCCGCCCGCCCGCCAGGAGATGTGGCACCGCGCCCGCGGACTCGCCCGCGGCGAGGAGATGCTGCGCCAGCACGGCAGGTTCGCCGCGGCTGGCTCCGAGCACGCCGGCGACCGCTTTGTGGATGCGCTTGCGCTCACGCACGAGCAGGTCGTCGTACACCACCTCGCGGGTCAGCGCGTGCCGGAAGGCGTAACCGTCACCGCTTTCGTCTTCTTCGACGACGAGCTGCTGCTCGACCAGCTCATTGAGTTGCCGCTCGAGCAGTGCATCGTCGAGCTCCCGAACGGCGCGAACAACGTCGAAGGCGAAGCGCTGCCCGGCGACGGCCGCCACCGCAAGGGTGGACTGCGCGTCGGGCGAGAGGCGCTCGGTCCGCGTACGAACGGCGTCACGGACGGTCGAAGGAATGTGAAGCTCGTTGATCGGCCTGGTGCGCGTCCAGCCGTGCTCAGTGCTCTGCACCAGATCTCCTGAATCGACCAGACCTTTCAGCAGCTCTTCGGTGAAGAAAGGGTTGCCTTCCGATCGCGCGTAGATCGCGTCGCGGAATGGATCGGAGATCGCGAAGACATTCGCCTTCTGCACGTTGAGGGCGGCGTGCACGAGGTCGCGCGTCTGCTCCGCCGTGAGCGACCGGAGCCCGATCCGGGTCGCGAGCCGCTCGCGCTCGAGCGTCGCGACAACTCGCACGAGGGGATGGCGGCGATGCAGCTCGTCGCTGCGATACGTCGCGAGGACGACCACCCGCTCTTGGCGTAGCTCGCGAACGAGGTGCTGCAGCAGTGCAAGGCTCGCTTCATCGGCCCAGTGCAGATCCTCGAGCACGACGAGCAGCGGTGTAGAGCGCGCGAGCGTGGCAAACAAGTCCTCGAAGGACAGGAGCAGACGATGCCGTTCAATATCGTCGTCCCGCTCAGCGCGCACCTCGCCAAGCTCGGGGAAAAGCTGCGCGAGGTCCGGCGCCACGCTTCGTAGCGCCTGCGCGGTCCGCTCGCGCCCGGTCCCGCGAAATGCCGAACGGATGGCCGAGACGAATGGTCCGTAGGGAAGAGCCCGATCGGAGTCGAGGGTCACGCCGAACAAGCCGGCCATGCCCCTGGCTCGGGCCCGCCGGTACGTCTCGCGTGCGAACGCACTCTTGCCCACGCCTGCCTCACCGGTGACCAGGACCGTCGCGCCGCCTCCTGCGGCCGCAGCGTCGATGTGCGCGGCGATCTGCTCCAGCTCGGGACCGCGACCGACGAGATTCGGACAGACGATCTGGCCGGGCAGCCGCGCTAGAGAGAACAGCGGGGCATCAAGCACGAGGGGCGCGGTGTGCGCTGAACGGACGGTTGTCGAGCGTGGGCCACCATCGCGCGAGGTGGGCTGCTTTTCTCCTGCGAGCAGTCCTTGCTCCGCCGCCCAGGCCGCGACCTGCGCGCGCGAGCGGAAACCGAGCTTGTTCCGAATCTGCTCGATGTGACCCTCGGCGGTGCGCTCCGAGATGACGAGGCGCTCGGCGATCTCGCGGTTGGTCAGGCCGCCGGCGACGAGCGTCGCCACCTCCTTCTCCCTAGTCGTCAGCTGTGTCCCCGACATGGCAGACATTCTCGACCTGACTTCCGGAACCCCAGTACGCGGATGCGCAAAAGACAGGTACCTACGCGCGGATTTTTCACGGTGGCAGGGGTGTCGAGCCCTCCTAGCGTCCCCGCATCAACAAGCAAGGAGGACACACGAAATGGACATCCTGAACCATCGGACTCTCCAGCTCGCCGAGGAGCATCGACGACAGCTCCTGCGGGACGCGGGCGCGGATCGTGACGATGTGCTCCGCCACCAACTGGAGCTGCACCGCTCGCGCGCGCGTTCATCGCCCCGCCCAACCGACCTTTTGCCGCACATCGGACGAAAGCTCGGTCGCGCGCTCGTCGCCTGGCTGGCTGTCGTCGCGATCGCCGGGTGCGGAACGCACCTCTCGGCCGGCGCGGGCGTGTCGGCCGACGGTATGACGCCGGGCTGGCATGTCGCTCCGGTTGAGGGCTCACCCGAGGCGTTCTCGTACCCCGAGCACACCCAGGCGAGCGCTCCAATTGCCGACGCGACGACGGTCGGGGGCGGGTACCCGCCCCAGGAGCGTGACGTCCCTGAGCTATCGAGTCTCCTTCAGAGCTCGCAGGTGAGCCGCGCCTGTCCGGCCGCTGACAACGTGCCTTACATCCCCGCGATTTCCTGGTCCGGCAGCGATCTCAACCCGATCAATAGCTCGGCCAGTCAGTCAACGATCGTGGAATCCGAAGGTGACCGTCGGGTGTCCGCTCCGCGCTACTGATCGCGGCATTCCCGAGGAATCCGCTTACGTCGAGACCAGCGCCCGCAAGCTTTCGGCCGAGTGGACGCTGCACTGGCCCGGCTTCGATGTCGATTCGGCGCTGACCGACCCGCGGGCCACGGCGCTCGTCGGGGGGATCGCCGCCGGGCACCTCGCGCGGGCTGATGACGCCCTGACGACGATCCCGGCGATTATTCCAGCGTCTTCAACCCCATGTGACGCCCGCCTTCGCACGACACGCGCGCGGACTCGAGCTCAGACAAACTGCGAAACCACCTTCGGCGATCAGCGGTGCGCACCCGGTTCGTGCATCGTCCTGTCTGCACGAGCATCGCCACCAATCGAGGCGAGATGGTTGGCGTAGGCTGCGAGCGTGGCGACCCCGCCAACCCCCGACGAATACTGGCGCGATTTCCTCTCTGGCAAATTCCATCGACAGATGCTGGCGGGCCGGCGCCTCTTCGGGGCCATTCCCACGGACCCGCGCTGCAAGATGTGTAACGTCCCCTTTGGCGGTCCCGGCGGGTTCGTGATGCGGCGCGCCGGATTCGGACCCTGGGAGAAGAACCCGACGGTCTGCTCGATGTGCTACCCGGACCTCAAGAAACACACGGGCGGTGCCGAGATCGAACTCACCTTTCTGTTCGCGGACGTACGCGGCTCCACGCCACTGGCGGAAGGTATGCCCGCACCGGACTATGGCCGCCTCATCAGCCGCTTTTTCCGCACCGCGTCGTCGATCATCACCTCCAGTGACGGCGCGGTCGAGAAGTTCGTCGGCGACGAGGTCGCAGCCCTGTATATCCCGGGGTTCGCCGGAACTGACCACGCTCGCAAGGCGATTGACGCCGCGCGTCGCATCATCCGGGCGACCTCGACGTGGATCCCGGTGGGGGTCGGAGTCCATACCGGGCGCGCTTATGTGGGCAGCGTCGGAGACGAGCAAGGCATCTTGGACATGCAGGCTCTCTGCGACGCCCCGAACGTCACCGCGCGCCTGGCCAGCGCCGCGGAGGCGGGTGTCGTCCTAGTGAGTGAGCCCGCCGTCGCGGCCGCGGGATTGGACGTCACCGGTCTCGAAGCGCGTGCGTTGACGCTCAAGGGAAAGACTGAGCCCGTCCGAGTTCTCGTGCTCGCCGCAGCCGGCGCCTAGCCGAACTGGACATCGCGGACTGCGTGCTCAAGGACGAATCCGTCGCAGCGCTCATCGCCGCGAGCCGACGATCGCCGCGGCCCGGCAGGGATGGAGTCACGGCCGCCGAATGAATCCGTACTCTCCGCGGACCTGGTGGCTTCGTGATTCGGACGCAGCGCCTTGGCACGTCAGAGCGACCGGCTTGCGGGATGCCCTCCCGCGTGCGGTGCGACTGTCACGGCCGGCGGGCGGGAGAATTCATCAAAATGTCGGGGCCGACGCTGCGCGAGTGCTTAGTGAAGTTCCTCGGGTCATTTGAGACGCGCGTCAGGCAGCCCTAAGCAGATCCGCCAACAGTTCGGCCACACCGTTGAGCGCCGGGATGTTGTGAAAACCGCGATCGGTGAACGGCGTGCCGTCGAAGCGCTCCGCCGGGGTGAGCCGACAGCGGCTCGCTACGCCGCCGCAGTCCTTAAATCGTTCGCCTCGTGGCTCGCCTCAATGAGCTACCTGGCGACGCCGCTCGGCGGCTCTGTGCTGGCCTCGGTCAAGATTCCTCGGGTCGACCGAGTGCGCCAGCCGTACACAGACGTCGAGGTGCGGAAGATGATCAGCGTCCTCAACGCCGGCGCACACCGGACCCGCTCACGCGACAAGGCCGTCGTCCTCACGCTGCTCGCCACCGGCCTGCGCCTCAACGAGCTTCGTGAGCTGCGGCTCGCGGATATCCATATCGAGCGACCGATCGAGGACAGCTATCTCCTGGTGCGGGCGGAGACAAGCAAGAGCAAGGAATCGCGGAAGGTCCGGGTCGATCGGCTCGCCGCAACCGCGGTCGACCAGTACACGAAGGACTGGCGTCCCAACCGTCATCCCGACGGACCACTCCTGCTGACCGAGGAAGGCGAGCCCTTCAGCCTCGGCGGCTTCCAAGTCTATATGGGACGCCTCGGCGATCGCTTCGAAGCGGCTGGCATTCCGAACTGGATGGCCCACCGCGCACGCCACTACTGGGCCACCAGCGCGCACCGCGCCGGGATGACCGTCTTCGATATCGCCGCAGAGGGTGGCTGGAAGGATCTGAAGATCGTCCAGCGGTACACCAAGGCTCGTCCATTCGAGGAGCTGCAGCGCCTGCCCACGCCGCTCAGTGCGGTGCTCGGAAAACGCGCCAGCTGAGTGTCAGGGACCCGTCGAATCAGCCAAGCCTTGTGGAAATCAGCTCAGCTTTGCGAAATCGCGCGAAGTGGACTTCGACCAATAACGACGGGGGTTTCTGTTGGGGAGAGAGGATTCGAACCTCTGATTGGCTGATCCAGAGTCAGCTGATCACGCTCTACAGTCGAGGAGTCGAGTTTCGGAGCAAACTCACAATTCCGAGCACGAAAGATTCGGCGGGCAGGCCCACTAACACTCCGGATCAGTCGATCATGTTGAATCAGTCAATCGCCTCACTGGTGAGTCATTCGAGAACTCGCGGCCTTCATCCTCCAGCCGGACGGCGCGAATCTTGGATACCTATCTGGCGGCCCATTTCGGACGCCGTGCCTTGAGCGGCGCACGTGGCGCGGCGTCGGGGCCGCCGTCGATGAGCTCCCGCCGACACCCGTGAGGATTCTGCCCACTGGAACTTGCAAGCGTGGTCGCCGATGGTGAAGCATCGTCGGGTTGATGCATGCCCGGACACCTGAGCGCCGGTGATCACGACGCTTCCGCGCGGCGGTCCGGAGTCGCTGGATCGGCTGCGGCAGGACGTCCGGATCCTCGCCAGAGTCGTGAGCGACGTGCTGCGCGATACCAGACATAACACCGACGCTTGCGGGGACCGTTGTGGGGATTCGTCAAATTGCGGCTTCACCTCTTCTGCAAGGACGGCCGGCGATCGAGATCGAGCTCCGGAGCGAGCGCGCGTTCCCTGTTCGCGACGAGCTCACGGTTCTGCGCATCGGCTCGCGCGAGTTCCTGTTGAGCCGATACTCGGAGAACGGCGACACGCACGTCCTCATCTTGACGCTGAGCGCCGATGAGTTCGCGGCGACGACCGGGGGCGATCCCGTCGTTGTGCAGTACGGGCGGGGTGAGCAGCCCGACTGCTGGCACTTGGGACGCTTGGATAAGACCTTTCGCTAGGAACGACGGTCACCCCCGAGACGGCGCAGGACGCGTCAGGTGCCGGCCGATGCGCTCGAGGGCCAGGGAGAACTCCGAGACCGATCCGCCAAGCCAGATCCGCAGATGATCGGGGCAGTCGAAGAGCGCGCCGGGGACGACCAGGATCCCATCCGCCGCGAGTTGTTGCTGCAGCGCCTCCGCGCCGTCGACGCGCACGAATGCCGTGAGGCCGGCGCGCGGAGTGACGAGCGAGAGCGCGCCATCCCGGGCAGCGAGCGCAGTCAGCGCCGCGAGGTTCTCGCGCGCGTTGGCGATCGGTCTTTGAAGCAGCTCGGCCGAATGGAGGAGCGCGATCTGGGCGAGGGCGTCCGACGGCGTGGGCACCGAGAGCGTCGTGTAGTCGCGCCGCGCCCTGATCTGCTCCCGTAGCTCGGTGTCGCGCGAGACCAGCCAGCCGACGCGCAGTCCTCCGAGGCCGAACGGCTTCGCCACGTCACCGACCGAGATCGCGCGGACGTATCGCTCCGCTGCCGACGCACCGGTGAGGCCGATCCCGAATGTGAGATCGCGATAGACCTCGTCCGAGAGCAAGTGGGCTCCGACCGTGTCAACCAGGTCGATGAGCGCGGCGAGCTCGTCCCGGTCGAGCACGCCGCCCGTCGGGTTGTTCGGCTGCGTGATCGCGACGAGTCGCGTCTTCGGTGTCAGCAGCGGCTCAAGGGACCCGATGTCCGCCCGGTAGTCGGAGCGTTCCTCGAGCTGCCAGGGGATCACCTGTGCGCCGAAGGCGCGCGCGATGCCGGCGACGGCCGGGTACATCGGTCGCTGCACGACGACCTCATCGCCCGGTGAGACAAGCGCGCTGATAGAAAGGTAGAGCGCCTCGATCGCACCACACGTCACGACCACATCGTTCGCGCGCACGTCCGGGTACCGCGCCGCGATGAGGGACCGGAGCGCTTCACTGCCGTCCGCTGGGCCATAACCGAGGGACGAGCGCGTGAACTCTTCGCGCTCGTCCGGCCAGGCGACCGAGAGGAGCTCGCCGAGGTCGAGAGAGATCGCACCGGAGCCCGAGAGATCGCAGCTCCACTCACGTCCCTGCGCGGCGAACCAGCGCTCCAGCGCGAACGGCGCGAACCCGCTCTCTATCTCGGTCCTACCGATCATGCGACCTTGATGCTCACGCGGTGATAGCCCGTCGACCCCTCCGGGAACGAATCGCGTTCGGTCGGATCCTGGAGCTGACCTTCGCCGTCCGTTGCGCGGACCACGACGGGATACAGGCCGGGCGCGGGCGGCGTCCAGACATAGGTGAATGGGGTCCAGTTGTCCTTCGGCAGGA
>WNFV01009777.1_pt1 | contig 18586 bp, 17 predicted proteins | sample 5400101 | NCBI WGS metagenome assembly WNFV01 (sample SAMN13153361, study PRJNA577476) | soil metagenome | isolation source: 115 cm soil or saprolite under grassland replicate 1 | place: USA:California | collected 2016-06-15 | reverse complement strand
GCGAGCTGGCGGAGCGCTTCGGCGCGCAGCTCCACACCCACGCGGCCGAAACGATCGTCGAGCGCGAGACGGTGCTGCGGACCACGGGGCTCGAGGAGATCGCCTATCTCGACTCCGTGGGGATCTCGGGGCCCCGCGCGGCGTTGGCTCACTGCGTCTGGGTGGACGCGCACGAGATCGCCCGCCTGGCGCGCCAGGGGACGAACGTCGTGCACTGTCCCTCGTCGAACCTCAAGCTCGCGAGCGGGGTGGCGAAGATTCCCGAGATGCTCGCGGCCGGCTGCGCCGTCGCCCTCGGCGCGGACGGGGCTCCCTGCAACAACCGGCTGGACGTGTTCAGCGAGATGCGTCTCGCCGCGCTGGTGCAGAAGCCGCGGCTCGGCGCCGAGGCGATGCCCGCGGCCAAGGTGCTCGAGCTCGCCACGCTGGGGGGCGCGCGGGCCCTGGGGCTCGAGGACGAGATCGGCTCGATCGCCGTCGGCAAGCGCGCCGACCTCGTGGTGCTGGACCTGCACGCCGCGCACATGCATCCCAGCGGCGGCGACCCCGTGTCGTTCGTGGTATACGCGGCGACCGCCGCCGACGTGCGCGACGTGTTCGTGGACGGGCGGCCGCTGGTGCTCGGTCACGAGCTCGTCACGCTGCCGATCGACGAGATCGTCCAGGAGGCGGATCGCTGCGCCGCCGAGCTGCGGCGCGCGGCGCAGCTCGTCTAGTCCCGCGCCCGGTCGAGGGCGCGGAAGTCCTCGTCGCTCAGCTCGATCAGCGCGGCCCTGGTGTTCTCCTCGAGGTGTGACACCCGCGACGTGCCGGGGATCGGCAGCATGACCGGCGAGCGCTGGAGCAGCCAGGCGATGGCGACCTGGGCCGGGGTCGCGCCCAGGCGCTTGGCGACCTGTGCGAGCCGACGCTGTTGTACGAGGTCTCCGGCTGCCAACGGGTACCATGGCAGGAAGCCCAGGCCCTCACGCTCGCAGTACTCCAGCACGTCTTCCGACTGGCGGTCCGCCAGGCTGTAGCGGTTCTGCACGGACACGATCGGCAGGATGGTGCGTGCGTGCTCGATCTGCGCCACGCTCACCTCGGACAAGCCGACGTGCCGGATCTTCCCCTCGGCCTGCAGGTCCTTGAGCGTCCCGAGCTGGTCTTCCACGGGCACCGTGGGATCGATGCGATGCAGCTGGTACAGATCGATCCGCTCGAGCTTGAGCCGCCGCAGACTTCCTTCGCAGGCCGCGCGCAGGTGCTCCGGTCGGCCGCGCGGCACCCACTGATCGGGGCCGGGGCGCAGCAGGCCGCCCTTCGTGGCGATGACGAGCCCGTCGGGGTAGGGATGGAGCGCCTCCGCGATGAGCCGCTCGCTCACCTCCGGCCCGTAGGAGTCGGCGGTGTCGATGAGCGTGATGCCCAGCTCGACGGCGCGGCGCAGCACGGCGATGGCTTCGTCGTGGTCCCGCGGCTCACCCCAGATCCCCTTGCCCGTGATCCGCATCGCGCCGAAGCCAAGGCGGTGTACCGGCAGGTCGCCGCCGATCTTGAAGGTCCCACTGCGCGCGGCCGGGAGGTCGTCGCGCTCTTGCTGTATCACGGCGCTGAGTGTGGAGTTCGTCGTCTGACTCATGGGTTACGGTTTCCTTTCTGTACGCTCGCTGGTCAAGTCCGAGTCCTGCCCGCCGTGCGCCACCGCCGGCAGATAGCAGTCGTCGAGGGCGAATGCTTCGTCCATCGCGCTCACTCCCCCCGCGTGGCCAGGCGTGACCCCGCGTGCACACGGTTGCCGGGCGGCAGCTCCGGGGCGGGCGGCGCGGCTCGGTCGGCGAGCAACAGCCTCCGCTCCGCCCGGTCCCGACCGATCCAGACGACGCTGTCGCCGCACATGATCGCATCGACGGGGTACGCCTGGACCCCGAACGACTGCGCGTCGGAGCTCGCGACCTGGGTTCCGGGGAAGTAGTAGAAGCAGCGCTCGCCGCCCGGGTGGCTGTGGATCATCCCCACCGTGCCCGCCCAGCCGGCGTCTTCGCAGGTCTGCCGCGGCACGACGTGCGTCGGGGTCGCCTCCGCGGGATCGACGTCCGCCGGCGCGATGCGACGCACCACGACGGTGCCGCTGTGCACCTCGCCGATCATGCAGCCCAGAAACTCGGTGGGAGAGGTGTGGTACTGGAGCGCGAGGTAGCGCCGGGCCTGATCCGACAGCACGAGCGCGCGCGCCCCCTCCGGCTGCGCCCGGACAGGGTGCGTGGGTGCTGGGTGCAGCGCGAGCAGGGCCATGAGACCCGCCGCCGGGACGGCGGCGCGTGCGACCCGAGTCAACGGCGTCGAACCAGCGCCCATCGTGGAGCGATCTCCTAACCAGTCGTCCTGGTGGTCGTTACGGAGTGCGGCGCTTGCCAAAGCTTATTGATAATCTATAATAGCCATACTCATAACAGCCGCCTCTGGGCTCTGGGTTCCCATGATCCCCACGCGCCGATCGATGGGCCGCGAGATCCGAGACGCTCTGCTGCTCCGGATCCTCGAAGGCAAGGACAAGCCGGGCGACCGGCTGGTCGAGCTGCAGCTCGCGGCCGGGTTCCGCACCAGCCAGGGCCCCGTGCGGGAGGCGTTGCGGGAGCTCGAGGCCCTCGGGTACGTGGAGACCGTGCCCCATCGCGGCACCCGCGTGCGCGACATCCCCGCCACCGAGATGCGGGACGCGTTTCGGCTGCGGGCGCTGCTGGAGCGGGAGGCCGCCGCGGCCGCGGCGCAGACGCCGGGCGATTGGGCGGGGCTACGGGCGGCGGTCGAGGGAATCGAGCGGGCCGCGGCGGCCGGCAACGTGCGAAGCTACGTGAAGCACGACCACACCTTCCATCGCACCCTGGTGGCGCGCAGCGGGAACGCCGTGCTGATGCGGCACTGGGACCTGGTGCTCGTCCCCACGCGCATCCTCGTCGCGATCCGCTCGGGGCACATCGACATCCGCAAGACCGCGAAGGAGCACCGCCCGATTCTGGAGGCGCTGGAGCGGCGCGACGCCGCGCTCGCGGGCCGGCTCGTCTACGACCACTTGAACCAGATCGCCGTGCGGTTGGACCCGGCGCTGGCAGCGACGCGATGATGCTCTCTCACGTTCTGGCCCTGTTCGTCGGCGCCCAGGCGCCCGTGGACAGCGGCGCGGCGCTCTATCAGGCGTGGTGTAAGTCGTGCCACGGCGCCGACGGGCGCGGCACGCCCGCCGCGAGCACCCGGCTCGAGGTCCCGCCGGCGGACTTGAAGGCGTGCAAGGCCAGCACGGCGGAGACCGAGGAGCGCTGGGCGGGCATCGTGGCGCGCGGGGGCGCGGCGTTCGGCCTGTCGCTCGACATGCCGGCGTTCGGCGACGCCGCGACCCCGGAGCAGATCCGCGCCGTCGTGCGTTACACCCGCTCGCTGTGCGGCGAGCCCGGCTGGCCGCCCGGCGAGCTGAACTTCCCGCGGCCGTTCCTGGTCGAGAAGGCTTACCCGGAAGACGAGGTCGTGATCACCGACCACGCGCGGGGCCAGGAGCTCCTCTACGAGCACCGCCTCGGCAAGCGGTTCCAGCTGGAGGCGAGCGCCCGGTCGGCGTTCGACGGCCGGCCGAACGCCTTCAACGGCGTCACGGGGGCGCTCAAGTACAACGTGTGGCACAGCCTCGAGCGGCGCGCGCTCGCGAGCGTCGGGCTCGAGGTCACGCCGCCCCTCGGCCGCCAGGATCTGTGGGAGGTCGAGCCGTTCGTCGCGTTCGGCGCCGCGCCGGCGGGCGGCTTCGTCGTGCAGGGCGAAATCGTGGGCACCTGGGAGGAGTCGGAGGGCATCACAGGGTTCTCGTACCGCCTGGGGGTGGGACGGCAGATCGGGCGGGTGGTCCCGATGGTGGAAGCGGGCTGGACGGTGCCGACCGCAGGAGAGCGCGAGCTGTCGTTCTATCCCCAGCTGTGGGTGCAGCTCTCCCGGCTGGGCCACGTGGCGGCCTCGCTCGGCGCGGAGCTTCCCGCGGTGGGGCCCGAGCCGCGCCGCCCGCGGCTCATCGCGTTCGTGTTGTGGGATTACGGCGACGCGCCGCCGTTCCGCGGGTGGTAGGGATCACTCCTTGCCGTTCACGTTGAACCGCTGAATCGTCTCGGTGAGCTTCGCCGCCGCCACCGAGAGGTGCTGCGAGGTCGTGGTCAGCTCGCCGAGCGACGCGATCTGCTGCTCGGTGGCGGCCGACGCCTGCTCGGCGCCCTGCGCCGCCGTCTCCGCGATCCCCGCCACTTCTTCCATCCGCCGCACCACCTCGCGAATCCGGCGCGTCTGCCCCTCCGTCTCCCCGGCGAACGTGGCGGCGAACCGGACGGTGGCGTTCAGGTCCGCGAAGATCGCGTCCAGCGCCCGCTGCACGGCGGCCGACACGGTGCCCACGCCCTGCGCCGTGCGCCGGCCTTCCTCCATGGCGGCCAGCAGCTGGGCGATCTGGTCCTGCGTCTGGCGCACGCGGCCCCGCACCTCCTCCGCCGAGCGGGTGCTCTGCTCGGCGAGCTTGCGGACTTCGTCCGCCACGACGCGGAAGCCGAGCCCGTGCTGGCCGGCGCGGGCCGCCTCGATGGCGGCGTTCAGAGCCAGGAGGTCGGTCTGGCTGGCGATGCGGGTGATGGAGTCCACGAGCTTGCCGATCTCGCGCGAGCCCTGCTCGAGCGTGCCGGCCGCCCGGGACACCTGGTCCAGGTGGCTCACGAGCGTGACGAGCAGCTCGCTCGCGCGCGCGATCTCCGCGCCGTGCCGACGTGCCTGCTGCGCCACCCCGGCGATCTGCCGCTCGGCTTCCTGGGCGCGGACGTGGAGCTCGGAGGCGACGCTCGCCGCGGCTTCGGAGTCCTCGCGCCCGTGGCCGATGAGCTGGCGCTGCCGCTCGGTGCCCTGCGTGAGCTGCTGGGCGGTGGCCGAGATCTCCTGCGAGGCGGCCTGGAGCTGTTGGGCCGACGCGGCGAGCTGCTGGGACATCGCCGCCAGCTCCTGGGATTGGTGCTGCACCTGGCGCACGATGCCCGCGATCCCCTCGGTCGTGCGGTTCAGGCTCCCGCTGAGATAGCCCAGCTCGTCCAGCTCCGCGTCCTCCAGGCGGACGGTGAGGTCGCCGTCCTCCACCTGCGACAGCGCCTCGCGGGCCGCGCGCAGCCGGTCCACGATCCGGGTCAGCATCGGGATGAGCGCGACGCAGGCGAACAGGAGGACCAGCGACTCCTCCCCGAAGAGACGCCAGCTCCAGCCGCCCCCCCCGCCCCCGCCCCCGCCCCCGCCCGTTCCGACGCGGATCGCCGTGACGAGGGCGAACCCCGTGACGTTCAGGATCACCGCCTGCCAGGCCTCCGTGCGGCCGAGGAACAGGGCCGCCTGCAGCGGGGCGATCAGGTAGGCGACGTACAGCACGTGTCCCGTGGGCCCGACCGCGAACATGACGGCCGCGATCATCGCGCTGCCGATCCCGATGTTCAGATGGGCGTACCAGGGACGGAAGGGCGTGTCGCGCACCATGCGGAACATCGCGTAGTTGACGCCCACGAACGTGACGGCGAACCCCGCGACGAACCACCACGCGACCGGCACCAGGCCGGTGAGCCGGACGATCGCGAGCAGGGCCACGCCCACTCCCACGAACATCCAGCGGGCCCGCGTGTTCGTCAGGACGTACTGGCGCTGCTTGGCGCGGTCTTCGTCGGCGAGCTGTCTGGTGAGATCGGCCGCGTCGGGCATGAGGGATAATCTAGGGCGGTAGAGGGCGGTAGAGGGCGGTGGAGGTTGGGGAGGATGGTGGAGGTGAGGGCGGTCTACATTCTGAACAGATAGCTCGCCTTCAGGAAGAATCCGTCGGACGTCCGCCTCAGGCTCCGGAACTCGAACGCGTTGGGCTCGGCGAGCGACGTCCCGTACCCGAAGAAGAACACCGTGCCCGGCGTCGGCTTGTAGGAGAACAGGAAGTCGTTGCGGAAGTCGTTGGTGATCGTCGGTCCAGCCGCGCTCCCGTCGACGAGGAGCGGTTGTCCGGTCCGCGGGTCCGCGAGCCCAACCTGATCCTGCGCGAAATACTGTCCCACGTACCGGAAGAAGATCGCGCGTGACAGCTGGTACTCGAGCTTCAGCCGCGGGATGTTGGCGGTAGAGAACCGGCTGCCGTCGCGAGCGCGGGTCAGGCGCAAGTGAATCCAGCGCGCCTCGCAGCGCAGGGACGGCGTGGGGCGCCAGGTGGCGGTCGTCGCGACGCTGAGCTGCCGGCCCTCGGACGCCTCGGGAAAGAGCGCGGTGGCGCCGTAGGTGACGTTGGCGCTCGCCGTCACCACGCGGTTGGGCGTGCTGCCTCCCAGCGCGATACCCGGGAGGCGATACAGGCCGTGCGGCACCAGGAAGGCGATCGTGTCCACCGACTGATCGACCTCGTAGCCCGCGTACGCGGCGGGCTCGAAGCCGAAGTGGTTCAGGCTGAGCGTGAGGTTGAGCGCCCACCCCCCACGTATGGTCGCGATCCAGAAGTTCTGCAGCGTGTCCTCGACGGTTCGCCCCAGCCGGCCGAAGTCGTCGTAGCGCCAGATCGGCGCGAACCCGACGATCGCCGTGAGCTGCTCGAGCCACGCGCCCGGCCGGCCGTACCAGGTGAACCGGTTGAACGTCCTCCCCGCCACCAGGTCCACCCGGTTCACGAAGCCGCTGGTGTCCTGGAAGCCGCGCTCGATGCCCAGCAGCTCGAAGTGGTTGCCGTAGGCGCGGCCGGTTCGGTCGGCGAACGTGACGTTCCACAGCTTGCCGGCGCGCGCGCCCGCGGCATCGCGCGTCCACGCACCCGCGATCTGCACCTCCGAGAACCAGATGCCGCGCCACACGACGTGGGCGTCGATGCCCAGGACCCGATTGTACTCGTCGCCGTCGCTGCGGTCGGTGTAGGCGAGCCCCACGGTGGAGGTCGGCCCGAGGTCGCGCCGCACGCGCACCAGGTTGTACACGGGGTTCGTGCCGGTCGCGGATCGATCCCGGTTTTCCACGGCGCCGAGGTAGGCGATCCCCGTACCGCCGATCTTGCCCGCGAGCTTGGCGCCGAACACGGGCTGGGCGATGCGCCGCGTGTAGATGAGCCGGTTCGGTGTGTCAAACTGCTCGAGGCCCTCGAGGAAGAACGGCCGCTTTTCCGGGTAGAACAGCGCGAACCGCTCGTTGACCGTCACCTGGCCGATGTCCGCTTCCACCTGGGAGAAGTCGGGATTGGCGGTCGCCGTCAAACCCAGGTTCTGCGTGACGCCCCAGCGCAGGTTACCGCCCAGCTCCGGCGTGCCCGTGTAATCGTAGCCGGACGGGGCCGGGGCCCCGTCCACTTTCGTGGTGAACTCCGGAGTGAGATCGAGCACCAGCCCGCGCTTCAAGCCCGTGAGGCCGACCAGCCGCCCCGACTGAATGAGAAAGCTCGCGTTGGCGCGCACCGCCGGGGTCCAGGTCTCCTCGTAGCCGGTGTGTTGCACGACCCGCACGATCTGCAGGCCCCAGTCCTGCGGGTCGGCGCTCTGGTAGCGCAGGCTCTTCAAGGGGATGTGCACCTCGACCTCGTACCCCCAGTCGGTCACGCGGCCTCGGGACTCGTAGACATAGTCGGGATTCAAGTCGATAGTCGCGTCGAACCGCCCGCCGGCGCTGGGACCGCCGGCCGCGCCGGCACCCACGCCGTCGCTCCAGACGCCATCCTCCTGGACCCCGTAGGGGTTGACGGCGAACAGCGTCGCGCGGCGGTGGTCGAGATACGCGTCGAGCAGGATCTCGACGCGGTCATCCGCATCGATGTTGTCGCGGTCGGCGAGCGTGGCCCGCACGACGTGACCGTGCGGCTCGAACGCCCGGATGCCGAACCAGATGGCGTCGGGGGAATACCACACGAGGACTTCGGTCGAATCCTCGGCGGGACGGCCGTCTACCGGGCGGTACTGGGAGAAGCCGGTGAGCACGGCGGCCTGGCCCCAGACGGTCTCGTCCAAGGCGCCGTCGATCGTGATGCGGGCCTCGACGCGTGGGATGACATCGAGCTGGCGCGCGCGGCCGCTGTACACGGGGCCGTCACCCGCCTGGAGGACGAGGAGGAGGGCGAGCATGGGAGCAAAGATAATTGCGGATTGCGGATTGCGGATTGCGGAATGGATCGGCGGGGGTCGGACCGTGACCTACGAATCGTCAGCCCGCCTTGCAAATCCGCAATCCACAATCCGCAATCCGCAATCTATTCGTATCTCAGCGCCACGATCGGATCGAGGCTCGCCGCCCGCCGGGCCGGCCAGATCCCGAAGAACAGCCCGACGACCGCGCTGAACACGAAGGCGAGCAGGACGGCGAGCGGCGAGATCAGGGTGTTCCAGTGCGCCAGCCGCGACAGCACGACGGCGCCGAGCGAGCCGAACAGCACGCCGATCATCCCGCCCACGAGGCAGAGCACGAGCGCCTCGACCAGGAACTGGAACAGGATGTTGAAGCGGGTGGCGCCGAGCGCCTTGCGGACCCCGATCTCCCGGGTCCGCTCGGTGACGGACACCAGCATGATGTTCATGATCCCGATGCCGCCCACGAGCAGGCTCACCGCAGCGATCCCGGCGAGCAGATACTTGAACGTCTCGGTGGTTTGCTGCAGCGTCGCCAGGATGTCGGTCTGGTTGCGGATCTGGAAGTCGTTGTCCTGGCCCGGGCGGATCTTGTGCTGGCGCCGCATCACCCGCTCGATCTCGATCATCGCGAGGTTCATGCTGTTGACGTCGTTCACCTTGACGACGATGTCGCGCAGCCGGTCGGTGCCCATGACGCGGTAGCGCGCCGTCTGGAGCGGGATGAGGATCTGCTCGTCGGGGTTGAAGAACGAGCCCTGCGAGCCCTTTTCCGAAAGCACGCCGACGACCTCGAACGCGATCCCGCGGATGAAGAGCTCCTGGCCGATCATCGCCTGGCGGTTGGCGTTGAGCATGTCGGGGATCGCAGCCCCGAGCACGGCCACGCGGCGCCGCGCCGCGTCGTCCCCGGCGGTGAACATGCGGCCGGCGGTGAGCGTGTAGTTCTTGACCGGGACGTAGTTCGGGGTCGTCCCCACCACGCTCACGTTGAGGTTCTGGTTGTCCTTCTGCACCTGGAGGTTGCGGGTGAGCTCCGGCACGACGTCGGTGACGTAGCGGGCGTTGTTGGCGAGCGCCGTGTCGTCGTCCATCGTGAGGCTCACGCGCTGATCGCTCGCGACGCCGCGCATGAAGCTCTGGCCCGGATAGATGCTCAACAGCGTCGGTCCGAGGGCGGTGATCCGGTCCTGCACCGCCTTTTGCGCCCCCGAGCCGAGCGCGATCATCGTGATCACCGCGCCCACGCCGATGATGATCCCCAGCATGGTGAGGAGCGAGCGCAGCTTGTTCGCCCGCAGCGCCTCGAGCGCGACCTTGATGATCTCGCCGAGCAGCATCGCTACCGCGGCGTGGTGGACTGCTGCTGCCGGACCCCCGGCAAACCGCCGCCCGTCACGTTCTGAATGCGCTGGCGGAATTGCTGCTGCGACTGCACCAGCGACGCGCTCGGCAGCACCAGCACCGTGTCGCCGTCGGTGAGACCGCTCGTCACCTCCATGTAATCCTGGTCGGTGAGCCCGGTCCGGATCGCCGTCGGCACGATCGTGCCGTCGCGCAGGGTAAAGACGATGTAGTTGCTGCCCCCGCCCCCGCCCCCGCCCCCGCTCCCGTTCTCACCGCGGTCTGGGCCGCCGGCGCCGCCGCCGAACTGGCTCCGCACTTGCGCCAGCATCGCCCGCTCGGCCGGCGTCAGCTCCGCGCCGCTCATGCGCTTGGCGAACGCGGCCCGCACCTGCTCCGGCGTCACGCCCGGCGGCAGCGTGATGGTCCGCCCGCTCGGCGTGGTGAAGGTCGCGCCCCTGGGCTCGGCGGCGTGCAGCTGATTCCCGTCGCTCCGCGCCGCGGTATCGCCGCCGGCGCGGGGCGCGGCCCCGCTCGCCTGGGCGGCGAGCTGCCGCTGCACCTGCTGCGGGTCGAGGCCCAGCACGGTCGCGGCGGAGGCGACGTCGCGCGCCGTCCGCAGGGCCGCGTTCGGGATCGCCAACACGCCCTGCCGGTTGCCGATGTGGATCTCGACCTCGGTGTTCATCCCCGGCTTGAGGAGGTGCTGCGGGTTCAAGATGTTCACGAGCACCGGGAACATCGTCACGTTCTGGTTCACCTGCGCCTGCGGCTCGATCTTGAGGACCCGGCCGTCGAAGGTGCGGTTCGCGTACGCGTCCACGGTGATCGTCACCGGCATGCCGGGCTGCACTTTGCCAACGTCGGTCTCGTCCACGAGTGCCTGGACCTGCACAGTGTCGAGGTTCGCCATCTTGAGGATCACGGTGCCGCCCCCCACGTCGTGCGTGGGGCTCGAGATCACCGTGCCGAGCACGGCGTCGAGCTCGAGAATCGTGCCGGTGATCGGCGAGCGCACCTGCGTGTCCTCCATCGCGTCCCGGGCGGTCTGCAGGTTCGCCTGGGCGTTGAGGACGGCGGAGCGGGCGGTCGCGTAGCTCAGCTTGGCGGACTCGTAGTCGGTCTCCGCGATGGACTTGCTCTGGTACAGCGTCTCGCTGCGCTTGAGCTGCGCCGTGGCGTTCTCGAGCTGTGCTTCGGCCACCGTGAGGTTCGCTTCGGCCTGGGTGAGATCGTTGCGCGGGATGCGCGGGTCGATCTTCGCGAGCAGCTGCCCCCGCTTCACCTCGTCCCCCGTCTGCACCGGCATCTCCAGGATCTCCCCCGAGGCCTTCGACTTCACGCTGAGGGTGAGGATCGGCTGGATCACGCCGGAGGCGGACGCCGTCACGACGATGTCCCGGTGCTCGACGGGGATCTTCTCGTACAGCGGCGCCGGCTGCGCCTTCTTGCAGGCGGCGACGCCCAGCAGCAGGGCCGCGGAGGCGGCCAGGAGGTCTCGCTTCACGGGTTCAGCCTTTCATCTGCTCGTCGCGCTCGACGACGCCGTCGCGCAGGTGGATCTGGCGGCGGGCGTGCGCCGCGATGTCGTGCTCGTGGGTGACCAGCACGATCGTCTGGCCGGTCCCGAACAGCTCCTCGAACAGCCGCATGATCTCTTCGCCGGTGGCCGAGTCGAGGTTGCCGGTCGGCTCGTCGGCGAGCAGGATCGACGGGTCGTTCACGAGGGCGCGGGCGATCGCGACGCGCTGGCGCTGGCCGCCCGACAACTCGTTCGGCTTGTGGTCCATGCGGTCGCCCAGGCCCACGCGTTCGAGGGCCCGCGCGGCCTTGGCGCGCCGCTCCCGGGACGGCATCCCGGCGTAGATCAGCGGCAGCTCCACGTTGTGGAGCGCGTTGGCGCGCGGGAGGAGGTTGAACGTCTGGAAGACGAACCCGATCTCTTTGTTCCGGATGCGCGCCAATTCGTCGTCCGACAAATCGCTCACCTTCTGGCCGTTGAGCCAGTACTCGCCGGCAGTGGGCGTGTCGAGGCACCCGATCAGGTTCATGAGCGTGGACTTCCCCGAGCCCGACGGGCCCATGACGCCCACGAACTCGTTCTTCTTGATCTGGATGTTGACCCCCCGCAACGCGCGCACCACCTCGCCGCCCATGTCGTAATCCCGCGCCAGCTTGTGCGTGAGGATCACGATGTCCGGCAGCGGCGTGTCGCCGGTGCGGAAAGTCATCGGCTGGGGGAGGGCGCTGGTCACAGGGGGTGTCCCACGAGCGCCTCCACCTGCGCACGTGCGATGAGGTAGTCGTAGCGCGCCTGCACCTGGTTCACGGCAGCCTCGGTGAGGTTCGCCTCGGCGGTGAGCAGGTCGAGCAGCGTGCCGGCGCCGAGCCGGTAGCGCTCCTGCTGGACGCGGCGCGCCTCCGTCGCGGCCGCCACGTTGGCGCCGGTGATGGCGATCCGCGTGTACGCCGTGAGCATCGTCGCGAGCTGCTCGGTGAGCTGGGCGTTGAGCTGCCGGCGCGTGTCCGCGGCCTGCGCCCGGGCGCCGTCCAATTTGACGGCGTTCTCCGCGGTGGCCTGCTCGCGCTGGAAGCCGTTGAACAATATCCACGAGAGCGCGATCTGGAACCGGTTCAGGTTCCGGTTCCTGTCGTCGAAGCCATCCCACGGTTTCGTGAGCCCCTGGCTCGACATGTTGTACGTGGCGGTGAGCTTGGGCCAGAACTCCGAGCGGGATTGCCACACCGCCGCCGACGCTGCGCGCTCCTGGGCGACGGCCTGGATGACGACCGGGGCCTGCTGCAGGGCCGCCGCGCGTAGCCCCGTCGTGTCGGGAACGGCCGGCAGCTGCGAATCGGGCACTGCGCGGACCGGGCCGTCGGCGCCGATCTGGCGCGCGAGATTGGCCGTGGCGGTGGCGAGGTTCGCCTGCGCCTGGAGCAACGTGAGCCGGGCGTTGCCGAGGTCGACCGTGGCCGTGAGGGTGTCGGAGCGCGTGGCGGCCCCGGCCTGGAACTTGTTGACGGCGATCTGCAGTTCCTCCTGGGCGCGTTGCACCTGCGCCTGGGCCACGCGCACGAGTTCCTCGTTCGCGAGCGCCGTGAAAAAGAGCTGCGCCGTGGTGGCGGTTACCTGGTAGCGCTGATTGACGAGCCCCGCGTCGGCCGCCTCTTCGGTCGCGCCCGCGTTCTTGTAGTCGGCCAGACGACGGAGTCCGGTGAACAGGTCCACCGACGCGACCAGCCCTGTGCTGTACTGGTAGGTACCGGCGCCCGCGTTGAGACCGTTCACGACCGACGGCGCGTTCTGCCGGAAGGTGCTCGAGTTGAACGTCAGGGTCGGCAGGAACGCCCCGTACGCCGCGCGCTTCTGCCACCCGGCGTTCGTCACGGCGCCGCGCGCCTCTACCACGGCGGGCTGCACCTCGAGCGCGCGCCGCACCGCCTCCAGGAGCGTCACCGCCACCGGTTGCTGCGCCGCCAGCGCCGGCGCCGCCAGCGCCGACACCACTCCCATCACTGCGAGCTGCCGAACCACCGTCACTCCTTCTTTCCGCTCGAGTCCGTTTTCTCCCGTTCCCTTTGATGCCGGTACCGGGCCACATGGTCGCGGTAGCGTGTCTGCTGATCGGGGGTGAGCTGGCGGGAGACCTCGGAGTCCATGCGCGCGCGCATCGAGTCGAAGGGCGGCCGCACTCGCTCCCACTGCGCGCCCATCGCGGTCCAGTGGCGCTGCACGATCGCGCGCACCGAATCGTGCTGCGCGGGCGTGAGGCGCAGCTCGTCGTCCAGCTCGGCCATCATCCGATCGACCCCCCGCGCGCGCTCGGGCGCGGCGGCGCCGGCGCGGCGCACCCACAGCGCCCGGCCTTCCACGCCGACGGCGACGCCGGCGGCGAAAGTGGCGGCGAGCAGCGCCGCGGCCCAGGCGGTGGAGCGATTCAGCATGACGGCGGTTCCACCTTGCTCAATTGCCGAGGACGGAGGCGAGGACGATCTCGACCTCGGGCCCTCCGCCGGGCGGCGAGATCAACGCCTCGGTGACCGACGGCCGCCGCGCCGGGCCGGGCGCCGCGGCGCGCCCCACGAGATACCCGGCGGCGAGGGCGACGAGCACGGCGGCGGCGACGCCGGCGCGCGCCCAGCGGGCGAGCACCGCGTCCCATGAGGCTGGCCGGACCCCCCCCTCCTCCACCCGCGCCAGCACCCGCGCGACGAAGCCGGCGGCGTCGCCCGCGTCCAGGGCCCGCCGTAACGCGTCGCCCAGCACCGGGTGCGGCCGGTGATCGAACGGCTGCAGTTCCTTCATCCTTCCTCCTTCCAGTCCGCGAGCAGCGCCCGCAAGCGGCGCCGCGCGTGGAACACTTCCGAGCGCACCGTCCCCTCGGGGATCCCGAGGACCTGGGCGATCTCGGCGTGCGAGTAGCCTTCGACGTCGAACAGCACGACGGCGATGCGCCGCCGCTCGGGCAGCTCCGCGAGCGCCTCCCGCAGCCGGGCCGACAGCGCCCACCGCTCCGCCGCGAGGTCGGGGCGGCTGCCGCCGGCGACGAGTCCCGGGTCGAGCGGCTCGACGCGCCGCACCGCGCGGCGGCGGCGGCGGTCGGTGGCGGCGTTGGCGACGATGCGCAACAGCCACGGCCCGAACGGGCGCCGCGCGTCGTACTGTCGGAGCTTCAGCAGCGCCGAGAGCATCGCGTCCTGCGCCGCGTCGTCCGCATCGTCGGGATCGCCCAGCACCGCGCGCGCCACGCGGCGCGCGGTCGCGGCGTAGCGCGCGACCAGCACGCCGAACGCCGCGCGATCGCCCGCCAGGGCGCGGGCGACGAGGACCGCCTCGTCCTGCTCCCCTATACGCGCAACCTCCCGCGGGAGTTGGAGGGGGGGGTCAGCCATCGTCCGGCTCCCGCGCGCGCCGCCGCTCGAAGGCGTAAAGCGTGAAGGCCGCCGCCAGCGAGAACGCCCCCGCGGCGAGCACGATGCCCATGATCCGGGGGAAGGCGAGGAGCAGCGCGCCCAGCGCGGCGCAGGCGAGCGCGGCAGTGCTCGCGATGGCGCGCCGCAGCCCGCCCGCCACGCGGCGCAGCGCCACGACGGCGAACGCGCCCAGCTCGTACCCCGAGCGCTTGTGCGGAGCCGCTGCGCCCGCGCCCTCCGCGGGCGCGCCCACGAGCCGCGGCGGCAGCGGGACGCGCCGCGGCTGCAGCACGATCTCGCTGCTCGCCGCGAGGTCGCGCCGGAACTGCGACGCCAGCGCCTCGGTCAGCTCCTCGCACTCCGCCACGAGATCGAGCTCGTAGTTCGTCAGCAGGCTCGAGGCGTTCAGGTTGCTCGACCCGACGCGCGCCCAGCGCCGGTCCACGAGCATCGTCTTCGCGTGGATCATCGGGCCCTGGTACTCGAAGACGCGGACCCCGGCGCGCAGCAGCTCCCGGTAGCCGACGCGGGTGAAGTTGCGCACCACCGGCAGGTCGCTCGTCCCCGGGACGAGCAGCCGCACATCGATGCCGGCGCGCGCCGCGTCGAGCAGGCTCGCGTACAGCGGCGCGGGCGGGATCAGATAGGCGTCGGTGATCCAGAGCCGTTCCGCGGCGGTGGCCACGAGCAGCTGCACGGCGCGGTACACGCGTGCCCGCCCCGGCGCGCCGGCGACGACTCGGACGGTGGAGTCGCCGCACGGCGCGGGGTCGGCGGCGAGCTCGTCGGGCGGCAGCGCGCCGCCGGCGTGCCGCCAGATGCGGGCGAAGGCGCCGTCCAGCGCCGCGGCGGCGGGACCGCAGACCGCCACCATCGTGTCGCGCCAGGGACGGCGATGGCGCGCCGGGTCGCCCGCCCACTCGTCGCCGATGCACAACCCGCCGAGCATCGCCCGAGCGCCGTCGGTGACGAGCAGCTTGCGGTGGTCACGCGAGAGCAGATCGAAGGGACGGCGCGACAGCAGCGGATGGAACGCACGCACCTCGACCCCCGCCTGCGCCAGCCGCCGCCAGTAGCGGCGCGACGTGCCGAGCGAGCCGAGGGCGTCGTACAGTAGCCGCACGCGCACGCCCCCCCGCGCCCGCTCGGCGAGCGCGTCGGCGAAGCGGCGCCCGGTGCGGTCGTCGCGGATGATGTAGTTCTCGAAGTGGACCCACGCCGCCGCGCCCGCGATCTGGGCGAGCATGGCGTCGAGCGCGCGCGGGCTGTCGGGGAAATGCTCGAGCCGGTTGCCGGCGATCGGGCGCGCCCCCGCCGCGCGGTCGATCCCGAGCGCGAGCTCGTCGCGCTCGGCGAGCGCGGGGACGCTCACCCCACCGGCGCGGCCGGGGCGGGCGACCCCTCGCCGCTCAGCCCGAGCGCGCCCTCCGCGGGACGAAGCGCCTGGATCACGAACGCGATGTGCTCGTCGAGCGGCACCCCCAGCTCCTCCGCGCCCTGGCGCACCTCGTCGCGGTTCACCCCGCGGGCGAACGCCTTGTCCTTGAGCTTCTTTTTCACCGACGACACCTCGAGGTCCGCGAAGCTGCGCGACGGGCGCACCAGCGCGCAGGCGACGAGGAAACCGCACAGCTCGTCCACCGCGAACAGCGCCCGCGCCATCGGCGCGTCGCGCGGCACGCCCGAGTAACTCGCATGCCCGAGAATCGCGCGGCAGACCGGCTCCGGCGCCCCGCGCTCGCGCAGCAGCCGCACGCCCCACGCCGGATGGCCCTCCGTGGCCGAGTGCTCCGGGTTCGGGAACTTCTCGTAGTCGAAGTCGTGCAGCAGACCCGCGATCCCCCACGCCTCGGCGTCCTCCCCGTGCTTCACCGCGTAGGCGCGCATCGCGGCCTCGACCGCCAGCATGTGCTGGCGGAGCGAGGGCGACCGGGTGTGCTGGTGCATCAAAGCCAAGGCCTCGTCGCGGGTCATTCCGTGTCCACGTTCCAGCGTTCAGCCCACAGCTCGGCCATGAGAATCGGCCAGAGCTTGCGGGCGTGGTTGCGCTTCCCCGCGCGGTGCTCCGCGAGCAGGCGCGCCGTCGGCGCGCCGGGGAAGAGGCGCGGCGCGGCGAGGCAGCGGTCGGCGAGCGAGGCAAGCCCCGCATTGAGCCACCGCGCCACCGGCACCGAGAGGCCGCGCTTCCTGCGGCGGATCACGTCGTCCGGGACGAGCCCGCGCGCCGCTTCCTTTAATATCGCCTTGGTGTTGAGGCCCCGCACCTTGAGGGCCGCCGGCGCGGGGAGGGCGAGCTCCAGCACTTCGCGGTCGAGATACGGCGCCCGCGCCTCGATGGAGGCGAGCATCGTGCCGCGGTCCACCTTCACGAGCAGGTTGTCGGGGAGGTAGGAGAGAAAGTCCAGCCACATCAGGCGATTGAGAGACGGCTCGGCGGGGAAGCCGCCGAGCAGCTCGGTGGCCCACGCGAGGGAGCGGGCGTCTGGGCCCAGCGCGCCGAACCACGTGAGGTGACGCTCGAGCGGCGGCAGCTCCGCTGCGGCGACGAACTGCTTGAGCATGAACTCGAGCGTCACTTTGCCGGTCGAGGTGGGGAGGCGGTTCACCAACGAGCGCACGAGCCCCCGGCCGGGGAGCCGGCGGTACAGGTCGGCGGCGGTGTGGCCGGGGTAGGTGGGGTAGCCGCCGAACAGCTCGTCGGCGCCCTCGCCCGACAGCACCACCTTCACGTGCTCGCGTGCCGCCGCGGCGAGGAGATACGTGGGCAGGATCGCCGGGTCGCCCATCGGCTCGGCGAGCGAGCGCGTGACGACCTCGAAGGCGCGCCCCAGCGCCGCGTCGTCGGCGCTGACGACGTGGTGCATCGTGCGGATGTGGTGCGTCACCGCTTCGGCGTGGGGGCTCTCGTCGTAGCCCGGCTCGACGAATCGCACCGCGTAGGTGTGGATCCGCTCCCCCGGCATCACCCGCGCCGCCGCGCCGGCGAGCAGCGACGAATCGAGCCCGCCGCTCGTGAACACTCCCACCGGCACGTCCGACATCAGCTCGCGCTCGACGGCGCGGAGCAGCGTCGCGCGCAGCACGTCCGGGCCGTCGAGGCGGGAGGGGGCGCGCGCAGCCGCGGCCGGGTCCCAGTAGCGCCGCACCGCCACGCCCGCGCGGTCGGCGACGAGCAGGTGCGCCGGCTCGAGCTTCGAAATCCCGGCCAGCATGGTGCGCGGCGCGGGGACGTAGCCGAGCGCGGCGTAGAGCGACGCGGCGACGGGGTCGAGCCGCCGCGGCTGGTCGGGGAACACGAGCAGCGCCTGGATCTCCGAGGCGAACCGCACCTCGCCGTCGGTCTCCGTCCAGAACAGCGGCTTCTCGCCGGCGCGGTCGCGCGCCAGCACGAGGCGTCCCCCCCGGTCGTCCCACACGGCGAGGCCGAACATCCCCTCGAGCCGGCTCACGGCGTCCGCGCCCCAGCGCTCGTAGAGGGGGACGATCGTCTCGATGTCGCCGGTCGAGCGGAACGGGTAGCCCGCGAGCGTCTCCTCGCGTCGCAGGTCGGGGGCGTTGTAGATCTCGCCGTTGCACACCATCCAGACGGCGCGATCGGGGCTCTGGAACGGCTGGTCGCCGGTGGTGAGGTCCATGATGGCGAGCCGGCGGGCGCCGAGCGCCGCGCGCTCGTGCCCGACGATGCGCTCGCCGTCGGGTCCGCGGTGGGCGAGCGCGGCCGCCATCGCGGCGAGGCAGTCGGGGTGCTTCAGGGGCCGTCCCTGGCGGGAGACGGCGCCGAAGATGCCGCACATTACCGCACCACCCTTCCCCCCCTCCGTTGTGGAGGTTCCGGAGGTTGGGGAGGACTGCACGGCCCGTATGCCGCGTAATGGCCGTCGGCGGCAAGCAGGGGGAGCGCGGCGTCGAGCGCGGCGCGGGTGCGCCGGTCGCCGGCGGTGGTGAGGAGCACGGTGGGCACGGGGCAGTGCGCCAGCACCTCGCGCCAGTAGCCCGCGGGGAGGAGCGGCGAGCTGGGGTAGTCGCGGTAGCGCGCCTGGTGATCGGCGATGTAGTTGCTCGTCAGCTCCTTCGCGGTCGCGGTGGCGACCGCCACGGGCCTGCCGAGGTAGAAAGGGAGCGAGGGCGGGTAGGCGGCGATGCCGAGCACCGCCCCGCTGCCGCCGGCGCGCTCGAGCGCAGCGGCGGTGGCCTTGGCGACCGGGGCGGAGGAGCGG
>WNFV01031438.1_pt1 | contig 18587 bp, 10 predicted proteins | sample 5400101 | NCBI WGS metagenome assembly WNFV01 (sample SAMN13153361, study PRJNA577476) | soil metagenome | isolation source: 115 cm soil or saprolite under grassland replicate 1 | place: USA:California | collected 2016-06-15 | reverse complement strand
GGCGGAAGCTTGCCGAGCCGAAACGATCTTTTTTCATGGACGCCCTCGCCCCTTCGAAGTAGCGGAATCACGGGATTCAATGAAGAAGGTCTCGAGTGAATTCGTAACACATCTCCTCAATACGCGGCCGCCTAAAGGCGGGACTACGAACTTCACTCGTGACGAATCACGACCAACGGATCGACCTTCGTCGCTTTCCGCGCGGGCAGCCAACAGGCTAGCAACGCGACTCCTAGTAATAACAAACCAATTGCGGCAAACGTCGCCGGATCAATTGCGTGAACCTCGAACAGCAGCCCCGCGGTCAGACCGCTCATTGCCGATAAGACTGTAATTGCCCCTGCGAATCCACAGACCATGCCGAGCAAGACAGGAGCCATGCCGCGTCCGATGACGAGTCTGAGCACATCGCTCGGTTTCGCGCCCAGGGCCATCCGAATGCCAAGCTCCCGCGCGCGTTGTGTGACGGAATAGGCAATAACGCCATAAATGCCGACGGCTGCCAACAGCAGCGCCAACAGCGCAAACACGCCGAGCAATGTCGTCACGATGCGGCGGCGAGCGAATGACGTGGAAAGCATCTCCTCCACGCTGTGCGCCTGCGGCAGTAACAGTTCAGGATCAACGGACATTACGGATTTGCGAACGGCTGAAGCAAGGCTCAGCGGATCGACGGTTGTACGCAGCATCAACATCGATTCACTTCCGAAGCCGGGAAAGTAGGTTTCCGGCTCGGCCGCCGCGTCCAATCCCAGGTCTTTAATGTCGGCCACTACGCCGATGATCGGGCAGGCGATTGTTTCGGTTTTCGGGCCACGCACAAAAATGCGCTTGTCCAATGGGTCCTGGTCTGGAAAGAAACGACGCGCCATCGTTTCATTGATGAGGACGTAATAGCGCGGATTGCTGGCGATCTCCGACTCATTGAAGAATCGCCCGCGCCGAAGCGGGATCTGCATCGTCTCGAAAAAGCGATGATCCACTGATCGCATTTGCGTAAGCGGGTCGAGACCTGGTTCCGGAAACCGTCCATCCGTTGTGAAGGGGTCGACGGCCAATGAAGGCGCAAACGGCAGTCGATCGATGATTGCCGCTTGCTCAATTCCGGACAATGACCGCAATTGCGGCATCAGTCGTTGATAGAATTCGTTGATTTGCTGGCTGTTTGAATAGCGCGCGGGCGGCAATTTGATCTTTAGGCCGAGCATATGATCGGAGAGAAAACCGGGATCGACGCGCAGCAGCCGTTGAAAGCTCCTGACCAGCAAGCCTGAGCCGACCAGTACGACCAACGCCATCGCGACCTGGACCACGACCAACGCCCGGCTGAGATTGCGCCGCCCAACGCCGGCGGAGCTTTTGGCGCCTTCTTTCAAAACCTGATTGAGATCAATCCGGGAAAACTGCAACGCGGGCAATACGCCGAACAACATGCCTGTTAGCAAACTCACGCCAAGCGTAAATGCGAGTGTGCCCGGATCGATCCCGATCGATTCAAGCCCTGGAATCCTTGTCGTCACAATTCCCGACAGGCCATCGCGCAACGCAGGCAAACTCCACTTCGCCAGCGCAAGCCCCGCCATCCCGCCGAGTAGCGACAGCAGCAGACTTTCGAGCAAAAGTTGCCGCGCCAAACGGCTTCGCCCGGCGCCCAGCGCCGCTCGCAGCGCCAATTCTTTCTGCCGGCCTGCCGCTTGCGACAACAGCAAATTGGAAACATTTGCGCAGGCAATCAACAGGATCAATCCAACCGCCGCAAAGATCAGCAAAACGATGGGCCGCAGATTGCCGACCAATTGATCGCGTATCGGCAATAGTTCGACGCCGATGTTTTTATTGCTGTCAGGATATGCCTGCTGCAGTCGCGCGGCGATGGTCTCCATCTCGCTGCGCGCCCGCTCCATCGTCATCCTCGGCTTGAGCCGCCCGACGACCGAAACCCGATGAAGGCTTCTGTTGACAAAATTATCCGCGGGGAGATGCGACAGCGGCAGCCAGACGTCCATGTTCGGAGGATACTGTTCGCCCATCACCCCGACGACCGTAAAACTGTCGTCGTTAAGCCGAACGTTTTTCCCAATGATGTCCGGGTCGCCGGCGAAGCTCTGCCGCCAGATCGCCTGGCTGAGAATCACGACATGATTCTTGTCGCGCTGTTCCTCTTCCGGCAAAAAGTTTCTCCCCAGCGCCGGTTTGAGGCCGAGCATGGGGAAGAGATTTTGAGAAATATACGACCCTTGCACTTGGGCCGACTCGCCTTTCCCAACCAACACCGCGTCCCGGAGACGATCCGAGTGGACGGCCATCTCCTCGAATGACTGCGCCTGCGCTCGCCAATCCTGAAAATCCGGTATTGGAGCGCCCACTCTGGGGATTGCCGGATGCGTCTCCCAGATCATCACCAACCGCTCCGCGTCAGTGAATGGCAACGAGCGCAAGAGAACCGCATTGATAACACTGAAAATCGCCGTGTTTGCGCCGATGCCGAGCGCCAGCGTGATGATCGCTACTATGGTAAAGCCGGGATTTTTCACCAACATCCGCGCGCCAAAACGCAGGTCTTGAAACATCTCGTCCTCCGATCTTTTTGGTTGTAGCCACAGCGCATCCCAGAAGGCGCTCGTACTGCGCCGAAGCAGATCGAGCTTGGCGCCCCAGTCGAGCCGATCCCACTCGGCCAGCATTGCTTCACGATGACGCAACTCTGCTTCCCACTCCTGCCGCCAGTCGGCGCGTAAGCGGCGCGGTACGATCACGCCGACCATACGGATCAGCTAGAGCGAGAAACGAAAATGAGTTGTTTTAGTCGCATCAGCCATTAGTCTCACTCAACAGCCACTGCATCTCCTCGCCGCATAGCGGCGCCTGAATTTAGACGTGGGTTTTAACCCACGGTGGGCGTTGATAATTTTTCCCGTCGCGTCAGCGACGATTGAATTCAGCCGTCGCTGACGCGACGTGGGAATATTCTCTAACCGTCCCGTGGGTTAAAACCCACGTCTAAATTCAGGCGCCGCTATGCGGCGGGGAGTTACTCGCTGCGTAGCGCCAATATCGGGTCGACTTTTGTTCCGCGACGCGCAGGCAAATAACAGGCGACAACGGCCACGCCGAGCAGGAACGACGGAACGAAAATGAAAGTGATCGGATCGGTGGCCTCGACGCCGTAAAGCAGACTGGCGATCAACCGCGTCGCCGCGAATGACAACGCCAATCCGATCGCCGCGCCGGCGAGCGTCAGCCCCACGCCTTGTCTGACAATCAGCTTCAAGACGTCGCGCGAATGCGCGCCTAACGCCATACGCACGCCGATCTCGCGCGTGCGCTGCGCGACCGCGTACGACATCACGCCGTAAACGCCGACCGACGCGAGCAGCAATCCCACTGAGCCTAAGACCGCCAACAATCCCGCCAACATCCGAGCCGGCCAGAATTGAAGGCCGACGATCTCTTCCAGCGTTTTGATCTCCTGCGCGGGCAGGTTGTCGTCAATCGCCTGCACTGCGCTTCGCACGGCGGCGATCCGCGCTTTCGGATCGCCCTTTGTATGGACAACCAGCGTGAGCCACCGAGAGCTTTGTTGAGCCAGCGGGCGGTAAACCGCCGGGTCGGGGTTTTCGCCGAGGCTGAAGGTCACGTCCTCAGCGATGCCTACAATTTCGCAGAACGGCGCGTTCGGCTCGCCGATGCGCAATCGTTTGCCGAGCGGGTCTTCGTTGGGGAAGAAGCGGCTCGCCATTCGTTCATTGATGATTGCGACGCGCGGCGCGACGCCCGTGTCCTGCGCCGTGAAATCGCGTCCGCGCACGAGGCGCGTTCCCATCGTGCGCAGGTAGTCGAGGCCGACCAACTGGTCTGTGACAAACGTCGGCCGCGCGTCGGGCGCCGATGGGCGTCCTTCGATCTCGACCGGCGCGCCAAATCCCATGACTCCTTGCGGCAGAAAGTTGGCGGCGCTGGCTGACTCAATGCCAGGCAATGCGTCCAGACGTTCGACCGCCCGGGTGACGAACTCTCTGGTCCTGGCTTCGTCATACCCTTGCATCGCCAGGTTGAATGTCAGCGCCAGTCGGTCTTCAGTCTTGAAGCCCAGATCGAGCCGCCGGACGTGTTGGAGGCTGCGTATAAACAGCCCCGCGCCGACAAGCAGGACCAGCGAAACCGCGACCTGCGCGACCACCAGCGCATTTCTCAAGCTCAACCAGCGCAGGTGTCGCCGTCCCGGCGCAAGCGCGGGCGCCTCGTCTTTCAGCGCCGGAATCAGATCAGGTTTAGAAGCCTGCAGGGCCGGCGCCAATCCGAAGAGCAGCGCCGTGACGAAGGTGAGCAATACAGTGAATCCGAGCGCCTGCGCGTCCAGTCGCAAGTCGATCTGAAAATTCCAGGAGGCGGGCACAGGCGGCTCCAACGCCATCAGAGCCCGATTGATCCAGAACGCGATCAGCAATCCGCCGACCGCGCCGAGCATCGCCAATAAAATGCTTTCGGTCAGCAATTGCCGGATCAAGCGCATTCGTCCCGCGCCAAGAGCCAGTCGAACGGCGATCTCTTTGCGCCGCGCCGCCGCGCGCAGGTTCGCGACGTTCGCGCAGGCGATCAATAGGACGAGACCGACCACAGCCGACAACAAGGCCGTCGCCTTATTCGCCATCGGGCGAAATGGAACGATGAGGCCCTGCGAGCGAATGAGCTTCAGCGACCGGTCCGCATCGGGGTCGCGCGTTCGATCCGCGGGCAGCGGGTCGGCGAGATCGAGTTGGCGATTGAGCGTTTCCAATTGCGCTTGCGCCTGCTCGATCGAAACGCCCGGTTTGAGACGCCCGATGGCGGCGAACTCGTGGCCACGGTCGTTGAGAGGCAGCGGCGTCCGGCGAACTGTCATTGTCGCCTCGGTCATCATCACCGGGATCCATACAACCGGCGCGAACGGAGCGTCCATGCCCCTGAACCCCGATGGCGCAACGCCGACGATGGTATATTGCTGGTTATTGAGCCTGATCGTCTTTCCCACCAACTGCGGGTCGCCGCCGAGCCGGCTTTGCCAAAAAGCGTGACTGACAACGACCACCGGATGCGTCCCCGGCGTTCGATCCTCCTCGGGCAGAAACGCGCGGCCCAACGCAGGCCGCACGCCAAGCACATCGAAGTAATTGCCCGACACCAACTCGCCGGTAATCATCTGACTTTGTTTGCCGTGACCGAAACTCAATTCCGTGAGCGAGGAGATGGCCAACCCTGCGAGCGTACCGTTTCGTGCGCTGATCGCCAGGTAATCGGGATGCGACAAGGTGTTTCCATTCATTCCGTCGCCGCGAATGATCTCGACCAGTTGACCCGGCCGATCCACGGGCAGCGGACGCCACAGAACCGCGCTCGCCAAACTGAAGATCGCAGTGTTTGCGCCAACACCCAGCGCAAGACACAACACCGCCGCCACAGTAAAGCCTCTCCCTTGCGCCAGCATCCGCGCGCCGTAACGCATGTCTTGAAACATCTCGTCCTCCAATCTTTTCGGTTGCAGCCATACCGCATCCCAGAACGCGCTCGTACTCCGCCGCGACAGATCAAGTTTTGTTCGCCAGTCGAGCCGCTCCCATTCCGCCAACATCTCTTCGCGATGGCGCAACTCGGCCTCCCACTCCCGCCGGCGCGAATCAGCCAGAGATATGGTTTCTTGCAAAGCTCAAACATAGAAGCCTTCTATTTTTTCAGTCGCGGAGCGACGATTGAGCTTAGCCCGGCTTTTCAAAGCCGGGTGAGCGGTTCCATATTCGATCCAGTCGCGGAGCGACGGTTGAGCCTGATCAGAATGCTCAACCGTCGCTGCGGTGACTGGAGGTGGGGCTACATCCTCGTCCCGGCTTTGATGGTTTTTGAAAATTAAACGCAACCACGTAACCTGACGTAGGGGCGGATTTTCCCCGCCCCATCGCCTTGATCACAGAGATGGGCGGGGAAAACCCGCCCCTACGTTGTTGCATTTTATTTTCAAAGACCATAAAAGCCGGGCTAAGCTCAATCGTCGCTCCGCGACTAGAAAACCATTCATTACTCGTGTCGGAGCGCGACCATCGGATCAACCTTCGTCGCTCGTCGCGCAGGGAGATAGCAGGCCAGCAGCGCCACGATTCCCAGCAGCGACGTGATGGCGGCAAAGGCGAGCGGGTCAGTTGGGCTAACGCCATAAAGAGCCGCGCGGAGGACACGCGTGGCGACGACCGAAATAGCTAAGCCAAGCGAGACTCCTATGATCACCAGCAGCAAGCCTTGCCGCAGCACGAGTCGTAGTACGTCCACTCCGCGGGCGCCGAGAGCCATGCGGACGCCGATCTCGTGTGTGCGGCGCCCTACGGCGTAAGCCATCACGCCGTACAACCCCATGGCTGCGAGCGCCAGCGCGAGCGCGCCAAACAGACTCGCCAGCGTGGCGCCCAGACGCAACGGCCCTAAGCTGCCTTTCACCACGTCTGCTAATTGTCTGATCTCGATCTTCTGCTTTGGGTCAAGCGACCGTACTGTCGCGCGCAGCGATTCCGCCAGCGCGCCAGATGCGGCGTCGCTCTTGACGAGAAGTCGTAATCCCCGGCGGTCCTTGAATGGCAAGGGCAGATAAATATATGGCTCGTCCGCCACGTCCAGATCCGTATTCCGCGTATCCTTCGCCACTCCGACAATCTCTTTCGCGCTGTCCTCAAACCAAAGGTATTTACCGATCGGGTTTTCGCCCGGCCAATGACGGCGCGCCAGCGATTCGCTGATGATGACCACGGGCGCTTCGACGCGCGCTTCTTGCTCGGTGAATGTGCGGCCAAGCAGCAATGGGACGCCCAGCGCGGCAAAGTAATTCGAGGAGACCGTGTTGTTCGAAGCCATAACCTCTGCTTCCCTTTCCAAAGGTTTACGCCCGTCCGGCCCATAACTGCTAGATCTGATATTACCGCCGAGAGGCGCGATGCCGACCCACACCACCTCCTTGACGATTGGAATGGCGGCAAGGCGTTCCTCCAGGTCGCGGTGGAATTGCGCCGCCCTGGTTTCGTCGTAACCGAGCGCCTGTAATTTGAATTCCACCGTCGAAAGATTCTTTATCTCGAATCCGGGATCAATCGTCATTGCGCGCAGCAGCGCTCGCGCAAACAACCCCGCGCCGGCCAGCAACACCAGCGAAATGGCGATCTGCCCTACAACCAGCGCGCTCCGAAATCGGAAGCGGGCCATACCTTGGTTGAAACCCGCCCCCTCTCGCTTCAACGCCAGGACGAGATTGAACCGAGTGGTTCGCAAGGCAGGTAACAGGCCAATGACGACCGCCGTGAGTATGCTCACCCCAAGCGTATAGGCGATTACACGCCAATCCAGATCGGCGCCGCGCGACATGAATTTAGCCAGCGGAATACTCAACGCCTGCGCCGCCCAGCGCGAGATCAGCAACCCCGCCAAACCGCCCAGCCCGGCCAGCAATAAACTCTCGGTGAATAATTGGCGCAGCAGACGGCCGCGGCTCGCGCCGAGCGACAGCCGCACGGCGATCTCTCGTTGTCGCGCAGCCATCCGCGCCAGCATCAGCCCGGCGACATTCAAACAAGCGATCATCAACACCAGCGTGACGGCGCCCAACGCGACGCCCGCAACCTTCGTCAGTATCTGACGAGCATAAGGCGAGAGCAGCGAGGCCGGATATAGTTTGATGTGAGGGCTCGGAAAGAACTCCGGGCGGCCCGGCTTCAATTGGGAGAAGGCGATCTCCAACGCGGCTTCGGCTTGTTGGCGCGAGACTCCGGGCTGCAACCGTCCCATCACGCCCAGCCAAATCGAGTTACGCTCGCTGAGCGGATTTTCCCCTGTGTCGAGCTGGTCGTTCATCAGCAGCGGCGCCCAGACATCAGGCGTTTCTCGTTCAGGCCCGACAAAGCTCGGTTCTGCCACGCCGACTACAGTGAAGGAATGAGCGTTTAGCAGGATCGTCCGCCCGACGACGTCGGGAGCGGCGCCAAAGCGCCTTTGCCAGAAACCGTGACTCAGGACAACGACAGGATGCGCCCCAGGCGCTCGATCGTCCTCCTCCGTCAGCAGCCTGCCCAATAGAGCTTTCCCGCCCAGCGCCGAAAAATAGGTTCCAGAGACGAGCAGGCCGCGCAGATCCTCAGCCTCACTCTCAACCCTCGCGCCCCGCTCCGCACCCGACGTTCCAGGAGTCGTCCCCAAAACAGGCCCCAAAACAAGGTTGATACCGGTGGCGGCAAACAGGTCAACCGTCGCGGCGGACAGGTTTCGCAAATCGAGGTAATCGGGATAGGAAAAATCGGCGTCTTTGAGCCGCAACGGCTGCAGCAAAACGGCATTGACCACGCTGAAGATCGCCGTGTTGGCCCCGATGCCGAGCGCCAGTGTCAGAACTGCCACCAGCGTGAAGCCTTTGCTCTTGAGCAGCATCCGAGCGCCAAAACGCAAGTCCTGAAACATTTCGTCCTCCAATCTTTTCGGTTGTAACCACACCGCATCCCAGAAGGCGCTCGCGCTGCGCCGCAACAAATCGAGCTTGGCGCCCCAGTCGAGCCGATCCCACTCCGCCAACAACTCTTCACGATGACGCAACTCCGCTTCCCACTCCCGCCGCCAGTCGGCGCGCAGGCGGAGCGGCACAATCACGCCGATCGCGCGAATCAGCCAGAGCCAGAAACGAAATCGAGTTGTAGGATTTGAATTGACCATCCGTCGCGCTCTACTCGTAACGCAACACCACCATCGGATCAACTTTGGCCGCCCGGCGCGCGGGAATCCAACACGCCAGCAACGCGATCGCCGCCAACAGTAGCGGCACGCCTACAAACGTCAACGGATCTGTCGCGCCGACGCCTAACAACAAACTCGCCAACACGCGCGTCAACGCCAACGCGCCCGCCAACCCCAGCGCAATCCCGATCAGCGCCATTCGCATCCCCTGACTGACGATCAACCGCAGCACGTCACGCAGTGTTGCGCCGAGCGCCATCCGAATGCCGATTTCGCGCGTGCGTTGGCTGACGGCGTAGGCCATCACGCTGTAGAGCCCCAGCGTCGCCAACACCAACGCAAGCGCTCCAAACGCCGAAGCCATTCCCGCCGACATACGCGGCCCCCAATACGCTGACGACAGATTCTCTTCCGCCATCATGATGCCAAACACCGGCAGCCGGGCATCCAATTGAGCGATTTCGCGGCGCGCGCTTTCCACCACCGCTGATATAGCGCCAGCCGATTGTGCGCTGATCAGCAAAGTCATGCTTGCGCGCGGGCGCTGATAGACAGGTAGGAACATGTGCAGTTGCCGGTCTTCGTACAACGTGTTATAGCGTCCGTCTTGGGCAATGCCGATGATTTCCATCAGCGGCGTGCCCTGTGCGAAGCGAAAGCGTTTCCCCATCGCATTTTGTTCGCCGCCATAAAACCGGCGCGCAAATTCCTGATTGACGATCACAACGGGAGGCGCATCGGCGTCATCGCGGTCGGTGAAATCGCGCCCCAGCGCCAGCCGCGTCCGCAGGGTGCCGAAATACTTCGGCGTCACAAAACTGCACTGGGAGTTGACTCCCTGATTCGGCGGTGGGTCAATCTCGCCTTCCTTCACAATCGGGCCGAGTGAGGCGGCGCTGTCCACGAGCGGCGCCTCGCTGGCCAGCGCAGCCATCCGCACGCCAGGCTGCGCTTCGATGCGGCGCAGGAGCTCGGGGTAAAACCGCCGGGTGGCTTCCTGGTCGTAGGCCAGCAAATTGAGGTCGATCATCATCGTGACCAGATTTTCGGTCTTGAAGCCGGGATCGGTTTTGAGGGCTTTGCCCAGGCTGCGAATAAATAGCCCCGCGCAAATCAATACGATGATGGAAATCGTGACCTGCGCGACCACCAGCGCGCCACGTAGATTCCAGCGACGCCGGCTGCGGGATCGTCCCGGCGCCCCTCCTTTGATCACGGCAACCAGATCAGTCCGCGAAGCCAGCAAGGCCGGGGCCAAACCAAAGATCACGCCGGTTAACAAGCAAATCGCCAGCATCCATTTCAACACATAGCCATCCGGCGCAAAGTCAAAACTGACCGGGTACGGAAGCCGCGGCAAAGTCGCCCGTATCACATCCGCTCCCCAATACGCCAACGCCCAACCCAGCGCGCCGCCCAAGCCTGCCAGCAACACGCTTTCCGTCAGCAATTGCCGCACAATGCGCCCGCGTCCCGCGCCAATCGCCAGCCGAATCCCGATCTCTTTGGCGCGCGTGGCAGCCCGCGCCAGCGTCAGATTCGCCACATTGGCGCAGGCCACAAGCAAGACCAGACCGGAGACACACAAGGCCAGCAAACCGACGTACTTGATCAACCTGGTTGCATCCGCATATCGCCCATCCAGTTCCGTCGTGATCTGGATTTTGGCGCCGGCATTGTCCCTGGGATAAAGATTCGCCAGATTGTCGGCAACCAGATTCAAATCCGTTTCCGCCTGCGCCATCGTCAGGCCAGGTTTCAACCGCCCGTACAGATTGAATGACGCATGGCTACGATCTGTTTTCCATTCCGCGCCCCAGCCAAATCTTTGCGCCATCATCAAAGGCGCCCAGAACGCCAGGCGGAAATAAAACCTCGAACCGAGAAACGATTGCGGCATGACGCCAATGACGGTGAATGGCAGTCCGTTCAGGTAAATCGTCTGGCCCACAACGCCCGCGTCCGCATTGAAGCGCCGCTGCCACAACGAATGACTGATCACCACCACAGGATGCGCATTCGGCGCGCGGTCTTCTTCCGGTAAGAAGCCCCGCCCCAACATCGGTTTGACCCCCATCACGTCAAAATAATTGCCGCTGACCAATTCGCCCCAGACGACCTCCGCACGCTCACGGTCACCGCCATCGCGGCTTTCGCCGGAACTGATTCCTGACGATGTTTCCGACCATGCGCAGAGCTCGGAAAAGCTTTTGTTTTGCTCGCGCAAATCCACGTAGTTCAGGTAGGAGACCCCCCCAAAAACTTGCGTGTCCATTTTTCTGCCCCAATGGGGAGCCATTAATTCCGCCGGCTTTTCTATGGGCAGCGGGCGCAGGACAAAGCCGTTCACTGCGCTCAAAATGGAGGTATTCACGCCGATTCCCAACGCCAACGCCAGCGTGGCGACCGCCGTATAGCCCGGCGCTCTGCGCATCATTCGTACGCCATAGCGAATGTCTTGAAACATCTCGTCCTCCAATCTTTTCGGCTGCAGCCACAGCGCGTCCCAAAACGCGCTCGTACTGCGCCGCAGCAAATCGAGCTTGGCGCCCCAGTCGAGCCGATCCCATTCAGCCAGCATTGCTTCGCGATGACGCAGCTCGGCCTCCCACTCCTGCCGCCAGTTGGCGCGCAAGCGGCGCGGGACAATCACGCCGACGAGAGCGATCAACCAGAGGTGTGGCCTTCTGAAGAGTCGTTTGCAGCGAGAAAGCAACGACATGGCTTTGACCTCATGCGCGTGACGGTTTCGTGACGCGTTCTTTTTTCGGTTGCGTCTGTTCCAGCAGCCGGTAGCGTTTGACGGCTTCGGCCAACAACTCACGCCCTTCGCGCGTCAGATCGTAATACTTGCGCGGCGGGCGCGGCTCGGACTGCGCGATGCTCGGCTCTTCCCACTCCGAGGTGAGATAGCCCTCGTCTTCGAGCCGCCTCAGCGCCGGATAGACCGTTCCGCCCGGCACGCCCGTCATGTCGATGATGTCGAACCCGTACAGATAGCCGTTGGCCACCGCTTGCAGGATGACTGCCGTCGTGTAGGTGAGAAATCCTCTGCCCATTGCGACCTCCTTGAACCTTTTGTGGATAGAATCCTTTCTAGCGAGAATCCTTTCTAGCGAGAATCCTATCTACTAAGGATTCTACATAGGTCCGGCGTAGAGTCAAGGCCGCGGCTCTTTTTTCAGAATTACGTGGAGTTATGGCGCGGTTAGGCGCCGGAGATTTGCTTTACTCTAGCTGATTCTATTCGTTGCCGTAACTGATCTCCATTCTGCGAATGCGAATGCTGGCAAGGATCAATACTACGGCGGTGAAAATGAGCATGCTCGGAACTGAAATCCAGGCCGGGGTCGGGTCGACCACCGTCGCCAGCGGCCCCTCGCTCACAGGTATAGGCGAGAGCGAATGGAGGTAATGAATGATGCTGATCTTTTTCAGCATCGGCGGCAGAAGGAAGTTGACCCACTCCCAACCGTAAGCGAACAGAGCCGGGATGATCGGGTTGCGGAAGAAAAGCCCAATCACCATAAACACGGCGCCGTATCCGACGCACGCCAGGATCGTGATGCCGACGTAGGTCAGGCACTGTCTCAACCCCGGCCCGTCGAACAAATAGTCCACGTTCGCCGGGTAGCCGCGCGCATAATAGAGGAAGAACAACGACCCGACCGTCGTCATAGTAAAGAGAACGACCGAGGCGACCAGCCCCGAAATATATTTCCCGGCCACCAGGACCTCGCGCCGCAACGCGCAGAGGAAGTAATAATGCAGGCTTTTGTCCACGACCTCGCCGCGAAACAGATTCATGAAAATCCACGCGCAGCCGAAGTAGACCATCGTTTGCAGGATCAGGGCTCTGTATAGGACCGCGAAACCCGTCTGGGCGCTCGTCCAGTTCCTGCGGATGTCGGCGCCGCCCTGGGGGTAAACGACCGCCAACAGAAACATCAAGAACACCGGGATCGCCGCGAGCAGGTAGATCAGCAGTGCGCGCCTGCCCCAGAAATTCTTTTTCACTTCGATCCTCAGAATCGCGCGAATCTGCCGCATCCACAGCGACCAGTCGTGGCCCGCCGCCACTGGTTCGACTGCTTGAGTTTCAACCGCCGTTCTCATTCCAAACGCTTCCGCCTAAAGGCCAATGAGGTTAAGTTAGCGATTAGTGGCGCGGACTTTAGTCCGCGCTGATGGCTGGCGCGCGGACTAAAGTCCGCGCCACTAATTGCGCCAGATGCCTAACTTAACCTCATTGGCCTAAAGACGGGACTACGAACTGCCTCCGTTCGATCCGATCAGGTAGTGGTAGACGGCGTTCAGATCGTCGTCCACCGGCGAGACCAATTCGACGTTTATTCCGTTTTCGACCACGACGCGGTTCAACAATTGGTAGAACGCGTCGGCGTTGCGCGTCTTGATGAACAACCCCTGCCTGTCGGGATGCAGCGCGGCCTCGACCACGCTGTCCGAAGCGAAGACGCGCGTGGCGAACTCCTGCGGGCGGTCGCAGCGGATCATAATTTGCATCGGGTGTTCTTCCAGTTTCTCTTCGCGCACGCTCAGCACGCCGCCTTCGGCCAGGATGTAGCCGTTGTTGATCAACACCACGCGGTCAGACATCTTGTCCACTTCGTGCAGGATGTGACTCGACACAATCAGGTGCAGACCTTCCTGCGAGAGTTGGCGGAAGAGGCGGATCGTTTCAGCGCGCGCCATCGGGTCAAGCCCGTTCAAAGGCTCGTCCAGAACCATCACCGCAGGCTCGTGCGCGATCGATTGGGCCAGCCGTATGCGCTGGCGCATGCCCTTGCTGTAAGCGGCGACCTTGCGGTGGGCGGCGTCGATCAGATCAACGCGTTCGATCGCGCGCCAGGTCTTCTCCTCGACCTCCTTGGGCGCCAGGCCGTGAACCGACAGAAAAGATTTGACGAACTCGTAGCCGGTCATCCCTCTGGGAAACGAATCGAACTGGCCGCAATAGCCGACTTTGCGAAACAGCCCCTGCGGGCTCGACGGCGAAACGCCTAGAACGCTGATGCGGCCGCGCGTCGGCTGGATCAAGCTGGTCATCAAATTCATCAGCGTCGTCTTGCCCGAACCGTTCGGGCCGACCAGGCTGGTGATGCCCGGAGCGATGGTCAGGTTGACCCGGTTGACGCCGAGGATTTCGCCGTAAAATTTCGAGACGTCCTCGAAGATGATCAATTGATCGTTCATCACGACACCACCTCATAAGCGCGCACCCTGCGCGAGAGCATCAGCAGGCAGAGCGCGGCGTAAGCGGCGAAGACGAACCAGGATTCGCCCGCCGACAGGAACGAATCCATCCAATCGAGCCGGAACAGCTGTTTGGATAGGCCGTTGAAGGCCATCGCCAGGTTAAGCATATGTCCTTTGTTCGTATCGAACATCTCCCCGATAATGAACCCTATCGGCGTCGGGATGATGAAGATGGCGAACAACGCCGCGCTCGCCGCCGTGCGCCACTTGATCCAGGCCGAAAACGCCGTCGCCAGCAGAGTGAGGATCACCAGCCATGAGAAGCTGAGTGTGAAGATCGCGTTCGCTATCCACAAGTTTTCAGACATCCAGGCGCCGCCTTCCAAATAAGAATTGAAGAGGAAGAGCAACAACCCAGGAACCCACGTGATCAGCGAAAGCAGTATCAACAGCACCGACATCTTGCCGATGATGTATTCGAAGCGCGAAAACGGGCGTGATAGATAGAGCGGCAAAGCGTTGTTGGCCAGATCGCGCGAGATTAACACCGGGCCGATGATCACCGTGAAAAGAAACGCGAGCGACGTCTGAATGTTGATGAAAATGAAAAAGAACCCGCCGCCGATCGGAATCTCCCTCGCGATCTCGAGCGCATTCGTCCCGAACGCCGCCAGCGCGCCCACGTTGTGACGAAGGTAGATCAGGACCGTATAGATCAGCGGGCAGACGTAACACAGTACGAAAAGCGCCGTGAAGAGCTTGTATTTGAAAAGGTCCTGGTAGGCGTAACGCGGCAAGACCAGAAACCGCGACCACGCCGGTGTCAATTTGCCTTCGTAAGGTTTGTAGGTGTGTTCGTAAACTGCCATTGCTCGCTCCTGTTCGTAGCGCCGCCTTCAGGCGGAAGGTCTCGGTGATCAAGCCGATCCGCCTGAAGGCGGTACTACAAACGTTCACTGCGCCAATTCAGAGGTCAAGATCGCGCCATTCATTTGCGGAATGACGGCGACGATCTTAACGACTTTGCGGCTCTCTTTAGCGACCCATACGGTGGTCTTGCCGGGTTCGCCTTCGGCGGAAGTGACTTCGAGCTTGAACGCCTCGAAGCTCCCCGCGGGCACAGCGACCTTTTCCTCGCCGACAACTTTCATCTGCTTCAAGGCGGCCTTCTGTTTTTGCAGGTCGAAGTTGCGGAACGTGGCCGTGTAGCCTTCGGCCAGAGGCAGCGAAGCGAGCACGTCATACGCCCCGGCGCCGTCGGCGAATAGCGCGCCGCCGATGTCAGCCGAGATAGGCTTCGCCTGGCCGCCCATGTTCATCGAGCCGCTGGCCTTGTTGTCCTTGAACTCGACGTCTATGGCCGCAGGCCCCTGTTTGACACTGCGTTTGATCAAAATGAGCGAGCCTTTTTCAACCCACGTCGTATCGCTCATATCGCCCATCGGCGTCTGCGCGGACTCGATCACCTGCCACGCGCCGCCATCTTCCTTGATCTCGGTCGTGGGGTTGAGCGTGATTGTTTGCCCCGCGACTTCGATCTTGCCCTGATAGCTCCGTTTGCCGGGGCGCAGATCGGTCGCAGGTTTCGGCAGGCCGACCGACGCGGCTTCGATGCGCTTCGGCTTTTCGACAGTCTTGACGTCGACCGTGATCTCTTTCAAACGCGCGGCGACCTCGGCGGTAGCCCCCTCCTGATAGCGCCCGCCCACGTGTTTAGCCAGGAACTTTTCGCTCGCGGCGCACATCGCCATATTGTTCACGGGACGGGCAAAGCCGTGGCCTTCGTCCGGCGCGACGATGTATTCGACCGGGAAGTTGCGTTCGCGCAGCGCCACCACGATCTGATCCGACTCGGCCTTCTTGACGCGCGGATCGTTCGCGCCCTGTATCACGAACAACGGCGTTTTGATCTTGTCCGCCGAATTGAGCGGCGATTGGCGATCCAACCGCGCCTTGCCTTCCGCCGTCGCTGGGTCGCCCATTCGCTCGGTGAAGACTTTGCGGAAAGATTCCCAGTAAGGCGGAATCGATTCGAGCAGCGTGATCAGGTTCGACGGGCCGACTATCGAAACCGCCGCCGAGTAAACGTCAGGCGTGAACGCGACGCCAGCCAGCGTCGCGTAACCGCCATACGACCCGCCCATAATCCCGACGCGCTTCGGATCGGCGACGCCTTGCGCGACCAGGTGTTTGACGCCCCACGTGATGTCGTCCTGCATCTTGTCGCCCCACTGGTTGTTTCCGGCGTCGAGGAATTTCTTGCCGTATCCGGTCGAGCCTCTGAAATTCGGCTCCAACACGGCGTAACCACGGTTGGCGAGGAACTGCGCGAACGTGTTGTAGCCCCAAGAATCGCGGTACCACGGCCCTCCGTGCGGAACCATGATCAAAGGCAGGTTCTTCGCTTCGACTCCCTTCGGCAACGTCAGGAAGGCGGGTATTTCGAGGCCGTCGGAAGACTTGTAGCGGATCGGCTTCATCTGGGCTAGATGCTCGCGCGGCAGCTTCTCGCGGATGCGGTACTGCAGCGTCAGCTTCTTCGTCTTGCGGTCGAAGAGATAGGTCTCGCCGGGTTCGACGTCGCTCGAGGCGCTGATCAGCCAGAGCGTCTCGTCTTTGGTCGAAGACCCGAAGTTGACGTCTTTGTTCGGCAGGCGCTTTTTCAGCAGTTCGTAATCGGACTCGAACGATTTGTCGCGCCAGTAAATCCGCGAGCGTTCGTCTTCGTAGGTCGTTGCGATCAACTCGTCGGTCACCTCTGAAAAGATCGGCGCGCCGAAATCGACGCGATTCATCGGGTCGGATTCGACCAGTTCTTCTTTGCCGGTTTCAGGATCGAACAGGACAATGCGCGCCAGATCAATCTCCTTGCCCTTGTTCGTGATCATATAGACGCGCTTGCCGTCCTTGTGAAACTGCGCCGGATTACAGGTCTCGAAGACGTTGCAAGAATAAACTTTCTTGAAGCCGTCGCCGTCAACCCGCAGCACTTCGGTGTCGCCGTTGTCCGCCGAGCGAGTGGCCAGTCGCAGTTGATCCTTCAGGTCGAAAACCCAGCCGGTGAAACGGTCGGTGTTCTTGCGGATCAGCGTCCGCTCGCCCGTGGAGATTTTGACCTTGTAGAGATCGTGCCAGGCCTGATCGCGGTCGTTGATCCCGACATACATCAAATCAGGGTCGCTCTTGGGCACGGCGTAAATTTGCGCCGTCACCTTTTTCAGGTCGGTCAGATTGCGCGCTTTCGGCGCCTCTTCGCCGGCGGGCGGCGCCTCGGCGGGATTGACGGCATAGATGTTGTAATCCTCGTCGCCGGCTTTGTCCTGAACGAACAAAATGTATTTGCCGTCGCGGCTCCAGAAATAGCCGGGGATCGGGCGCTTGGTGTCGCTGGTGATCAGCCTGGCCGCGCTGAAAGGCTCTTCCACGCGTTTGACCCAGATGTTGCGCGTGTCTTTGTAGGGTTTGAGGAATGCGATGACAGCTCCCGGTCGATCAGCGGCGGTTGGCCTGTTGATTTATTCGAGGCCTGTTGCGCCAGCGCCGGAATTGTCAGCGCCACGGCCGCAAGCAGGATCGAACAAATCATGTGACAGAATCGAAGTTGTAATCTCATGGTGGTTCCTCGGGCAATAGACAGGATTTACAGGATTTTTCAGGATTTTGTGAATTGAGTCGAATCCTGAAAAATCCTGTAAATCCTGTCTATTTTCATTACTGCTCCATAGCCTTTAAAAAGATGTCTTCAAGTGAATCACGTTTATAATTCAACCGCCGAATCTGCACGTTGCGCTCGGCGGCGAGCTTGTAAATGTCGCGGACTTCCAGCCCGTCATTCATCACCAGCTTGACGCGCTGTTCGCCGGTCATCGCGTATTCGCACCCCAGCGCGCCGATGGCGGCGGCGAATTCCGGAGTCGCGCCGCGCGTCTCCATTTCGACGAAGCGCCGGTTGGCGCGGCGCTCCTCTTCCAGATCGCAGATGGCCGCGATCTGACCGCCCTTCATGATCAACACCTCGTCGCAGCATTCTTCGACGTCGCGCAGCAGGTGTGATGAAAAGACTATGCAGGCTCTGCCCGAATCGCGGACCTCGCGGATCAGTTCGAGCATCCGTTTACGCGCCGGAGGGTCCAGGCCGTTCGTCGGCTCGTCGAGTAAGATCAACTTCGGCCCGTGGACGATGGACTGCGCCAGTTTCGCCAGTTGTTTCATCCCCAGCGAATACGTGCCGAGTTTGCGGTAACGCGCCTCGCCCAGGCCGACGTAAAACAGCGCCTCGTGCGCGCGTTCGAGCGCGGCCTCGGAAGGCAGCCCGGACAATTCGGCCATCAGCCGCACGAAATGAACGCAGGTCTGGTTGGCGATGAACGCGTCGCGTTCGGGCATGTAGCCGACGTGTGTGCGAATCTCTTTGATCTCGGTTCTGATGTCGCGCCCGAAGATTCGCGCCGTGCCGGAAGCCGGCTTGTGAAATCCGAGCAGAGTGTGAATCAGCGTCGTCTTGCCCGCGCCGTTAGGGCCGAGCAGTCCGATGCACCGGCCCCGCAGCGCGCCCTTGATGTCGTGCAAGATGCGCCGCCTGCCGAATTCGATTCGCAGTTGATCAAGTTCAATGATTGGGTTCATCGTTCTCACTA
>WNFV01006416.1_pt1 | contig 18588 bp, 15 predicted proteins | sample 5400101 | NCBI WGS metagenome assembly WNFV01 (sample SAMN13153361, study PRJNA577476) | soil metagenome | isolation source: 115 cm soil or saprolite under grassland replicate 1 | place: USA:California | collected 2016-06-15 | reverse complement strand
CTGGGTGACCGTTCGGGCTGGAGGTCGGGCCAGAGCGCAAAGGCAAGGCCGACGATCGCGGAGACGAGGCCGATTCCGGTAACGGCAATCGTGAAGGCCCGGCGCGACAGCCGTGTCGCCGTCGAGATCGTGTCGGGGAGTGCAGTCTCTGTCATTCTCGAGTTCCTTCTAGCGGCCGATGCTCAGCAGACCGCGCAGCGTTCGCGTGTGCCCGTCGGAGTCGCGAAGCACCGCGACGAGCCACAGCTTTCCCGGCTTCGCGCGCTTCGAAAGCGCAATGTCGATCGTGTTGAGACCCTGTCGCAGGGCCGTCGCGCGCGAGGCTTGGGTCGTCTCGCCCTGGCCGACCGCGAGCCGCGCTTGCGCCTGCCGCGAGACCTGGATCCACGCCTGAACTCGCTGCGGGCGCCCCGGACGCAGACTGATGCGGACGATCCTCCCGTTCAGTGGTGCAGGCTCCGTGTCCGGCTGTGACGGAGCTGCGGGAGCTGGAGCGGGCGGGGGCGGCGGGGGCGGGGGCGCCGCGGGCGGCGGCGGCGGAGGCGGCGGCGGCGCCTCAATCTTGTCGAATACCGCCCGGATCGAGGTGATCGGGCCGGCGTTGAACTTGCACTCCGACTCGGTCGAGCAGGCGCCGGCCCAGCCGACGAACTTGGATCCGGCCTCGGCCTTCGCGTCGAGGGTGACTCGCTCGCCGAACAGGAACCGCTTGCCGCACGAGGATCCGCAGTCGATCCCCGAGCCGGTGACGCGTCCGTATCCCGTGCCGGTCGTAGTCACACGAAAGTCGACGGCGACGCCGAACGGCGGTGCGGGGGGGATCGTCGCGTCCGCGAACTTCGCTCCTACGAAGAAGGCCTCGGGCAGCGCCACGCACGTCCGGCTACTCGGATCGCCGCCTGCCGGCTGGCAGCCGAACGTCCACTGAACGGCTTGAGGCGACTGCGCGGTCAACGTTAGCGGCTCCCCAGGCGGGAGGTTTGCAGCGCACTTACTTTGGGTGGTTGGGTCGCGGTCGCAGTCGATCTCGCCTCCCGCGCTCGTCACGCGGCCGGTCCCCTCCACAAGCACCCTGAAATAGGTCGGGTCGAAGAATGCGAACGCCGATGCCTGCCCGCCCGCTTCCGGAAGGGTCACGCTGCAACGCGGCTTGCCGGAGCAGCCGGCGACGCTCCAGTGGTGAAACGCGTAGCCATTCCCGGCTGTGACCGTCAAGTTGACCACGGTTCCGGCTGGATACGTGAACGTGCAGCCATCGAACGATGCCGGGTCGGTGCTTTCGAGCGCCGCGCACGTGCTCAAGTCCTTCCCAGCAGCACTCACCGCCCGTGCGGGGGGGTCGAGCGTGACCGTTCCCTCCGGAGCAGGCCAGATGAAGAGAGTCGCCTCGCCTGCCGCAGCACGAGCTGCGCCTCCGCCGCCAGCCCCGGCGATCCAAAACGCCGCGAGCCCTACCGCCAGTGTCACGAAGATAGCCCGCCAGAACCTCGGACGACCCGCCGCCGTAGAAGTAGATTTCCTCTCCGCCTCAGCCACGACGTTCTCCTCGGTTGCCCTGGCCGCTTTCCGACTAGGACGCCGAGAGGCGCAGCGATCTTCCCTCGCGAGCCCGCGAACGGGCTCAATGAAGAATGCCGGCAAGCGATTACGGCGCTGTGTCGCCGCTCTGCCCGTGGGCGCCGGCGCTCGCGTAGGTCCACAGGGCCAAGGTCCCCGTCGCGACCGGCGCGTAACGGTGACGCGACTCAGCCGGCGGAGCCGAGCTCCTCGGCGCCGGGCTCGTCGAGGAGCTCGCGCACCTGCGGATCATGTCGCCAGGGCTGAACGGCGTCTCCAGGAGCGGTTTACCACCCGGGGACGGCCGGCGGTTCGTCATCCGCGCGATCGTCGAAGCGCCCGAAGAGGACCTGCCTGTGAACGGGCTATGGGAGGTCGAGCCAGGAAGTAGGAAAGCCCCCGCTCGGGTCAACCGGTCCGGCCCGGCGAGGGCGTCCTGGGCTCAGCTTAGCGCGTCCTTCGTCTAGAAGCGCGGTCGCGGCTGACTCGAAAGTGCTGCACGGATAGAGACATCAGGCGGCAAGTCTGGGGCACCGATCGAGACCTGCCAGTGGCCCAAGGAGAACTCGAATGCTGTTCCGACGATGACGCTCGGATAACCAACGAATCTTGGCCCAACGACGAACGGGCTGAACGCTGCTGGAACGATGAGGTCCAGGGTTGTCCCGGTTACCTGGGCCTCGGCGGGGAGTCGTGGCAGATAACGCACGTGGATACGTGCGGGCGAGGGGGCCGGGATGAGTATCGCCATACAGTCGGCCCCGATGACCGGACGTTGCTCTCGCTCGGCTGCCGCGCGAATCGCCTCGACCATCGCGATCTCTGTGGCACGGGCATCAGGAAGTGCCGCCGCCACTGCGTCGCCCAGATTGAACAAGTCGTCGTCCGTGAACTGCTCGCTCCCGATCCTCGTCAGATGAAACTGACCCCGCTGGAGGTGTCGGAAGAGATGCTCCGCGCGGTAGCCCCGAGACTCATCGCTGACGAACCACATGACGGGTCGCAGACGTCCGCGTCGCTTCCACTGAAGGCCGACAAGGACAACTTCCACGCCGTGCCGAGACAAGAGCCCATCCCTCTTTGCTGCGTCCGCGGATTCACAGAATGCCGTGATCGACTGGCCCAGATCGCGGTGGTAATCGACGAGCTTGCCGGTTCTTATGGCGCCGCGTGAGTCGGGGCGGGCCAGTTGCCCGCCAAGCAGCTTCTCAGCGATCCACTCGTCTGTTGGCTGACCTCGGACGTAGGCAGCTCCCGTGTACGCGACGGCAACCACGGCGTTGCGCGCGAAGAAGACGATGCTCTTGTTGGCGAGAGGGTCGAGGGGTTTCCTCGTGTTGGCATCGGTGAGCAGGCGGTCACTCACCTGCAGCGCGAACGCGTCCGAGACGAGGCTTAAAACGACAGTCACCTGATGGACGCTAGCGGGACTTGAGCAGTTGCTTTTTAGACGTGCCGTTTCGTCAACTCGATGAGCGTTGCGCTCGCCTCAGGCGCTCCACGGCCGGCGAGTGCCACAAGCGCCGAAGCCGCCAACAGCGCTTCCTCCGGCTCAAGCATGGCTGCACGGCGAAAGCGCCTTCCGTCCTGTTTGGCGAGGACGCATGGGTCTAAGGCGTCTTCGAGGCTGAGCCGTCTAATCTCGCGCGCCGCCGACTCGACGGCTAGCAGGTTGCCGCGGGCGATGGCGTGGCGGAAGCGGCCTCCTGGACTGCCTGCGTTGCCCAGGAACAGATGTTCCCATACAGCGGGCTATGGGAGGTCGGGATCCGCTGACTGACCGGCCCTCCTAGCTAAGCGAATCGCGGATGCGAGTCGGCCGCAGACCGCTCGTCTTACCCTTCCTGTGGCTCCTGCGCTGGCGCAGCACGTCCAGCCTCACAGGCACCCTCCATCTCTCCCGCGAGGACGGAAAGCGCATGCCTCGTCTCACCTCGGCGCACGAACGCGATGCAGCCGATTAACTACATCTCGTTTGTGTGTGCGCTACCGCCTTTTATTGATGCGGTTTGCGGTCTGCGGCGATTTTCCCGCTTCGGCCGGGAGGTGAGAACTATGAAGACCGCCAAGGCGCAGATTCCTGCCTGATTTTCAGCCGCTGACGCTCGAGAAGGCCGCCTGCGGCAGTGTTCCGAGGGTCAGTTCCGGTCTCGCCGGACCGGGAGGGCAGCTGTCGCAGTTCCAACAAAGGGCGTCAGCGCACGCCGCGAGAGTTGCCCGGCGTCTCTGCGGCCGGATTTCGCGCGGACCGCAGGGCGGGCCGCTGGGGAGGGTCTCGGTGAGGCCCCCCAGCCACGTCCTAAGGCGGCTAGAAAGGCCGCTCAGGCTGCGCCTCACGCGCGAGACGCTCGCGCTCGCGCCGTAGATACGCCTGCTGGCGCGAAACAACCTCCGCCCGCGTGGCCGGCCGGGCGGGCTCCTCAGCGCCGACGAAGTAGACATCGACGCGCTCCTCGACTGGCGGGACGCGTGAGCCGACGCGCCCTGCGGGCTTGAGCCAGACCCTGTCGATGTACTGCGGGTAGCGCTCGCGCTCGTACAGGCGGAGGTACGCCTCGAACGTCATCGGCTGCTTCGACTTGCTGCTCCCGGCGGGGCGCCGAACCTGCGCCAGCTCGCGCCGGGCAAGCTCGAGCGCCTGCTTCCGGATCTTGAGACCCTGGGCGAAGCCCCCGATCCCAAGCTCGCGCTGAAGCTCGACGCTGTCCCGGAACTGCTCGAAGTCACGGCGCGCCTGGTCGACGGCGACGAGCGCGTCGGTGTAGCGCATGTCACCCAGGATCACGGCCCCGACGTGCGGCTCGTGCCCAAGGATGGCCTGCCAGAGCAGGCCGTCGACGTAGCCGTCGAGCTTGGCCGCCAGCATGCCCGCGTGCGCCGTGCAGCTCTCGTAGGTGCAGGTGTAGGTCGGCTTGCGGTTGTCGGGCGGGCCGTACAGGCTGATCTTGCAGCGTCGCCCGCACGTTCTGCAGTAAACAAGGCCGCGCAGACAGGCCCCCTGACTAACCCCGGTGCGCGGGTAAAACTCGTGTTTGACCTGTGCCGCCTCCCACTGGTGCTCGGTCAGGATCGGCGAGTGGTGGTCCTTGACGACCGACGGGTGGCCCTTGCGGCCGCGAGCGCACGCCCGACTTCGTGATCGCGACGCCCTCGGCCTGCAGGAACCGCGTCAGCTCGCCGACGTTGGCGCCACCGGCCCGCCGCTCGAAGAGCTCGACGACGAGCACGCCTTCACGCTCGTCGACGACCAGCCTGCCGTCCTTGATCAGCTCGCCGTCCTCGTCGTACTCCGGCTCGACCTCGTCCCTCCGCTTGTAGCCGAACGGCGGCTTGCTCGCCAGGTAGACGCCCTTCTTCACGGCGCGGTCGACACCCGACTGGAAGTTCGCCTTCACGCGCCGGAGGTAGTCCTCGGCGATCACCGTACGGAGCTGGAAGACCATCTCGTCGCCGGGCCGGTCGGAGTCGATCCCGTCCTCGGTGCAGACGAGCCGCCCGCCCGCGAGCCTGATCCGCCGGTAAGCGAGCGCGCCCTCGATGATGTCGCGCCCAAAGCGATCCAGATACGGCGTCAGGATCCCCTCCGACTCCCCCGCCTCAACGCGCCTGATCAGCCGTTCGAGCTTCCGCTCGGCGACCGGCATGCTGCCGCTCACGTCCGTGTCCTCCTCGACCTCGTCGATCGCAACCTCCGCGCGGTCGGCCCACGCCCGACACTTCGCCTCATAGACCTCGGTCGCTTCCTCCCCCGAACGCTCCCCGAGCCTCGAGACCCGGATGTAGATGTCGAACATGTCCTCCTCCTGCTTGGCTTTCCATATTACCAAGGTGTTCGATCAAGACGGCCACAATGTAGAGGCCGTCCACCGCTCGCCCGAGACGCGGGCGAAATGGACGTGGCTCGAGATCGGTCGCGTCTAAGGGCCTACGTCCACAGCCTGTGGCGGCGGCCCCTGCTCGCGGAGGTCGCGCAGCAGCCGGCCCAGGCGGCGTGGGGCGAAGCGCTCGTCGCTCGCTTCGATCTCCTCGGGCGTCCACCAGCGGTGCTCGTGCACGCCTTCGGCGAGCAGCTGCTCGGGGGTGAAGCCGGGGGCGAGGTCCGCGCTCGCGACTCGCGCGAGGTGGATCCGCTCGGTCTGGCGGTACCAGCGCTCGCCGAGGGGGAAGACGAACTCGCGCGTCCAGATGCAGGCGCCGATCACTGCGTCGAGGCCGGTCTCTTCGGCAAGCTCGCGACGCAGCGCGTCCTCCTCGGACTCGTCCGGATCGAGCGCACCGCCCGGGAGCGCCCACCACGCGCCGCCGTCCGGTGCGACATAGCGGATCAGCAGGATCCGCCCATCTGGATCGAACACGAGCGCGCGAACGGCCGGCCGGAGCTCAGGCTCGACCAGTGCGTCGTTCAGGGCCCTGAACCAGCGCAGGCGCTCGGCATAGGGCACAGCCGCGTTCGCGGGCGACGTCGACGGGAGGACGAACAGCATCGTGTCCTCGAGCAGCCGCGGCTGGCGGCCGAGCGCAGCCCTCTCTCCAAACGTTCCGCGGAAGGCCTCCTTGCCGACGAACGCGAGCACGCGCGGGCGAAGCCGGATCGCGATCTCCTCGAGCCGCACGAGCGAGCCGGCGAAGTCCGCCTTCCGAAGATCGCCCGATCCCTTCGTCGTGCGGTAGGCCGCGTTCGTCAGTCCGCAGCCGTACTCCAGAAGCTGCCACTGCTCGCTCGGGTCGAGCACGCGCGGCGTGAAGCCCGCGTCGTGCAGCAGCCGCCAGAAGTCGTTCCGCGGGTTGGCGAAATGGGCCCGAGCCGCTGCGGAGACGCGACCCGGGTTGATCCCGCAGAAGATGACTCGAAGACCCGGCGCGAGGACGTCCGGGACGTCGCTCAGCGGGCCCGGCAGCGCTTCCGGATCGGCCGGACCGCGCACGCCCAGGCGCTCCCGCTCGGCGCCGTCGAGCCCCGCACCGGAGAACGCGGGCGAAGACTCCGAATCCGGCTCCGGCCGGGGCGTGTGCGCGCGCCGCAGCGACTCACGCGGCCTCCTGCTCTCTGGCGTCAAGCCGTTCCTCGAACCTCCGGCGGAGCTGCTCCCCGTCGACCCGAAGCTCGAATCGCGGCCACCGCGGCTCGATCGCGACGAGCCTGACCGCATCGTCGTGACGACTCCCGTAGCACCGGGCGTAGCACTCGGCCTCGGTAAGCGGCCTGAGGCGCATCGCGCGCACCCTATTCCCGCGGTCGGACGGAGTGTTCTAGTGCGCCAGACTGAGATTCAGCGCGCGCCGGATCCCGCGCACCGCCTGGGCGATCCGCTGCTCGTTCTCGACGAGCGCGAAGCGGACGAAGCCCTCGCCTCCGGGGCCGAAGCCGACTCCCGGGCTGACCGCCACCTTCGCCTCGCGCGCGAGCTTGAGCGCGAACTCGAGCGAGCCGAGCTCGCGGTAGGGCTCCGGGATCGGGGCCCAGGCGAACATTGTCCCGCGCGGCTTCTCGATCGGCCAGCCGACGCGGGCGAGCCCTTCGCAGAGCGCGTCCCGACGCGATCGGTAGATCTCGTTCACCTCGAGCGGGTAGTCGGACGCCTCGTTCATCGCGACGATCGAGGCGATCTGGATCGGCTGGTACGTGCCGTAGTCGAGCCAGGACTTGAGCTTCGCGAGCGCGCCGACGATCTCCGCGTTCCCGACGAGGAAGCCGACGCGCCAGCCCGCCATCGAGAAGCTCTTCGTCAGCGAGTAGAGCTCGACCGCCACCTCCCGGGCACCTTCGGCGGCCAGGATCGACGGCGGCTTGTGGCCGTCGAAGCCGAGGTCGGCATAGGCGAAGTCGTGGACGAGGATCACCTCCTGCTCGCGCGCCCAGTCGACGACTCGCTGCATGAAGTCGGCCTCGACCGTCATCGTCGTCGGGTTGTGCGGGAACGAGAGGATCACGACCCTCGGCCGCGGCAGCGTGCGCGCGAACGTCTCGGCCAGCGCCTCGAAGAGGTCGTCGCCGCCGACCATCGGGACCCGCTCGATCGAGGCGCCGGCGAGCAGCGGGCCGTAGATGTGGATCGGGTAGCTCGGGCTCGGAACGATCGCGGAATCGCCCGGCTCGAGCAGCACCCACATCAGGTGCGAGAGGCCTTCCTTCGCGCCGATCGTGGTGATCGCCTCGGTCTCGGGATCGAGCTCGACTCCCCACTGGCGCGCATAGAGGTCGCAGATCGCCTTGCGCAGCCGCGGGATGCCGCGGCTCGCCGAGTAGCGGTGGTTGCGTGTGATCCGCGCCGCTTCGGCGAGCTTCTCGACAGCGACATCGGGCGAGGGGATGTCCGGGTTCCCGAAGCCGAGGTCGATCACGTCCTCGCCTGCCCACCGCAGGTCGAGCTTCAGCTGGTTGACCGCCGTGAACACGTACGGCGGCAACCCGTCGATACGGCGGAATTTCATCAACCGGTGTTCCTCAGAGCTGCGGCGATGCCGGCGATCGAGCGCATCAGCGGCCGGCGCACGTCCTCGCCGCTGCGGGCGCGCCACCGGCGCAGCAGCTCGACCTGGATCGCATTCATCGGGTCGACGTAGGGATTGCGAAGCTCGATCGAGCGCCGCAGGACCGGCTGGCGATCGAGCAGGTGCTTCTCGCCCACGATCTCGAGCACCGCAGAGACCGTGCGCTCGTGCTCCTCCGCGATCGGCGCGAACAGCCGGTCGTCCTCGACGAGCGACAGGTAGCCGGCGGAGATCTCGAGGCTGGACTTCGCGAGCGTCATCTCGAGATTCTCCACAATCGCCCGAAAGAACGCCCAGTCCTTGTACAGGCCCCGCAGCCCGCGGAGGTCGGCCGCCGCGAACGCGGTGCCGCAGCCGTACCACGCCGGCAGGATGCAGCGGTTTTGCGTCCAGGCGAAGACCCACGGGATCGCGCGGAGCGAGCCGAGATAGGCGCCGCCTTCAGGGCGCTTCGCGGGCCGCGAGCCGATCTCGAGCAGCGCCAGCTCGTCGATCGGCGTGAAAGCCCGGAAGAAGTCGACGAAGCCCGGGTCTTCCCAGACGAGGGCGCGATAGCAGGCGTGCGCGCTGAGGGACAGCGCCTCCATCGTCTCGTGCGCGCCGTCCGGCGCCCGCGCGCCCGAGACCTCCGGGAAGGCGGAGAGGAGCGTCGCGGCCAGCGCGGCTTCGAGGTTCCGATGAGCGAGACCGGGAAGCCCGTACTTGAACGAGATCGTCTCGCCCTGCTCGGTCAGCTTGAGGCGGCCGGGCGGATGGCCGGCCGGCTGCGCGAGGATCGCAGCATACGTCGGGCCGCCGCCCCGGCCGGGACTGCCGCCGCGCCCGTGGAAGATCGTCAACTGGACGCCCCGCTCCGCCGCGAGCGCAGCCAGCTGCTCCTGGGCGCGATAGATCTCCCACTGGGCGGTCAGGTAGCCGCCGTCCTTCCCCGAGTCGGAGTAGCCGACCATCACCTCGAGGCGTCCGTTCCGCGACGCGCGCGCATCGTCGAGCAGCTCGGCGACGATGCTCGGAGCCGCTCGAAGATCCGCGATCGTCTCGAACAGCGGCACGACGGATAGCGGCTCCTCTGTCAGCTCGTGCACGCGCTGGACGTCGCGAGCCGAGCTCGTGTTCGACACGATCACGGTGTCGAGCGCCTCCGGGCCGTGTCGCCGTCGGACGCGCGCTGCTGCCGCGAGCGCCTCCCGGACTCGCTCGGTCGGTGGGTCGAGCTCCGACGCGTGCAGCCGAACGTCGAGCTTTGCAAGGTGGAAGCCGAAGAGCTCGACGCGGCGACGGAGCTCGGCGAGGGCGCCGTCGGCGATCCGCGCGCCCTTCTGCGCCCGCAGGCTTCGATCGATGACGTCGAGGTCGGCGTCGAGGTCGGCGGCGCTCTCGTAGCCGTCGTTGCCGAGCCGCCACCAGACGAACGAGAGCTTGCGCCGGTAGGGCTCGCCCTCGTTCTGGGCGCCGATCTCGGCGGTGTACTCGGGAAGCTCTCGCTCGTCGCGGGCAAGCGAGTCGAGGAGCTCCTGCGAGACGCCGACGAGCGACGTCGCAATTCCGAGCGCCGCCGCGAGCGAGCGCACCTCGCTCCGGTAGCGTGGCAGGAGGAGCGCGCGGGCTCGCTCGAGCGCCTGCTCGATCGTCGCCGGACCCGTGTTCGGGTTCCCGTCCAGATCGCCGCCGATCCAGCTCCCGAAGCGGAAGGGAGGTGGCGCCGCATTGCCGAGGCTGGCGCGGTAGTCGGCGAGCAACTCCGGCCCGACGTCGAGGAAGACCTGCTCGAAGAACCACTGGCCGTGCCGGATCTCGTCGGCGACGCGCGGCCGCTGCGCCCGTACCTCGTCGGTCTGCCAGAGCGCCGTCACCTCCCCGGCGAGCCGCTCACGGATCGCGACCTCGCGCGAAGGCGTGAGTGTCGGCTCGTCGAGGTCTCGCAGGAGCCGGCTGATCCGCAAGTGCGCGGCGAGCGCCCCGCGCCGCGTGGCCTCCGTCGGGTGCGCCGTGAGCACGAGCTCGAGCGAGATTCGCTGCGCCGCGTCCACCAGCACCTCCGGCGGAACGTCGCGCAGCTGCTCGAAGGCGTCGGCCAGCGACTCGCGCGGGATCCGCTGCTCGTGCTCGTACTCCCGCCGGCGGCGCACGCGGTGGTGCTGCTCGGCGAGATTGGCCAGCTGGAAGTAGGCGCCGAAGGCGCGGAGGACGTTCGACTGCGTCTCGAGGTCGAGCGCCCTGACGGCGGCCGTCAGCTGCTCGCGGGACGCACCTTCTCGCGCCTCGCGTGAGAAGCGCCGGATGCGCTCCTCGGCCTCGAAGACCTCGTAGTCTTCCTGCTCGACCAGGACGAGCCCGAGGATCTCCCCGAGCAGGCGAACGTCACGCCGAAGGGCTGCGTCAGGACGCATGCTCCATCGTAGGCACGCCCGGGTTCCCAAGTTGCAGACTGCAACTTGGGATGGTTCGAGGCGGCGCTAGTGCGAGAGGCGGATCGCTACCGGTCGATCGCAGCGGGCGCAGTAGATGCGCGCGGCGCCCTTGTAGCCTGGCCGCTCCTCCGCGACCGGCGCCTCGCACGTGCAGCTGTGCTGCGACAGCGTCTCGGTGATAGTCGACTCTTCCTGCATCTGGTGCCTTTCGGGTTTGCGGCAGGACGCCGCCCGCGCGGGTCTGACCCGCGCGGGCGGCTGGAGGGAGAGACTCAGCCTGCCGGCTCTAGCTCCGTTGCCGGAGCAACTGCGTGCGAGCGCGCGTGGTGCGCGTGCGAGATCCCGAGATGCCCGTGCGCCTCGGTGCCGTAGCCGCCCGGGACCGGGATGTAGAACTCCGGGTACCCCCACATGCCGTGCTCGGAGACGTCGAGGCCCTGGGTCTCCATCTCCGGCTCGACGCGGATGCCGAACGTCAGCTTGAGCGCGAGTAGGACGAGGAACGACGCGCCCAGCGTGAAGCCGCCGACCGCGGCGAGGCCCAGCGCCTGCTGACCGAGCTGATGGAGGCCGCCGCCGTAGAACAGCCCGCCCTTGCCGGTCGCCAGCCTCTCGGCCAGCTTCGGCGCGGTCAGGAACCCGAGCGAGAGGGTGCCCCACACACCGGCCATGCCGTGCGCGGCGAGCGCCCCGACGGGATCGTCGATGCCGACCTTCTCGACTCCGATCACTCCGACGACGACGATCACGCCGGCGACGAAGCCGATGATGATCGCCGCCCACGGCGCCACGAACGCACACGCGGCGGTGATCGCCACGAGCGCTGCGATCGCGCCGTTCAGCATCATCGACAGGTCGGGCTTCTTGATGATCAGCCACGAGGCGACGAGAGCGCCGAGGACGCCGGCCGCCGCCGCGATGTTCGTGTTCAGAGCGACGTACGAGAAGAACCCGAGCCCGCCGAACTGAACGCTGAGGGTCGACCCCGGGTTGAATCCGAACCAGCCGAACCAGAGGATGATCACGCCCAGCGTCGCGAAGGCGAGGTTGTGGCCCGGGATCGCGTTCGGCTTGCCGTCGTGCCCGAACTTGCCGATTCGCGGCCCGAGCAGGAGTGCCCCCGCCAGCCCGGCCAGTGCGCCCTGGTAGTGGACGACCGTCGAGCCGGCGAAGTCCTGCATGCCGCGCGCGAACAGCCAGCCGTCCGGGCTCCAGATCCAGTGCGAGACGACGGAATAGATGAGCGTGAAGGCGACGCCGAAGACGATGTAGACGTACAACCTCGCCCGCTCGGCCATCGCGCCCCACACGATCGCCAGCGAGACGCCGGCGAAGACGACCTCGAACATGTAGCCGGCAGACGCGGGGATCTCGCCGAACCAGGAGAACGGCGCCTTGCCGATCGTAAGCAACTCGTCGAAGGTCGGGAGGAAGCCGGAGCCCCCGACGAACCCGTTGCCGCCGTCCCCGAACGCGAGCCCGAAGCCGACGACGTAGTAGACGACCGAGGCCAGCGCGAAGATCAGCACGTTCTTTGCGGCGATGTGGCCGACGTTCTTCATCCGGGTCAGGCCCGCCTCGAGGAAGGCGAAGCCGGCCTGCATGAACATCACGAGTACGGCCGCGACGACGACCCAGGTCGTGCTCACGGCGTACAGCAACTCCTTGTTGGTCATGCGACCTCGACCTCCACTTCCTCGACCGGCTTGGCGGTGCGGTGGTGAATGACGTTGCCGACGGGCGTCGTCCAGACGATCCCGTCGCCCGACTCGTGACCGCTGCGGGCGGCGTCGACGATCGCGTGCACGACCGCATCCGCCAGCTCGTCCTTCACGATGAAGATCAGCACGGCCTTCGGCAGGAAGCGCGACTCGAACACGCGTCCCCGGTATTCGTGGGTGACGCCACGCTGACGCCCGTGACCGATCGCCTCGATCACCGTCACGCCGACGTGGCCGGTTGCCTCCTCGACCGCGTCGATCACCGTTTCGACGCGCTCGCGGATGACGACTGCTTCTACCTTGATCATTCGCGTCCCCTTACGCGTCGAAGTACAGGGAGAACTCGGCCGGATGCGGGCGAAGCCGAACGACGTCGACCTCGTTCTCCCGCTTGTAGTCGATCCAGGTGCGGATCAGCTCTTCGCTGAAGACGCCGCCCTTGAGCAGGAACTCGTGGTCGGCCTCGAGCGCGTCGAGCGAGCCTGCGAGCGAGTCCGGCACCTGCGGGATGTCGCCGTGCGACTCCTCGAACAGGTCGAAGTCCGCCGGGGCGCCCGGGTCGAGACCCTTCTCGATCCCGTCCAGGCCCGCCATCAGCATCGCCGCGAAGGCGAGGTACGGGTTCGCGGTCGGGTCGGGGCAGCGGAACTCGATCCGCTTCGCCTTCGGCGAGTCGGAGTACATCGGGATCCGGATGCAGGCCGACCGGTTCCGGGCCGAGTAGACCAGGTTGACCGGAGCCTCGTAGCCCGGCACGAGCCGGCGGTACGAGTTCGTCGTCGGCGCGCAGAACGCGAGCAGCGCCGGCGCGTGCTTGAGCAGACCGGCGACGTACGACCGCGCGAGCGGCGAGAGGCCGGCGTATCCACCTGCCTCGGCGAAGAGAGGCCCGCCCTCCTTCCAGAGCGACTGGTGGCAATGCATCCCCGACCCGTTGTCGCCGAAGATCGGCTTCGGCATGAACGTCACCGTCTTGCCGGCGGCGCGGGCCGCGTTCTTGATCACGTACTTGTAGATCAAGACCTGGTCAGCCATCCGCGTCAGCGTCTGGAAGCGAAGGTCGATCTCGCACTGGCCGCCGGACGCGACCTCGTGGTGGTGGAACTCGCACGGGATGCCGAGCTTCTCCAGCGTCAGCACCATCGTCGTGCGTAGGTCCGAGAGCGTGTCGTGCGGGGCGGGCGGGAAGTAGCCCTCCTTCTCCCGGATCGTGTAGCCGAGTCCGGGCTTGCCCGAGTTCCAGTTGCCCTCGACCGAGTCGACGAAGTAGCTCGACTTGTTGGTGCCGAGCTCGTAGCTGACCTCGTCGAAGACGAAGAACTCGCATTCCGGGCCGAAGTAGGCGGTGTCGGCGACTCCAGTCGACTCGAGGTAGGCCTCGGCGCGGCGTGCGACGCCCCGCGGGTCCTTGCCGTACGGCTCCTTCGTGATCGGGTCGGCGATCTCGCAGATGAGCGAGAGCGTCGGCGCCTCGGTGAACGGGTCGAGGATCGCCGTCTCGGCCTGCGGCATCAGCAGCATGTCCGACTCGGAGATGCCCTGCCAGCCGCGGATCGAGGAGCCGTCGAAGCCGAGCCCCTCGTCGAAATCCTCCTCGCGGAACGCGCCGATCGGCAGGGACACGTGCTGCCACGTGCCGAGCAGATCGCAGAACTTCAGGTCGACCATCTTCGCGCTCGTCTCGGATGCGAAGTCGAGCGCCTCACGGGGCAGAGGAAGCGTCTCCTCCCCGTTCGTCAAAAAGTGCCTCGTCTCGTCCGGCATTTCTCCTCCTGCCACCGTCTTTGAACAAACACAGTTGGACCACGAAAAAAGCCCCAGGACTGACTCAGTCCTGAGGCTCCATTGCCTCTGCGCTCTCCCTCCGGCGGCGAGCGCGAGGGGGCAGTGTAGCCAAACCGGGGGACGGACCGTCAAGTCAACCGCTTCGGAGTACGAGCCGGCCTCAGCGCAGGACGCGTATCGTTCGCGCCCTGATGAGCCGCTTCCGAAACGAGCACGAAGCCGACGGGCCGCGCCGGCCGGCACGATGCGTCGTCCTCAGTCGCCCGGATAGCGCTGCTATTCGGACTCCCTGCGTCCTAGCCTCGCACTCGCCCGGCGCACCCCGTCGGCGAGTGGTCGTTTCGGAAGCGGCTCTGTGAACGAGATCGTCTTCGTCGAGATCCCGTCGGGGTCGCGGAACAAGTACGAGTTCGACACCGAGCTCGGCGCGATCGTGCTCGACCGGCGGCTCTTCACCTCGATGAGCTATCCGGCCGACTACGGCTACATCGAGGGGACGCTGGGCGAGGACGGTGATCCCCTCGACGCGCTCGTGCTCGTAGGCGAGCCGACCTTCCCGGGCTGCCGCATCCGCGTGCGCGCCGTCGGCGTCTTCCACATGGAGGACGAGAAGGGGCCGGACGAGAAGATCATTTGCGTCCCGCTAAAGGACCCGGCCTGGATGCGAATCACCGACATCCACGACATCCCGGCCGAGCTCCGCAACGAGATCGAGCACTTCTTCCAGGTCTACAAGGACCTGGAGCACAAGAAGACCGAGACGTACGGCTTCGGCAACCGCACCGACGCCGAGCGGCTGATCGGCGAGTCGCGCGACCGCCTTGCCGCCGCCGACTAGGGCACGTTGAACTTGGCGATCAGCTCGTCCAGCTCGGAGGCGGCGCCACGAGGTTTTTCGCGACCGCAGGGGGGCTTAGTAACCGCTACCGAGTCGCGCGACTACTCAGCCGCACTGGCGCAGGCGCACGCAGGCTCGCTCGATCCGCACCGCGAAGTTGATGTTCTGGCCGCCGCCCATCACGAGGATCCCGACCACTCGGCCGTCTCGGTCGACAGCGGGCCCGCCCGAGTTTCCGGGGTTCGCGGCTGCGTCGGTTTGGACGAGATGCGGCGTGACGCGGCTGACGACGCCGGTCGTGACAGTTCCGCCAAGGCCGAACGGGCTGCCGACGAGCAGGAGCTGCGAGCCGGCCTTCGGATGACGCCGTTGCGCTCGCTGCCACAGCGGCGCGGCGCCCGGCGGCCGACCCTCGATCCGGATCAGCGCCAGGTCATTCCTCGGATCGCGACGGATCACCTCGCCTGCCCACGCTCCGCCCTTGCGCGTGATGTTGACGGAGCGGCCGGCGCCGTCCACGACGTGATCCGCGGTAAGGAGGTAGGTCCCCTGGTCGTCGACCCAAGCGACGAAGCCCGTGCCGAGCCCGAGGTTGGTCTCGACGGTGAACACGCTCTTCAGAACACGGCTCGCGAGCGGAGCGACGCTTGGGTCGAGGGTCCGAAGCTCCTTCCGCGTCGACCGGAGACGGTGGTTGAGCGCGCGGTTGTCGCGCGAGATCAGCGCCAGCTCGTGCTCGACGCGCTTGGCGTGCAACTGAGCCGCGCGGCCGGCGTCGATCGCGGTCTGCTGCCGGAAGAGCGAGAACGCTGCAAGCGCGCATGCCAGCGCGGAGAGCGCTACCGGCATCCACCGCGAGCGGAGCAACGGCTCGCGGCGCGCTTCGTCCCAGATCTCGTAATCGTTCATTGCGGCGGCGTCCTTCGCCGCCTGAATCGGCTCCGAGGACGCTGCGCGCATCCCTCGCGGGAGGGATGCTTGCCAGGCGGCAAGAGCTGCCGTATTCTCGACCAGACATGTTCCTGATCGCGAATGAACCGGTGCCGCCCTGCCTGTCCAGGCAGTAGTGCGCCCTCGTTCCGTTCTTCACAGCGATCCAAGGAGCATGTTTGTCCGCCTCATCAGTCCGCAGTAGCACTCGTTCATCCCGTGGCAGTAGCGGTCCCGCTGCCGTAGCCGTCGTCGACCTCCGCAAGGAGTTCGTGCGACGTGACCGGCGCAAGCGCAGGCGCGTCGCCGCGCTCGAGGGCGTCTCGTTCACGATGGCGCGGGGCGAGTGCGTCGCCATCCTCGGTCAGAACGGATCGGGGAAGTCGACGCTGGTCCGCCTGCTGTCGACGCTGCTCCTCCACGACGGCGGCAGCGCGCGCATCTTCGGGCACGACCCGTTCGCGGATCCGCGCGCCGTGCGGCGGCTCGTCAACCGCGTCTCCGTCGAGGCGAGCTTCTTCAAGAAGATGTCGGCTGCCGAGAACCTCGGCTACGCCGCGCGCTTCTACGGGATGACGCGCGCCGAGACGAACGCCGAGCTGCCCGAGATCCTCCGCCGGGTCGGCTTCCCGGTCGACCGCGCGGGCGAGCCGATGGAGCACCTCTCCCGAGGGATGCAGCAGAAGGTCGCGCTCGCGCGGGCGCTCCTGACCTCGCCCGTGCTGCTACTCCTCGACGAGCCGACCACGGGCCTCGACCCGCGCTCGAAGCAGGAGGTTCAGGAGTTCATCAAGGAGCTGCGCGTGCTTCACGACTCGACGATCCTGCTCTGCACGCACGACCTCGCCGAGGCCGAGGCGCTCGCCGACCGCGTCGGGATCCTCGACCGCGGCCGGCTGCTCGTGCTCGAGCCCGCGGAGGACCTGAAGCGGCGCTACGACGCCGACACGCTCGAGGAGGCGTTCTTCGCGGCGACCGGCCGCTCGTTCGAGCAGGAGGTCGAGGACCATCGGGAGGTGTTCGCATGAGCGGCGTAGGCTCGACGGAGCCGCCCAAGAGCGCAGGTGCCGGCTTTGCGGGCGCCGGAGCGGAAAACAGGGCTCTGAGCATGACTCTGCGCCACGAGCTGATCGGGCTCGGCGGCGTCGTCGAGCGCAACTGGTACCTCGTCAAGCGCTACATCTGGTGGGAGCTCGCGTTCTTCCTCTGGACGGTCGCGAACACGCTCACGATCGTCTTCATCGCCAAGGGGATCGAGGCCTCCGGCGTCGACGTCGACGTGAACGCCCTGACGACCAAGCTGCTGATCGGCGCCGTCATCTGGGCCTATCTCGGGCTCATCTTCGAGATCCTCACCGAGACGGTCGCGTGGGAGCGCTGGGAGGGGACGATCGAGTACACCTTCATGGCGCCGCTCTCGCGGCCGGTGCACCTGCTCGGGATGGGCGCGTTCGCGATCGTCAACGGCGTCGTCCGCGCGACGCTGCTGTTCGGGATCGTCGCCGCGTTCTTCGGGCTCGACCTGCCGCACGCCAACTTCGGCGCGGCGCTCGTCCTGCTCGCGATCGCGTCGATCTCGTTCATCGGGATCGGGATGATGACGGCGGTCCTCCCGCTGATCTCGCCGGAGAAGGGCACGCAGCTCGGCTTCATCGCGCAAGGCCTCTTGCTCGTCGTCTCCGGCGTCTACTACGACGTCTCGGTGCTACCCGAGTGGATGCAGTGGCTCGCGAGGATCTCGCCGGCGACGTACGCGCTGCGCGGAATCCGGTCGGCGATCATCGACGGGAGCGGCGTCGCGTGGGCAGACGTCTGGCCGCTGCTCGTGATCGGGGCGGCGTCGATCCCGCTGGGCCTCTGGATCTTCGGCCGCGGCGAGCGCTATGCGAAGAAGCACGGGAAGCTGAAGCGATCGGGCTAAGGACGTGAGACGCCTGTCGGCGACACGCGTCTACTACGGCCTGGAGCTCGTGCTCTCGATGCCGGCGTTCGTCGTCACGGCGGTCTACTTCGTCCGCGACGTTCACATGTCGCCGCTCCAGCTCGTCCTGACCGGGACGGTGATGGAGGTTGCCGTCTTCGTCTTCGAGGTGCCGACGGGTGCGATCGCCGACACCTACGGGCGCCGGCTCTCGCTGATCGTGGCCTTTCTCCTGCAGGGGGCCGCGATCGTCGTCGTCGGGGCGGTGCCGGTCTTCTGGGTGATCGCGCTCGCATGGTTCGGCTGGGGCATCGGGGCGACATTCGCGAGCGGCGCGTACGAGGCCTGGATCACGGACGAGGTGGGGGCCGAACGCGTGGGGGCGGTCTTCCTTCGCGGCGCGCGCCTAGCCTACGCGGGTGCGCTCCTCGGGCTTGTCGGGAGCGTGGGGATCGCGCTCTGGAGCCTCCAAGCGGCGGTCATCACCGGCGGCGCGCTCACGATTCTTTGCGGACTGGCCTGCATGGTCGTTATGCCGGAGACCGGCTTCTCGCCGCGCCCGCGCGAGCAGCGACGGCGGGCGCTCGGCGAGGTTGCGACGACCGCCGTCACCGGCGGCCGCTTCGTCCGCGCCCAGCCGCTGATCCTGCTGATCGTGGCGATCGCCTTCTTCACGGGCATGTCGAGCGAGGCGCTCGATCGGCTCTGGGAGGCGCACTTCATCCGCGACGTCGGCCTGCCGAGCGTCGGCTCGCTCGACCCGGTGGTCTGGTTCGGCCTGTTTGGCGCCTCTGTCCTGATCGTCGGCTTGCTCGGCTCGAGCTACCTGATCCGCCGCTTCGACGGCGCCGACAGCCCGCGGCTCGCGCGCGCCCTTCTATCGCTGACCGCGACGCTGCTCGTCGCGAATCTCGTCTTCGCGCTCGCCGGCAG